>Ga0315282_10012075_pt1 | contig 13276 bp, 11 predicted proteins | sample YL17G07_20_MG_FD_203693 | JGI IMG/M metagenome (GOLD analysis project Ga0315282, IMG submission 203693) | Sediment microbial communities from Yellowstone Lake, YNP, Wyoming, USA - YL17G07_20 | ecosystem: Environmental > Aquatic > Freshwater > Lake > Sediment | place: USA: Wyoming | collected...
TCCGCCAAACTGCGGTGCAGAGTTTCGAACGCGAAGCCAACCTTTTGGCGACCCTGAACCATCCGGCCATCCCCCGCATCTACGATTATTTCACCATCAGCGAACGCTCCTTCCTGGTCATGGAATTTGTCAACGGCAAGGATTTGGAAGCCATCCTTACGGAAAGCAATGATTTTCTGCCGTTTTCCCAGGTTGCCCATTGGGGCGCCGAGCTGTGCAACGTGATCCATTACCTGCACAACCACCAGCCGCCCGTGATCTTCCGGGACATCAAACCGTCGAACATCATGTCGGATGAACACGAAAACATCCGCCTGGTGGATTTCGGGATCGCCAAACTCTTCGAGCCCGACCGAAAAGGAACAATGATCGGCACCGAAGGATATTCGCCGCCCGAACAGTACCGTGGTGAAGCGGGGCCGCTCTCCGACATCTACGCGCTCGGCGCGACTCTGCACCATTTACTTTCGCGGAGGGATCCCCGCATCGAGCCACCCTTCTCCTGGCACGACCGCCCGCTGCGGCAACTCAATCCGGCCATCCCCGAGGGGCTCGAACAAGCCATCATGAAAGCGCTGGCGTACGAGCCCGCGCAGCGATTCCCCGACATGAAAACCTTCGGAGCCGTGCTGGCGCAGTTTGTGGAGGGCGGGCAGCCGGTCGTCATATCCATGCCCGCCGCCGTGCCGGGCATCTCGGCGGTCGTTTCCGCTTCGGCCGAGGAGGGGCTGCAACCCAACTGGGTGTTTTCCTGCGAGGATGAAATCCGCGGCACGCCCGTGATCGTCAAGGGCTTGGTGCTGGTGGGGGCGTACGACAATAACCTGTACGCCCTTAAACCGGCCACCGGCGAATTTGTATGGAAGTATGCCGCGGAAGGCGGACTGACCGGCAAACCCGCGATCGTCGAGGACACCATCGTGGTCGGTTCGGAAGACAAACGGGTGCACGCCGTCAGCCTGGCCACCGGCAAGGTGGCTTGGACCTATTACACCGAAGCGGAAGTGCGCTCCTCTCCCGCCGTCTCGGAAGGGCACGTGTTCATCGGATCCGACGACGCCAAACTGCACGCAATCAACGCCTTATACGGCCGCGGCGCCTGGAAAACGGAAGTCGACGGCCCTATCCGGTCCACTCCGTTAGCCAGCGGCGACCGGATTTATTTCGGATGCGAGAGCGGAGACTGCTATTCGGTGGACTTGACGGGGGAAATTAAATGGAAGTTCCACGCCAAACGGGCGATCACGTCCTCCCCCTGCGAGGCGAACGGACTGATATATTTCGGTTCGGTGGACTGCCTGCTGTACGCCGTGGATATCAAGTCCGGTTGGGCGGTCTCGCGCTTCCGCACCGGCCGGGCGATCATTTCGTCGCCCGTCATTTCGCAGGGGTTGGTCGTCTTCGGCTCCGCCGACGGGCGGATCTACGCCGTGGACGGCCGCTCCAGCAAAGAGAAATGGCATTTCGAAACTGAAGGCCAGGTGACCGGCAACCCGCTCATCCACCAGGGATTGGTATATTGCGGTTCGGTCGACGGCTATCTTTATTGCATCGAGCTCATGAGCGGAAAGCTGCGCTGGAAATTTCTCACCGGAGGCCCGATCACCGGCGGGATTACCGCCAACGAGGAGATGGTCATTTTCGGTTCGACGGACCATAAAATATACGCCCTGCCCCTGTAGGCGGGCTATTCAAGGAGAAACGAGTGTCCCCAATCATCCGACTGCGCAAGCGACGCGGTTCCAAAACGACCCTTCCTTCCGAACTACCGGAACAGATTCCGATGTTCCGGTTCGGGATTACCTACGACGTCGGCCGGGTCCGGCAATCCAATGAGGATTGCGTGGTGGCGATCACTTCGTTGCAACAGGGCACTGGCGCGTCGCCCTATTACGGGTTGTTTGTAGTCGCCGACGGTATGGGCGGGCACGAGCAGGGCGAACGGGCGAGTCTCCTGGCGGCGCAAACATTCGCGCGCGAAGTGGTCAGCCGGTTTGGGACCCAGTGGTTGGGCGGAGCCACCGAGGATTCCGAATCGATCCAGGAGGTATTGGAATCATCCATGGCCCGGGCCAATCAGGCGGTGATGCTGAACCTCCCGGGGAGCGGCACCACACTCACCGCCGCGCTCGTCTTCAGCCACCAAATTTTCCTCACCCATATCGGCGACAGCCGCGCCTATGTGGTCGGGAAGGAGATCCGCCAGGTCACCCATGACCATTCGCTGGTCCAGCGGTTGGTCGACCAGGGACATATTTCCACCGAAGAAGCGGGCCGATTCGCCCAGCGGAATGTGCTGCTCAAAGCGGTCGGGCAGGTGGAAGGAATTGAGACCGACTTCCTCACCGTACCATGGGAGCCGGGTGCCCGCTTGCTGCTTTGCACAGACGGATTATGGGGAGTCCTTTCCGATTCGGAAATCCTCCGGATCACCAGCAACTACGAATCTCCACAGGATGCTGCCACAGCGCTCTCCCGGCAGGCCAACACCATGGGAGGCCCGGATAATATTTCCGCCGTCATTGTGGAAATGTCAGGGGAAAAATGAATAATCCATCGGCCGGACAAGAACCCCTTTATATGGAAGTGCATGTGAGCCGCCCGGTTCTCCGGGCGCTGGATGAGCCGCAAGTGCTCTATACGATGGCGACCATCCGGCCCACCCAGCAAGAGGGGGAAAACGTTCCTCCCCCCCTCAACCTCAGCCTGGTCCTCGACCGCTCCACCTCGATGGCCGGCGAACGGCTCGACACCGCACGGGTTTCGGCGGAAAACATCATCTCCCAGCTTCGCCCGCAGGACCGGATCGCCATAGTAACGTTCAGCGACCGGGCGGAGGTGCTGATTTCCACCGACTCCAGCCTGCCCGTGCCGGAGGCGCGCGCGCGGCTCAGTCTGATCCAAGCCAGCGGGGGAACCGAAATTTACCAGGGGCTCTCCGCCGGCGTCAATCAACTGCGCCAGGTCCGGCGTCCCAACACCGTGGATCACGTCATCCTGCTGACCGACGGGCGCACCTATGGAGACGAGGCTTCCTCCCTGCAACTGGCGGAGGAAGCCGCCCAAGAGGGGATCGAGATCACCGCCATGGGCATCGGGGAGGAATGGAACGACATCTTCCTCGATTCCCTGGCGACGAAAACCGGAGGACAGGCGGTATATATCGACAACATCGCCTCCCTCGGCCCCTTCCTCCAGCAGAAGTTCCTCGGGCTCGGCCTGGTGCACGCCGACCAGGTCGTAGTGGAGGTGGAAACCACACCGGGGGTGACACTGCAATCCTCCTTCCGGGTCAATCCCGCTCCTATGCCTTTGCATGAGGGACACATGTTGCGCCTGGGGTCGCTGTTTGCCGGAAATAACATCACCCTGCTGATGGAATACCTCATCCCGCCCGTTTCCCAAATGGATTCTTATGAAATCAGCAGGCTGCATCTCAGCGCGCATCTAGCCAGACGGTCGACCAACCTGCGCACGGTTCTCTCCCTGAGCCTGCCGGTCGTCCAGGAGCCCGTCCCGGCCCCGATTCCCGGGTCGCTGCTCACTGCGGTGCGCAATGTCACGCTTGCCCGCCTCGATGAGAAGGCGCTCGTGGATGCGCAAACCGGCCATTTAAATCTGGCGACAACCCGGCTCGAACGGCTGGCCACCCGCCTGTTTGAAATGGGCGAGCCGGATCTGGCCAAAACGGTCATGGACGAATCCACCCAATTACGCCGCAGCCATTCCTTCTCCGAAAAGGGGAAGAAAGCGGTAAAGTATGGGACCCGCGGCCTCGTGGATCCCAAACACGGGGGGAAGTTGAAATGATATCCTGCCATGTCTGTCACGCATCGGTGTACTACGGCACGCTGTTTTGTCCGGAATGTTGCGCCCGGGTGAGCGAGGATGCCTCCTCGCCGACCAACGCCCTTCCCGCGGACAAGGTTGAAGAAATCATCGCCGAGAAACCTTCCGATGGCTCCCGTTCCCCCCTGCAATCCGGTGATTCCATCTCGCTGCGGGTGGCGGGCAACAACGTCGGGATCCCCCTGTTCGGACAACAGGAATATATTCTCGGCAGGGCGGAGAAAGGCCAGGCGGTCATCCCCGACATCGATTTGAACCGGTTTGGGGCGCACGAGAAGGGCGTCTCCCGCCTGCATTGCCATCTGCGGTTCGAGGGCGAATCGCTTCTCGCCGTCGACCTGGGCAGCGCCAACGGGACGTTCATTAATGATATCCGCGTTCTGCCGGATCATCCGGCGCCTCTGTCCGACGGAGACATCCTCCGCTTGGGAAACCTCGTTATCGAAGTCACCCGCCAGTCAGGAGCATATTAATCGCCATGGCCATTTCCGTCCTGGTCCACCTCACCAACGAAGACGCGGTTATGGGAGAAATGGAGGAATTGCCGGCTCCCACGGCCAACTACGTCACGGTCACCAATCCCCGCCGCCGGGACGGGAAGGACCTGCCCTACCTCCAGGTGAACGCCACCACCGTAATGTGGGCGACCCACCGCGTTTCCTTCATTGAGGTCATACCCGGCGAGGCGGAAGAGAAACTGGTCACCTTCGTCCGGGAATAGAGTCTGTGAACGACTCATCCCGCCGCCGGGTGCTGGTGGTTGACGACGAACCGCGCATGGTGCGGTTTATCCGCCTCAATCTGGAACACGACGGCTTCGAAGTGGTCGAAGCGCAGAGCGGGATAGAGGCGTTGACCCAGCTGCGCAACGCCCTGCCGGATCTGGTGCTGCTCGACGTGATGCTTCCGGACATGGACGGGTTCGAAACCCTGCGCATGGTCCGCGAGTTTTCCCCCGTACCGATCATCATGGTCACCGCCAAGGGGGATGAAGACGACCGGGTGCGCGGTCTGGAACGCGGGGCGGACGACTACATCACCAAACCCTTCAGCCCGAGGGAGCTGGTCAGCCGGATCCGAGCGGTGCTTCGCCGCAACGAGATGCCGCGGGCCGTCCCCCACCAACCTGTGGTGGTCGACGATCGCCTGACGATCGATTTCGACCGCCGACAAGTGTGGGTGGAGGGTAAACTGGTGCCCCTCCGCCCGACGGAATTTCGGATGCTGTTTCATCTCATTCAAAACGCAGGACGGGTCGTGACTCACGATCAACTCCTGGCCAAGGTATGGGGGTACGAATACCGGGAAGAGACACATTACCTGCGTCTGTATGTCAATTATCTGCGCCAGAAATTGGAGAAGGATCCGGTCCATCCCAAATACATACTGACCGAGCGGGGAGTAGGATACCGGTTTATGGATTTGCAGCGGCCGGAAAAGAAGGATGCGGAGGGAACGGCCTCCCTTCCGGATTCCCCATCCTCCAAAGGATAACCTTTCGTCCTGGCACCCGGGCATACCTGCAGGCCCTTCACGCCGGGAATTATTAAACATCGCTCGGGAAGGAAGTTCGCATGAATTGGATTACCGGAATTATTAAAAGCATGCGTCCGCGCCAATGGCCCAAGAACATCTTCCTGTTTGCCGCCATTGTGTTCGACCGCCAATTCTTTCATATGGGGCCTCTCCTCCGAACCACCGGCGGGTTCATTTTGTTGTGCCTGGCTTCCGGGTCCGTTTACCTGGTGAACGATATCGCCGACCGCAAACAAGATCAGCTCCATCCGGTTAAACGCCTGCGGCCGGTCGCCTCGGGCGCGCTTCCCGTCCCGGTGGCTCTGGTCGCCGCGATTCTCCTGATGGCCGCGTCCCTCGGGCTGGCCTATCTGCTCGCGGCAGATTTTTGCCTTCTCATCGCCGCCTTCCTGGGTTTAAACTTGGCCTACTCGTTCTTCCTCAAACACATACCGATCCTTGACGCCCTCACCGTGGCCGCCTGCTTCGTGCTGCGCGTCGGCGGCGGCGTTTTACTGATCTCGGTGGAGCGTTTTTCGCCCTGGATGTACGTCTGCATGGTGCTTCTGGCGCTTTATATTTCCTTCGGCAAGCGGCGGTCGGAGATTCTGCTGCTGGAAGAGGGGGCATCCAATCACCGCAAGGTGCTCAGCGGGTATTCGATTCCCCTGTTGGACAGTTACATCCAGATCGTCTCCGCCGCGACGATCGTCGCCTACTCCCTGTACACCTTTTCCGCGCCCAACCTGCCGACCAACCACGCCATGATGTTGACGATTGCATTCGTCCTGTACGGCGTGTTCCGCTACCTGCATCTGATTCAGGTGGAGAACGTCGGCGGGGCCCCCGAAGAACTGGTGCTGACCGATCGACCGTTGCAAGCCACGATCGTCCTGTGGGGGCTGTCGGCGATGCTCATTCTCTACCTTTGGAAATGACCCAGCGTCATGCCTTCGCCTGCGGGAAAATCATCCTGCTCGGCGAACACGCCGCCGTATACGGGTTTCCCGCCGTTGCCATCCCCGTCGCGGGGTTGCGCGCCCGGGCCGAGCTTACGGAGAGTTCCTCCCCCTTCACCATCGAAGCCCCGGCCATCGGATTGGTGTCCCGCCTGGACGAGCTTCCCGCGGACCACCCGTTGGCCTTCTGTGTACGCCGGACGTTCGAGTTCCTTGGGACGGAAATTCCTTCGGCAAGCCTGGTCCTCACTTCGGAAATCCCGGTCGCATCGGGGCTTGGATCCGGCGCGGCCGTATCCTCGGCCATCGTCAGAGTGTTGGCCGCCTCCGCCGGCCGGGATCTGGCTCCCGCGGAAATATCCCGGATCGTTTTCGAAGTCGAGCGAATCTATCACGGAACCCCGTCCGGGGTCGACAATACCGTCATCGCCTATGAGCGGCCGGTCTACTTCCAAAAGGATCGCGAGCCGGGCCTCCTGCGAATCGGCGCGCGAATGCATTTCCTCCTGGCCGACAGCGGCCTTCGCAGCGAAACCCGTTCCTCCGTAGACGGGGTACGCCAGCGGCGGGAGGAGGATCCTGCGCGATACGATACCCTCTTTCGCGGGATCGGCTCGCTGGCGGAAGAAGGACGCCGGCACCTGGAAAGTGGACGCACAAAGCTGCTCGGCGCAACGATGAACCAATGTCATGGGTTGCTGCAGGCCATCGGCGTGTCTGCCCCCGCGCTGGACCGCCTGGTCGATGCGGCGAGCCGTGGGGGAGCCTTGGGAGCAAAGCTTACCGGAGCCGGGCTGGGGGGAAACATCGTGGCGCTGGTCGAACCGGGAACCATCGAGACAATGGAATCCGCCCTGAGCCAAGCGGGCGCGGTGGCCGTCTACCGAACCAATCTCGAACCGGAGTAATCCCCGCAACGTTCCAACCCCTCCGTTCGTTTTCCGATAAGAAATGATATGATTTCATACAGAAGTTCATCAATGGGAGGATTTGGATCCATCCATGACCGGCGCCAGCAATCCTGTGATTCAAACCACCGACACCCGAAAACGGGTCCTTACGATCTTGTCCCGTGTCGGTGCATTTCTCTTTGCGGTGGCCATCACCGTTGGGATTTACTATTTCAAGGATAGTTTCCGGCATCTAGCAAGCCTCGGCTATATCGGAATATTCTTCCTTTCGATCCTGGCGAATGCAACCATCATTTTGCCGGCACCTGGATTGGCATTCGTATTCGGGTTGGGGGCGGTTTTCAATCCGTTTTTTGTCGCCCTGGCGGCGGGCGCCGGAGCGGCGATCGGGGAGCTGTCCGGATATCTGGCGGGATACTCCGGCCAGACCATCATCCAACGCACCCGCTATGAACAACAACTGGAAGGCTGGATGCGGAAGTACGGCGGGAGGACCATTTTGATCTTCGCCTTCATCCCCAATCCGCTGTTCGACATAGCCGGGATGATCGCCGGGATGTTGAAAATGCCGCTGTGGAAATTCCTGCTTTTCTGTTGGATTGGCAAAACACTAAAAATGTTGCTGTTCGCCTATGCCGGTTCGTGGTCCATCCCCTGGCTGACGCCGGACTGAAAAATCTTTCCACAAACAGAAGCATCAGGCAGTAAACAAATTGCCCTAGCAGGGTGCGGAAAACAAGTTTGTTGTCATTGCGAGCGACCGAAGGGAGCGAAGCAATCTCGATTTTCGCGTCGGAAAACCGAGATTGCCCCGGTCCGCCCGGTGGGTTTCCCGGGGCGGGCTTCGTCGCTTCGCTCCTCGCAATGACAAATCCTGACTTTTTCCGCACCCTGCTAGTATTATCTCCCTGTTCTTCCTGCTATTTCTCCCAGAGTACCCGGCGTCCCTGCAGGATGTATTGGAAAAATTTTCGTATCCCGCGTCCCGTTCGCAGGTATCCCAATTGTTCGCCGATCCGCGCCGGTTTCAATCCGAACAACCGGGAGAGGCTGTTGGCTTCGCAGGTGCTGGGCACTCCCAGGTAGTCCAACCAGAAAGGGGTAAACGGGGAATGGGGGAGGATCCAATCCATCATCCACAAACTGAAACGCGCCAGCGGAGGCCAAATCTCCATAATCAGCCTGGGAGCGCGGATTTCATCCAACACCGCCTCCACGATCTGGGCAAACGACAAATGCTCCGGTCCGCCGATGGAGAGAATCTCTCCAAAGTACCGGTCTTCCGCAAGACAATACTCCATGCAGGCAGCCAGATCCTCCACCCACAGCGGCTGCATATGGGTATCCATATCCGGGATGAAAAAGAACGCCGGAAGGATGTGGGCCAAAAATGCGATTGAATTGGTGAAGGAATCACCCGCCCCGTAGACCCGGGAGGATCGGAGAATCAAGGAGGGGATTCCGCTTTCCAGGATGGCATGTTCGGCAATCCCCTTGGCCTGCAGAAAGGGAAACGCCGATCCGCGGTCGGCTCCCAGATGACTGAGGTAAATCAACCGCCGGACCCCTGACGCTTTGGCCTGGGCCACCAGCGTCCGCGTGCCTTCAATGTCAGTGGCGAACAGATCGCGCCGGCGACGCTCCCCCTCGGCCGAAGCCAGGTGAATGATCGTCTCGACGCCCGCGACGGCTGCGCGAATCCCCCTCTCATCCTGCAGCGAAGCCACGACCGTTTCCGCTTCCGCAACCGGCATCCGGGCGATCCGCGCAGACGGCCTCAGCAAAAGCCGAACGGGGTGCCCGCGTTCGACACAAACCCGGGTAATCACCCGTCCGATGAAGCCGGTGCTTCCGGTAACGAGAATTTTCGGCGGAGCCATCCGGACTATACCCCCAGCCACCGGGCGGCGCGCGCAGGGAGCGCGGATAGACTCCCTTGCTCGCGCGTGCATTCCGGCAGGGATTCAATAAACGAACGGCCGTAGGATTTGGTCAGGATACGCCGGTCAAAAACGACCGCCACCCCCCGGTCGGTCTTGGTGCGAATCAGACGTCCAAATCCCTGCCGAAACCGAAGGATGGCCTCCGGCAGGGAATACTGGCTGAACGGATCCTCGAACGTCTCGGCCCGCGCGGCGACGATCGGATCGCTCGGAACGTCAAACGGAAGTTTGGCGATCACCAGCACCGAGAGCGCCTGGCCGGGAACGTCCACACCCTCCCAAAACGACCGGGTCCCCAGCAGAACGGCCTGCTCCGCATTCCGGAAAGTTTCCAACAGGGCATGCCGTGATGCCCCCTCGCCCTGTTCGTACACCATGATCCCCTCGCGACCCAGCGGCCCCGAGACGGCCTGCGAGGTTTGCCGCAATTGCGAATAGGACGTGAACAGCACCAGCGCCCTCCCGTGCGTGGCCTTGCATAGGTCCACCAATGCGCGGTTGAATGCATGCTGGTACGCTTTCATTTCCCCCGGTTCGGGAATATCGTTCACTAGGTACAGCAGGGCGGAGTTTTCAAAATCAAACGGGGATCCCACAACGAGTGTATCCGCCTCGTCGGCGTTGAGCCGCTCGCGCAGATAATCGAACTCGCCGGCGGTGGTCAGCGTGGCGGACGTCAGCACCACGGAACTCTTCGGATGCCAGAGGTAACGCTCAATCAGCGGACCCACGTGGAGCGGGGCGGAGAAAAGGGTCCGGACCTCCCGGTCGCGGGGAATTTCCACCCAATGGATCATCTGCGGGTTGGGTTTGGCGACGATCTGATGGATCGCCTCCACCGTTCCCTCCATCCGGTGCGCCCAGGAGGTGAAGAGCAAGGAGAGTTCGCCGCGGTCATCGTCCTCCCGGTCCTCGGTATCCCGAATTTTCTCGCCCAAGGCCGCTGAAATCCGCGCCGCATCGGCGAGCGCCAAGCGCAGGTTCTCCCAGGTCTCCTCCACGTCCTCCCATCCCGGTTGGGTCCGCACGGCGGGAATAATCCGGAACTGAAGGGTATATTCCTTCGGCGGGGCTTCGATCTGGCCGTCGACGAATTGATCCAATGTATGGAAGAAGACTCGCCCGCCCTGCAGGGCGGTATCCACGGCGGCGGCGAGATCGTCGGCTTGGGCGCGGACGGGGCCGGCCCAATCCTTGGGGACGTCCCTCTTCTGCGTACGCGCAACAAGCGTGCCCAGCCAGCCGGTGCGTGTGCTCCCCAATTCCCGCAGCGACCGTTCCAGGTCCGGTCCGCTGCAGCGAAAGGACAGCCCGTCCGTCGCCGCCGCTTCGAGCTGGTGTCCTTCGTCTACAATCAGGTAGCGGTACTCCGGTAAAACCCTGTTCTCGGTGGCTAAATCGGCCACCAGCAGTGCGTGGTTTACGATTAATACGTGGGCGTTTTCCGCCGCCTGCCGGGCGCGAAGGAACGGGCAGGCCTGCCGCCGGTAGAGAGAACAAACCTCGGGGGAACATTGCTCGTCCTCCGCCGAAAGCTGCGACCAGACGGCGCGCTCCCCCGGACCGTTGAGGTTGATCTCCGTGCGGTCACCGGTCGTCGTATCGGACAACCAGAGGAAGGTTTTGGCAAGCACCCGTAATTCATCGGTGTTATCCGGGCCGCGGTGCCGGAGCGCCTCGAATTTCCTCGGGCAAATGTAATTCGCGCGTCCTTTCAGTACCGCCGCGCGCGCCTCCAGCCCAAGGACCCGGACCAGATCGGGAAAATCCTTCTGCATCAGCTGGTCCTGCAGGTTGATCGTATTGGTGGAGATCACGACGCGCTGACCGTTGCGCAGCGACCAGTGCACGGCCGGGATCAGGTAGGCGAGGCTCTTGCCTGTGCCGGTACCCGCTTCCACCATCAAGTGGCCGGATTCGGAGAAAGCGCGCGTCACCGCCGCAGTCATCTCCACCTGCTGCGGTCTCCGTTCGTACCCCGGGAAATGAGCGGCAAACGGACCACCCTCGTCGAGGAGCGCGGAGATCTCCTCCGGATCCAGCGGCGACATCTCCCCGCTAGGAGCTTCCTTGCCGGCCGGGATCCCCGCAACGGCAGCCGGGGTGCCCCGGGGAGCGGGTTCAAAAACAGGAAAACGCACGCCGGGGGTTTTCGCAATCGCCCCTTCCTCCTTGAGGCGGATCGAATATACTTCCTCCAGAACGTTCCCGCCCCCCCACTCCACATTCTGGCCGTAGCGGACGATCTCGGCGAGCGAGCCGATCGGCAGCGTACGCGCGACCTCGATCAGGCTTCGATATAGCCCGTATGCCGCCAGCGCGTCATCCAGGGCGCGGTGCGTCGCGGCGAGCGGAATATCCAGATGTGCGCACAGCGCCCCGAGGTTGTAGCGCGGCGCCCGCGGCAGAAGAACCGAAGCGAGTTCCAGCGTATCGATGGTTTCCGAATCGATAAAAACCGATAGGGGGCGGAAAAACGAAATATCGAATCCGATGCTATGCCCGAGGATCGTCGCCTGGTCGGTGAGGTGGCGGATTTGCGGAAGCAGATCGCGAAGCCGTGGGGCGCCGGATACCATCGCGTCGTTGATGCCGGTAAGCTGGGTGATCACCGGCGGGATCGGACGGCCAGGATGGACGAACGACGACCAGCGCTGCTCTTCGCGTTCGCCATGATATCGGACCAGGCCGACTTCGATGACGGCATCCCGGTCGGCATTCAAGCCCGTGGTTTCAATATCGAGGGATACGATGATTTTTTTCGAAGGCATCGGCAGGGGTGTTTCCAGACCCGGACGGTTCGGAGGAGGGGAAATCCCGGGGATTATACCACCCGGTTGCGCGGGAATATGGTAGACTATCACCCTTAATCCCCCGGAGGTTGCACCTGGAACGGCGCGTGGTATTTCTTGCGTTCTCCCTTGCCCTTGGAGGATACGATGCACCCCAAAGTGACAATTATCGGAGCCGGGAATACCGGATCGGCCACTGCGATCTGGTTGGCCGCAAAGAACCTTTGCGACATCGTCCTGGTCGACGTTGTTCCCGGGTTGGCGGAAGGAAAAGCCATCGACCTTCAGGAAGCGATGCCGATCCTGGGTCAATCGACGAACGTCACTGGAACGGACGATTACGGGGCCACGGCGCAGTCTGACATCGTCATCATCACCGCCGGGAGTCCGCGCAAGCCGGGAATGACCCGCGCCGATCTGGTTCAGGTGAACGCCGCCGTGGTGTCGCAGGCGGTGGAACAGACGGTCCACCTTTCGCCCCGCGCGGTGATGATCATCCTGACCAATCCGGTGGACGCCATGTCGTATCTGGCGTTCCGAAAAAGCGGGTTGCCCAAGCAACGCGTGATCGGCCAGGGAGGGATTCTGGATTCGGCCCGCTTCCAGATTCTCCTGGCGCAGGAACTGGGTGTCAGCGTGGAAAGCGTGCATGCTTTCATCCTGGGCGGGCACGGCGAAGCCATGGTGCCGATGCTGCGCCATTCGAACGTCTGCGGAGTTCCCCTCCCGGACCTGATCCCGATTGAAAAACTTAAGGCGCTGGTCGAGCGGGCGCGCCATCGGGGAACGGAAATCGTCAACCTGTTGAAAACCGGCAGTGCCGCGTACGCCCCCGGCGCCGCACTCACCACCATGGTCGAATCGATCCTGCAGAACAAGCACCGGGTGATGCCCTGTTCGGCCTATTGTGAAGGCGAATTCGGTTTGAGTGGTCTGTTTTTCGGGGTGCCGGTTCAAATCGGGCGCGAAGGGGTGGAGCGGATCGTCGAATTGCCGTTAAACGCCGAAGAACGGTCCGCTCTGGAAGCTTCGGCGGTCGCAGTCCGCGAGGTCATTTCCGGGTTATCCGCGTTCCTCCAGTAGCAAACCCGGGACTGCCCGCCGGCGGAGGAGAAATTCATGGCCGATACCTATTCTGAAGAAATTAAACTCGTGGCCAAACCGGGGGAAATTCCGTTTGCCAAGGGGCTCGAAGGCGTTCCGGTGGGGGAGAGCACCAAGAGCTTCGCGGACGGATTGGGCGGCAAGCTGGTCTACCACGGGCATTCGATCGAGGAACTGTGCGATCAATCCACCTACGAAGAGGT
>Ga0315282_10012076_pt1 | contig 13276 bp, 16 predicted proteins | sample YL17G07_20_MG_FD_203693 | JGI IMG/M metagenome (GOLD analysis project Ga0315282, IMG submission 203693) | Sediment microbial communities from Yellowstone Lake, YNP, Wyoming, USA - YL17G07_20 | ecosystem: Environmental > Aquatic > Freshwater > Lake > Sediment | place: USA: Wyoming | collected...
CCAACCGTAATACTTTAAAAATAGAATTATGACCCTTGATCAATTCAAGGAATTTGTGGTTTTTTTACATAAGAAAGATTACCAAATATTCAACCCGCAAGCGAGCAAAAAACAAGAGGGCGTTTTTTTGATTAAAAAAATAAACCCCGAAAAAGCCATATTAATCAATCAGCTGCCTTTTTATAGCTGGAAAAAGTTTTTTGTTCCGACAAAAGAAAAATTATTTGAATTTTCTTGTGATTGTCACGATATATCATGCCGTATTCCCGAGAATAAATCAGCTCTTTTGGGAATTAATTTAATTGACCTTAAAGCTGTAGTGCTTTACGATCAGGTTTTTGAAAAAGATCCTTATTACCAACGGCGACGCCAGAATTTATTGATTATTGGCCATAATCTATTGCCTCAAATTAGCGAGAATCTTTTTGAAGAAAAATACGAAGAAGACATTTTAGAACATCTAAAATTTGATATTTTTTTGGCCCAAATAGATAAAAATAGTTTTAAAGTTTTTTCTGGCTCACCCTTGGGGCAAAAAATATTAAATGGCTTTGGAACTGATTATGAACATATTGAATTTTCTGGCCCAGTTCAAGAAGCAGGCCCAGATTCACGAATGGTAAAAATCCGCGACCAAATGAAAAATAATTTTCAGGCTGAAATTTGGCAAGAATTAGGCCGACGCTGTATTGAATGCGGTCGTTGTTCGTTTGTTTGCCCAACCTGTTTTTGTTTTAGTTGTCAGGATACTACCAGATTAGATCAAACAGTTAAACGCCAGCGCGTTTGGGATTCTTGTTATTTTGATGATTTTTCAGAAATTGCTGGCGGTCATCGCTTTTTGGATACTACAGCCAAAAAAATTCATTTTTGGTATTACCACAAATTTGCCAGAATTCCTTACCAATTTTCTTTATTAGGATGCGTGGGATGCGGCCGCTGCAGCCAAGTTTGTCCGGCTGGCATTAATTTAGCCCAAGTGCTTAACGATATTACCAGTAGTATCATTACGAACAAAGATTAAAAATCATTCGGTATTTCATTAATAATTTATGCTCAATTTTTATAAAACAACCAAAGCCAAAATTATCAGTGTCAAACAAGAAACCGATACTATTAAACTTTTTAAAATAAAGGTTGTTCAACCAATCAATTTTAAATCTGGCCAGTTTTTTTTATTATCTTATCCCGGATTTGGCGAAGGTCCGTTCGCGCCTTGTTCAATACCCGGCGAACAAAAAGAGATGGAATTCGCGGTTCGCCAAGTTGGCAATCTGACTAATAAGCTCCAGCAATTAGATGAAGGGGGCAGCTTGTGGTTGCGCGGTCCTTATGGACATGGTTGGTTTGATAAAAGCGTAAAGCGAAAAACGCAAAGCGAAAAGCCGACCAACGATTTCGACTCCGACTCCGACGCCCACACCAAATCAAATCTTTTGTTAGTTGCCGGCGGTATGGGCATTGTCCCTTTGCGGCCCGTAATTTTAGAAAAACTTAATGATAAAAATACGAAAATTCAAGTTTTTTACGGCGCTAAAAATCCGCAAGAATTGCTTTTTAAAAATGATTATGATGATTGGAAAAAAGCAGACGTTGATTTGCAACTGACCGTGGATCAAAAACTACCAAATTGGCTAGGCAATGTCGGGATTATTACTACCTTATTTGATAAAGTTAAACCGATTACCGATGCTTATTGTTTTGTGGTTGGTCCGCCAATAATGTTAAAATTTGTTATTCCAAAATTAACTGAAGCCGGTTTTCAAGACGAAGATATTTTTGTTTCTTTGGAACGGCGTATGCATTGTGGTTTAGGTGTTTGCCAGCACTGCGCCGTTGGCTCAAAATACGTTTGTCACGATGGACCAATTTTTTCTTGGCAAGAAATCAAACAAATGGGCACAGTGGCGGAGATGATGTGATGATTAAATCAAAAATCAAATATCAAAAATCAAAATGACAAAATAAAGATAAAAAATAAAAAACATTTTGCATTTTACATTTTCATTCTGCTTTTTGATTTTTGGTTTTTACATTAATATTATTATGTGTGTATCGATACCAGCTAAAATTTTATCAGTCAGGCAAAATTTAGCAAGAGTTAATTTGTCTGGCCGCGGGGTTGATGTTAAAATGATAGACAATAATCTCAAAATAGGGGATTGGGTTTTAGTTTATGGAGATTTGATTGTAAACAAAATTTCGGCTAAAGAAGCAAAAGAAATTAAAGAATTACACAATTCTATCTACAGTTGTCATTGCGAGCCGAAGCATTAGAGGCTGAAGCGTGGCAATCCCGAATTATGAGATAGCTCATGCTTTGAGATTGCCACGTCGGCTACGCTTCACTTCGCCTCCTCGCAATGACAATGACGTTATTTTGGGATTTAGACATTGGTCATTGTTTAGAATAATTAGGTCAATTAGAATAATTCTACGGTTATGAATTTTAATATAAAAACTGGTCTATATTTTGCCTTAGCCACTGCTATTATCAGCGGCTTATCTAATTTTTTAAATAAAAAGGCATTATCTGTGCTTGGAGATTCGTTTGTCTTTACCACCGCCAAAAATATTTTAGTGGCCATTGCGCTTTGCGCTATTATTATATTTTTCGCCAAATTTAAAGAATTAAAAAAATTAAACAAAAAGCAATGGCTACTACTAATAATAATCGGCGTAGTTGGTGGCAGTTTGCCATTCGTATTATTTTTTAAAGGCCTAACTTTGACTTCGGCCATTCAAGCTTCTTTTATTCATAAAACACTTTTTATTTGGGCGACAATTTTAGCAATCCCCCTGCTTAAAGAAAAATTAACTAAATTGCAAGTCGTAGCACTATTAGTTTTGCTCGCTGGCAATTTTATTTTAGATGGTTTTACGGGCTGGCAATTTAACTGGGGCAGTTTATTAATTTTATTAGCGACTCTACTTTGGTCTTGCGAATATATTATCGCTAAGTTTGTTTTGCGTAATGTTAGTTCTTGGCTGGTAGCTTGGGCACGGATGTTTTTTGGCGCCATTGTGCTGATGGTCTGGTTAACGCTATCTGGTAAATTAGGCGTTGTGGCTTCTTTGGCTGGCCTGCAATGGGCTTGGATTGGCATAGGTGCTATTTTATTGCTCGGCTATGTTAGCTTTTGGTACGCGGCTTTACAGTGTGAGCCCGTTTCGGTGGTGGCTAGCGTTTTAGTGGTGGCATCGCCGATCACTACCTTAATCTCCGCCATCAGTACTGGCCATTTTGGATTTAGACAGATGATTGGAGTGGTTATTGTGGGATTTGCCGTTATTTTGATTTGGAATGTAAGGACTGTTCGGGCAAAAAACGGAGAACATTTTATCTTTGTAACCGGCCTCAAGAGGCCGTAGAATTCCACGCCGTCTTGACGGCGGTCACGAAAAGACGCTCATGAGAAACGCACTTAAACAGATTAACGAAAAGAATGGCTTGCTTCGTTGCGCTAAATATGCTTTTAGCCCAAATCAATTGGGCTATTGCGGCCCAGACAAAAATCGGGATTTATTTGAGTATTGCCAAACGCAGACTACGGACGCTGGGCTAAATAATATTTTAACAGATTTTCAAACGCTTTATCCGTATTTATCATTTATTGCCAAAGAAAATCAACTTCAAAATCCTTTTAGCCAAGCGGTAGTTGATGCTTATTGGCTGGGTAATAATCTTTTAGATGGGATTACTTTAAGTGATTTTTATCAACATTTAACTGATAATTTACAGCTCAAGAAAAAACTATCAAAAAAGTTATTTAATTTAGTATTCGCGAACTTTAAAAAACCAGCGACGCCGCATCATAATTTTCATGTGTTTAATATCTGGCAGCGTACTGGGAATTTGACCACGTTGCACACCATAGAGACAATGGATAAATGCCGTATTTCCTGGGCAAAGGTGAAACGTATTTTGCCTACTGGCTATGAAATAAATTATCAACCGCTCACCGTGAACCGCCTGACTAGCCAATTAAATTTAGCCGCGCCTGTCAAGAAAATAGTAGTCAAGGGGTTCGTTGACCAAGCAAAAATCGGCGATTGGATATCATTGCATTGGGAATGGCCGTGTGAGATTCTGACAGATTTGCAAGTTTGGAATTTAAAACAATATACGGAGAGAATATTACGATTCACAGATGACAAAATTTTAAATTTTTAATTTTAATTCAAATCTTAATTTTAAATTTTAAAAAACACGGTACGAAGTTATTCTTTTTAAGGTTTAAAATTAAACATTTAAAATTGATTTAAAATTTAGAATTAAAAATTAAAAATTACTTTTGTGTCTACAAATAAACCCAAAGTTTCAATAATATCGTTAACCTGCTGTGAGGGCTGCCAAGTAGCGATTTTTGATTTGGGCGAAAAACTGTTGGAACTTTTAAAACACATTGATTTAGTAGATATGCCTTTGATAGAGGACCTATCCGAGCCAGATCATTTTGATATTGTTTTTATTGAAGGCGCGGTTGTTTCTGATGACGATGAAACTCGTCTCAAAAAAGCGCGTTTGAAATCAGATGTTTTGGTTGCTTTGGGCACTTGCGCTTGTTTGGGCGGTATTGCTGAAATAAAAAATTACCAGGACAAAGAAAAGGTCTTGCGTTATGTTTATAAAAATATAGAAGGCATTCGTAATGCCAATGTTAAATCCCTAAAAGAAATTGTTAAAGTGGATTATCAAATTCCGGGTTGTCCGATTAACTCTCAAGAATTTTTAAAAATCGCCACTGATTTGGTCTTTGGCAAACAACCTAAAATTCCCCAAAGAACAGTTTGTTATGAGTGTCAACTCAAAGGTAATGAATGTCTTTTACAAAAAGGATTGCCTTGTTTGGGGCCAATTATGCTGGCTGGGTGTGGCGCACCTTGCCCCACGAGTAAATATCCTTGCGATGGCTGCCGTGGCCCTAAGCCCAATTTAAGTAAATCTGCTATAGATAATTTAAAGAAAATACTTTTGAGTCAAAAAATGACCATACAAGAAATTGATTCAATTTTTGAAAGATTTGGCATTAAAAATGAATTATCGCAATTACAAAAATATTTTTTACCGTCACCCTGAACGATTAGCGAAGGGTCTCACGACCGGGATTCTTCGGGCTTCGCCCTCAGAATGACAATTATTAATGTGCTTAAAATAATAAACAGTAAAAAACGTAAATTTCTAACAGGGTTCACCTTGATTGAACTTTTAGTCGTCATTGCCATTATTGGTATGTTGGCGGCGATTGTTTTGGTGTCTTTAAATTCAACGCGTTCCAAGGCGCGCGACGCCAGGCGGAAAATGGATTTGAAACAAATTCAAACTGCCTTAGAAATGTACTATGATAAATACAATCATTACCCAAAAAGTAATACCTGGCAATACAGTAGTCAAGCACAGCCTTGGATCCGGTGCATCACTTGTGATGGCCCTGGAGAAAATGCCAATAGTATGTTGGAATTTATGCCAAGCATTTCCGTAGATCCAACAAATAACGCTAATGGCCCTTGGACTACCGGTAATTATACTTATGCTTATGGTGATAACGTTGCTACATATGGCGGACAAAAGTATGATTTAGTAGCTCAATTAGAAAATACAGGCGATGTTGACCGCTGCGCTCTTAAATGCTGGAAGTACCATACAGGCGGTGGTGAGGCGCCTTGGTGCAGCGCTTGTACTGGTGGATATACTTTTAGTCCTTATTTATACGCTGATCACTAAAACATTAAAAGAGTGTTTTTGATATGAAAATTCAAATAGACCACATCGCGAAAATTGAAGGCCATACAAGAAATTGATTCAATTTTTGAAAGATTTGGCATTAAAAATGAATTATCGCAATTACAAAAATAATTTATGCTGTCATCCTAAATGATAGTTATGGATCTTGCGACCGAGACTCTTCGCCTCATTCAGAATGACAATATTCTATAATGAATAACAAAAAACATAAATTTCTAACAGGGTTCACCTTGATTGAACTTTTAGTCGTCATTGCCATTATTGGTATCTTAGCGGCGATTGTTTTGGTATCTTTAAACACAGCCAGAGCTAAAGCAAGGGATACCAGAAGGCTAGGTGATATCAAACAATTCCAACTGGCAATGGAGATGTACTATGGAGACAATAAAACCTATCCAATTAGTGATTGGTTGCATAGTAATCAAGATACATGGAAAAACGGCACGAATGTTTTAGCCGTTGCCCTAAAACCCTATTTATCAGTTTTGCCTTTAGACCCTAAAAATGAGGCTGGTACTGCCTATAGCGGTAATTATACTTATTCCTATTATGCCTTGAGTCATGGCGCCAGCGGCCAATGGTATATGATGGTTTTTGTATTAGAGAATAAAACGCATACTTTTCAAAGCCAGGATGGTGTCCGAGCTTGTAATGGTACTAATTTTCATTACGGCAACGGCTCTAACGGCATTATTACCGTTGGCGGTAGTTGTGTCTTATAAGTATTTATTTAGCCAATATTTATGCAAATTAAAATTGATCATATCGCAAAAATCGAAGGCCACATGGGATTTGTAGCAGATATTGTTAATGGCCGCGTCCAAGACGCCAGACTTCAGGTGACCGAGGGCGCTCGTTTGATTGAGGGGATTTTATTGGGCCGGCATTATTACGAAGCCCCAGAAATTACCTCACGAATTTGCGGAGTTTGCCCGGTGGTGCATAATTTAGCGTCAATCAAAGCAATGGAAGCGGCTTTAGGAGTTAGCTCCAGCGAGCAGACCAAAGATCTACGGCGCCTGATGATATTAGGACAAACTATTCATAGCCATTGCCTACATCTATTCTTTTTTTCTTTAGGCGATTTTTTTGGTATTGCTTCGGATCTTGACCTAATTAAAAAACGCCTTGAAGAAACCCAAACAGCTTTGGCCGTACGCAATTTTGGCAATCAAATTATTAAAATTATTGGCGGCCGGATTATTCATCCACTAACCACAGATATTGGCGGTTTTAGAAAATTGCCAAAAAAAGCTGATTTATTAAAAATAAAAAAGCTGGGCGAAAGGATTTTACCCCAAGCGATAGATTTAATAGAAATTTTTTTAAATTTGGAATACCCGCAAATAGAAAGAGCAACAGAATATATCTGTCTGGCCGCAACCAAAGAATATGCTTTTTATGACGGCAATATTAAGTCCACTGAAGGATTAAATATCCCTGAACAAAGATTTATGTTTGATATTCAAGAAATAGAATTAGTCAACGATGTAGCCAAAAGACCCCTGCATCAAGGCAAAAACTTTATGGTGGGGGCACTGGCACGGCTAAACAATAATGCTCATCAATTATCCGATCAAGCTAAGCATTTATTGCGTGAGTATAAAATGGTTTTGCCTTGCTATAATCCTTTTTATAATATTTTTGGCCAAGCGATTGAGATTATTCATTGTATTGAAGAATCTATCCGCCTTGTGGATAAATTTTTGGCCAAACCGTTAAAAGATGATAAAATAGATTACAAAATTAAAGCGGGTCAAGGTGTTGGCGCGGTAGAAGCGCCGCGGGGCACTCTTTATCATTATTATGAAATTGATGATAAGGGATTGATAAAAAATTGTAATTTAATCACGCCCACAGTTCAAAATTTAGCCAATTTAGAAGCTGATTTAACCAAGTTTTTGCCAAAGTTTAAAGCGTCCCACATTAAAGAACAAATCAAAATGTTAGTGCGGGCGTATGATCCATGTATCACCTGCGCGACACACTAAGCGCAAAGTGAAAAGCGCAAAACGCAAAACTAATAACTTCGCCCTTTGCTTTTTTGCTGTAGCTTTACACTTTTCGCTTTGCCCTTTGCCTTTTTGCTATGCATGATTTATTATTAGCTAAAGATATCTTAGCAGAAACACTTAAACAAGCACAAAAGTTTAAGCTAAAAAAAATCAGCCGGGTCATCGTATCTCTTGGCCATATTGACGAATCGCACGCAGGCCACGATCATCATTCGCTTCACGAAATTACACCGACGAATTTAAAATTTAATTTTAATTTAATAAAAACTGGCACCATAGCCACCGAAGCTACCTTGGGCATTAAACCAATGGCCAAATCTGGTTGGTGTCTTAAAAATATTTATGGAACAAAATAAAATAGAACAAAAACATAAAGTTGTAGTTTATACCACGCCAACTTGCGCGTATTGCATCACGCTCAAAGCGTTTTTAGACGAGCATCAAATTCCCTACGAACACAAAGACGCTTCTGACCCTCAAGTCCAGCAAGAAATGTTTGCCAAGTGCCAATGTTTTTCGGTACCGGTGATTGACATTGACGGGAAAATAATTGTCGGTTTTAATCGTCAAGAAATTTGTGACGCTTTAGATATTAAAAATTAAACTAATTGATGTTTTGTATGGACAATTACGTCTCACAGGACATTATAAAAATATGCCTCAAGAATCTAATAGCAATCGTCGTCATATAAATTGGTGGCATTTATGTTTGGGCCTGGTCCTAAACATTTTAGTGATTATTGTAGCGCTTATTATTTACCACCTGACATTCAATGCGCCAAAAAATGGATACACGCCAACTTTTCCAATAGCTAATCCTAATTTAGAAAACGAAATGCCCAGCGAATAAAGCTTTATAAATTTTTCACCATTAACACAATTTTTTATGGCAGAAAATATTAAAATAGCTATTAATGGTTTTGGCCGCATTGGCCGACCGACTTTTCGGCGAATTTTAGATCAACATCCCAATTTGGAAGTAGTTGCTATCAATGATTTAACCCAGCCAAAGACCTTGGCTCATCTTTTGAAATATGATTCGGTTTATGGAATTTATCCAAAACAAATTAGCGCGGACGAAAAAAATATTATTATTGATACTAAAAAATATCCTGTTTTAGCGGAAAAAGATCCAGTAAATTTACCATGGAATGACTTAGGGGTTGATGTTGTTTTAGAATGCACCGGATTTTTTACTGATTTTGCTGGCGCTAAAAAACATTTAACTGCCGGCGCCAAAAAAGTAATTATTTCCGCACCCACCAAATCCCCAGAAATTAAAACTTTTTTATTAGGAGTTAATGCTGGCCAATATGCCAACGAAACAATTATTGATATGGGATCTTGCACCACTAATTGCGTGGCGCCAGTTGTTAAGGTTTTAAATGATGAATTCGGCATTAAAAAATCATTCTTTACCACGGTTCATGCCTACACATCTACTCAAAAATTAGTTGACGGTCCGGATGATGATTTGCGACGTGCCAGAGCAGCGGCCCTAAATATTTCTCCAACCACGAGCGGCGCCGCTATTTCAGTGGTCAAGGCCATACCAGAACTGCAAGGCAAATTAGATGGCATGGCTATGCGTATTCCCATACCGACTGTTTCAGTAAGTGATATTGTGGCAGTATTAAAAAAACCAGTTAGTTTGGGAAATTTAAAAACTATTTTTATTCAATATGCCGAAGATAAAATGAAAGGCATTTTGGACGCGACTAATGAAAATTTAGTTTCTTCTGATTTTAAAGCCAACCCGCATTCTGCGATTGTTGATTTGCCCTTAACGCGAGTACTGGATAATATGGTTAAAGTTATGGCCTGGTATGATAACGAGTTTGGCTATGCCTGCCGTCTTGTGGAAATGGCAGAGTTTATTACAGAATGGCAAAAGTAAAAGCGCATATTTTATGCCGAAAAATAATTTAGATAAACCATTAACCATTCGGGATATTCAAGAAGTTTTGATTCCAGCCATGGAAGCGGTTTTTGCGACCAAAAGAGAATTGCAGAATTTTGTGACTAAGGGCGACTTTGCAGAATTTAAAGCCGAAATGATGGAATTTAAACAGGAAATGATGGAATTTAAAGCTGAAATGACTGGCTTCAAAAACGATATGTATAATTTTCAAGACCACGTTTTGAAAGACATGGACACTTTATTGACCGAAAAAACAGTTGGCAATTATCAAATTGAAAAGCATCGTAAGATGTGGCAAGTAGTTATCCCGGCTCTTGAAGCTAAAAAGATTTTAGCGCCTAGCCAGTTAAAAAGAATTAAAGCATTAGCGGTATATTAACCCTTGACAAATCTAATGTAATATGCTATCATTAGGCATCGTAAAAATTTGGATTTTGGGGTAGAAAAAAGTTCTTATTATACAATATTTCCTGGTTTTCAGTAATTGTTGATCCACAAAGGAGGGTTATCATGCTACAAAAAACCATTGGCGACATTCAATCAGAAGCTACAGATACATTCAAGGCGAATGCAATTGTAGCGTTTGCTCGTAACAAAAAAATTGAGAATTTCCAGATTAAACTGGAGCTTACTGATCAGCGGGGCGACCGAACTGTTAGAATGGTGACCCAAGAAACAATGGGCAACAACCCTGCTTCTGCTGAAACGCAAATCTGTTTCAGTAAAGAACTATCTAAATTTTTAAAGAGAGACCTCAATGTCTTTAAAAAACCAGATGGAGAATGGCCGTCACTAACTTTACGGGTGGGGTTGTATCTTTACCAAAGGAAATGGAGAAAAGTTACTAGCCGACCAATAAGCATCCTTGAACAGCGTATCCCGGCGTTAGAGGAAATCCCCTGCCCCAGTTGTCAAGGCGGTGGTAGAATTATGAATCCGGCAAAACCACTCGGAGATGCTAACGAGGCTTGTCCGGAATGCGCAGGGACGGGCAAAACCCTCCAGACGATCGGCCTAAGCAGAGCCGGCATAAAGGTTTAATCAATTAAACCAAAAATAGACAGCTAATTTTAGTTGTCTATTTTTATTTTACGCCAATTGATAGTGGATTAATTTGGTAACCCTGCGCTAAAATTTGACTAAAAATATCGTCAAGGATTTGGCCAGTTATATTGTCGCCAATATGCATTAAGTAAATTGTGCCGGGCTTAAGATTGTCTAAAATTCTGGCTTTAACTTGGCTAGCGCTTACGCCCTCGGATTCGCGCCAGTCCCAAGCATCAATGGTCCAATAAACCGACTGATAGCCAATACTGGCAGCAATATCGCGCACCTGCTGATTGCGATCGCCATAAGGCGGCCGAAAATAGGGTTTAGTTGTTTGGCCGGTTAACGAAGTAATAATCGTGGCAGTTTTTGTCAGCTCTTCAATAATTTGTTCATCAGAAATTTTGCTTAAATAAGGATGGCTATAAGTATGATTAAAAATTTCGTGGCCAGCCATAGCAATTTTTTTAGTGCCTTCGGGATTTTTTTCCGCCCACTTGCCAGTTAAAAAGAAAGTGGCTTTAAGATTATATTTTTTTAAAATACTCAAAATCGTGTCCAAGGATTGTGTGCCCGCACCCGCATCAAAAGTAAAAACCACTTGTTTAATGTTCTTGTTAGCCCAGACAATTTCTGCGGGCGTAGTCGTCGATTGAACGGGTTGGGGGGTTTGTTGTGGCTTGTTATCTTGATTTAACGAATTTTCAGTTTTAGTTTGGACAGGCGCATCTTTAACCCGAGAAATAATAATCTTTTTTTGCTGGTATGCGAAAAAACTGATAACTAAAACTAACGCTATGGCGAGAATTATTAAAATAATTTGATTGAATTTCATAATGCTATTATGCCACGACTAAATCGACAAAGCAATTAAATTTTTATGCCCACTAACTACACCCTGTCATTGCGAGGAGCGACCAACGGGAGCGACGTGACAATCCCGAATTCTGAGACAGTTCATACCTTGAGATTGCCGCGTCGTGCGTCTATCTATAGTTGTGATGCACTCCTCGCAATGACAACGACCAATTATTTTTTATCTAAATAATTTTTATGCTATAATGATCAAAGTGAAAAATAAACATAAAACTCACTTAGAATAATAATATGTCTGATAAAAATTATAATATTTTAGATGAAAAAGATTTAACAGCCCTAAAAAAAGCAGAACCAAAAAGATTTAAATACGTGGCTGGGGGCGGCGCTTATTTAAATTTACAAGGCCTAAATTTAGAACCAGTGCAAGGAATTGAAGCCAAACGCCTTGACCATTTAGCTAAAATTTTGCGCGCCTTGGCATTTGTCGCTATTGACAGCATTAAATCAGGTCATCCGGGCGGTTCGTCATCAAAAGTTGAGCAATTTTTGGGGTTGCTGACATCCGGAGTTTTTCGTTTTGACCCCCTAAACCCCGACCATCCGGGCCGCGATCGCCTTGTCTGGTCAGCAGGACATTGCACTCCGCTTTTTCACTCAATGCTGGCTTTAATTTATGAATGTTTAAAACGCCATGGCGATAAATTTGATATTAAAGCGATTGACGGCGTTTATCCAGAATGTTTAATTCGTTTTCGCCATTGCGACGGACCAACAGGCCACGTAGAATCAAAATATCCTTTGGCTGATGCTTCTACTGGTTCATCTGGCCATGGTTTTTCCGCGGCACTTGGTTTGGCTTTGTTGCAAAAATCTAATGGATTAGATAGCAAAGTATTTGTTTTCGCGGGCGACGCTGAAACCGAAGAAGGAATTAGTTATGAGGCGCGCAATGCCATTGGTTCTATGGCGGCGGATAATATTATTGTTAGTTTGGATCTCAATGGTTTTGGCATTGACGGCCCAATTACCGAAGTCATCGGCTCGCCATATTTAAACCATTGGTTTGGCGCGGGCTGGAATATCATAGAAATTAACGGCCATAATATTTTAGAAGTTGTTTACGCGTATCAAAAGGCATTGTTTGGTTTTAATAATCAACGGCCAACCGTGGTCATTGCCCATACTATCAAAGGCAAAGAATATGGCAAATTAGCTGGCACGGCCGGATCTCATGGCGCGCCTTTGCCGCATAATGAATACGTTGAAGTAATTAAAAAATTGGGCTTTGAAATTCCCGGCATTGAAGGCGAGCAAATTAAAGATATTGAAGTAATCATGAGCCAACTCGCGCCAGAGGATGTAGATTATTTCTTGGGCCGCTTGGAAATTGGCAAATCAAAACTTAAACCAGAAACAGAATTAAAAGCACAAATGGAAAAAGCATTAGCCGCAAGACCAATCAAAGATTACCGTTCTATCAAACGGCCTGATATTTTGCCCCAAGAATTAGTTTTTGAACAGGGCAAGTCAATGGCCACTCGCAAAGCCACCGAAGCATTTTTTAAATGGCTAATGGGGCAAACCGCTTTTTTCTATCTTGGTTCTGGCGATTTAATGAAATCAATTTTAACGGGCGCTGGCGAAGATGTTTACGGCATAATTAATAAAGAAAATCCTTTGGGCCGCGGCTTGCGATTTGGGATTGCCGAGCAAAATATGGCCATGATG
>Ga0315282_10012077_pt1 | contig 13275 bp, 11 predicted proteins | sample YL17G07_20_MG_FD_203693 | JGI IMG/M metagenome (GOLD analysis project Ga0315282, IMG submission 203693) | Sediment microbial communities from Yellowstone Lake, YNP, Wyoming, USA - YL17G07_20 | ecosystem: Environmental > Aquatic > Freshwater > Lake > Sediment | place: USA: Wyoming | collected...
CCCTGCCCCGTCATCGTCACCTACCGGCCCAAGCGCGAGGGCGGCCTCTACGAAGGCCCCGAAGCCCCCCGGCTGGAAGCCCTCCGGCAGGCCGCACGGCTGGGCGCGCGATACATCGACGTTGAGCACGACGCCATCGCCGGGCTCGCCGACGTCGCCCCGGCGAAGGTTATCTTGTCGTACCACAACTTCCAGCGGACGCCCCCCGACCTGGCCGAAATCCACGCCCGACTCTCCAAGACAGGCGCGGCGATCGTAAAGGTGACTGCCCTGGCCAACCATATCCTCGATACCGCGGCCGTGCTGCGGCTCCTGAGGCAGGCGACGCGGCCGACCATCGCCATCTCGATGGGCCCGCGGGGCGTGCTGACGCGAATCCTGGCGCCGAAGTTCGGTGCCTTCCTGACCTACGCCGCGCCCGACGACGGGCGCGAAGCAGGGCCGGGCCAGATCACCATCCGCCAGATGCGCGACCTCTATCGCGTCGGACGGATTGGCCCCGCCACGCAGGTCTACGGCGTCATCGCCGACCCGGTCGGGCACAGCCTCAGCCCACGGATTCACAACGCGGCGTTTGCCGAGATCGGGATCGACGCGGTTTACCTGCCCCTGTGGGTCGAGGGCGACCCGGCGGCTTTCGTCCAGGCGATGCGCGAGTTCGCCTTCGACGGCTACAGCATCACGATCCCGCACAAGCAGACCGTGATGAGGGCCGCCGATGAGATCGAGCCGGTCGCCCGGCGCATCGGGGCCATCAACACCATCCAGCGCCAGGCCGGCGGCCGCCTCTTCGGCACGAACACCGACTGGACCGCCGGCATGGCGTCGATTGAGGCCGTGGTCAGGGCGGGCTGGCTGCGCGGCAGGCGCGCGCTGGTCATTGGCGCCGGCGGCGTAGGGCGAGCCATGACGTTCGGCCTGAAGAACCGCGGCGCCGACATAACCCTGGCCGACATCGATCCGGCGCGGGCCACGGCCCTGGCGCGGGAGGTCGGCGCACGGACCATCGGCGTCGGCGACGTGGCCGGGCAGACGTGCGACATTCTTCTGAACTGCACGCCCATCGGCATGCACCCGCGGACCGACGCGTCGCCCGCGCCGCGCCAGATGCTTCGCGAGGGGATGGTCGTCTACGATGCGGTCTATAACCCGCTCCAGACCCGCCTCCTCAAGGAAGCCGGCGCGGCGGGGTGCCGCACCGTGGCGGGCATCGGCCACTTTGTACGCCAGGCCGTCGAGCAGTTTGAACTCTGGACCGGCCGCCGCGCGCCCGTCGAGACGATGCGCCGCGTGGTGGTTGAAGCGCTGCGATAACATGTAGGCCGGGGCGAAGCCCCGGCTGCATCTCTTCCTCGGGGCATCATGCCGGGGCTTTGCCGCGGCCTACCTGAACGGCGTGCCACGGCCTACGCGAAGAGGACTTGGCCGCAATCAAGGAGTTCGTCGCGGTCCTTGGTCTTGTGGGCAACACAGAACCCCGGCCTCAGCGCCGCACTCGCCCACCCGCCGCTCGGCGCGAGCGCGATGATCCCCACCTGGTCCCCCTCGGCAACCTTGCCGCTCTCGGCGATGCGGCGCATCACGGCCATGGCCGCCTCCGCAGGCGGCGCGCCCCGGCGCATCTCCTCGACCGCCAGAAACGTGCCGCACACCGCCATGACCAGTTCCCCTACGCCGGTGGCCACGGCGGCGCCGTGCTCGGGATGGACGTAGATCCCGTGACCGATGATGGGCGAGTCGCCGACCCGGCCGGGCATCTTGAACGGCAACCCGCTCGTGGAGCACGCGCCCGCCAGGACGCCGCGACAGTCCAGGGCGAGCACACCCACCGTGTCGTGTGGCGGCTCACGTGGCGCAGCAGGCCGCAGGCCAGCCGCGCCTTTGCCTTGGCCCGCCGTGTTCCCTTCCGGCCCCGCCTCGCGATGCTCTTTCCGCCACTTCTCCCACGCCTGGCGCGACGCCTCGGTCAGGAGGTCCGTCGGCACCATGCCCTGGCCTCGCGCAAAAGCCTCCGCGCCGGGGCCGGCCAGCATGACATGCGGCGTCTTCTCCATCACCCGCCGCGCGATCGAGACCGGGTGCATGAAGCCCCCGACGGCGCAGACCGAGCCGCACTCGGCCGGCGAGCGCATGATGGCCGCATCGACCGTGATTTCGCCCGAAGCATCGGGGTAGCCGCCATAACCGACGCTCATCACCTCGGGATCGGCCTCAACAGCGCGGCAGGCCTCTTCGACGGCGTCGAGGCTGGGGCTACCGGCGGCGAGCCGCGGCCATCCGGCACGAACGGCAATCTGGCCGAACGTCCACGTGGCAAGGATGACCGGTTCAACCATGCGGCAGAAACCTCCGGCCCCCGGATGCGCGGCCGACCAGAAAGCCCCACCCCGGCCCGTGGCAACAGCGGTCCGCCGTGCGAGGCCCCTCGACACATTTCATCGCCGCGTTAGGGCTAAGACAAGTAACAACAAGGGCACGCCAATGAGAAGCAGAAGTTGGCCTATGCCAAAGAGACCGCCCATGATGATGCCCACCCACGCATGTACCTTTCCTCGCGCCTGCGGATGCTGCTTCGCGACTTTGAGCCCCTTGAGTCCTAAGAAAAAGGCAGGAACCCCCACGAAGATGCCGATGCCCGGGACCAAAGCAAAGATGCCCAAGTAGTACGCCGCCAGGGCATAGCCATTCTTGTACGGTACGAAGAACTCCACTGCGTCGGTCGCGGCACCCGCCGGTACTGCCGCACCGCCCTGCTGGATTTCGTTCTGTGATTGGGACATGGCTCGCTCCTTAAAGGCGATCCCTGCGCACGGGTGCTTGGCCGGAAGTCTTTGCCACATCTCGACCCGAAAGGACTGGACTGCTCACTTGTCCTGCCGCGTCCAATCGTACGGAATCTCGGTCGTGTGGGCCGGCAGGCGGAACTCGTCCGGGTCCTGCCGCCTGTAAATCTCCGTCGGCGTGTTGATCACCATGGCTTCGCCCGTCGAGATGCACTTGAAACCGTGATAGACGCCCGGCGGGATGCGGAGGCGGATCGGGTTCCACACCCCCATGAAGAACTCGTTGATCTCGCCGCGGGTCGGCGAACCTTCGCGCGCATCGTACAGCACCACCTTCATCATCCCCTGAACGCAAACGAAGTTGTCGGTCTGCTTCTTGTGGTAATGCCAGGCCTTCACGGCACCCGGATAGGCCGTCGTCAGGTACACCTGCCCGAACTTCTCGAAGTCCGGGTCGTCGGAGCGGAACATCTCCATCAGGCGGCCGCGCTCGTCGGCCAGGGGTGTCAGGGGCGTGACTCGGACGCCGTCAATCATGGCTTGGCCTCTCCGGGCTCTTGCGGCTCGGTCGCCCCCGCGCCGGCCGGAACGGCCGCCCAGGCGGCCAGAGCCACGATCCCCCATCGCCCCGGCTGTCTCGGCATGACCCGCCCCAGCCTTATATTTGTACAGCGTAATACTACCCCGCTGCGGCGGACGATGCAACCCCCGACTTCGTCACCGCGCCCCAAGCCCGGCCACCATGAACGCCAGCAGCCGCTCGCGCCAGTCGTCGTTCTCCTCGTGACCGCTGCAAGGATACACCACCGTCTCTTTCCGGCACTCCATTCGGTTGATGACTGCAAAGATGGTCGAGGGCGGACAGATGAGGTCGCACAGGCCCACCGAGATCAGGACCTTGGCCTTGATGCGGTCCGCCAAGTTCATGTTATCGAAGTACGAGAGGGTCTCCATGGCGCGGTCGTAGCGCTGCGGCCACGCCCGCAAGTAATCGGCGATCTCGCGGTAAGGGTACTCGGCTATGTCGACAGCCCGCTGATAGTGGCACAGGTACGGCACGCAGGGGGCGGCCAGTTTGACGCGGCCGGGCGCCAGCGCCGCGGCCGCCAGCGTCAGCCCGCCGCCCTGGCTCACGCCCGTCGCTCCGATGCGCCCGGCATCGACCGAGTCCAGCGAGGCCGCTACCTCGACAGCGCGGACGCAGTCGGCATAGACGTATCGGTAGTAGTATGTATCCTTGTCCATTATGCCCGCCGTCATGTAGCCCGGGCGATGGCCCTCCGGGTAGGCCACGGCGTCGGTGCTGCGGCCGTTCTGTCCTCGGCAATCGACCGCCAGGACCACGAACCCCTCCATCGCCCACGCGAGCAGGTTGAACACGCACGGCGAGCAGCCGCTGTAGCCGTGGAAGACCACGAGGGCGGGGTGCCGGCCGGGCTTCTGAGGCTCCAGGAGCCAGCCCGCCACCGTCCCGCACTCGAAGCCGTCGAAACTCGCCGCATACACCTTGACGCCGCTCGCCGGGTACTCCTGCCGCGTGAACTTGGCGTTAAGGGGCTGCTTGACCGCCGCCCTGACGACTTTCTCCCAGAAGGCCGCGAAGTCCTTCTTGCGCGTCAGGGCCGGCTTGTAGATCTCGAGTTGCTTTAGAGGCATGTCAATCAGTGGCATCGCGCGCTCCTTCACCAAGGACTCAGAAACCGCCGTTGCGTGCGCCCATGAAACCGCAAACCCGTCCTCAAAAGCAACCGAATTTCCGCGGAGCAAGAGCCTGCCCATGGCGGCCGCCATCAGCACCAGGAACGGCAGAATGTTAAGTTGGGGGCTTTGGCAAAAACAGTGAACGAAAAAGAGCATCTTCCTGCACTAAGTTTTTTTGACAAATGGCCCGCTCAGAAGGGCAAACGAAACGTAACGCCTTTCAAAATAACCACTTACGCAAAGGGCGCCCCAAGATGCATCTTCTCAAGACCACTCGCCGACGCGCCGATACCTTAAGCGCAAGGGGGAGTAAGAACTCAAGGCAAGAGAAGGCAGCAGGAGCAAGCGATGAGCGACGAAGATCGGGAACTCATGAAGTTTGAAATGGATGACGCGGCTGCGATGCGGCCTGCCGAACCGCCGCCGCTGACCGAGGCCCCGGACATGGCCGAGACGATTCGGCTCCTGGAGCGAGTGAGCCGATTGCCGGACATCCGCTTCGAACTCGTTCAGGAGATGCGCGAACTGATCGCTCAAGGGAAACTTGAGACGCCGGAACGGATCAACGGGACTGTTCGGCGTCTCATGGAGGAACTCGGGCTCTAGCCCTGCGGCTAGCAGCCCCCAACAGGGGAGGTCGGAATCGCAGGACGTTGGCAGTCGGGCAGGGAGCCGGGTCGGCGCGGGGCCGACCCGGCTCCGTTTCAAGCCACCGGCGGCCGAGGGGAGGCCCATGAATTCCCGACAGCGCATGATCGCCGCCTTCCACTTCGCCTGCCCCGACCGCCTGCCCATTTTCTACCACCCTTCGACGGCCGGCCTGTACGTTCACGGCCAGAAACTCCTGGACCTGCTGCGGGCCTATCCGCCCGACAATGCCGTGACCTTCGAGACCATTCCTCTGCCGCCGCCCGGCACGGTGGACGAGCGCGGCCAGTACCATGAGATCAAAGCCGACGAGTGGGGCACCGTCTGGGACTATCGCATCTTCGGCGTAGCGGGGCTCCCGTGCCGGTACCCGATAGAATCCTGGGACTCGCCCCTGGAATTCCCGCCGATTCCGGCCATCGGAAGCGAGCAGTTCCTGAAGGACTGGGAGCGGACCCAGGCCCAGCGGCGCAGCCACCTGGTCTTCAACGGATGGGTCAGCCTCTTCGAGAAACTCCACGCCCTCCGCCCGTTCGACGAGGTCCTGATGGACCTGGCGGACCGCAAGCCACAACTCCTGGCTTTCCTCGACCGGCTGGTGGAATACTACCGGCGGCAGATCGAGTACCTGCTGGCCGTCGGCACCGACGTGGTCATGTTCGCCGACGACTGGGGCACACAGACGAGCCTCCTGGTGGCGCCAAAGGTCTTTCGCGAGATCTACAAGCCGCGCCTACGCGAACTCATGGCCCTGGTCCACGGCGGAGGCGGCAAGGTCTTCTACCATTCCTGCGGCGCCGTCCACCCGCTCTACCGGGACCTGGTGGAAATCGGCATCGACGGCCTCTGGCACCAGATCGCCCTGTACGACGCCGTGCGGTTCGCCCGCGAGGCCGCCGCCAACCGCACAGTCCTCTTTCTGCACATGGACCGCCAGTACCTCATCCCGCGCGGCAGCCCGCGAGAGATAAGCGCGGCCGTCAAGCGCTACGCCGACGTCCACCGCGGCCTCGGCGGCGGGGCGATCCTGTACGTCGAGATCGAGAACGACGCGCCTTTCCAAAACGTCGAGGCCCTCATCCAGGCCGTCCACCGCTACGTTTGAAGGTCAGCCGCCCGCCGCTGCCGCGATGCGCGACGTGGTGCCGAACCCCCTAGTGCTCTTTCACGCGTCATTTGACGGGTGCCATGCTTTCGCGCCGTTGCGAAAGCATGTGTTCTTGAGGCACGATGACCATGCTTTCGCAGAATCGCGAAAGCATGGCACCTATCGATTCATATTTGACGGAGCACTGGGCGATCGCGCGGGCGACGCGAGCCTGCCGCCGCCTCGCAGGACCTCTGGGCGCCGCTGCCGCCTCGCTCGACACCAAGGATCTTCTGGGGCCAAGGATCTTCTGAGACACGCTTGCTTTACGACGACGCAACACTATATTGGTAAGGATCAGGAGGGCGGGGCCGCAACGGCCTTTGAGGCCCGGCAGAAGGTGTTCTGTCAGCGCACCGCAGGTGCCAAACAGGTGCCACAGCAGCAAGATGCAGCGGGAGGAAACGGTTGAGATAACGACGATACCTCGTTATAGAATAAGCGGTTGCATTCAGGGCGCCGGAGTGGCGGAATTGGCAGACGCGCGGGATTCAAAATCCCGTGGGGCTTAAACCTCGTGGGGGTTCGACTCCCCCCTTCGGCACCACTTAAGTCTTGCTAGATGCAGTAGTTACATCCCTCGCCGCGGAATCACCCGTTGCGGCTGATGCGGGTGGTGTTACCAAATCGCTGCCACTTTTCGCTCCCCCGACGGCGCGGGCGAGGCGATCCCCGACGCGCCGCGCAGCCCGCTCCTGATCCTTGCCGATGTGTTTTTTTGTTGTCACCGCGCTTGAATGTCCGAGGGCGTGCTGGAGATCGTGGAGGCTCGACCCAGCCTCGTCGGCCATTGGGGATCGTGAAAGTCGCGATTGTCTACCACTCGGAGACCGGCCATACGAAGCAAATGGCGGGGCTTGTGGCGCAGGGCTGCCTGTCGGTTCCGGGCGTGGAGGTGAAGTGCATGCCCGTGGATGATGTAGACGAGTCCTACGTTACGGAGGCCCAGGCCGTCGTCCTGGGTTCTCCGACCTACGAGGGGTCCTGTAGCTGGCAGATGAAGCGATATCTCGACACGGGCCCCAAGGGACTGGCCGGGAAACTTGCCGGCGTCTTCGTGTCGCAGAACTGGCCCGGCGGAGGCGGGGCCAGTTTCGCGGAGATGACGATCATCGCCGGTCTCCTTGTCCACGGGATGATGGTTTACTCGGGCGGCATTTCGGTCGGCACGCCTCACCTTCATTTTGGCGCCGTATCGAGGAAGGCTCCCGAAGAAGACCTCTCCAGGGCCCGATGCATCAAACTCGGCGAGAACATCGCCCGAAAGGCCCTGGAGTTGTTCGGCAAGGATCGGGCCAGACCCGTTTGATCCCGGGTTTCCCGGGTTCATCGTACCTTGCGATCGAAGGTAGGTACAATCGGACCGTGTGAACACAGGCTTTCGTCGGTGTTCGGGATAGGGGGGTGCGGCGTACCAACAGGCGAAGGCGGCCCGGCGCCGCCGTGCCGCCCGGCCGCGCGAGGAGAAGAGGCGATGAATCTGCACGAGCGATTGACCCTCCGGCGGCGGAAGAACCGCTGGACGGCCCTGGCGGGCGCCGCGATCGCCGTCCTGGGCTGTGCTGCCCTGGCGGCCGCGCCGGCCAAGCCTGCCGCCAAGGCGCCCCCGGACGGCCCGGACCCCTCGGGGCTGTACAACGTCTCGCTGCTGGACCTGGGGGCGAGGGCCAAGGGAAGCGGCCTGCCGTGTATTCAGTTGCCACCAACAGGTCCATACGACTGCCGCCCCCGTGGATGCAAGGGCGGCATCGGAATGTATTGGCAAAGGCCAGATTCGTTGTGTATACTTCCGGGCGACCCATAGGGCTGAGTTCCAGGCGGCTGAATTGGCGCCGTCGGGGGGCACTTCCAGTGCTGCGAGCGCATGTCGTTCTGAGAGCCGCCGACGGGGGCGTGTCCGACGCCCCTCCCAAGCGAAAGCCCACTCTCCTCGAGCAACTCCGGAAGGCAGGAGGCTCTTGTGCCGATCCGCATAAGACGCCATAATAAATCGCGGCATGGGACGCAAGTGGCTGAGGCCAAAGGGTTTATCGCAGCCCTGGCAGATGGATCAACGGCGTGTTATACGGACAGGAATCCAAAGTTCTGCATCGTATGCGGGTCCATCTAATCAGTGTTAAGAGCCAACAAATGAAGAACCTTATCATCGTTCTTATCGCCCTCGCGGCGGCTTCGTGCACTGTCGCCGATTCTGGCTCAAAGACCAGCCGGACCCGGCCGTCGGGCAAGATCATCACGGTCACGGCTTGCGTATCTCTGGAATTCAAAGAGCGTGAGGGCTTCTTCAAAATGCGACGGCCCGACGGCGAATGGATGGACGCGCCTCCACCAAAGGAACCGACCGGCAGGTTTTTTTGTCACATTCGACGATGAGAAGAAACTGGCCGTCGTTCTTCCGTGGCCTGGCAAGCAGCCTCCACCGAAGCTGTACCAGGATGTCAAGGCAACGGTGTTGGTCGAAACCAAAGAGGGCAAGACCGTCTTCACGATACTCAAGATGGAATCTGAGCATCAGACCATATACGAAGGAGAGCCTAAGGGCTCTTAACAGTTGCCTGCAACGTATTTGCTGAAAGCCGCGGCTTTCAGCAAAACGCTGAGGTACACGTTGGGCACGACCTATGAACCTGAGACATACGATTTTGGTCCTTGCGTGCGCACTGGTGGGCTGCAACCCGCCTCATGAGCCGCGGGCCGAGCCGGATATCGGCCCCACCAAGCGCGCTGCCGTTGCGGAGGTGGACGCGACCTGCAATGACATCTTGTCGGCCATCAGAGCGAACATAGCGGTCATTTCGCGTGATCAACTTGAACGCCTGGAGGGCCTTGCCAGGTCGAACCCGAAGATCTTGGCACCCCCCGCTTCTTCCCAAAAAGCCAGGGATATTGTCGGTGTGGTTGGACACTGGCCGGTTGTAGAGAACAATGGAAAGTGGTTCGTCTTGGAGAATCAGGGACATCCGGCCGGCGATGGGTTCTTTAGAGTAAGTGTCGTCGATATTTCGGCAAGCCGGCTGGTAGGAAGGATCGCTGATACCACAGGGAATGCCCCGGTGTCGGCTCCCGTGCATGAGAAGTGAGGTGCCCTACAACAGGGCGGAGGCGACGCGGACAAGCCGCGCGCCTCACCAGGAACGTTGCACGTATTCCTTGTCCACGCGCACCTGACCGCAATCGAGGCACCGGCACCGGCGGCCGATGATGGTCCTGTACGGCGTGCCGCCCGTGCTTCGTAGCGAAGAAGCATCGCTCCTTCGCAGAGTAGCATCGGCGCGGAGGCAGGGGCATTTCTGGACCATGCGGCCCCAGTACTCGCCGCGGCGGGCACTGCCGCACTCGGGGGCAGGCCTCCTTCGCCGCCCCGCTTGCCGGGTGCGTCTTGAGGGGTGGGGCGGCCAACCGCTGCGCCGGCCCGTCAGACCCGCTGGAGCCTCACGCGGATCTCCTCACAGAACGCCTTCAGGTCCCCGGCCAGATCGTCCGGCACGGGCTCCTTGTCCAGGCGGCGCCAGAAGACGCTTTCCCCCTCGGCGAGCCGGGCGAGCCGCTGCTTCAGGGCGGCCGCGCCGACAATCGTGTTATCGGGATGCGTGATTTCCTCGGTCGTCTTCAGGCGGTTCGTCGCCCGCAGAAGGCTGAAGTGCCAGTCCTTCCCCTCGGGCTTCCACGAGTAGAGTTCCATGCCCTTCATCTCCGGCTTGGGCGCCCGCTCCGCGCCGGCCGCGGGGCGCCCCGGGGCCAGGCCGGCCCGCTCCTTCCAGACGGGCGGGCCGCCGATGAGGTGCTGGACGTTCTCTTCCAGGACCACGGTCTTTACGGTGCGCGGCAAGACAAAGAAGCCGTAGGCGCACGCCGGCCGGCCGCCGCCGTCGGGGCCGGCCGTCTGGTACCACTTGCCCTGGAACCGCAGGAGGAGGCGTTCTTTCTCCTCCGTGAGGGAAACCACCGTGACCCCCGCGCTGTTCCAACCGCTGCCGCAGAAGACGGCGATGACCATGTACCTGTCGAAATCGATGCCGGGCAGCCCGAGCGGGTTGAAGAAGGCGTCGTACTCCTTCGTCTCCTCCACGCCCTTGTGGCGGCGCCAGACGCTCGTCCATTCCTTTTCCGATTCGACCCGCACGTAGCCGGGGCTCTTGACCAGGCTGTCCGCGCCGGTCAGGACGACGCAGGGGCGCAGGGCGGGGGGCGCGGCCTCGGCGGCGCAAAGCCGGCCCGTTCCGGTGATGCCAACGGCGATTGCTGCCACGAGTGCGAGGGCTGCTCTCATGGTGCTGCACTCCTTTCCGCGTGCGGAGTTCAAAGAGGATGCCGACGCACGCTTCGGCCCACATACCGGGATTATACCGCGGGGGCGTCTGGACGCATGTAACAGGGGCGCAACGAGGCAAACGCCGCGCGCCCGTCGGGCGGCCCGACCCTACGGCGTCTTCGGACGCACGCGGCCATAGGGTCCGAACTCGATCCGCAGTATCGCCGGCCGCTCGCGGAACGGGGCACGCGGGTCGTTGCCGAAGAACGTCGCCCACCACTGGCCCGACGTATCCTTGAAGAACATGTTGTGCCCTTGGGTGCCGAAGCCGGCGGCGCCTTCCTTCCAGGCGGAATCGTTGAAGTCGGGCTTGAACCAGTCGGCCGCCGGTTCGGCGAACGTGTATCGCCACGCGACGGTGCGCTGGAAAGCCCTTCCCGCGAGAAGCGAAAACTGCTAACATGGCTGCCCATACGCCGTGCCGGAATATATGCAGCCAGAGAGGCTGACTCGGGGGGCAGATATGGTCTACTTGGCACTTGAGCAGAACCTTGGTTGAACGCCCAATGCGAAGCGGAATGATCGCCACGTCAGGGGGCGTCCTCACGCCGCACCCGCGTTGCGGCCAATGCCGCACGCGATTGGCCGCCGCACTTCGAACGAGCGACGCGCCGGTCATTGCGGCACACTTTACCGACGGCAAGTCGCGGCCCCAGCAGCACTGGGCGCAGGGGCTGGCTGAGGGCCTGCAAGCATCATGAGAGGAGTCACCTTGAATCACGCACTATGGCTGTCTGCCTTCTGTCTGGCTCTCGTCCTGGGCGCCGTCGGGTGCGGCAAAGGCCTTGAGCCGCGCGAGGCCGCCCTCAAGGCGAAGCAGGAGGCCCAGGCCGCCTGCGAAGCCAAGAAGCCCAAGGTGGCGCGGAAGGCGGCTGACCGGGCCGTGGCCGTCCGGGACAAGGTCGAGAAGGATTTGAGCGCGGCGCCCGATTCGCAGGAACTTCAGGATCTTGCCAAGGAGGTCCGCGCAGCCGCGGGCGAAGCGGTCAGGTACGCAGAACTGGCCGAAGAGGAGCAGGCGCTGGCCGACAAGATCGGGTCGCTGAAAGCCAAGGGATACCGGCTCGCCCGAAAAGCCGCCCTGAAACTGGCGTTCGCGGCCATGGCGCTGGCGGTCGATAAGGCGGCCGCGGACGGCTATGCCGCACTCTCGGAGAGTCAGAAAAACGCGGTTGACCTGGCAATGAAGATGACGGGCAACCCGAGGCTTGCGGACGGCTCGCACGACTGGAAGGCCGCGAGCACGAAGGTGGCCACGTTCGGCGACGCGCCGCCTGCCGAGGTCAACCTGGCCCTGGCGGTGGCGTATCTGACGATGAGCCAAGACGACCTCGCCCTGGTCGAGGCAGCCATGGTGAATCCGGACGACGTGGCCGACCCGCGCGAGAGGCTCGGCTGCCGGGTCCTCCGCGGCCTGGCCTGCCATCTGAACGGGATGCCACGGCTGGCGATGCGGGAGTTTGAGGCGGCGGGCGAAGGAGGCCCCGCTTCCGGGCCGGAGTTCTCCGCAGGCATCTGCCTCCTGCGGGCCATGCTGTACGCGTCGGACAAGGATTTCAGGGCGGCCGACCTTGAGATCATGAAGGCGACGAAGATCTGGCCCAACAACCCCGTCACCGTGATCCTGACGGGCGAGGTGATGGTCGGCGAAGGAAAGTACGAGAAGGCCGCCGTGACCCTCGAAGACCTTCTGCGTGACAAAGGCGTGGAACCCGACCCGTGGCTCATCCGGCACGTCGAGAAGCGGGCCCGCGAAATCCGCGACAAGAAGGGCGAGGCCGAGCCGCTCGTTCACAACAGCCGCTTCCTCCGCGAGGTGGCCCTGCACTACATCTGGCAGGCGGCGAAGACCTCGGAGCCGGCCCAGAGGCTCAAGGGCTACATCGACTCGGCGAAGGGCTTCGGGGCCGAGTGCCTGAAGCACGTGCCCGGCCTCGGCGAGGCCAAGACCGGCGGGGCGTGATGGGCCTCGCGGGCGCCGGGCCAGCCGACCTGCCACAGCCTGGGGTCTTCGGGACAGGCCTGGACGGTTGCCGGCCCCTCGCCAGGGGGGTTCTTGCCACGCTGAGGAAGATGTTGGTGCCGGCTTCGGACAATGGGGGGACCACAGGCAGCACATCGAAAGGGTTCATCATGAAGAGGTACCTGGCTGGCGCAGTGGCTGTTCTGTCATTCACACTGCCGGCGTTCTTGACGCCGGTCTCTGCCGAGCAGCCGGAGCCGGCCAGGGCGCCCAAGCAGACGCGCCAAGGGCCTCTGAAGGTGTTCATCCTGGCCGGCCAGTCGAACATGGAAGGCCAAGGCGTTGTGAAACAGGAAGACAAGAGTGGCAAGCCCCTGCCGGGAACGCTTGTCTCTCTGATGAGCGACCCGGCCAGGGCCGCGCCTTTCAAACACCTGAAGGACGCGAAGGGCGAGTGGGCGGTGCGCGAGGACGTCTGGGTCTATTCCCAGACTGGCGCCGGCGTCGCCAAGGGCGGACTGACGCTCGGTTACGGCTGGGCCGCCGGCGACAAGAGGTTCTTCGGTCCCGAACTCCAGTTCGGCCATGTCACGGCCAACACGCTGCCGAACCAGATCCTGATCATCAAGACGGCGTGGGGCGGCAAGAGCCTCTACAAGGATTTCCGGCCACCGAGTTCAGGCGGCGAAGTCGGGCCCTGCTACACGAAGATGCTCGATAC
>Ga0315282_10012078_pt1 | contig 13273 bp, 11 predicted proteins | sample YL17G07_20_MG_FD_203693 | JGI IMG/M metagenome (GOLD analysis project Ga0315282, IMG submission 203693) | Sediment microbial communities from Yellowstone Lake, YNP, Wyoming, USA - YL17G07_20 | ecosystem: Environmental > Aquatic > Freshwater > Lake > Sediment | place: USA: Wyoming | collected...
CTTCAGGAATGTGCCGGTATAACCTCTGTATTTCATCATGGTTCACCCTGTAGTAGTTTTATGAAGTATCCTGAAAGGTACCTTATCACATGATGGCAGAGTTGAGAATATCATGTGAAAAAATCACTTCGTTACTCAGGGGAAAGTGTTAAGCCGTTCATTTTGACTGAGGGAGGTAAAAAGTATATTTACTTTTCCTGAATAACATACTAAGGTTAAAAACAAAGCTTTGGAGCCACAATGTTTTTAGAGTATGGTACTACCCGATGTCAGACCAGACTCTCTTTTCTTATTATCTATATCCAAAACTCAGGGTAAAAAAAGGATCAAGCTGCGTAACCTTTTTCGATAACCATTGAAAAAAAAGGAGGTGAGAGATATGGCAAAAGAAGTTAAGAAACACAAACCCGATGTTAAGATGTATCCGCCCAATACGAAGCCGATGTCCCTTGAGGAGAAGTATGACAGGGCCCTTGATTTCTTCGAGATGGACCACATGATAAGCTACTACACCCACAAGAGGCTTGGAACAGTAAAGGAATGGGTGAATGACACCGTGGAAGCGTATAACCATTCGGTGCCGCGCTTTCTCGGCCCCGTGGTTCAGGCGATGACGAAACTCGCCCCAAACCTGGCCCTCAAAAAGGTCTTTGATTCTGTCTTTAACCTGGATCAGCAGCACCACGACATCTCGGAGTTTGAGTATTCCGAGCCCAAGGATGGCGAGATCGTCGTCAGATGGAAGAACTGTGAGCGGCTCAAGAGGCATAAGAAGTGGATAAAGGAGCTCGGTTATGACTTTGATGACCGGGAGCTCTGTGAGGTAGAAAAGATGCACCTCACCCACCCCAACCACCCGGGGTGCAGAATGGGATTCGTTCCCACTGAGATCGTCTGGGAAGAAGGGGGATGTTGCTGGACGTACAAAAAGGTATAACCTATCTATCCTTTAAGGCAGCAAAATAAACGAAACAAGGACAGTGCCCTCTTTCAAGGCAGGGGGGGGTACTGTCCTGTTAGTATTGAGGAGAAGAGAGCAGTTTATCCCTTGAAAGGAGGGGGGAGAGATATGGAAAAAGAAGTGAAGATGAGGAGGCCCGACATTAAGGCGATGCCCCTTGAAGAGAAGTATGAGAGGGCCCTTGATTTCTTTGAAATGGATCACATGATAAGCTACTATACCCACAAGAGACTCGGAACGATAAAGGAGTGGGTGAATGACACCGTGGACGCGTATAGTCAATCTGTACCGAGATTTGTAGGGCCTGTATTCAGAACGTTTGCGAAACTTGCTCCCAACTTGGCCCTCAAGAAATGCTTCGATGCAGTTTTCAATCTGGATCAGCAGCATCACGATATATCAGAGTTTGAATACTCTGAGCCCAAGGATGGTGAAATAATCGTCAGGTGGAAGAATTGCGCCCGTTTCAACCGGCATAAGAAATGGATAAAGCAACTCGGTTACGACTTTGATGAACGGGAAATTTGCGAAGTAGAGAAGATGCACCTCACACACCCCAAGCATCCAGCGTGCAGTATGGGGTTTATTGCAACTGAAATTGTGTGGGAAGAAGGAGGATGCTCCTGGAAGTATAAAAAAGTATAACATATCCATTCTTCTTGGCACTTAAACAAAAAGGGACAGCACTCTGTATTTCAGTGCAAGGAAAGGGTGTTGGCCCGTTTATAACAAATAAGAGTATACCTGCATAACCTTGAACAGAGAAGAGGAGAGAGATATGGCACATTTACCGACACCGAATAAGCCCGACATAAAAGATATGCCCATTGAAGAGAAATGGGACAGGGTCCACGATTTTTTCACCATGGATCACGCCATAAGCTACTACACCCACAAGAGAATGGGGACGCTCAAAGAGTGGGTGTCAGACACCGTCGATGCCTATAGCGCTATGATGGGAAGGTTCATGGGTCCCCTGGCGAGTCTTATGGGGGGGCTGGCAATGAAAATTGCCCCGAACATGGTCCTAAAACAGGCTATCAGCGCTGTTCTCTATTCAGATCAGATGATGCACGGGCCGGGAGAGTATGAAGTGTCTGAGGCACAGGATGGGGCCATAACCGTCAGGTTCAAGAACTGCCTGCGCCTGAAAAAGCAGAATGAGATCGTAAAGAAGATTGGTCTCCCCTTTGAAGGAAGGGAAATCTGCGAAGTGGAGAAAATGCATCTTACCCATCCCAATCACCCGACGACGAAGATGGGAATTGTTCCTACGGATATCACCTGGGAAGAAGGCGGATGCGTATGGACGTTTAAGAAGGTGTGAGCTTTCGAAAGGAATGGAGTTATCATGACAGACCTCAAGTCTCTTTCACAGATCCTGATCACGAAAGGCAAGGTGAGGGGAAAACCTGTTGCTATCAGCTTATTCCGGGATTGTATCCCTGAGAGTTACGAGCCGATTCAGGACGAACCCTGTTCAATCGTACACAGCGCGATGGATGAGGGCAAAAAGGTTTATTTTGATGCGGAACACCATGACTGCCTTGTCGGTACCTATCACGCAGGCATGATACCGGGGAAGAAAGAGATTGTCTCCGGAGAGTATTTATCAAAAACGACAAGCTTCTTCAGCTACGAAGGTGCTGCCCGCTTGAAAGCGGGCACACGCAGCCTTCCTCCAGGGATGGTCAAGGCAATCGGTGCTGCACCCCTCGATGAGGTCCCAGAAGGAGTCCCGGTGGACTGGATCGTGGTTGTCTGCAACCCGCACAACGCCAATCCCATTGCCGGTTGCCGGATGGTGCAGGAAGGAATTCTTCCCTACGGTTCATTCGGGACCTCGCTGTGCGGTGAGCTTTTTGCTACTCCGTGGCACGAAAAGAATATTGTGGTTACCTTTGGAGATTTCGGCGGGAGGATGAATAATAGGATCAAGCAAGACGAGCTTTTCGTCATCATTCCCATTGAGTTTGTTGAGTACCTACCAAAGATACTGCTGGAGTTAAAACTTGATGTGAATGCTGCCTTCGAGTTAACAAAACCACCCCATTCACCATTCTGGAAGAAAAAGGATAAGGCCTCAAAGCAATACCCGGAGGGAACCGGAGCAGGTGAATCCCCGACGCTCACCTTTACCATGGAATGGGATGAGGATGCCAGAGAACTGATAAAAAAAGCGCCTGAAGGCATCATTGAGTTTGCAATCAGCAGTGTTGAAGAATTTGCCCGGGAAAGGGGCTATACAAAAATTACCAAGAAGGTTCTTGCTGAGCAGATGCAGGAGATGGGGATGGACATTGAGGATATGCTGGGAGAACAGTAAAATATTTTCAAATGCAAAGGCGGAGAGTGAATCTGTCGGACAGATAATAAGAGATCTCTGAAAAAGTCGAAAACAGGGTCCCGAGTGCGAATTGAAGATTTTTTCGGTAAATAAGACCGAAGGCCGGTCCTCCGGTAAATTTTTTCCGAAGACGGACCAAACGTTTTTTTGCAGTGAAGCGAGATTTAGAATTGTCGAAAAAATGTTACTGAGCAAAGAGGAACCCTGTTTTTCAGAGACTCAATAAGGGAGAAGGAATGAGCAAGAACAAGGAATATGCCCGGAAGCTGAAAGATCTCGGTTACGAGAAAAAGGCAGTAGCATTTAAGCTCTATGACGAGGTGCCAAAGAATGCAGAGCCCTATGGCGACGATGTCTCGTTCCACTGTGCTATTGCCGCCGAGATATGGGAAGAAGGGAAAAGGCCCTTCTATATTACCAACAAGAATGTCCTCTGCGGAGGGGCGGTCTATTCGGGGCTCGGCAACAGAAGGATTACGAAAGAAGAATTTGACGGCGGCATGTCCCAGACCATTGGAATCGGCAGGGGGTATGCAACCCGCGAGAATTTCCGCCGGGTGAATCAGCAGATACCCCACCAATTCATCCACCATAAGTACCAGGTTATCGGTGCCCTGGAGGACGTCGAGGAACCCGATGTGGTCCTAATTGTTGCCGATGCATATAGAGTCATGAGGTTATGTAAGGCCTATACCTGGAAAACGGGTGAGCTGGTCCAGGGCCTGTCAGGAACAGCCTGGTGCACAAGCATTTTCCCCCAGGTGTACAGGACAAAAACCATGGCATTCACCATGGGAGACGAGCAGTCCCGAATACTTATGAACCTCGATCCCAGTGAGATGTACTGCCTGATTCATTATGATCTGCTGCCTCTCATTCTCGAGAATTTAGAGAATATCCAGACCGGACTTGCAACATAGCTGACGAAAAGGGGAGAACATGATGCCTTATTTTATTACTGATAACTGCATTATGTGTGGCACGTGCTGGGAGATCTGCCCGACAAAATCTATAGAGGAATTTGAATGGTACTATAAAATCTCTGACACCTGTGTGGAGTGTGGGGCGTGTGCCCGTGTGTGTCCCAATACTGCAATAACAACAAGAAGATAATATTCGGGGAGGGTGCAAGCGAGATGCCAAAGCGAGTTCTTATCAGTTCTTTATGAGAGGCCGGCGTGACAAACGATGAAGGCATCAAAGGCAAAGGGAGACATCTTCTTATTGATAAAAAGAAGTGTCAGGGGTGTATGACATGTATGCTTGCCTGCTCATTGGTTCATGAAGGAAAAGAAAACCTCTCTCTGTCCCGAATACAGGTTATTCAAAGCTCTTTTGAGAAGTATCCACGCGATATAGAGACACGATATGTGGAGTCCTGTGATCTGTGCGTCGAGACTCCATTTTGGGATGAACAAGGGGGGGTCGATGGGAAACAGGCATGCGTGGAGGCTTGCCCTTTAGGGGCAGTGCGACTTTCCCCAGAGATTTCCACGAATCTTGAGAATGGCGAATGCGAAGTCAACTTCCGGGGAAAAGGCTGGAAAAAGATTGGATACCCAATCGACTAATCGGTGCTATGTATGAACGGATTTGTGGGCAAAATATTACGAGTTGATCTCACGACAAAATCAATTACTACCATCGATACGCAAAAGTACGAACAATGGGGTGGCGGTCACGGAATTGGGTCGGCCCTCTTTTGGGACCTTGTAGAGGACAAAAGAATAGACGGGTTTGATTCAAAAAATGTTGTTACCATTATAACATCTCCCCTTTCGGGAACCCTGGTTCCAGGGTCTGCCGCCAGAACAGAAATTCAAGGTATCGGAGTGCAGTCTTCCCCTATCGGATGGTTTACGAGAAGCAACTTCGGGGGAAGGTTTAGTCCAATGTTGAAGTTTGCCGGATGGGATGGAATAGTCATTGAAGGCAGTGCAGATAGTCCCGTCTGGCTCGATATGAGAGACGACGATGTACAGCTTCGGGACGCACGCGCTTTGTGGGGAAAAGATACCTGGGAAACTCAACAACAGATTTGGAATGAGGTTGGCAAAGATAAAAGATACAGTGGATGGGAAGACCCATCGGGTGACCCAAGCCAATCCAAGCAAAGACCGGCCGTGATCGCCATTGGTCAGGCAGGAGAAAATCTCTGCAGAGTGGCCAGTCTTGTTCATGATGCAGGACATGGATCGGGCCAGGGGGGCTTCGGCGCGGTATGGGGCTCTAAAAAATTAAAAGCAGTGAGCGTCATAGGAACCGGCAGTATCAATATTGCAGATCCCAAAGGGTTAATAGAAGCTCGTTTATGGGCAAAAAGGAGCTACTCTTTTAATGTCGACGATCCAGAGCATATAAAGGATCTTAATAGCGCAACTTTTTCCCTTGGATTTGGGTCTCCTGCCCTCCCGGGAAGTCTTTGGCACCGTCCCAAAGAGTCGAGGCCCCATGCATGCATCGGCTGTCACTCAAGCTGTCGTTCGCGATACGGCACAGGGCTTGGGAATGAATCCACGTGTGCAACCTCGCTTATGTACGCTCCGCTGGATCTCCGACGTCATAGCAGCAAAGTGACAAGGACGATTTTTTCGCTGCTTGACCGCTTCGGTCAAATAGGTGCAGCGTTTGGCCTCGCCCTCGTGATCGGCAAACAAAGTGCTGCTGCGTACGTCGCTTCCGATCTGGTCCAGAAATATGGGTTAAACTCCGTCGAATTGATGGTGGGGATTCAGTATTTAAGGGACCTCTACAAAAAGGGGATTATCGGTCCGGGCAAAGAGATAGAGTGCGATCTTCCATTTGACGAAATAGGAAGTATGGACTTTGTAAACAAGTTAACGAAAATGATAGCCTATAGAGAAGGCATCGGCGATGACATGGCCGAAGGATTCTATAGGGCGGCAAAAAGGTGGGGAAGATTAGAAGAGGATACTAATACGGGCCTGCTTCCATATCCCTACTGGGGATTACCCTATCATTACGATGTGAGAGCCCATCTCGAATGGGGCTATGGTTCTATATTGGGTGACAGGGACATCAATGAACATGACTTCATATTTCCTCTGCATCTTATACCCTGCCTTGCAAAATGGCAGAAAAAAAGCCCGCCCTTTTCCGCACAAGAGGTTGTCGAGACAATCTCTGAGAAGCTGGTGCCCTACGAGGGTGATCCCCTGATGCTCGATTTCAGCACAGAAAACATGTATTCGCAGCACATAGTCAAGCTCATTGCATGGCACAGGCACTACAGCCGATTTTGGAAACAGTCCGCCCTTTATTGCAACTATCTCTTTGCCGACTTTTGCAATCCCCGCTCCAAGGACAAAAAAGGGCTGACCGGTGAGGGAGAACCAAAATTCTATAATGCGGTAACCGGAAAGAACCTGAGCTTTGTGGACGGCATGGAGCTCGGCAGAAAGATATGGAATCTCGACAACGCCATATGGACGCTGCAGGGGCGGCATCGAGATATGGTACACTTTGCCCCATACATTTACAAAGTACCTTTTAAAGGTGTAGGCTCGCTCAGTAAATACTTTCTGCCGGCAAAGAAAAATGGCAAATGGAAATATCGTGCTCTCAAGGCGAGACACCACGATAGGGACAAGTTCGAAGAATGGAAGACCGCCTACTATCAATTCGAAGGCTGGGACCCCAGGACGGGGTGGCCCACGAGAAAAACACTGGATTCCCTGGGCATGGGGTACGTTGCAGACGAACTCCAGAAAAACGGCAGGCTTGGAAGCGATGAGTAGTATGGTATAAGCTGCTGCCCCACTTGTTCCTTTTGAAAAGCATATACAGGAGACACACATGACAATGCAGGGGAGGACAGTTCTGATTACCGGGGCTGACGGAGGTATTGGCAGTGAAACAACCAAGGGCCTCGCTAAAAAAGGTGCCACTCTTATAATGGCGTGTCTTGATCTTAACGATGCCAAACCGGTTTACGAGAATATTAAACAGGAAAGCGGTAATGAGAAGATAGAGATGATGCAGGTGGACCTGGCGTCTCTCAGCTCCATTCGCCAATTCGCCATGCAATTTTCTCAGAAGTACCAGCAGTTGAACGTGTTAATTAATAATGCGGGTGTCTTTCGTTGGAAACGGGAGGAAACCCAGGAGGGGTTTGAAAGAACCATCGGCATTAATCTTCTGGGACATTTTCTCCTTACCAATTTATTGTTACCGATCCTCAAGCAGACAGCAGGAGCCCGTATCCTCAATGTCTCATCCAATGCCTATTTTAAGGGGAAAATCGATTTGCATGATCTGCATTTAAAGAAGAAATACACGGGTGTGAAAGCCTATGACTCCTCCAAGCTTGCTCTTGTGTTCTTCACCCGGGAATTGGCAGAACGTTTACAGAGCACAGGTGTCACGGTTAACGTATTACATCCGGGTCACGCTCCCACCAATATATGGAACATGTGGCCGGGAACGTGGTATCAGGCACTGCTCTTTAAAATTTTAAAAATGCTTATGAAACCCACGGTGGAAGCCGCCCAGAACAGCATTTATTTAGCCAGTTCTGATGAGGTAAAAGGCATCACCGGGAAATATTTTGATAATAAGAAAATGAAGGAAGTGTCCCCGAAGTGTAAAAATATGCAGTTGCAAAAAGGTTTGTGGGAGTTAAGCGAAAAGTTGACCGGGCTCGCTTAATGCTATTTCAAGAGGGTTAAAGTAACTATTTCTCTATAACCAGTGTAACCTGTGCCTTTAACTTAGAGGGGGTGGAGACATGGAAAGATTTGCTGAATTGTGCATACGGAGGAGAAATGTAGTCCTGGGGACCATGCTCCTCATAACCCTTTTCTTTGGTTATTACGTGGCCAAGTTGAAGGTTGCCACGGTATTTAATGACCTCCTGCCCCAGGGACATGAATACATCAAGGTCCATAATAAGTTCCGCCATCTTTTCGGTGGCGCAAATCAGATTACCATTATTGTCCAGGTGAAGAAGGGAGACATCTTTAATAAGACCACCCTTGAAAAGATCAAGTATATCTCAGATGAGCTCTACAAGGTCCCGGCAGTTGACCGGTTTAAAATACTCTCCATTGCTGTCAAGAAGATGAAGAAGATCGTAATGGATGCGCAGGGATTTCGGGTTTTTCCGGTAATGCTGGAGATCCCTCAGACCGAGGAGGAAATGGCGAAATTCAAGCTGACCATCTTTGGGAATGAGATGTGCTATGGGCCCTTTGTCTCCTTTGACAGCAAGAAGGCGATGATTATTGCTGACTTTTTTGATGAAGAGATTGACTACAAGCTGGTCTTCAGAGAACTCTCCAGGATCAGAAAAGCGGCGGAGGATGATAACAACATCGTAGCCATAGCCGGAGAACCCATGCACTATGGGTATGTGAGTGAGAGCGTTCGGGAGATGAATTACATCCTCATTATCTCCGTGGTGATCATCGTCGGCATCCTCTACCTCTACTTCCGGTCGAAGCGGGGGGTGATAGTTCCCCTTATAACGGCGGTCGTCAGCGGCATCTGGGGCCTGGGCTTCATGTCCCTCATGGGCTACAATCTCGATCCCCTCATCCTCGTTCTCCCCTTTCTGATCTCGCTCATGACTGCGCGGCACTCCATGCAGCTCTGTGCACGCTTCCTCGAGGAATACGGTTCAGGGAAGAGCATTCATGCCTCAGCCCAGATTATCATTTCATCCATGTTCATCCCCGGCTTAACCTCGATCATTACCGACTGCCTGGGCATTGCCCTGGTGGCAGTAGCCCCGATCCCCATTCTCCAGAAGATAGCAATCTCCTGTGCCTTCTGGTCCATCGCTACCACGCTCCTCGCCTTGATTCTCACCCCCCTTATCCTCTCTTACATACCGGCATCCAAACGGCTCGCCTCACAGTTAGAAGCAATCGAGAAGCAAAAGAAGAAGCTCTCGCTCTGGGACAGGTGGCTTTCCGGGCTGGGGAACTGGATCATAGCCAGGGGGAAATGGGTGGTGATTGTGGTGAGTATTCTCATCACCGTCTGGGGAGGGGTCTACTCGAGACGGTTAGTGGTGGGAGACATGATGCCGGGATCAACCCTGCTCTGGCCTTTTCACCGGTATAATATTGACTCCTTGCGGATCAGCTTTGCCATGCCGGTGCTCTGCCCCCTCTATGTCCTGATTGAAGGAGACAAGGATTTATCAATAGCCAACGCCGATGTCTTGAAGGATATCTACCGGTTTCAAAGATTTATCAGAGATGCCTTTGCAGCAACCGGGAGGGTAATGTTTACTCAGTCCGTTGTTTCTTCCTTCCCCGGAATGCAGTACATTTACAAAGAGGGAAACCCCAACTGGTATTTCTTCCCAGTCTTCGATAAAGAAGTCACCTTCAATTATCGATGGACAATGAATGAGACAGAGCCAGGGGATATTGACAAGTATATTGATACCAAAGAGCAGTACACGAACATTGTTGTCTACTGCCGTGATAAAACGGGTGAAACAATCAATCTGGTAATGGACAAGGTGAAAGAATACATCAATAACGAGTCCCTCCTGAAGAAGGGTTTTACCTTAACCACCGAATGGAAAGAGACGGCGCATGTTTCCTATCGGCTGGCCGGGGGTGCCATCGGGGTCCAGGCGGCAGTGAATGAGGTGATCAACCAGTCACAGATATGGAATCTGGTCTTAGCACTGGGCGGCGTCTTCCTCTGTGTGATGATTCAGTACCGCTCGATTGCAGCCGGATTGATTCTGACCTTTCCCCTCTGTATCTCCAACCTCGTGGCCTTTGCCCTGATGGGAATCTACCAGGTGGGACTCACAGTCAGCACCTATCCGGTCTCTTCGATTGGTGTAGGACTGGGGGTAGACTATGGCATATATTTCCTTTCACGTTTACTGGAGGAGAAGCAGCAAACCGGTGATGTGAACGAGGCATTAGTGAATACGTTAAAGAGTAACGGCAAGTCAATCGTAGTGATTGCCACTACCCTGACAATCGGTCTGATCTTCTGGGTCTTCTCCACTCTGAAGTTTCAGGCGCAGATGGGTGCTTTGCTCGCAGTACTGCTCTTTTTAAACATGCTCGGGGCTCTGTTCCTGGTCCCCAGTCTGGTGGCGATTTTCAAGCCAAAGTTTATAAAGAGGGTGTGAAGTTTTAATCATTAAAGATCTGTTAGAAGGCAGGCAAGAAAAAACTATGGGTATGGATGATCTGATCATAAAGTTACGGCATATTGGCTATATTGTGAAGGATATGGATAAGTCGGTTGCAACCTTCAAGAAGCTGTTCGACCTGAAGGATGAGGACATCCGAATGTTGACCGCAGACGATACCGGAGGTGCAGGTGCATTTGCATTCATACCGGTGGGCGGAACAGAGCTGGAATTGGTCCAGCCCATATCAGATTACTTCAAAGAAATGACCGGCGATCCGCCTGAAGGGATAAACCACATTGCATTCTTAGTGAAGGATATTGAGAAGGCTGTCCAGGCTATGGAGGAAAAGGGGATTCACCTGGGGTACATTACCAAGGAAGGCATTTTTGATACGGGCGGTATCAAGATTGCGTACCTTGACCCCAGGGATACTGACGGTATTCTCATTGAGCTGGTTGAGACAAGAGAGTAGGTAAGGGAGATGGTGAAAAGAAAGGAGTAACCTGGTGGAGTGGGAAAAAGAAGCTGAAGAACGACATGAACAGATGCCAATTCCTCCCAATGTTTCAATCTTTGCCCGGAAGCAGGCAGAAAAATGTGCCCGGAACAAGGGGGCACAGAGAGTAACCATAAAAGAAGTGCTGGAAGCGGAAGAGGCGTATGCAGATTTCTTCGGAAGGGAAAAGACACAGGAGATGAGGAATGCCTTTGAGGGGAAGGAACCTGTCCCCCAGATGGTTGAGGAACTCTTCTTTGACTCATCGGGTATGCTCTACAACATCCAGGTCTGCCCGGTTAAATACGGCTCCCAGGGTAAAGAGGTGACCGATGGTATTGTATCAATTTACCGGGGGGTGAAGGCAATCTTCGAGAGAGAAAATGTAGAGCAGGTCATTGCCGGCCTGTCACGCATTCCGCTCTGTGAATCAAGCCGCTTCAATGTGGTTATTACGGGCTGTTCCAACTGCTGCGAGCCCCCTTTTTTTAAAGACCTCGGTATCATAGGCCAACATATCCCTAAGGTGAGCGGCGTCGAATGCCTTCAGTGCAAGAAATGCCTGAGCGTGTGCATTGAAGATGCCATTACCCTGAGAGATGACGGGCCGGTTATCAACCGGGAGCGGTGTATCAACTGTGAGTTCTGCGCCAAAACCTGTCCGGCTGAGAAGATTGTGATCGGAAAACGCGGGTATAAGGTTATTGCCGGGGGGAGAGACTACCGTCACCCGGCGATTGCGCAGACGATAAAAGCATTCACCGATAAAGACGGGGTGCTCAGCACAGTTGAAAAGGTGGTCAGCCTCCTGAAGAAAGGGAGGGAAGGCGACACCCTGAAGAGCCTGATAGATACATACGGAATTAATGCCCTTCGGTAATTCAACGAAATAATTATAGCCCTTTAAACTAACTTTCAGAGTGGTAAAATAATTGGCAGCAGGCCAAATTCTCTCTTCTTTAAAGGTTTAATTTAGAGGATGAAATTATTGGGATTAAACTTAATGGTTAAATTATCCAAGTACACATTATTAATATGTGCAATCGTATATATTATAACCTATCTTATTCTTGTTCTTTACCGTATTTCCTACCCCTTTGAATTAGAGTGGTGTGAAGGAAGTTCAGTACATCAAGTAATGAAAATACTTTCTGGAGAGAAAATATATGTTCCTCCATCCCTTGAGTTTATTTCGCTCCCCTATACGCCTCTCTATTTTTATATTTCTGCTGCTGTATCGAAAATAATCGGTATTGGTTTCACTCCACTGAGAATTGTATCTTTCATTTCATCATTGGGCTGTTTCCTTATTATTTTTTTTCTTGTCAAGCGAGAGACAAGAAGTAATTTTGCTGGTTTGCTCTCTGCTTCATTATTTGCAGCAACTTTTCGAACAAGTGGGGCTTGGTTTGATATAGCAAGAGTGGATTCTCTCTTTCTTTTTCTACTATTAATGTCAATTTATATTATTAAATTAAATGACTCCTCGATATCACTCATTCTCGCTGGTATACTTGTTTCCCTTTCTTTTCTGACTAAACAGACAGCCCTAATTATTTCCGTGCCGATAATGTTTTATTGTATTCTCTTAAACCGATACCGCTCTATATTCTATTTTGGTACTATAATTTTAATAATCGGAGGTAGTACACTTCTGCTTAACTACATGCATGATAGATGGTTTAATTACTATGTCTTTAAGGTACCAACATTTGCGCCTTTATTAAAAAACATGTTTGTTGTCTTTTGGGCAAAAGATATCATAGCACCAATGTTTATTGCATGTAGCATGTCGGTATTTTATCTATTTGTTCAAATTTCAAAATCAAATAAGAAAAATGCCCTTTTTTACTTTTTAACATCTATCGGCATGGTTAGTGGAGCGTTGTTACCGAGGTTACATCTTGGAGGTTATGTAAATGTTTTATTGCCTGCTTACGCTATCATATCTATTTTCTTTGGACTTGCAACTCATACCACTTTGGAATTTATTCAAGGGATACCTATAAATAAAAGAAAATTTACGGAAATTTGCCTTTATTTAATCTGCATCATCCAGTTTGTCGTTCTTAAATATGACCCTCTTTCCCAAATTCCAACAAAAGAGGATTTAGCGGCAGGCAAGGACTTTATCAATACACTGTCCCATCTGCAAGGCGATATTATTGTACCTTCTCATCCTTATTTACCAATTCTCGCTGGCAAAAGAAGTTATGCACATGATTATTTAATGTATGAAACTCTGTGTGGAAACTTTAGCCTTATAAAGGCTAAATTGAATTCTGAAATAGTGCAGGCGATACGAGAAAAAAGATTTAGTGCCATCATCCTCGATTC
>Ga0315282_10012079_pt1 | contig 13273 bp, 9 predicted proteins | sample YL17G07_20_MG_FD_203693 | JGI IMG/M metagenome (GOLD analysis project Ga0315282, IMG submission 203693) | Sediment microbial communities from Yellowstone Lake, YNP, Wyoming, USA - YL17G07_20 | ecosystem: Environmental > Aquatic > Freshwater > Lake > Sediment | place: USA: Wyoming | collected...
GTTCTTTTATCTGTGGTAGCGTTGGTGGCCATGGTGAGCACCTCGGCCTTTGCCGAGCGCTGGGGTAAGCCCGGGGCGAACCTGGCCAAGGGGCAGACGTCCGTGGGTCTCGAGTACAGCTACATCGAGCACACGGTGGACTTCAAAGCCCCATCCTTCGTTTTTGTTGGCCCCCTGACCGCCCCCATCAACGGGGAGCACCAGGAACAGGAGAACCAGCTCCTGGTGCGGTTGGGCTACGGTCTGACCGATCAGTTGGAAGCCTACATCAAGATGGGCGGCATCAGCACCAACGTGCAGGACATGTTCCTCAATGCCTTCGCCCAGATGGAGAACGACCTCGAGGGCAGCCTGGAGTTCGCCGTCATCGGTGGGCTGAGCGCCACGCTCCTGCAGAGCGGTGATTTCCGCCTGGGACTTCAGGGACAGATCGGGTTCCACCAGATCGATGACACGGACGAAAGCGAGCTTCCGTTCGTCCAGAGCCTCCATTCTGACGTGATGACCGTCGAGGGTGCTCTCTTGGCTTCCTACACCCTCGGCAAGTTCACGCCTTACGGCGGCCTGTGCATGTGGCTGCGGGAGTCCAATGCCCGCTATCAGCGCTACTTCACTGGTCTCGCCCCCAACGTGTTGCTGGATATTACCACTGACCAGGAAGAATGGCTTGGCGGCGTGGTAGGCGTCAACTACGCGGTGACGGACAACGTCCGCCTCGGCGTGGAAATGACGGGTGTGGGTGAGGGTCTCGGTGTGAGTGTTGGTGTGAACGTCGCCCTCTAATCCGCACTGCCTTACCGTAAAGAGAAAGTCCGTCAGGCCTTACCGGCCTGACGGGCTTTCTTTTTTCGTTCGCCTGCGGCCGGCCGCTGTGCCTCATGGGCGAGCACGGGGAGTGAGCGGCGCATCTCGTGCGCCCAGCCCAGGGACGAAAGAGGCTTCGCGGCCCCCACCGTGGCAACGAAGGTCCGGAATCCCGGTCGGGCGCGGGGCTCGGCGGGAAGCCTCTCCGGTCGGCAGCGACTGTCTCTGATCACAGCGGGCAGGTCTGGGCCCGCCCCACGGTTGGCTCTGCTTGCGCCTTTTTCTTATGAACCTCCCAGGCCCTTTTAGCCGATAGCACTAACGTCAAGCCCGGCAGAGGGTCTGTCTTATTGTTCGTCCGGCCGGGGGGCGAGCAGTTTCCGGGCCACCTTGGCTGCCGAGGGGGCAATGGTGGTAGCAGCGCGGTGGTCGAAGGACTCCGCTTCACCCGCGAGAGCCCGGGAAGGAGGTGAGGGCCAAAGACGGGCAGTCGTCGCAGACGACCGAAGGTTGTGCGGGTGGTGACTCCGTGGGCTGTGGGGCGTGGGTCTCAGGAGGTGAGCACTCATTTTGGGAAGCGAGTTTGCCCCACGGTGACGGAGGGGAGGCCGGAGACGCCGACTGTTTCACACGTGTGACAGGAGGGTTTTTGCATGAAGAAGGCACTTGTTCTTTTATCTGTGGTAGCGTTGGTGGCCATGGTGAGCACCTCGGCCTTTGCCGAGCGCTGGGGTAAGCCCGGGGCGAACCTGGCCAAGGGGCAGACGTCCGTAGGTCTCGAGTACAGCTACATCGAGCACACCGTGGACTTCAAAGCCCCCTCGTTCGTTGGTGGTCCCTTCGTCACTCCCATCAACGGGGAGCACCAGGAACAGGAGAACCAGCTCCTGGTGCGGTTGGGCTACGGCGTGACCGACCAGTTGGAGGCCTTCATCAAGTTGGGTGGCATCAGCACCAACGTCGAGGACGCGTTCTTCAACGGTCTCCTCCAGATGGAGGACAAGCTCGAGGGCAGCCTGGAGTTCGCCGTCATCGGCGGGCTGAGCGCCACGCTCCTGCAGAGCGGTGATTTCCGCCTGGGAGCTCAGGCTCAGGTCGGCTTCCACCAGCTCAACGACACCGACAGTGACGACATAACGCTCTATTCCACTCAGCTGCCATTCTCGGCCATCAACCAGAGCATTCACTCCGACGTGTTAACCTTCGAAGGTGCCCTTTTGGCTTCCTACACCATCGGCAAGGTCACACCTTATGGTGGCCTGTGCATGTGGCTTCGGGAGTCGAATGCCCGCTATCAAGCCTACACCCCTACTCTGAGTCCCCTTTGGGTTCTGGACATCAGCACGGACCAGGAAGAGTGGTTTGGCGGGGTTTGCGGGGTCAACTATGCCATCACGGATAACGTCCGCGTCGGCATCGAGATGACGGGTGTGAGCGAAGGGGTGGGTTTGAGCGTTGGCATGAACGTCGCCCTGTAGGGGCTGCTGCCTGCTTTGCCGCGAGAGCCCGCCGAGGCCGGGGAAGGCCAGGCGGGCTCTCGGACTTTCTTGCTTCCTCCGGCCCCTCGCGCTTTCGGCGCCCGGCTGACCTCCGCGCGAGGACCTCCGCCTGGGCCTCACCGGAGCCCTTCCTTCCCTTCGGCTGCCCAACGCTCCCTTTGCTTCTCCGCCTGATACCTGCATGCTCCTGGGACCAGGTCTCGCCATGACCCTCCGTGGTCACTCGCCTGATATCACCGTAAGAAAGTCTTTTTTTGTGGATTTTTTGCTTGACCCCGCGTTCTAAAAGACTATTATACCTATATGGGCACTACCGTATCAGATGAGGTGATGCGGTCACTTTGCCACCCTTCCTACCTAAGGTGACGAGTCCTTCTGGATGTTGCCGGAGGAATGCGCTGAAAGCCAGGCGGGACAGTATGGTTTAATGAGGAAAGGAGGGCCAATGGCTACGGAAGTGGTGGGGACTCTTGACTCGACCATCGTGGAGCAGGGGCTGGAGGAAGCCAAGGGAGGACCGGAAAGGCTTCTCCGGTGGGCTGACGCACGCTTCACCGGTCGGATTGCCTTGGCCTCGAGTTTTGGGGCTGAGGACGTGGTGCTCATTGACCTGTGGTGCCAGGTCGCCCGTCTGCCCCGGGTCTTCACCCTGGACACCGGTCGCCTGCCGGGGGAAACCTACGACCTCATGGAGCGCATCCGCGCCAGGTATGACCTGGAGGTGGACGTCTTCTTCCCGCAGGCCCGGGAGGCCGAAGGGCTCGTCAGAGAGCACGGCCCGGATCTCTTCTACCAGGGTGTGGAACTCCGGCGGCTCTGCTGCCACGTGCGCAAGGTGGAGCCGCTCACCCGGGCCCTCGCCGGTCTCTCGGCCTGGATCTGCGGCCTTCGCCGGGAGCAGGCCCCCACCCGGAGCCGGCTGCAGGCCGTCGAAGTGGACGACGCCCATGGCGGCCTCCTCAAACTCAATCCCCTCGCCGACTGGACGACCGAGGATGTCTGGGCCTACATCCGCTCCCACCAGGTCCCCTACAACGCCCTCCATGACCAGGGGTACCCGAGCATCGGCTGCGCCCCCTGCACCCGGGCCGTCCAGCCTGGCCAGGACATCCGCTCCGGCCGCTGGTGGTGGGAGAACCCGGAAACCAAGGAGTGCGGCCTTCACGTCAAGGAGCAGCACGAGCATGAACCCCGGACAAAGTAGGGAGGTGCGCGGCGGTCTCGCCCAGCCTCACGGCGGAGAACTGGTCTGGCTGGTCAAGGAACCGACCGACTGCCCCCCTGGGCTGGAGCAACCCACTTCGCTCGCCAGTCTCCGTCTGGATGCGCGGGAGAGCTCCGACCTCCTGATGCTGGCTACGGGCGCCTTCAGTCCGCTACGGGGCTTCTTGGACCGGGAAGGGTACCGTTCCGTGCTCGCGGAGATGAGGCTCCCTGACGGCACGGTCTGGCCCATCCCCGTCACCCTGGCCGTCACGGGAGAGGAAGTTGCGACGCTCCACCTGGGAAACTGGACGGCCCTGCGGGACGCAGCCGGTTGCCTGCTGGGGGCCCTGCGGGTGGGGAGCCTCTACCGCGCTGAACCGGAGGAGGAAGCGAGAGCCGTCTTCGGTACCACGGACCGGGCCCACCCGGGCGTCGCCTACCTGGCTCAGCGTCCTCCCTGGCTGGTCGGCGGGGAAGTCATGCTCTTCCCCCAGGGCGAAGGACCTTTCGGCACCTACCAGTTACGCCCCGGCGAGGTCCGTGCTGAAGCAGCCAGACGGGGCTGGAGGCGCATGGTGGGCTTCCAGACCCGCAACCCCCTCCACCGCGCCCACGAGTACCTGGTCCGCTGCGCCCTGGAACTGAGCGACGGGCTCCTCCTCAGCCCTCTGGTCGGCGAGACGAAGGCCGGCGATGTGCCTGCTTCCGTCCGCATGCGCTGCTACGAGGCGCTCCTGGGCCGCTATCTCCCCCGCGAGCGGGTGCTCCTCGTGGCGCTCGACGTCGCCATGCGCTACGCCGGCCCCCGCGAAGCGCTCTTCCACGCCCTCATCCGCAAGAACTTCGGCTGCACCCACTTCATCGTGGGTCGGGACCACGCCGGCGTGGGCAGCTTCTACGGTCCCTTCGACGCCCAGCGCATCTTCGACCGCTTCGCACCGGAGGAGATAGGCATCGAGCCTCTCTGCTTCGACAATGCCTTCGCCTGCCGACGCTGCGGCGGGATGGCCACGGCCAAGACCTGCCCTCACGGCGGTGAGGACCGCGTCTCCCTGAGCGGGTCCCGCGTGCGCGAACTCCTGGCCAACAACGAACTCCCCCCGCCCGAGGTCACCCGTCCCGAGGTCGCCGACCTGCTGCTCGAGGCGTACCGCCGAGGCGAGTGGTAGAGAGCCCCTGTCCGGAAAGGAGAGAAGAAGATGGAGTCCTCAACAGGAGCGGCGGAGGGCGAGAATGGACAGTCACGCTCGCAGCCTGTTCAAGGCTGTCACCTGGAGGGTCGGGGGCCTGCTCGTCACCACGGCCGTGGCCTGGGTGTTGACCCGGCGGATGGACATAGCCGCGGCGATTGGGCTAGCAGACAGCCTGGTCAAGGTGGTGGCATTCTATGCACACGAGCGGCTGTGGCTTAGGATCAGGTTCGGGCAAGTGAGGCCGCCCGACTACCAGGTATAGGCAACCTCAGCGTCAGGAAGGCGAGGCGAGATGGCGACGGTCGGATTCCTTTGCGAGCGGCTCCGGGAGGAGCCGCGGCGGTCGGGTTTCATCCCCCAGAAGCAGTCCGGGTTGTTCGCGGTGCGCCTCCAAGTCGCCGGCGGAAGCCTGAACGCCGAGCAACTGGCCGGGCTGGCCGAAATCGCTCGCCGGTATGGCTCCGGTCTGGTGCACCTCACCGCTCGGCAGGGAGTGGAACTGCTGGACGTCCCGGGCGAGAACTGCGCAGGCCTCTCGGCGGAACTGGCGCGGGTCGGCCTCAGCCTGGGTGTTTGCGGGAACCGGGTGCGCACGGTGACGGCCTGCTCGGCTGAGCGCTGCCGATTCGGCCTCATCCAGGCGCAGGGCCTGGCGGCGCTCATCAACGACCGCTTCTGTGGCCGTGGCGGGCTGCCCCACAAGTTCAAGATCGGCATCACCGGCTGCCCGAATGCCTGCCTGAAGCCCCGGGAGAATGACGTCGGCGTCCAGGGCGTTGCGCGCGTGGCCTTGACCCCTGACCGCTGCACCGGCTGCGGGGCCTGCGTCAAGGCCTGCCCCGCATCGGCCCTGCGGCTGGAGGACGGCATCGCCGTCATCGACCGACGACGATGCCTGGGTTGCAGCCAATGCGTCCGCGTCTGTCCTCAGTCGGCGTGGGAGCAGGCCGCGCGGGGGTTCCGGGTCTTTGTCGGCGGAAAGATGGGGAAGTTCCCCAGGCTCGGGCGGGTCGCCTTCCCCTTCTTGACGGGGGAAGATAAGCTGCTGGCGGTTATCGACGCCACACTTTCCTTTTACGCGAACCAGGGCCATTCCAAGGAGCGCTTCGCCGACACCCTTCGTCGGGTGGGCTGGCAGCGCTACCGGGCGTACGTGCGCGAACGCACCCTTCCGAGGTAACGTCGGCAAGGGAGCGGACAGGGCTGAAGCCCTGTCCCTACAGACAATACGAGGCGTGACACGTGTAGGGACAGACCTTCAGGTCTGTCCGTTCCCCGTTCCACCAGACGGAGGCGTGCTAACGGGAGCCTCCCCCGCCAGCGGCTCCCGTCGCTTCGCGCAGACCGACGATGAAGTGGGCCACTTTCTGGCGGAAGCGGTCGTAGGCTTCGGGTGTGAGCGGACCGGTGTTCTCCGACCAGCCGTCGGCGTACGTCCTGATGGCGTCACCGAAGTCCACGGGCACCTGGGCCATCTCCTCGTCCAGCGCTCGCTGGGCCTCCTTGGCCAGTCGCGCCGCAGCGCCACCCGCCTCGAGTCCGCGGGCGATGAGGGCGCTGAGGGTGAAGAGGTAGCGGTAGTCATCGACCCCCTCCCGCATCCACTCCCAGTTGACGGTGCCGATCCAGCCATCGGCGCTGGGGAGGAAGAAACTGGAGGTGTCGACCTCGTCGCCGTCGAAGTCGTTGAACGGGTCGCCCTGGTAGCCGCTGAGCCAGAACTGGCGGTGCCCCTTGGCCCCGGTCCGCCAGAGGTAGAGCCCCTCGATGAACCGGTTGCCGCCGACGTTCTGGTACCAGAGGACCGAGCCGGCCGCCTTGACCTTGGCGATGCTTTGGGCGTTGATGGGCACCGCATTGTTGAGCATCACGTAGTCGAGCCAGGGGAGCGTCTCCAGGTCCTCCGGACGGTTGATGGAACTGATGGTCTTGATGTCGGCGACCGACTTCATCGCCTGGAGCAGTTTCTCGTGGTAGCGGGGTCCCAGCGACTCGTCCGAGGAGAGTTCTGTGGCCGAGTAGTAGAGGACAGGGAGCCAGCCGGCCTCGCCAGCGTGCTCCTGTATCTTCCGGCACATCTCGGCCACGTCCGCGAGGTAGCCCGGGCTGTCGAGGCCGTAGCCGAACCGGCGTTCCAGGCCCAGGTGGCTGTAACTCCTGCCGGAGACGGAGCCCTGAATGGAGAGGTCCACCAGAGGCATCGGTCCGGTGAAGCCAATGGCCTTGGCTGCCTTCATCAGCCTGTCGGCCCGCGACAGGTCCAGTTGCACGCGGCCCTGCGCGTCGCGCTGGTCCAGCAGGCGGATGACCCCCGAGGGGGTCAGCGAACGCTCCCCGTGTTCGTAGACGTTCCGCAGCGAGGGCTCCAGCAGTTCGTCGAACTCCGGCCAGGACCACCAGTGGGCATAGGCGACGTCGGGCGGGTAGTCCAACGCGAAGGGGTAGACCTCGAACTCAACGGGCACCGTCGCCCGCACCGTGCCGCCGACGAGGACTTGCGCGTCGCCTCGATAGGGGCCAGCTGGGGCTTCTTTGGGGACGTGGACCGTCAGCCAGAAGGAGCGGTTCACCCCGGCTTGGGCATCGATGCTTCGCCGGGGCACCAGGAACCAGGGCTCACAGGCGAAGGTCCCACCCTTGGAGTGGTGGAAGCCACTGGTGACGACGGCGTGGTACTGCACCATCCTGACGTCGACGTCGCTCCCGGCGATGGCCGCGCCGCCCGGCCCCTTGAGTTCACCCAGTTCGACCGAGAGCCCGGTTAGGTCTTTGAGGGGCCGGATGGCCAGCACCATCGGTTCGTACTCGCCCCGCGCCGCTGCCGCGCGCAGAGGGCCCGCCATCTCCTCGGCCTTGGGCTGGGTGTTGGCGTAGATGAGTCTCTGGGAGTTGGGCAGGAAGAGCAGGAAGCCTCGCTTCTCGTCCTCGGCTGTGGGAGTTGGTGCTGGGGCGGCGTCAACGTGCTTGACCTCGCGCCACCAGTCATCGCCGAACTGCTCCCGGCGCGCCTGGTTGAGCTGCGCGACCGCCTGGCGAAGGGCTTCCGTCTGTCCCTTGGGGGCGACGACCAGACCACAGAGGCTCGCCGCCTGCCCCGGACGCAACGCCACCGTGAGCTGCCCGCCTGTCACCTGCGCTTCAGCCCACACCTCGGTGAACCTGGGGGCGATGAACGTGTCGTAGATCGACCTCCCTTCCGTGTTCGGGAAGTCGCGGTCCAGGTACCGTATCTTCTGGAGGGAGGCGCCCGGGCGGTCGAGGCGGGCCACCTCCTTGCCCTGGACGCTGATGGCGACGCTCCGGTCGCTCGCCCACCCGTAGGCGGAGAGGTCGCCAGAGAGCAGCCAGACTGCGTAGTCGCCATCGGGGAGGTCGGCCGCGAAGGCCAGTTCCTCTCCCCCGGAGAAGACAAAGTCGCGCGCCAGGTCATCGGGCCGCTCGCGGTCCCGGTGCTCCACACCGGGCGTCCTCCAGCCGAAGCCCTGCTCCTTGCTGTAAGCCATGGCTGCGGTCACCCTGGTGAAGCCCGGCCAGACGGGGGAGTCGGGGGTGCCGAAGTCAAAGGCCTTCGCCCCCGGGACGGCAAGTTTCCCCGCTGACTGCGCGAGTCTGACGTCGTCGAAGTACAGGGTGGCGGGCTCGGGCTGCTGGCCGGCGAAGAGGAGGAGCGCCTTGATGCTCCTGAGGTTGATGGGTCGGCCGGAGACGGCCCGCAGTTGCCCGAGGACGAAGCGGAACCGGTTCCATCCCGGCGTCACTTGCACCCCCGTGTTGAACTGGGTCTGGTAGGCGTCGGTGGACTGGTCGTCGTCGATGCGGAGGTTGAGCCCGATGGTCCTTGGTGACGGATTGTAGACCTGGAAGGTCAGGAGGTCGTATCCGCTCCAGTCGCCCAGGAGCTGCTCGCCCGCGGAGATGCCCGGGTAGCTCGTCCCCGCGGGGAGCACCACCTTGAGCGAATGGGTGCCCGTGGCTGCCTGCTCGTCGGAGCGGGAGAGTTGGGCCATGGCGGATTTCCAGAGGCCGACGTCCGCTTCGGCCTCAAAGTCGCCCAGGCTCCGCGCCTGCCCACCGGCGGGCGCCTGCCCCTGGGCCGGCATCTCCGCGACCAGGAGCACCAGAGCCCAGCCGGCGAGCACCAGCATCCTTCCCATGTTGGGTCCTTTCTTGCCGTAGTCTTTTCCCTGACAGGCGTCCCAGCCGTCAGTGCGCCACGAACGAGGCCCCGCTGTCAAGGTCGAGGCGCAGGCGGTGCGGGCGGCTTCGGCCGGTCGGTGCTCTTCGGCGGAAACGTGCCCGGAGGCCTGAGCGGGGGTCGCTCGGGAGGCGGAATGGGTAGGAAAGGCAGGATGGAGCGGGAGACCAACGGCGCGTAGTCCTCCCGAGGCCGTGGCCTCTCGACGCGGGGGACGGTCATCCCCAAGGCTTCGAGCAGGCTTCGCTCGTTCTGCTCGGGGCGGACGATTCCCCGGAGGATAAGCACCGTAGCCACGGCGGCGCCGGAACTGAAGCCGGCGACGTGCGCGATGTGGGCCACCCCGCTGGACGCGTCCAGGAGCCCGATGACGTCCAGGGCCACGTACAGGATGAGCAGCCAGAACGCGGCGACGTAGAACGTGCCCACGCGGATCCAGATCCAGTAGAAGACGGACACCTCGTTGAACGGGTAGTAGAGGAAGAAGACCCCCGCCACGCCCATGACGGCCCCGGAGGCCCCCAGACAGTATTGGTTCTGCCAGGACCCCAGGTACCAGGCGAGCCCGGAAACGCAGGCCAGTGCGAGGTAAAGCCCCAGGTAAGGCAGGTGGCCCAACTTGGCGTTGACCGCGTTCCCGAAAAGGTAGAGGAAGAGCATATTCCCCAAGAGGTGGAGGAGGCCCATGTGGATAAAGGCATGGGTCACCAGCTGGTAGACCTTGAAGTCGTCGGAGGAAAGGAGGAGCGCGTCCGTAGGCCATTGGAGCCAGATGGCGGAGACCAGGCACGTAAACCCGATGAGCCCCCAGTTGGCGTACGGCCGACGCATGACGGCGACATCGACCTGGTACGGCAGCAACATGACCTTCTCCCCCACTCGGTCGGCTCCGCCCCTCGGCAGGCTCGGCGCGGCCCTTCGACTTCGCTCAGGACGGTGAGCCTGTCGAGCCGCTGCTTTGCCCTTCGGCGGGACGCGGAGGCGGACAGACCTGAAGGTCTGTCCCTACATTGTAGGGACAGGGCTTTAGCCCTGTCCGTCGCGCGTAGCATAGGACCAGCCGGACGGGGCGTCAAGGTCGGAGCCCGCAGGCGCGCGAGGTCGCCTTGCCAATCACCTCTGCGCCGGCCGCCGCCTCCCCGGAGCCCGCAGGCAGCGGGCCGCGGTAAAGCCGTTGACCGCGTCGGTGGCTGCCGATAGACTGTGGGCCACGGGTGGGTCGGGACCGCGGACCGCTTTCCAGGGAGGGCCGCCATGAGCGAACGGGCAGGCATGGATCTGGGCGACGTCCTGGTGCGCTTCGGCCGGCCGACCGTCGCCGGCGCGCTCGCCGAGCAGACGGGGATGCACATCTACGAACCCTCCCTGACCGGCGTGAGGGGCGTCCTCGTCGGCCTGGGTGGGACCGCGTGCCCGCGAAGCGGGCGCGACAAACGGCTCGTCCTCGTCTCCGGCGGTCCGGGCGGCGCGGGGGTCCTGGCGGCTTTCGCCGGGGCCGAGGCGCCCGTTCAAGTCTATGGCTTGAGCGTCTGCATCAAGACCTGCCCGCTCTGCCATGCCAATGCCGCGGCCCTTCGACGACTCCTGCTCTGGACCGGACCTTCGCTTCAGGGGGTGAGGAAGGCGATCGGGTTTGGTGACCGGCTGGGCCTCGCCACCCCCGGTCACGTCCGGGCCGTCCGGGGCACCGGCGTCGTAGCGTTCTTCGCCCAGCAGTCCATCCGGGAAATGACCCGCACCGACCGGAGCCCCGAGGACGTGATGGACCGAGCGACCTGGGGCGTGTTCGAAACTGGCTATGCCGAGGGCTTCGGCGCCGACGCCGACCACCTCAAGACCGCTGCGGATGTGGACCGCTGCGTCGCGGTCCGCTTCACCATGTACACCGTCGACCCGGGCGACCACGTGGACGATGCCGCTGCTTCCCTCGAGGGCTCAGCCCTGGAAGCCCGTTACCAGGCCCTCCCCTGGGCACAGTTGGAGGATACGGCGAGCGATGCCCGTTCCCGCTACCTCGGCCGGCGATGGGAGCTCGCCGGGGGAGCGGCCGACTCCGGCCCGCTCCCTTCGGGTCCGGCCCTCAGGGTCGAAGACAGTCGAGCGGTGGAGTTCACGGAGGAGCAGTTCCTCCGCGCCGCGGTCAAGTATGGGCGGGCCATCGCCCACACCGTCGGCCTGTACCGCCACCTGTGCACCCGACTGGGCGCAGGGCGGTTCGAACTGGAGATGTCGGTGGATGAGACCAGCCTCGCCACCAGCGGCGAGGAGCACTTCTACATCGCCGGTGAACTGAAGCGGCTGGGCGTCCGGTGGGTGGGCCTGGCGCCTCGCTTCGTCGGCGACTTCGAGAAGGGCGTGGACTACAAGGGCGACCTCGACTTCTTCCGGGCCGACTTTGCCCGGCACGTCGCCATCGCCCGCCACTTCGGCGGCTACAAGGTGAGCATCCACTCGGGAAGCGACAAGTTCGCCATCTACCCCATCGTGGCCGAACTCGCGGGCGACCTCGTCCACCTCAAGACCGCGGGCACCAGTTACCTGGAGGCCCTGCGGGCCCTGGCCGGTATCGAGCCCGGCCTCTTCCGCGAAATCCTGGCCTTCGCCCTCGAGCGCTACCCCCAGGACAAGGCCACCTACCACGTCTCCGCCGACCCGGCCAAGGTCCCCCAGCCGGGCGCCCTCGCCGATGGGGAGTTGGCCGGCGTCCTCGACCTCTTCGACAGCCGGCAGGTGCTGCACGTGACCTTCGGCTCGGTGCTGACGACGAGGGACGAAGGCGGCCGATATCGCTTCCGCGACCGCCTGCTTTTCGCCCTCCGGGCGAATGAGGAGGTGTACTACGGGGCCGTCGCGGAACACCTGAGAAAGCACGTCGCCCCTTTCAGCACGGGGTAAGACGAAGGAATGACCGCCACCGCGCCCGAAGTCGACAGGGTGACCGGTTCCCGAGGGCGCGGGGGCGATGCCGAGAGGCGAGCAGAGGCAATGCTGCCGACGAAAGCAAGCGACTGGCTGAGGCCGTCGGTGCTGATTCTGGTGGGGGCGAACCTCTTCCCCATCTACGCCGTGCTCTTCGCCGGGTGGACGGCCTTCGCCATCCTCCTCCTCTACTGGCTGGAGAACGTCATCGTCGGTTGCTTCAACGTGCTCCGGATGCTCTTCGCCGCCGGCGGCCGGAGCGCTAACCTCGCGTCCCGAACCTTCCTCATCCTCTTCTTCATGGTTCACTACGGCGGCTTCGCCGCCGGCCACGGCCTCTTCGTCTTCGTCGTCTTCGGCCACGCGTTGGAGGAGGGCTCTTCCCAGACGGCCTTCGACCAGGTTGTCAATCTCATCCACCGGGAGTACGTGGCTTACGCCGTTCTCGCCCTGGTGGCCAGCCACGCGTTCTCCTTCCTCTGGAACTACCTCTGGCAAGGTGAGTACCGTCGGGTCTCGCCCGACGAGCTCATGGTCCGGCCGTACGCTCGCGTGGTCATCCTCCACCTCGTCATCATTTTCGGCGCGGTGGTCGTCGTCCTGTTTCGTACGCCCGTGGCTGCGCTTGTGCTCCTGGTGGCGCTCAAGATCGGGATGGACGTGGTCGCGCACCTCTCCGAGCACGTGGGCCTCGAAGCCCTCCTCGGTGAAGACTGAGCCGACCGGGTGGGCCAGGGCGCGGGTTGTGCCTGCGTGCCGGCGCGGCGCGGGCGCAGCCAGCCTGGCTGCCGGGCGAAAGAGGGCCGCAAGTTCCAGCGGTGAATGAAGTTACGTCGGGAAAGGATGGGAATTGGCGAGCGTTCTTGACCTCTTCCGGTTGACCGGCAAGGTGGCCATCGTCACCGGCGCCAGTCGGGGCATCGGGCGCGCCTATGCGGAGGCCCTCGCTGAAGCGGGGGCCCACGTCCTCCTCGCCGCGCGCCGCGCTGACGACCTGGAAGCCCTCGCCCGCTCCCTCAGCAGGGGACGCCGGCGCGCACTCGCCGTGCCCACCGATGTCTCTCGCGAGGCCGACCTCGACGCCCTCGTGGCCAAGGCGCTCGCCGAGTTCGGCCGCATCGACATCCTGGTCAATAACGTGGGCACCACCGCCCGCCACCCGGCCGAGGAGTTCCCCATCGCCGAGTGGGACCGGGTGATGGACGTCAACCTCAGGAGCATCTTCCTCCTCTGCCAGAAGGTCGCCCGGGTGATGAAAGGGCAGGGCGGAGGGAAGGTCATCAACACCGCCTCGCTCTGCTCGGAGATCGGCGTCCCCCTCACCGCTGCCTACTCCGCAGCGAAGGGTGGCCTCCGCCAACTCACCAAGGTCCTCGCCGTCGAGTGGGCCAAGTTCGGCATCAACGTCAACGCCATCGGCCCCGGCTACATCCGCACCGAGATGACCGAACCCCTCT
>Ga0315282_10012080_pt1 | contig 13272 bp, 17 predicted proteins | sample YL17G07_20_MG_FD_203693 | JGI IMG/M metagenome (GOLD analysis project Ga0315282, IMG submission 203693) | Sediment microbial communities from Yellowstone Lake, YNP, Wyoming, USA - YL17G07_20 | ecosystem: Environmental > Aquatic > Freshwater > Lake > Sediment | place: USA: Wyoming | collected...
CATGAAGGAGGCCGAGGCATTGGCTGCGATCGTATTCGTAGAAGCTCTCGAAATACCAGTGTGCGCTAGTGTCCTGTGCGGGCTGGTTACTTGTGACGTTGAAGACAAATTCTTCGGTGCAGCTCTGTTCCGCGAGTTCTCCTACTCCGGAGCCTAGACGCTGACCTGAAGCACGTCCATACAGGCAGCTCAGGTAGGACCCGGAGCGATTGCGGAGCATGGGGTAGTTGCTGGGGTCCATCAGAACATTGAGCCTGTAACCTGTGATTCGGGTTTCGTCTCCGTGGCCCATGATGCTGACAGCGGAAACTTTGGACGTGGCCGCTAGCAGGGGCTCCAGTTTCTCCCGGACCGCGTTCTCGTACTCCAGATTGTAGACCGTGATTCCTCGCGCCATTGCAAACTCTACCAGGAGCCACATAGAATAGAAGTGGCCGTAGTCGCAGGCCACATCGCCCCAGCCTCCGTTCGTGACGACGACGATCTCAGCCGCTTGGAGGCGGGCCCGGGTCCGGGTAGTCAGCGATTTTGGGAGGGATTTTCCTTCCGGCTTTTTCTGAAACTTCTGCGTGAGCCACTTGCCGAGCTCTGTCTGAGTCTCCATGGCCGCGATCTGACCTGTGATTGAAACTCCTTCCTTCGGCACAAATGAGCCGAAGCCGAATATTCGAGGAAATTCCTCATATTCGAGAACATGGCGGCCAAAGTCTCGGACAGCGGCCTCCTTCAGGTTCTTGATGGCCCGGTCGATCGCGGCCTTTTCGGACATGCTACGATCCTCCGCGGCGTCTGACAGCTACGAAGTCTTCCCCGTTCTTGAAAACATAGCCTATGACGGCGCCCATGATCGCGGCGGCCGTGGTCTTGTCGCCCAGGTTCGCGAGGTAGAAGGCGAAGACTGTCGCACAGATGACCGTGATGATCTTGAGCAGTATCTTCCAGTTGATGGTTATGTCGAACATCGTTGATGTATCTCCTTGCCTGTCATGTCTCGAGAGGAGGATATTTAACAGTTTACGTGGAAGTCTGCTTTCTGATGAAGATCTGCCACAGACGCACGAACATTGTGTTTGTTTCGCAGACGTGCCAGCTCTTCTCCCACGTGTCTTTCTGCAATCGTAGTGCGACGAGAGGACTTGAGAACAGAACTTTGTGTCGTGCCAGGTTCGCGATCGCGGCTGCCCACTTGAAGCGATTGTAAAAGGAGTAGGGAGGATCACAGATCACCGTGTCAAAGCTCTGATCGCGGAAGGGAGGATGATTCAGATCTGCGATCACGTGAGGGCGCACCGTCTTGTCCAGGTCGACCCTGACGTCTCCCGTGAAACTTGTGCCGCAGGGAAAATTCAGCGTGAGGCCCTCGGCCTGCTTGTGGATCCACATCTCAACATCTGTGGGAAAGCTCCAGTTGGTTCGATGCATTTGGAGACGTGGACCGAGAGGTAGCCTTGCAGACGTCATAGACCTATCGTACAAGATAGGGCCTAATCAAGATACAAAGTGAGTGCAGCACCAGTGATCTAGGCCACGTCTGCAGGATGGACATCGATAGTGCACTATGACAAACATGAGTTCTCGCTCAGTAGGCCGTCTCAGAATTTTCCTCCGATTGAACCAAGAGAGGACCCTTAGGCCTCTCCGATCCAATTCGGCCTCCACATTCTCAGCCGTCACGTCGACCCCCACACACCTTGGTTTCCGGTGCAGTCACTCCACGCCCAAAGACCGCCTGGGCCTCGGTCGTAAGTGCTATATACTCAGCATGGCGATGACCGGACGCACCATATTGTATCAGGATGAGGGGGTAGACCAGCACCATGGTGCGCTTTCTTCCACAAGAAACAACGTCGACAAAGGGCTCCAGGACCTGATACCGGGCGTGGTACGGGTCCAGTGGAAATGAAGGTGTGGGGGTCTTTTTAGGCTCATATGAGCGGCCGCTCATAGTGCTTCTGTCCTGTGGAAATGATGGTGTGGGGGTCACCCGTGTGTTTATTGCACTACTCGCACCCATGCGTTCAAGGTCATAACACACTTTCACTTACCTCTCCCTCGTCCTCTTGAGCATAGACAAGGCGCTCTGCAAGCAAGGCCTGCAGACACACTCTTGGTCCCAATCTACCATTTTGACCCGTTTCGGCCGGTTCTTCTCGCAGACTGTGCAGTACGCGCTTCTGACCACACGCATCTTTCGCGGCAAGTTTTCACCTCCTCACTCGACCTAGCGTTGCTTGAGCATCCAGCTTTCTTGCCAACCTTCCTGGCTGGTGGTCTTGCTTGTGTCGATATAGTGTGTTGCAACTAAGTAGCCACCCTTGTAGACCTGAAACGTCTCATCGCTGATCTGGATGACTGTCTTGCTTGGGTTCTCAGCTATTGCATCTTTCAAGATGCGCAGCTGTCTGAGCGCTTCAACTCTATTCAATTCAACTCTCACCTCCTCTCACTATGATTATGTTTGCCACGTGGATCCCTGCCTCATCTGTGCTCATCAAATCACCATTCCGGGGCATGCAGCGTTATGGATCCACGAGTCAAAGACGAGAGCAGGACCCTGCAGAAGACACAGAATCCATCCATGGAAGGCTGCGGAAGGCTGCGGCCGCAACGTCTGCAGAGATATCGCCCTTGCTCAGAACTCATCTCACTCAGCTCCCTTGGGGCTCCAAGTCCAATATGCGATTTCGACCTCAGAGCACAGCTTGGTGATTGCGTTAAGCATGTCCTCTACGACCTTCAGATCTTTCCGAGGGCCATACATTATAGAAACCAAGGTGAATTTATCTGGCTTAGTCATCTGTTTCACCTCCGGCAACGGCCTGCCTGAGTATCGGCAGGGCCTTGCAGTACGCGCACAGTTTCTTGATTGACCAGAGATGGTCAAGAGGTCGGCCGCACCTGGCGCACTTCGCGCAGGTCTTGATGTCGGTTCCAAGGCTCATGTCAGAGCTCCCCCTTTGGCAGGAGACTTTGACGTCGCAGGTCTTCAAGGAGCTTCTGCCGTATGTAGTCGCTCCTGGAGATCTGCGCCCATCGGGCCGCCGTGTCCAGGGCGTCCCGGAAAGGCTTGTCGCACCAGAATTCTACCTTGAGTGTTCGGGTGCGTTTTACTTTCACTCGTCTCTTTGTCATGTCTTCTCGCCGGAGAGTGTACGGACACTTGCCCGCTATAAGCATAACGTTGTCCGGTTCGTTGCAGACAACTCAGACACACGTGTGGAAGGATCCACGCAGGAAAGATCTACGGTATATAAGCAACTATATAAGGCAAAAACCCGAGTGAGCTCACTCGAGGGGCAAATGGTCTAGGTTATTCGCCTAGAAACTTGTCTCTCGAGAGAGCATTCACGCGGCTGCTGCTGTGGTTGCCTTGTATTTCCTGATCTGAGCGTCTGTAACTACGAGCTCAAGGCGATCAGGAAGCAGAGGCGGTTTGAGCTCACCGAGATAGCGACGCAGGTCCTCTTCCAGGAACACATCTTCAACGTAGAGACGCACGTAGAATTCGATTGTGAGATCGCGCTTGCGTTCCTCTGGAGGAGGTTTTGGAAGTTTCACAACTGCGACCTGAGCCTTTCTTATTCTTGCGTCCTGAATCACGAGATCAATTTTGTTTCGCGCAAGCCGGGGCGTGAGTTCTGCAAGATACGAGTCCAGAGCAGACTCGCTGATGAGATCTTCAACGTAGAGACGCACGTAGAATTCGAGTGAGAGATCGCGCTGCGCTTCTGCTCGTTCCGGTTTCTTTGCAGCAGCTTCGAGCGCACGAGTTCTTTTCAGCTTTGCCTCATTAATCGTGAGCGTCACGTCCTCAGGTTCTAGACGTGGAGTGAGCTCAATCAGATTACGTCGCAAGTCTACTTCATTGAGCAAGTCTTCCACGTACAGACGTACGTAGAAATCTACTGACATCTCTCTTCGTCGCTCCTCTCTCGTGAGTCTTTCCTCTGCTGCTGCAACCGCTTTAGCTTTCTGTATGCGTGCATCGAACATGAGCAGGTCGACGCGGTCTTTCGGCAGGGGCGGTTCAAGAGCTTCCAGGTAGTTTCTTAGCTGACTGTCATTGATCGTTCCTTCTACGAAGAACTTGACATATGTGCTTGTTGCGAGATCTCGCTTCGTTGCTTTCGGAGTGACAACTTTAGGTTTGCGACGAGCCTCCTCCTTGGTCACTAGCTTCTGGATTCGAGTCGTGCGAAGTCCAAGTGCGATCAGCTCATCTCGATATTGCTGTACTGTGATCACGTCAGATTTGACCTGACTTGTGAGGATCTCAATCTGATCTTTGATGTCCACACGCTCCATGCGCCGGGTCATGGCGTTGAGTCGAAATTCGAGCTGGTCTCCGAAATCGCCGAGAGATCTAAGTTCTTCTTCTGCCTGAATCACGTCTATGAGGCCGTCCGAGACTGCAGAGTTGATCTCGCCGCGAATTGCCGAGATCTCATCCGAGAGCGCTTTTCTCGTCGCATAGTTCAAGATCATCGCAGTCGTTTCCGGGTTGTATCCGCGACGTCCAAGAATCTTTCGCAACACAGACAGGTCGACTTGGCCGCCTTCCACGAGACCCACAATCATGCGATCCGAGGGCTCAAGCCACATCGAATTATACCACGCCTGAATGTGCTGCTCTTTGAATCCATGCCAGCTGTAAATCTCATGCCACCTATCGACTGTGAGCTGGCCTTGAAAGAGCATGGTGTCGGCGCGGCGGGGATCCGGAATGGATGGCCGAAACAGGGACTGCATCTCGTAGCGGAGGGGAGTCGTGTAGAGGCTGGAGAAGGTGACCATTGCAATCATTCGTCCAAGCGTGTCGGCGCCCAGCAGGGCCCTTGTGGCGTCGATGATTCGCAGAAGGCCGACCTGCTTCAAAGGATGCAGGAGCTCGAGCGTGGTGATCGTGACATACGCGGCGTTGAAGGCCACCATGCCCCCGATCATTCCCCCAACCGATCGTGCGAAGCTGCCTTGAGGCCAGATCTCCATTCCTGTTTTTGGAAAGTTATAGAACACATTCACAATCGACTGCACAACATAGTTCAAGGCGCCCAGGATCGCGTTTGAAATCTGCGAGATAATAGGAGAGAAGACGGCCTGTAGACCTTTCCAGACGTCTTGCGCCAGGGTCGCGAGAGGGTTGAAGATCTCGTTGATCTTCGCTGCGAAAATCTTCTCCGTCTCGACCGGGTTCGCTTGGATCTGGGCCCGGATGGCGTCGAGCTGAATTCTCTGAGATTCACTGCTCTGCTGCAGCGCGGGAATCGCGGAGCCGATCAGCGTCGTGGAGAAGACCATGGCCCCAAAGATCTGGTCCAGGAGAGGGGCGACGTGCCCCTCAAGGAGAGAGCGAATCGCGGCCACCCAGGGCTGGAGTCCTTGCAGGACGATTTGAGCGAGAGGCTGGATGCTCTGCAAGAGTTGATCGAGCGCGGGTTTGATTGCGTTCACAATCACGTTACCGATCCCGACGAGGTTGCTGAAGCCTTGTGAGATGATTCTTTGAATTGTAGCGAAGAGATCGTTGCGTAGAGTGTTGAGGCTTTGGAGAAAGTTGCCGGACATGCCCTGGAGAAAGTTCCAGAGGGGATCCACCAGCGTCTTGACGATGCTTGAGATCTGTCCCTGGAGATTTTGGAGCAGAGGCCAGACGCGATCCTGGATTCCGCTGAGAACCGAGGTCACAGACTCTCGCAGAGGGCCGGTAACAGCATTCACGAGATCAGAGAAATCAGGGATCCATACCTGGTAGCCCAGGATGGTGACTGTGGGCATGTCTCATCTCACGTGAGCGTTCGTTTCGCTCCTATGATCAGTTTTCTCGTGTTCCAGTCTGCCTCGATCGCCTTCCAGATCTCGTCGCTGCTAGAGTGTTCCTTCGGGACGATTATTGTGAAGCTGTGCATCGGGTCTATGCGATAGGTGACCATGACGTCCATCTTGCCGAGACGAGTCGCTAGCGAGGATGGAACATCGAGAACCGAGATGATGTCTGCTTCGCGGCCAGGAGGAGGGAGAGCTGTCAAAGTCATACACCTCGAGAGACAATTAGCTGACGTGGCATTAAGAAGGTTTCGACGTGCGAGTCTACCCGTGCGTTTTATATCACAAACGCACGGGGCAACTACTTCTTGAGCAGCTGCGCGTCCAGCTGCCGGTCCTGCCGGTCGCGGATCAGGCTGCGAAAATGTTTGCGGCATTTCGGACACAGAATCTTGTAGACTTCTTCGAGGGTGAAAGAGACGTTCTGTGTCTGACTCATCTCTATGCTGTCTCCTCTTTCGCTGACACTTCTGTTCCTCCGTTGTCTCTGAGCCAATTCCGTAGCTCCAGCGATATTTGAATCATTCGTTGATGTTCCACAGCGTCTATCTGCTCGATCTCCGTCCTGCTCTTCAAGAGCTTGTCAGAGTCGTAGAAGTACATGTTCTCCTTGAGATCAGCCATCTTGAATTTGATTCTCCACTTTGCCTGTTTCGGCGGCTCAGTCATTCAATCACCACTAGCGCAGAAGGGAGTAGATGAACATAACTTCTGCGGTCATGTACTGGCCTGCCGCCGCGTTGTTTCTCGCGTAGATCCTTAAAGACGTCTGGAAAGGAATCTTCTGAGTGATCGCCCACGCATAGATGTTTGAGGCTGCTAAAATGTAGTGCAAGGCGAAGGGCGCTGCGCTGCCGGTCGTGGTGCTTCTACACACTGAAACGACGTCGCTTGCTTTGATCTCGTACGTCGTGCCATCGACGACTATGCCGATAATCTGCGCTGCATCGGTCACGGTTGAGCCTGAATTTTGCTGAGTGTAAACGTTGAGGCCGCAGAGCTCCCCGGCCCCGTAGATCGTTGCAAGCAACTCATATGTGGTGCCTCCATTAATCGCATTATTCGCTGGATGGCTGATTGAGCCAACCGTGTTTGGCAACTGAATGTTTGTTATTGTACCTGAGATTGGAATGTCGCCTACCGATGACAGGTACATGTGAAGGCCGAGAAAGTACCTGCGATAAGTTGCCGTCCAGGTTGTTCCGCTGTCCCATGAATAGAAGCCGTCACAGGGATCCGTCGTATCATAGCCGACTGAGAGGTTGCTCCCTAGCCCTTCAATCCAAACCGTGAGACTATCATATTGCCAATATTGCCTAATTGCAGCAAATCGCCATTGATCATTTGATGCTGGAATTGAGATAACTTGAGTATAGATTTTAGGGCCTTTCGGGCGTGTTGAAAGCACTACCGTGCAGGTTTCATCAGCAGAAGCATTCGCGTTTTTGATCCAGTACCAGACAGTATCAATCCAGCCCCTACACCCTCTGGGGAAGACTTTTCCAGGGTAGACGGCCGCTCCAGCGTGGTAGTCTATTGGTGTTGCCGTAATGTACGGATTCGCCAGTATGTAGGCCACTCGTGCTGTAAAGGCCGATTGAGTCAGCTTGTCGATGATGATGTTTGTGCCGCCGGCCGTCGCCACGTTGATGTTGCCACTCGAAACGGTGACGGGGCCGGTGATGTTCACCGTGCCAGAGATCGCTACAGTTCCAGACGTGATCGTGACCGCACCTGTGACGGTGACGGATCCGGAAATTGCAACCGTCCCCGTGACAGTCACCGATCCAGAAATGCTGACCGTCCCTGAGACTGTGACCGATCCTGTCACCGTCACCGTTCCTGATATTGCCACGGTCCCGGTCACTGTCACCGTTCCACTTATCGCGACCGTTCCAGAAACTGTCACTGTTCCAGATATCGAGACTGTGCCGGTCACTGTCACCGTTCCACTTATCGAGACTGTTCCGGTGACGGAGACTGCACCGTAGACCTGGACTGGGCCGGTGACGATGACGTCACCTGTGATCGTGACCGTGCCACTTATGACTGTCGAGCCAGTGTGGTCCTGGCGTCCCGTGGGCATCTTTCCTACTTCCCTACTTTCTTAGTCGTTGTGGCCGGAGCTGCTTGCGCGGTCTGTTCGCCAGGCAGCAGCCTGATGAATTTCTCCAAGTCCAGCTGCAATGCTGTGAGAGGGCCCGGTTTCTCTCCGGAAAGAATGTTCTGAAGCACCTGGACCTCTTTCGTGAGCTCACGGATTGCTTTCAAATTCGTTGCCACTTCTTCCGGGAGAACTGTGAGCTTCATGACGATCTCATGCTTATGCGTGTCATCAATGTTCCAGAGCTTCCAGATCAACTCGAAAGGCTCTTTCTTGAGTTCATGCCAGATCGCAACCTTCTCAGCAGAGCCCTCACCAGTATAGTACTGATCGTCGCGTCCTGGCAGGACGTTGAGAAGGCCGTCGAGGATTTGGAATCGTGCGAGGAACATGACGCCTGCAGGAATGTTGATGATCGCTTCTGTGAGGATCCCTGGACAGAGCTTCAGCTTCACCGGGACGGCGTCATTGAATGACGTGTTGGCCAGAACGGTCTGAGAAAAAGTGTAGACGGGCATTAGCCTAGCCACGCGGAGCAGTGATCACACTCTTTCGCTGTGGATCCACACTTCGCCCCGCAACGTGGACATGTCTTTGTCTTCTTCTCAGGTTGTGACGACTTCTTCGAGCTCAGTTTCATATCCCTCCAAATACGCATAGAGCACGTCTGCAGCGACGGCGCCCACACACTTGAAGCAGGGCAGCTCTCCAGTCCGAAAATGATGAGTCATCAGCGTGGTCCATTTTGGAACAGACTTGGTGCTATCGTCTGTTCCTTCAAAGGCGTCAAAGCGATCGTCTACGAGTCTGCCAAAGACGATCGTGATGTCTGCTCTTGTGTCGTCGTAGCACTGCGCGAACGTGACGTATCTGATCCAGCCAGGTTCCACTGGCCGGCCGGACTTGACATAAAAAAGGAGGACGTTATTCGAGACTGCTTTCAGTGGCTCCTCGTACAGCTTTCTTTTCGCCATACGCGCATCACTCTGCTATGCTGGTTGCGCTCTCAATGTCTGCAAGACGAAGCGAATCGTTCCTGAGCTTCCACCGCTGGAGCTGTTGCCGACCTCGATCTCCACTTTCTTCTTGCCCTCGGCGCCAGCCTTGAGATAGTGGTCCACGTCGTCTATGTGGTCCTCACGAATCATCAGGTGATCGTATGGACCATAGCCAGCGGCAACAAACCTTGCTTGGTTGCCGGCCACGGCTGATCTTCTGAACGCGAGGAATCTTTCCACGCGCTGATCCATGACGATATCGCTTGTGGATCCGGGGTCTGCGCTGTATGCAGCAACCACAGAGAGATCTACTGGCCTGCAGAGCATCGTGTCAAAGTAGTAGCCTGTTCTTGCTTCGAGGAGTCCTCCAGTCCGGATCTTGTCAGGGTAGCCCCAGAGGACGTCTTGGTCTTGGCGATACAAGTCATCGTCTTTGATGACTTGGCTTCCGGATTGATACGTGTACTTCAGATATCGCAGGTTCCTCCACGCCTTGTTGGATTGTGCTCCAGTCGGATCTGTTCTCGCTGATTCACAGCCCAGGTAAATCCTGCGCACGATGTCTTCCGTGGGAACCTCAAAGACTTTCTTCTGGTCAGCTGCGGTCCACGTGTGCGGTGTCTTCTCGTAGGTCTGCAGGAAATTTGTGATCGGCTTCGCGGGATCGGCCACAAAGTACAGGTCCACGTCCAGGGTCATAGTGGATCCATCGTAGTCATCAGACTCGAAATCGTTTGTGATCTCAAGCCTCACTTCGCTAGGCTTGCCGAGGTCGAGTCCGAGCTCACCATCAAACACTCTCTTCCCCATCATGATGGGAAAGGCTTGTGTCTGATAGTTCGCAGACATGACGTCCAGAAGCCCAGGAGCAATGCGGCCATGCGCGAACGCATACTCAGCCAGACACGTCTGACCCCAGTAGCTCTTGAACGGCTGCTTGCCATCGCCCTTAACCTCGATTTTGGTGATGTGATCCAGGATCAGAGGCTCAGGGCTGGAGTACTGTGCGCTGTTGTTCTTGATTCTGACGATTGCGAGGGCGTGGTCGAGAACGCCTCCAGTCGGGAGAGGTTCCGAGAACGTCTTCCCCGCGGTCAAGGTCTCGGTTTTGAAGTGGCGTTTATGCCAGAAATAGACCATCCTTTCACAGCTCCTTCGAGGGTGTGATGGTCTATGCGGATCCGGCCGCGAGTCTCGCCAGTCGCTTCTTATTCATTTCGGTTGCGACTTTGTTTGATCTGCCTGACAGGTTGCCGGGGTCTCCGCGAGGCTTACGAGGATCAATGTCGATCGCTTGCAAGTCAGTGACTACCGGAGTCATGCCCGATTCCATGTCGGCCTTGGCTGCGGTGATTCCTGGACCATACCGGCCGACGCCCACGTCCTTGACTTTCCGATCGAATTTGGCGCCTGCGCCCTTCAAGCCACCTCTGAATCTCTTGTCAATGTCTCCCGCGGTGACGGCCGCCTTGAATGTGCCTGATGCTGCAGTCGCGTTGGTCTCCATCTTGGCGCCTTTTCCGACAGCGTTCTTCTCATAGTACGGTTGTCTCTTCGGTCCTTCTTCTGCCCACTTGGTCGCTATGTCAGTTGCAGACGGAATTTCCATCTTAACCAATTTTCATCACTGAGCAGAGAGAGGGGGCGAGAGAACTTTTATGTAGATCGCGCAGCTATCATAGAAACTTGATGAGCATGGCAACGAAGGTTCGCAGAGAAATAGAGCCACGCTGGGTCTCCGAATACGTCACATCGAACTATCCTGCAGCAGAAATCCGTCTCAGAGTTCCTCTTGGCCCGTTTGTGGCCGGGCTTGCGGAGCAGATGGGCGCAGACAAGGCCCGAAGAGTCTCGCGGCCTTGGCGGCCTGAGGTCGACGCCGTTGTGGTCCTCAAAGACCGATTGATTCTGATCGAGGGAAAGATTTTCAAAACCATGGACGGCCTCAGCAAGCTGCCGGTCTACAGAGATCTCGTCTCCACGACTCCGGAGCTCGAACAGTTCAAAGAGCGAGAGATAGAGATGCAGCTGCTCATCGTGCGTCCTCTCAGCTGGGTTCTCACGGCCGCCGAGAAGGCCGGGGTCAAGGTCGTGGAATGGGCGCCTCCCTGGATCGTGACGATCTGGGAGGAACGCGACAAGTACTGGGCCCCTGAAGCCGTGGCGGCCCGAGAGGAGAGAAAGAAGGTGTTGAGGAAACTTGGCTACACCTGAGAAACCGAAACTGATGTGGCTTAAACCAACTCAGATCAAGATTCCTGACGTGCGCGTGACAAGCAGCTGGGATCCGGAGCTCCTAACAATGTTCCGCGATTCTATCAAGAGCATGGGCATTGTGGAGCCGATCGTCGTAGTTCTTCAGAAAAACGAGTTCTGGCTTGTCGATGGTCTACACAGGCTCCAGGAAGCGCAGCTCCAAAACCTCCCCAAGATCCAGGTAGTCGCAATACCGGGATCCCTGCAGGACGTCTACTTGAAGAACCTGATGCTGAATCGGATGCGCGGGAAAACCAAGATCTCCGAGATGGTACTCGTGATCAAGCATCTCGAGACAGAGTTCAAGATGGACATGGACACGATCGCGAGGCAGACCGGCCTGAAAAGGGACTACGTGGAAAAGATGATGGTCATCGGCCGGGTCCATCCAGACGTTCTCAAGGACCTGGATTCGGAAAGAATCCATCTTGGACACGCAGAGCAGCTCGGCAGAATTGATGACACAGACGTACAACTGAGGCTATTGGCTCAGGTGAAACAGTTTGACATAAACGTCTCAGACTTCAAAGACATCGTTGAACAGACCATGAAGCTGCTGGACGATAGAAAGGCAAATCCAACGCCAGGACCCGCTGCGCGAGCTCTACCAATATCCACAATAGAATGCCACTTCTGCGAAGAACAACGACCAATCAAGCAGGTCAAAGGAATGAACGTCTGCCAGAACTGTTTCTCCGTGGCATACGAGGCCATCAAGAAAGCCAAGGCAGCCAGAGCACCAGAGCCCCCGGCGACTCAGGAGGCGCCCTAGATGGCGCCCCCCTCTCTTGAGACTTTGATGTTCGTTCGGAAAGACAGCCAGCCAGCCAACAAAGTTTCTTCTGAAGGAGGTGAAAAGTTTGGCAGTTAGTCCGATTCAGAACTGGGTGATTTTGACGCCTGGTGTTGAGGTTCGTCTCAGGTTTGCGGATCATCGTATTGTGACGAAGCAGATTACGGATCCTGTGTCCAGGGCGATGAAGTCGATTGAGGCGCTGGAATTCACAGTCACGACACAGGATGGTAGCCCGGTTTCTCGTTCGCTCAGTATTGCGAGTCAGAAGCTTGCGGGAGAGCTTGGGCCCTATCTTGTGGACAAGAGGTACAAGAACTATGAGTTTACGATCGTGAAGGATGCTCCGGGCGCCGTGGCTCCTAGACTCGTGAGGGCGGTGCCGATTTGAGGCGTCGTAAGTTCTATCGCTGTCGTTGGTGTCATAAGCTCCATGCGGTTGGGGGGGCGCCTGATGAGTGTCGATTCAAGTCAGTCGTGGAAGGAAAGGAGAACTGGCGACGGTTCAAGTCTCGGCTCTTGCAAGGAAAAGCGCTCTGCAAATAGCAGATGGCTGTGTGCGTCTATAGATGAGGAGAGCTCCGTACAAGCATTGTAAGCAGTGCGGTGCGCCTATGGCGTCTGATGAGAGGGGCGCGTATTGTGGCAAGTGTAGAGCCAGGGCCTTCGGTCATCCGCGCAAAGTGTGGTAGAGAAAGATATGGCTCAGGCCGGAGGTCCGGCCCTCATCGCCTATTGGGTATTTAGCGAGACTACTTGACCTGGCACTTGAGAGGAATGCGGTCTGCAGTCGTGAAGGTTTGGCCTTCCGTAGGCGCCTCGACTTCTATTCCTGACTGTGCTTGAACCACGAAGATTTGCCTCGTTGCTCTAGCTACGATCTGATCAGCAATGACTTTGCGAAATTCTAAGACATATTCTTCTGCAGGTAGAGGATCTAGTGAGCCCTCGTACAACCCTGGACCACTGTAGGGTTTCTTCCATGTCACTGAGCCATTGACCGAGACTTCTATGCGATCAGGCATTGTTACCGGGCCGGGGCCCCAACCTGAGTCATCAAGTCCGGGCCACTGCATTGCATCTAGATCGGCCTGCAAATAGTACTTGTCCAAAGAGCCGGCGCATTTGATGCTGTCATTCCACCTCTTCACAGCTTCAACCGTGGAGGGGCCATGAAGGAGGCCGAGGCATTGGCTGCGATCGTATTCGTAGAAGCTCTCGAAATACCAGTGTGCGCTAGTGTCCTGTGCGGGCTGGTTACTTGTGACGTTGAAGACAAATTCTTCGGTGCAGCTCTG
>Ga0315282_10012081_pt1 | contig 13271 bp, 10 predicted proteins | sample YL17G07_20_MG_FD_203693 | JGI IMG/M metagenome (GOLD analysis project Ga0315282, IMG submission 203693) | Sediment microbial communities from Yellowstone Lake, YNP, Wyoming, USA - YL17G07_20 | ecosystem: Environmental > Aquatic > Freshwater > Lake > Sediment | place: USA: Wyoming | collected...
CCGCCCTCGCGGATGAAGACCGCCGGGCGGCCGAAGCCTTCCTCCAGGGCCCGCTTGGCGGCCTGGATATAGGGGTGATCGAAGGGGCACAGGAAGGGCTTGCCGCCGCTGAGTTGCCGGAATTCGACGCTCACGCCCGGCGGCGCGATCGAGCGCAGGTGCTTTTCCACCAAGCGGCTGATCTTCCCCGGGTCCTGGTTGGCGACCAGGCGGGTGCTGAACTTGGCGCCGGCCCTGGCCGGCAGCACGGTCTTGGCGCCTTCGCCTTGGTAGCCGCCCCACAGCCCGTTGACGTCCAGCGTGGGCCGCGCCCAGATGCGTTCCAGGGTGGTGAAGCCTTCCTCCCCGGCCAGCGCCGGGCTGCCAGTGGTGGCGCGGAACTCTTCTTCCTGGAAGGGAAGCGCGGCCAGCGCGGCACGCTCTTCCGGCCGCAAGGGCACCACGTCGTCGTAGAAACCGGGAATGGTCACGCGTCCGGCGGAATCCTTCAAGGACGCGATCATCTGGCAGAGGACATTGGCGGGGTTGGGGATGGCCCCGCCGAAGGAGCCGGAATGCAGGTCGTTGCCCGGTCCGTCCACCACCAGCTCGAAGTAGGCCAGGCCGCGCAATCCGTGACAGATCGACGGCATGCCCTTCTGCAGCATGCCGGTGTCGGAGACCACGACCACGTCGGCTTTCAGCAGTTCCTTGTGGGCGGCCACGAAGGGCTCCAGGTTGGGACTGCCGACCTCCTCCTCGCCCTCCAACAGGAACTTGAGGTTGACCGGCAGTTTTCCGCGGCGCTCCAGGAAGGCGCGGGCCACGGCGATATGAATGAACATCTGCCCCTTGTCATCGACCGTGCCGCGGCCGTACAGATCGCCGTCGCGCACCGTGGCCTGGAACGGCGGCGTCTCCCACAGCTCGACCGGGTCCTCGGGCTGCACGTCGTAGTGCCCGTAGACCAGCACGGTGGGCCCGGCCGCTCCCAGCCGCTCGGCATAGACGATGGGATTGCCCGGGGTGGGGAACAACTCCACGCAGCTGATCCCCGCCGATCTCAGCAGCGACGCCACGTGCTCCGCGCAGCGGCGGATTTCGCCGGCCCGTTCCGGTTTCGCGCTCACGCTCGGAATGGCAACCAGCTCGACGACTTCGCGCAGGTGCTGCTCGCGGCGCGCTTCCAGCAGTTCAAGAATGTCGTTCATATCTTCCTTTCGCATCGGGCCTGAGACCTGAGACTGAAAGAAAACAGCACCAGATCCGCAAAAGTCTCCGGCCCCAGGTCTGAGGTCTCAAGTCTCAGGTCTCAGGTCCGTTGACAACCGGTTCGGCTCTATGTCATTTTACCAGTTCAGTTTCGAGTGTATCCTCTACCGGGAGTCATGAAAAAAGCAATGCCCTCGACAGGCCGTGTAGAGGTGCGACTGGAAAGCAGCCTGGAAAGCGTCGACCTGGCCGAGGAGATGGCCAGGCGGTTCGCCCAAGCGGCCGGCTTCTCCGAGGAAGATCTGGATAAGATCGGGATGTCGGTTCGCGAAGGGCTGGTGAACGCTGTTCACCACGGCAACAAGTACGACACCCACAAGAGGGCCGGGTTGCGGCTGGAGATGGAAGGCCCCAACCTGGTGGTGACCGTGACCGACCAGGGATCGGGATTCGAGTTGGCGGGCGTTCCCAACCCGCTGGCCTCGGAGAACCTGCTGAAACAGACGGGCCGCGGGATTTTCCTCATGCGGGCGTTCATGGACGAGGTTGAGGTCCGGCGCCTCTCCCCGACAGGCACCGAAGTGCGAATGACGAAACACGCAGTGCCGACCAACGGCAAGGAGGAACAAAGGTGACGATCAAAGCAAACACCCGGCAGGTAGACGGAGTGACCGTCGTTGATCTGAGCGGGCGCATTACCCTGGGCGAAGGTTCCACGATCCTGCGCGATACCGTCCGCGAGCTGCTCGGGCGCGGCCAAAAGAAGATCTTGGTGAATCTGGGCGATGTGAACTACATCGACAGCTCGGGAATCGGCGAGCTGGTCAGCGGCTACACCACCGTCACCAACCAGGGCGGCCAGTTGAAGCTGCTCAACCTGACCAAGAAAGTCCGCGACCTGCTCCAGATTACGAAGCTGATTACCGTTTTCGACATCTTCGATGAGGAGACGGCGGCTGTCCGCAGCTTCACGTAGTCGATGGCGGGGGAGAACCGGGCTGCCGGCGTGAGTGGGAGTCCGCGTGCCTGCCACCATGGGGATGCTTCCCTATGCGCCACGGCGGACGGCTCGGTTGGTGAGCGGCTCAGCGGGTCTTGCGCTTCCGGCGGGGCTTCTCCGCCGGGACCGGCTGGACCAGCGGACTGATCGAGGCCAGCACCTGCTCGTAGGCCGAGGGCTGGTTCTTTCGCGGCCCCGCTTTGCCCTGCCGGTAATGGTGTTCATAATGGCAGGTCCGGCAACGGACCTTGCGCACCTGTTCGCCCACCATGGCCACCACCGAGTGGTCCGTCAGCAGGCGGCACCGCGAGCAGTAATCGTCCAGGATGTCTCCCAAGCGCATTTCGGGCATCTTGGCCTCCGCAAACGCAAACAGGCACCGGGAAGCGGGGGATTATACAACAGCTACCCGCCGCCAGCTATCAGCTTTCAGCCGGTTTTCAGTCGCCAGTTTCGAAACCGGCCTTGCCGTAATTCCAGATCTTGGGGCTGATCAGGCTGCTCACATTGGTGCCTTCGCTGTCGATGTAGTCCATGGCTTTGGACCAGGTCCAGGCGGCGCTGAATTGCAGGTTCCTGGCCAGGCTGCGCCTGGCCTGCACCTGGAGCGAGTGATAGCTGGAGTTGCCGGTGTAGTCGAAGTAGAGGATGTCGGCGTAGCCCAGGTAAGGCCGCAGGAAGTTCACCGGCAGCGGCCTGCCCGGATTGGCCGGATCCTCGTTGGCCGGCAGCCGGAAGTTGGTTCCCATCGGCGTGGCGTTGATGTTCCGCTCCTGGAGCAAGTGCCTGCCGAGCGAGCCGACGTAGGCCACATCCACGATGGTGCCGAACCCGATCTTTTGCTGGATGCCGAAGCTGTAGTTCACGGTGCGCCCGAGCTGCCGTTCCGCGTCGATTCCCCTGGTGGTGGAGGGGAAGTTCCAGCCCGGCGCGGTCATGAAGGAGTTGAAGTTGCCGTACCAGATTTGGGGGTTGAGCTGGCGCGGCGGGTTCAGATGGTAACTCGGCTGCCAGGTGTCCTTTTCGTGGATTTCGTAGAATATGCCGAAGCCGCCGCGGATGGCCGTCTTGCCCTTGCCGAAGGGGTCGTAGGCAAAGCCGAAACGAGGCGCCGTGTGGGGACGGGCATTCTTGCCCGTCCCCACTCACTTCGGGGAGGAAATGCGCGACTGGTACGATGCGATTTTGGCCTTCAGCGCCGCCAGGAGTGCGGAATTGTTCTGTTGCGTGGCGACGGCGAGCGCCCGGCGCGCTGTTCGCAGGGCATCCGGGAGCCGGCCCGCATCCGCGTAGACGCCGCTCAGCAAATCGAGGATCAGCGGTTCCCGCCCGCCGGAAAGCTGGACCGCCCGCTCCAGGTGAGGAATCGCTTCCCGCGGCTTCCCCGTCACCGCGAGCGCCAGCCCAAGGTTGTTGTGGGCGTCGGCAAGCTGGGGGTGGTTCTCGATGGCTTTTTGAAAATGCGGGATGGCACGGTCGAATTGGCCTCGTTGAAGGAGAACGGCGCCGAGATTCGTGTGCGCGTTGGCGTGATCCGGATTCTGTTTCAGCGCCTCTTCGAAATGCGCGATTGCTTCATCCAGCCTGCCCTTCCTCAACAATGCGTTCCCCAGGTTGTTGTGCGCTTCGGCGTCGTCGGGGCTCAGTTCGAGGGCCTTCTCGTACTGCGCGATCGCTTCCTCGAGCTGGCCCGTCTCGCGCAGCGCATTAGCGAGATTGAAGTGGGCGACGCTTGCCGCCGGATTCAGTTCCAGGGCCTTCTTCCACTCGATGATGGCCGCTTCATAGTCGCGTTTCTTCGCCAACTCCACCGCGGTATCGACCACCCGGTAATAGCCGGTGGCCGGGGCCTCGATCTTCAGCAATCCGCCGGGAGGGATGTTCACGAACTCCGGGATGTTGACGGCGCGGTTGGCGGCGGTTGCGTTCTCGATCAGGATCGCCGGGCTGTCATTGCCCGATTCGTCGATGTGCGCCAGAAACATCCGCGTGTAAGGCGACCAGCTTTTTGACGAAAACACCAGCCAGCGGCCATTCGGCGAAAAGCTGTGCCAGGAATTCATGAGCGGCGTGTTGCAGCGCATCTGCCGCGCCTGCCCGCCTGCCGCCGGCACCATATAGAGCCGGCTGTCGGGACGCATCAACTGGCCGTTGCGCGAGTCGACGTAGACGATCCAGCGGCCGTCGGGCGAGACCTTGGGGAAACTGTTGCTCATGCCGTTGCGCGAGGCGCCCGCGATCGGTTCGGGCCGGCCGCCACTGCCGTTGTTGAAGGGGATGCGATACAGGTCGTACTGGATCCGGGTCTCGTTCGGATCGTTGGCCTGTTCGGCCGGCTTTGCGCCCGGAGCATAGGCGTCCTTTGCTTCCGCTCTGGCGAAGACCAGGTACTTGCCGTCGGGGCTCCAAACCGCGTCGGTATGCACATACCGCGGGTCGTCCGCGCCAGGCAGGGGCTGCAGCCGGCCGGCCTTCCGGTCGTACCACGCCAGCACGCCCCGCGTGGGGTAGAACACCTGGAGGAAGCGGTAGTCCCGGAAATTGGCCACGTAATAGTTGGAGATGAGGTCGTGCGGTTGCTTCCGGCGCTGATAATCCGATTGATCGAGCGCCGCATCGTTGATCGTGGTTACCACGTACTGCCCGTCCGGCGAAACCTGCGACATGAACCCCACCCGCAATTTGCCGCCCAGCTTGCCTCGGAACGTGCTCCAAGCCACGACGTCTTCGTTGCGGATCGACATATAGGGCTGGATGGGAACAATGGCGTACAGGCCCTTGTCGTTCTGAGGGCCGTCCACGTCCATGCCCATCGTCTTCCCGTTGCTTGAGAACGAATGACAATTGGCGCAGCTATGAATGCCCTCCATCAGCAGGCGGTTGCGCGTCTCGCCGACATTGCGCAAGCGCCAGGCGATCAGCGGCACCGCACCCTCGGCCAGAGGCTTGATCACGCCCTTCTCCGTTTGCGAGGGCATGAGCGGCACATCGCGATAGAAGATCGGCGCCGCCACCGGGTCGGTGGAGGTCCGGATGGTAACCCGGCCGCGCGAAACCGACTGGTTCGTGTTGCCGCCCGCGTAGCCAGTGATCGTCACGGTGGCCGGATGACTCGTGGAATTCTTCTTGATTGCCGCCCAGGTCCCGGCGTCGGGCCTCCAGGTGCGGGCGGCCGCTTGCTCCGGCGTGAGCCGGGGCGGCTTGTTGGTCGGCGCAATGCAACGCGGATCGATTTCTCCGATGCGCAGCCGCTCGCCCCGCGATTCCACTCGGATGCCGGGGGAGCGGTCGGCGAAGGCCACATCAATCACCCAGACGGCCGTGCTCTTCTCGGCATCGCGCCAGAGAAAGAGTGGCGGAGGGAATTCGGGAGGGAAAATCGAGCCTTCAGCCGGATAATCGATCGTGATCCGGGCCGTCTGCGGCGAGGCTGCCGGGGCGGCCGTGCGCAAGCGGTGCTGCGCGGTTGCGAGAGCCGCCGTTGCGATGATTAACCCGGTGATAAGGAAATGGCGCATGGCTCCCCTGACCGCTTGCCGATTCTGGTCCCGCCGCGCGGCCCATGTCAACAATCGCGCAACGGGGTCGGGGGCTGTGGGCTGCATCAGGTCAGGAGTTCTAAATCTATCTGACGCCAGATGCTCCTCACGGTCGCGGCTCGGTCGGAGCGCGGCTATTCGAGCGCGGCGATGCGCTCCATGACGTGGTCCGCGATCCTCTGCCAGGTTTCGCGGGTGTTGGGAAGAGACAGGAACTGATCGACACGGAAGGGGGGACCGACGATGATCTCCGCGCGTCTGCCGAAGCGCGGGAAACGCGCGCCGATGGGCAGGATGTCGCCCATGCCGCGGTGAAAGCAGGGCACCACGGTGGCGCCCGTTTCGTAAAGCACGCGGCCCACACCCGCCTTGCCCGGCAGCAGCTTGCCGCTGCGCGTCCGGGTGCCCTCCGGCGCCACGTGCACGCAGCCGCCGTGGCGCAAGATTTCGATGGCGCGCTCCACCGCCGGCTGATAGACCCCCTCGCCGCGCCGGATGGGGATGCAGCGCACCCGCCGCATGAACCAGCTCATCACCGGGCCTTTGAAGAAATTGCGCTCTTCCGGAACATGGTAGGGCAGGAATTTCCGGTCGCGGAGCGCGCGGGGCGGAAACACCAGCACATCCACGAAGGCGTTGTCCAGGATGCTGACGTGATTGAAGACGAACATCAGCGGCAGCGGAGCCGTCTGCAGGTGGTGCTTGCCACGGACCGTCGTCCGGTTGAACACCTTCATCAGCAGCCAGAAGGCCGGAACGACCAATACGATGGAGAGCAGCCAGCCGATCAAGTCATTTACGCGGTCGGCCAGCCTCGCCGCCTGCGGCGGCCGGTCGCTTTCCCGGACTGTGGAAGTCGCCGTGGTCATCGAATTGAGAAGTTCACCACCAACTTACCCGGACACAAAGTCCCCACAACCTGCCTGCTGCTTGACGGGCGCTTACGCGAACATCAAGCGGCCCCTGGGTTCCGGGATGGGTCTTCCAAGTTCCTTGGCTGTTTCAATCCATTCCTGGACGACCACTTCGACATTGGCGAGGGCTTCCCGATAGTTGGACCCGTCGGCCATGCAGCCGGGCAACTCCGGCACCTCGGCTATGAATGCCTGATCCTCCTCGCTCCAGTAGATAATCACCTCGTATTTGATGCTTGGTGTCCTTTGTGTCGTCGTGTCTTTGTGGTTCAAGAAATCCGCCGATGGCCGATCCGCAGATTGAATCCGTGAAATCTGCGAAACCTGCGGCTACCGCTCAATGCGGGGAAGCGCGGCCCTGGGCCACCTCCACGACGTGGGGCAGCAGGTCGGCCACGGCATTGAGCGATTCCAGCGCGCCGCGGGGGCTGCCCGGCAGGTTCAGGATCAGCTTGCCGTTGCGCACCCCGGCGACGGCGCGGGAAAGCACCGCCCGCCGCGTGCTCTTCAGTCCCTCGGCCCGCATCAGCTCGGGCAGCCCCGGCAGTTCCCGCTCGACAACCGCGCGAGTGGCTTCCGGCGTCACGTCCCGCGGGGCGATGCCGGTGCCTCCGGTGGTGAGAATGGCGTCCAGGTCATCGCGCGCCGCCCAAGCCTCCAGGGCCTGGCGAATCGCGGCGCAATCATCCGGCGCCAGTCCGGCGGCAAGCACTTCCCAGCCCAGTTCCCGCAGGCGCGCAGCCACCTGCGGGCCGGCGCGGTCCTCCCGCTCGCCCCGGTAACAGGAATCGCTGACGGTGAGCACGGCGGCGCGCACGTTACTTGTTCTCTTCGTCCAGCATCCGCAGGGCTTCCATCAGCAGCCCCTGCGAGCCGGTGGTGGTGGTCCGCTCGCTGCTGCGCGCGTTGAAGTCGATTTGGAAGGTGCCGTCGCTCCAGTGCACGATGTGGTTGATGACCGCGTCGCCCTTGACGTCGTCCATCACGGCGTGATGAATCTGCCCGTTGTCGAAATAGATGGTGGCGGTCTGCTTGCCGTCGGGGCCGGCAATGATCAGGGCGCACGTCTTCTGTCCCTGCTCCAGGGTCGGGAACAGATCCATGATGCCCATCTCCGACAGCCGCCCGGTAAGGCCGCCGCCCGCCGCTGCCGCTTCGTGCTGTATCTTCTCCAGGTAAATGCGGTCCAGGATGCGCTTGGCGCGCTTGGTCAGGTCGCGCACGAAGAAGGGCTTGACGATGAAGTCCTCCACCTGGTCGGCGACGGTCTGCAGCCGCTCGTCCACGTCGGCCTTGCTGGCCAGCAGCACTACCGGCACTTTCTGCGTCTGGGGGCGGGCCTTCAGCTTCTCCAGCAACTGGCGGCCGTCGAGGCCCTCCATGCGGTAATCGCAGATAATCAGGTCCGGCGGCGACTCCACCGCCTTCATCAGCGCGTCGGCGCCGTCGCTGAGCGCCTCCACCGTGGCGTGCGCCTCCAGCCCCTGGCGCATCAGGTCCAGCACCAGCGCGTTGTCATCCACCAGCATCAATCTCAACGCCATAAAAGCAGTTATGAGTTAAGAGTTATGAGTTAAGAGTTAACCGCACTTGAATTCTCAATTCTTAACTCTTAACTCATAACTCTTAACTCCTCCGGTAATGTCCGCTGCGGCCGCCGCTCTTTTCCAGCAGGCACAGCGAGGTGATTTCCATCGCCCGGTCCAGCGCCTTGCACATGTCGTAGACGGTCAGCGCGGCGACCGCGACCGCCGTGAGCGCTTCCATCTCGACCCCGGTGGCGGCCGTAGTCGAAACGGACGAAAAAAGTTCGATGCCATTTTCGCACACGCGCGCCTCCACATCAACGTGGGCGATGGGCAGCGGATGGCAGAGCGGGATCAGGTCGGCGGTACGCTTGGCCGCCGCGATGCCGGCGATCCGCGCAATCTCCAGGGGGTTGCCCTTGGGGTTGTCGGGCAACCGCGCCAGGGCCTTGCCGCTGATACGGACGAAAGCGTGGGCCCGCGCCTGGCGGCGCGTGGCCGGCTTCCCGCTCACGTCCACCATCCGCGCCCGGCCTTGCTCGTCCCAATGTGTCGGCTTCATTCCATTGCGGATTGTAGACTGCGGATCGCGGATTGAAAAGCCATTGATTGAAAATCCGCAATCCGAGACTGACCGGCCCTCGCAGCGGGCGACAGAAGGGCAGGCCGGCGTTTCTGCCGCTGCCCAGCCCTCGCGGTCATCCCTTCCATGCAAACGCGTGGTCCTTCACGTCGCGATAGTTGGAGTCGAGCTCTGGTTCAAGCAAGAGTATGGCGGCGATGCGGCGAGCCATCTCCTGCACGTAGCGGACTTCGTCTTTGGTCAGGGGGCGACCCAGGAGCTTTTCCTCGCGGTACGAGAGCCACTTTTTGATGATCTGGTAGCCGCCGATCGTATATTCCCAGACCCGCAGCGGAACGTTCGCCCAGCAGGCCACGTCGTTCAGGTATACATCGCAGGTGCGGCCGCCCAGCAGCGGCTCCTCCGTGTAGTCACGCTCGACCAGCCTCCCCTTGCCCGGCATGGTGACGCCGCCTTTGCCCGCGTGACCCCAACCGGCGGTGACGGCAAAGTGTTTCGACTCGTCCAAGCGCGTGCCGGCCGGAAGCGTGAAAGCGGCGATCTTCTGTAGGCGCGATTCATGAATCGCCTCTACGTCCCGCTCGGTATCCAGCAACGCGGCAATTTGTTTGCCCAACTCGGCCGAGGCGACGAGCAGGTCCTTGGAATCCGGCAGCGGAACGCGCGGCCAGTCTTGGCGAAGCGCCCCGGAGTTTTCCGCGCGGTAGGCGGGTGCATGCAGGATGGCGAGAGCGTGGTAGAACACGTTCGGAGCATCGTCCACTGTCGAGAGGTCGGCAAGGTATGCAACGAGCGAGTCACTGATGTTGAGCCGTATACCATCGGGCATGATGCGCGCGTCTTTGGGCTCACGCTTGGTCAGAGGGGATCTGCCGGCCTCCTCATCCTTCAAGCAGAGCGGGAAGAAGCTGGAAAGACCGTTTCCGAAATTGTCCGCCAGGACGCAAACGAAGTGGCCTCTATCAAAGCGCTCCATCGGCTGTCTCTGCCGTGCTTCGATCCAAGAATTCGTCGCGAAGACATGCGGGAAATACTCTGAGCGCTTCCGGTCGAGCAGCTGTGTCTCAGGTTCCCAATAGAGCCAGCGCACGTCAAACGGCCGATAACAATAACGAACGACGTTCTGCTCCAAGAAACCCCGCCTGCAAAGCTGATCGCGCACTGCTTCGGCCCTGAATCTCGCGGTGCTGGTCATTGCGCTGGGCGAAATGCGGCGCATTTCTTCGTGCCTGATTTCGGGGTCGAAGTACTGTTTCATCCGTTCCACCAGCCGCTCCCGGTCGATGTCCACCACCACATCGTCGCGACTGGTCTTGATGCCAGGAAACGACACGGGAAACAGGTCCGGCAGCAGCGGCCAAGCGGTATAGCCCGGACTAAGCTGCGCGGGCATGAAAGGCAAGCCGAGGTCGAGGGAAGGCTCCAACTCCTGGTAGAGCGTCCCGCTATCCTGGACGGCGGTTTCGAGCAATTGCTGGCGCTTGGCTTTTCCCCACAAGTGCCGGAAGCGGACGCCGCGCTTCTGGTAGGGGAGCGCTTCGCGCTCCCGCGGGAGCCCAGGAGGCTCGCCTACGCAAAGCAGTGTAATGGCGGTCCCCACCTGAATGCCCTCAGGATTAGACGGCGAGGAAAAAATGCTAGGGTCCGGCTCGCCCTCGGGCGTTAACTTGCCGGTCTTGTATTTGTCGCCGTTGAGGCAATCAATCCAGATGGCGTCGAAGGCCTCGAGATACCGCTCCCTCATGCCGGTGAATGAGAGACCGTCGAGCCAGGAGTAATTAGAAATGAGGCACACCACGCCTCGGCCGGTTTTCTCAACAATCCGCCTTTCCGCCATGCGGAAGAACCGCACATAAAGGTCGTTCAAGCCCTGGCCCTGCGGTGCGGGGGCGCGCTTCGTGGTGCGGTAGGCCTCGGTGAGGTCGCGCTCTTCCTCCATCCTGGCGATACCCGCGAAGCTGTTGTACGGCGGGTTGCCAAGGACCACGAGAATGGGGACCTCGCGCTTGACGTGTTCGGCGGCGTCGCGCTCTTCCTCCAGCTCTGGGAAGATCAGGTGTTGCTTGGGGCCTTTGGGCGGCTCCCAGCCCGTGAGGGCGTTGGTCAGGTAAACGCCCACGCGCTCATGCCTTTTCTCGTCGAGCGGCGCGCCCAGGTTTTGCAGAAGCAGGCCAAGCTGCAAGTGCGAGACGACGAATGGCGCAGGCAGGATTTCGAATCCGAAAACGCGCTTCTGCGCCGCTTCCTTGAGGTCGCTGGCAGTTAGGGCGTCGCCGCCGCGCTCTTTGAGGGTGCGATGGATGCGGTCAAGAACTTCCACGAGATACGAACCCGTGCCACAGCAGGGATCAAGGACGTAAACGTTCTTGTCCGCCAGCCCCTGCGCCAGGCCGAGGTCCTGCCGCAAGACCGCGTCGACGCGCTCGACCATGTACTTCACAATCTCGGCTGGCGTGTACCAAACGCCCAATTCCTTCCGAAGCTGTGGGTCAAAAGCTTCGAGGAACGGCTCGTAGAAATACTGCACGGCATGGGATTCCTGAAACTTGTCGAAGAACGACCGCCGGTCCACACGGTTCAAAACCAAGCCTGCCCAGTCCAAGACTTCCGTGAGCTCAAGGGCTTCGAGTTCCTGCGGGTCGGCGACGAGATGAAAGAGCTTAGAGATCATCGGCACGCGCAGGTAGCGGGCCGTTGTGTACCAGTCGAAGCGCGCCTTGGAGGTGGGCGGGTTTTGCTTCGCCCATAACACCCAGGCGGAGAAGACGCCGTAGAAGAGCGTTTGAACCAGGCTGGAGCGGAAGAAGTGCTCTCCCTTTTCCCCCTCGAATTTCAACCCCAATGCTTCTTCAAGCGCCGCGCGGACTGTGGCCAGGGCCGGCAGCTCCACATGCTGGATGCGCCACCTGGCGGTGCGCGCATAAGAAGCCAGAAACCAGGCCACGTCTTCAGGGGCGGCCAGCAGCGCGGCGTGCCGCATCACCCGCAAGAGATATTCCTCGAACCCTGCGCCGACCTTTTCCGCAAGGCTGCGCGGATGGGAGGCCGCGGCCCAAAACTCGCTCTCGCTATCAGCCAGGCGAAAGGATTCGAGCTTGGCGGGCCGGCCCTCCGGGTCCTGCCCGACCAGAACGAAGTCTCGGTAGTTGGTCACCAGCACTTGCCGGTACTTGCTCCAATAGCGGGAAACCTGCTCCCCGTCGGCGGTAATCCAGGCGTCATCCTTAGTCGGCTTCACCTCAATCGCACCGCGCGCGGGCGGCTGGCCGGAAAGGGGATCGGCGTCGGAAGATTTTTGGAATTGCTCGGCAGTGAACAGGCCCCCATCGGGAAGCCCTGCGCCACGGTTTGCGAGGTGGATGATGCAGCGGACACGAGGCTTGAGGCCCTTGCCCACTTCGTTGAGAAGATTCGAGAGGGCAGGGTAGTAGGAAGTTTCCTTGACGGCGGCGCCAGAGGATCGGATATCGCGGAGTTCGCGGAAATAGCTCTCTGCCGGCGTCATAGGCACAGCTCCGTTTGCCATTGCCTATTCTACGCGCCTCGGGCTTCCCCGGGAGACGGCAGTTTCTGCCGCCCGCTTCGCGGGCTTATCCACTTTGCCTGCGCTACCCAGGGCTTGCGCCCTGGGCTATCAACCTGCCGCCCGCTGCGCAGGCTCGCTTACCGCCAGCAACGCGGCGTTTGCGAAGACTGGGGGAAGGCAGGCGGGCTAACAGAACAACTTTGTGGGCGCTACAGGCGCTGGAGTTGGAAGCTGCCGCTGATGTCCATGCGCAACGCCGGGGTTCGGCGGCCGCCGGGATCAGGGGGCTTGCTTCGCGCTTCTTTCCCTGGCATCAGAGGGCGCAGAGGGCGGCGCGCCGCCCCCGGCAAGCCGGGGCCAACCGGCACATTCCAAAGGATCGTTACCAAACAGGTACGTTGATTCTTATTTCGCTTGACGCGGCTGCGGGCGGCGCGGTACCCTGCCCGTAGGTGCTCCCGCCGGGGCCGGTTCCCTGAAAAAACATTTCCGTTAAGTTGTGTATTTTCAGGTCTTTCCAGGCGCTTCTGGGGGACTACTAGATATGGGGCTAGGCTGCAAAAAAGCGCTAGATAGCGTGGTTTTTCCGCTTTACAAACCAGGTCACCCGCGGTACCATCGCCCCATGGCCCAGGCCTGAGGGGTCAGCGGATCGGGAAACGATAAAGGAAGGTTGACCTTGCTGAAGCTGAAGAAGGTTGAACTGGTCGGGTTCAAATCGTTCTGCGACCGCTCCGAACTGCTGTTCAACGGCGGCGACATCACCGCCATCGTTGGTCCGAACGGCTGCGGGAAATCGAACATCAGCGACGCAATCAACTGGGTGTTGGGAGAGCAGTCGGCCAAGAGCCTGCGCGGTGGCTGCATGCAGGATGTGATCTTCAACGGCACACGCGACCGCCAGCCGACCGGCATGGCCGAAGTCAGCCTCACCCTGATCGACACGGACTATCACGAGGAGCCGCACGACGAGGCGGAGGCGGTTGAGGCGG
>Ga0315282_10012082_pt1 | contig 13270 bp, 9 predicted proteins | sample YL17G07_20_MG_FD_203693 | JGI IMG/M metagenome (GOLD analysis project Ga0315282, IMG submission 203693) | Sediment microbial communities from Yellowstone Lake, YNP, Wyoming, USA - YL17G07_20 | ecosystem: Environmental > Aquatic > Freshwater > Lake > Sediment | place: USA: Wyoming | collected...
TCCTGGTTGATCTCGTCCTTGCGGATCTTGCCGTCGCGGAAAATCACGGCCCGCTTGGCGTAGGCGGAGATGTCGTGCTCGTGGGTCACCAGCACGATGGTCATGCCTTGCTCCTCATTCAGGCGCTGGAAAATATCCATGATCTCCACCGAAGTGCGGCTGTCCAGGTTGCCGGTGGGCTCGTCGGCCAGCACGATGGCCGGGTTGTTGACCAGGGCGCGGGCGATGGCCACCCGCTGCTGCTGGCCGCCCGACAACTGGCTGGGGTAGTGGTGCTCGCGCCCCTCCAGGCCCACGCGCTTCAGCGCCACCATGGCGCGCCGGTGGCGCTCCTCGCGCGGCACGCCGGCGTAAATGACCGGCAACTCCGCGTTCTCCAGCGCCGTGGTGCGCGCCAGTAGGTTGAACCCCTGGAAGACGAAGCCGATCTTCCGATTGCGGATGCGCGCCAGCTCCTGCTTGCTGAGGTTGGCCACATCGGCGCCCTCCAGCAGGTAGCGGCCGCGGGTGGGCCGATCGAGGCAGCCGACAATGTTCATGAAGGTGGATTTGCCGCTGCCGGAAGCCCCCATGATGGCCACGAACTCGCCGGGCTGGATGTTGATGGAGACGCCGCGCAGGGCGTGCACCTGCACCTCGCCCAGGTCGTACACCTTGTGCACGTGCTCGATTTGAATGACGGGCGGCGCGCCGGGTTCGAGCACCGGTTGCTCCGCGGTTCCAGCCGATAGCGGTGAGAGGGCCAAGCTTACCTCCGTCCCGACGGGCGGCCGAAAGCGCCGGGCATCCCGGCGGGCATCGCAGCGGCCCGATTGGGGTTGGTCATCCCGGTGACCAGCAGCTCGCCATCCTTCAGTTCGCCGCCTTTGAGCACCCGGACAAGCTGGGTGAAGGTGAAATCGGTGATTCCGGCGCGGACCTGAACCGGGACCATTTTCTTATTGGCGTCCAGCTTCCAGACGATCTGGATGTCGGCGCCGCCCGTGCCGCCGCCGCCGGGCCGCTCGCCGCCGCCCATGCCGCCGCCGCCGGGCCGCCCGCTGCCAGCAGCCGTGCCGCCGGGCCGCCCGCCGCCGGAAGCCGTACCGGCGGCGGACCGTCCGCCGCCCTGCCCGGCGGCTGCGCCGGCACCCTGGCCGCCTTCCGACCCGCCCGGCGCCATGCCGCGCCTGGCACTGTCGCCGATGCCCGCCTTCTGCAGCAGCGCCCGCCGCTCATCGTCGGAAATGTCGGGGCGGAAGCGTAGCGCGCCGTTGGGAATCTTGATGGTGTCGCGGGCCATGGCCACCGGAATGGTCACGTAGGCCGTCATCCCCGGAAGCAGCTTCTGGTCCGGATTGCTGAACTCGATCACCGTGTCGTAGGTAACCACGTTCTGCACGGTCTGGGGGTTGATGCGCACTTCCTTCACTTGGCCCGCGAAGGTCTCGTTGGGGAAGGCATCGACCTTAAACGTGGACCGAGCGCCGACGCGCACGTTGCCCACGTCGCTTTCGTCGGTCTTCACGTAGACCAGCATTTGGGTGAGGTCCTGGGCGATGGTGAACAGTGTGGGGGCCTGCAGGCTGGCGGCCACCGTCTGGCCGACGTCCACGTTGCGCGCCACCACGGTGCCGTCGATGGGGGCGTAGATGACGGTGTGCTCGACATCGACCCGGGAGGCATCCACCGCCGCCTCGCGCTGGGCCACCTGGGCCTTGCCCTGCTCCAGTTGCGCCGCCATGGAACGCAGCCGGGCCTGCGACTGGACCACCTGCGCTTCGGTGGCGCTCAGGCCGGCCGCGGCCGCGTCGTAGTTGCTCTGCGCCGTGTCCCGCTGCGCGGTCGCCACAATCCCCTGCTGGAACAGCTCGAGGGCCCGGTTCAAGTCCAGCTTGGCCTGGTTGGCCGTGGCCCGCGCCTTATCCACGTTGGCCTTGGAACTGGCCAGATCGGCTCTTTGTACCTCGATGTTGGCTTCCAGCGCCTTGATGTTGGCCTTCGCGTTTTCCAGGTCGGCGGTGGCCTGCTGCAGCCTGGCCTTGAACAGGGAAGGCTCCAGCTCGGCGATGACCTGGCCCTTCTTGACGCGGGAATTGAAGTCGGCGCGCAAGGTCTGAATGTTGCCCGACACCTGCGACCCGACCTGCACGGTGGTGACGGCATTGATGGTTCCGGTAGCCTGCACGATGGACATGATGTCCCCGCGCTCCACCGCGCTCGTAAAGTATGTGGGTTCCTTGCGCCGCCCCATGCCGACCGCGACCCCGGCGACCAGCACTACCAGCGACACGGCAATCAGGATCAGCCGCTTGGGCGTGAAGCGCTTGCGCGCACTTTCAAAACTCATGGGACACACTCATTTCAGAGAAGCTACGTTTATTTTAGCAAATGGCTGCATCTGCTTCTGTAAATGTCTGTAAAAAACCTAAGACCGGGCCAAGAGTTTCAAGAAAGCGGGCCGGTCTGCCGGTACAATTGGCGTTTGCGGGGTCAGGCATACCGGCGACAAACCAGAAAGGACCATGCGATGAACCAGACGTTGGCAATTCACGGCGGGCCGAAGGCAGTCACCCGTAGGCTGCCGGGGTGGCCGCAGTTCAGCGAGCAGGCCATCCAGGCGGTCGAGGCCGTGCTGCGGTCCGGGAAGGTGAACTACTGGACCGGCAAGAAAGGGATGGAGTTCGAATCGAGATTCGCCGCCTGGCAGGGCAGCAAGCACGCCGTTAGTGTTTCCAGCGGGACGGCGGCGCTGCACGTGGCGCTCAGCGCCCTGGGCATCGGCCCCGGCGACGAAGTGATCGTGCCCAGCTACACCTTCATCGCCACCAGTTTCTCGGTGGTGCAGGCCGGCGCCGTCCCCCGCTTCGCCGACGTGAACCTGGAGGACCACTGCCTCAGCGTGCAGTCGGCCGAGAAACTGGTAACCGGGCGCACCAGGGCCATCATGCCCGTCCACCTCTACGGCAACGTCTGCGACATGGACCAGGTCCTGGCGTTCGCCCGCCGGAACAACCTTTACGTGATCGAAGACAACGCCGAGGCCTTCGGCGGCGAATACAAAGGCCGGAAGACCGGCACGCTAGGCGATATGGCCGGCTGCAGCTTCTGCCAGAACAAGACCTTCACCACCGGCGGCGAGGGCGGCATGGTGACCACCGACAGCGAAGAGCTGGCCTGGCGGGCGCGCAGCTTCCGCGACCACGGCTACGACGTCAAGGAGCGGCTCAGCCTGCTGGAACTGGAGCAGAAGCTGCCTTACATCCACAACATGGTGGGCTGGAACTACCGCATGACCGAGATGCAATCGGCCATCGGCCTGGCCGAGCTGGAGCGCATCGACAACTGGAACCTGCCGGCGCGGCGTCGCAATGCCCACATCGTCATTCAGGCATTGCGGCAGCTTCCGGAGGTAAAGCTGTTCCCGGTGGACACCGCGGAGCGGCGCAACGGCTGGTACGTGATGGCCTTCTCCCTGGACATCGAGAACATGGAATGCGACATCCGCCAGTTCGTCGAGGCCGCCGCGGCCGAAGGCGCCCCATGTTGGAAGGTCTTCTGGCCGCAGTGCTTCACCGAGCGCGCCTTCCAGGAGTGGAACTCGTTTGGCCGCTCGGGCTTCCCCTTCCGGTCCAAGGAGTACGCCGGCCCGGCCAGCGTCGATTACACGCGAGTGGAAGTGCCCAACGCCCGCTGGCATGAAAGCCACACCTTCACCTGCTTTGCCTACCCCACCTACGACGAGGAAGACATGCACCAGATCGCCGCCGCGCTGGTCAAGGTCATCAAAGCGTACGCCAAGAAGAAGGCCGAATAGGCACCAGGGCGATTATTCGACCCCTTCAGGGTCGGTCTACTGTGTGCCCGAAACCAGGGGTGTTTACCCCTGGCTATCTTATTCCGCCCCTTCGGGGCGGGCGAGTTCATCAATGGCGCGCAGCAAGTAACGCCAGGCAAAATGCCGGGGCGCTGCGTCTCAGGCGGCCACATCGCGTACCGCGCTCTCAAGCTGGGCCAGGCTGGCGACCTGCTCGGGATAGGCGGAGGCGCTCACGGTCACCTCCAGGCCAGGCGTGATTTCGCCGATGCGGTCCCGAAGCAGGGCGGCAAAGGCCAAGGCCGGCTGCGCCGGCATGCCCGGCAGGATCATCGCCAGGCTGCTGTCGCCGACCCGGAACACCGCCTCCCCCTGTCGCTGCATATTGCGGAACAGAGCGCTGATTCGGCCCAGGTCTTCGCGCGTGCCGCCGGCCACGTCGGCCAGCAGGGCCGCCAGAGGCGACGATGAGCGCGAGGCGCGCAGATACTCCATGGCCAGCGAGTCCCGGAACTGCCCGACGCCGGGCAGAAAGAGGAACGTCTGTTCATCGGCCATGCGCTCGACGGCAGTCACGGCCAGTTGCGCCTGGTACAGGCGGCGCTTCAGGCGGCGCACCGTCGCCTGCCGCTGAAGCATGTAAACCAGCGCCAGGGCGAGCAGCACCGCGAAACCGACGAACGCCCGCTGCGGCGCCTTGACCGGCAGTTCCTCGCCAAACCAGAAGATGGTCGGGAACATGAAGCTCAACAGGCTAAGCCCCAGGACAAACATTAGCAGCATGGCAAGAACCCACAGGTGCCAATCCTGCCGCTCCAGGGACTCCCAGGATGTTCCGGCGGGGCCCGCGGCGGGCCGGGGGGTGGTCCGCCGGTCTGCGAAGACGCCCGCGAGCCTGGAGATTTCGCCTACATATGTGGCTGTGGACACAGGACCTCCTCCTCCTTCACCGCCGGGAAAGGCACCCCCGCGGTGGCGACTTCGTACTCTTTGAGCTTCCGGTAGAGCGTGCTCCGGCCAATGCCCAGGCGGCGGGCGGCCAGTTGTTTGTCGCCCTGGGTGGAGACCAGGGCGCGAATCACCGCCTCCCGTTCCAGGTCACGAAGGCGGGGCACCACACCAGCCAGTCCGCCGGCTGTGGCCGCGGCCTGCGGGTTCAGCAGGTCGAGAACCGACCGCGGGGCCTGTTCCGCCGCCTTGCGGTCCCCCAGCAGGCCTTCGAATTCCGTGACCAGACCGGCATCCCACCAGCCTCGCTCCGCCTCCTGCTTTATGGCCGCCAGCGCTTCGTCGCGGCTGAACGCCGAGTGGTAGGGGCGGTCGGTGGTCAGGGCGTCGAACACATCGACGATCTGCAGGATGCGGGCGGCGCGGGGAATCTGCTCGCCGCGCAGGCGGTCCGGGTATCCGCTGCCATCCAGCTTCTCATGGTGGTGGCGGATGATGGGCAGCACGGCCCGAAACGACTTCAACGGGGCGCAGATGCGCTCGCCCAGCACCGGATGCAACTGCATGATGGCCCTTTCTTCCGCGGTCAGGGGGCCGCGTTTCAACAGGATCGGTTCGGGAATGGCCACCTTGCCGATGTCGTGGACCACGCCGGCCCGGCGCAGGGCCACGCGTTGTTCCTCGGGCAGGCCCAGCCGTCGGCCCATCGCTTCCGCCCATTTCGCAAGCCGTTCGCAGTGCCCGTTGGTATAGGGGTCCTTGGCTTCGATGCTGAGCGCCAGGCTGCAAATCACCAGCTCGGCGTTCTCCAGTTCATCGGTGAACTGCTTCAGCTTCAGCAGCGATCGCACCCGCGCCAGCAGGTCTTCGCGGTGAAGCGGCTTACAGAGAAAGTCGTCGGCGCCGCATTCAATGCCCTGGATCCGATCCTCGCGGCTTTCCAACCCGGTCACCAGGACTACCGGAATCAAGCGGGTTTCCGGTTTGGCCTTGACCGCCCGGCAGGCCGAGAAGCCGGAGCGCCGGGGCATCATCACGTCGAAGATGGCCAGGTCGATGGGCTGTGCCAGGAGGGTTTGGATTGCCTCCTCGCCATCTTCAACCGCCAGAACCCGGTGGCCCTGCTGCCTCAGCCATCCCCCCATCAGTTCACGAATGGCTTCGTTATCCTCCGCAATTAGAACCGTGCTCTGTCCGTTTTCCATATCCGCCCTCCGCTGTGCCGGTGTTGGGCACGCACCCCCCTCGATGCACACCGCCGGCCAGACTGCGATTCCGTGGCGCGGGCGTGTTTTCAATGGGTTGGGATGGGTCCGGAGCTGGATGGGTACGAATTGCACGTCTCAGAATCAGCACCGTGCCCGGGAATGAGACATATACCGGCGACGCCCTTCAGGGAGGGTCCAGGTCTTACTGCACCACTCGCTTGCCCGAGCTGCCGGATTCCGTGTCCGTGGGTTGATCGCTGAGCAGGCGGTAGAGTGTGGCGCGGGAAATGCCCAGGATCTCAGCGGCCCGCACCTTATTACCTTCTACGCGCTCCAGTACGCGCCGCACCTGCCGGCGCTGCAGGTCTTCCAGCGACAACAACTCCTCGTCGGCCCAGGCATCGTTGCTTTGGGGACGGCGCAGGCGCTCGTCGAGGTCACTGACGTCGATCACTTCGCGCCCGGTCAGCATACAGGCGCTGCCGATCACGTTTTCCAGCTCGCGCACGTTGCCGGGCCAGGAGTAGCAGGCCAGGATGGCCTGCGCCCGGGGCGTGAGCCCGCGAAACGGCCGGCCATACTGTTCCGAAAAACGGCCCAGAAGATGCTTCAGCAACAGCGGGATATCTTCCCGGCGGTCGGCCAGCCGCGGCAGCTTGATCTCAATCATCGACAGCCGGTAGTAAAGATCCTCGCGGAACGCCTTGCCAACCGTCATGGCGCGCAGGTCGCGGTGCGTAGCCGCCACCACCCGTACGTTCACCTTGCGCACCACCGGCGAGCCCACCCGCTGGATCTCCTGGTTCTGCAGCACGCGCAGCAGCTTGGCCTGGGTGGCCGGCGGCATGTCGCCGATCTCGTCCAGGAACACCGTGCCGTTATTGGCATATTCAAACAGGCCGATCTTGTCGGTGCCGGCGCCGGTGAATGCCCCCCTCACGTGGCCGAACAACTCGCTTTCAAACAGCGTCTCGACAATGGCCGAGCAGTTGCACACCCCGAACGGGCCGGAAGCCACCGGGCTGTGGCGATGCAGCGCCCGCGCCACCAGTTCCTTGCCGGTGCCGGTGGCCCCGGTGACCAGCACGGTGCGGTAATGCGGCGCCACCCGGCGAATGCGGGTGAACACTTCCATCATCAGCGGGCTGCGCCCCACGATTCCTTCAAACTGCGAAGCTTCCAGTAGCGCTCCGTCCAACTGCGACGCCTGCTGCCGCTGGCGCGCATCGGCCACCAGCTTGCCGATCCGCTGGCGCAGAACCTCGACCGCTACGGGCTTATTCAGATAGTCGCAAGCGCCGTTCTTGATCGCTTCCACCGCCGACTCGGTCGAATAGTAAGCGGTCATCAGGACCACCTCGGTATCCGGCGCGACGTTGAGGATGCGTTCCAGCAGCTCCATGCCGCTCATTTTCGGCATCATCAGGTCCAAGAGGACGATGGCCGGGCGCCGCCGCCGCACCAGCTCCAGGCCCTCCTCCGGGTCGGTGGAGGTCAGGACTTCGACGTCCTGTTCGGATAGAACGGCGGTGATCAGCTCCAGGACCTGGGCTTCGTCATCCACCGCCAGAATTGTGACGGTCGGCTTGTTGACTTCAGTCATTCGTGGTTAATCTTCATGAATCATGCGGGCTGGCGAGCGCTCCGGCGCCTTCGCTCCGCCACCGATTTGGGCGTCTCCCTCTGCGGCCGGCCCTCGGACCGGGTTGATCCAAGACCTCGCGGACCTTCCTGCTCAGGGTGCTGGCCGAAAACGGTTTTTGCAGAAAGGGAACATCCCCGGCCGACACTCCGTGGCTCACGATGGCGTCGTCGGTATAGCCGGACATGTACAAGAGGCGGCTCTCGGGCCGCTCGGCGAGTAAACGTTCCGCCAATCGACGGCCGCTCATGTGGGGCAGGACCACATCGGTCAGGAGCAAGTGAATCGGCCCCTTGTATCCCCGGGCTGCGGCCAGGGCCTCGCGTCCGTCCCGCGCCTCCTGAACGGTGTAGCCCCTGCTGGCCAGGGCGCCGCACACCAGGGCCCGGACAGCCGGGTCGTCCTCGGCCACCAAGACGGTCTCGACCCCTCCGAAAAGTGTCTGTTGGACCTCTCCTTGCTGCCGGGCTTCGGCGCTTCCTGGCGCGCGGGGCAGATAGATCTTGAACACCGTCCCCCGCCCCACTTCGCTGTAGACCCAGATGTAGCCGCCGCTCTGTTTGACAATGCCATAGACGGTGGCCAAACCGAGGCCTGTGCCCTTGCCGCGTTCCTTGGTGGTAAAGAACGGCTCGAAGACGTGCGCCCGCGTTTCGGCGTCCATGCCGCAGCCGGTGTCGCTGACCGACAGCCGGACATAGGGGCCGGGCGCCGCGTTGCCGTCCCGGCGCGCGTAGTCCTCATCCAGATTCACGTTGGCGGTCTCGATGGTCAATTTGCCGCCGTGCGGCATGGCGTCGCGGGCATTGACCGCCAGGTTCATGATCACCTGTTCGATCTGCCCGGGGTCGGCCTGGACGCGGTCCAGCGCCGCGCCCGGCAGCATGGTCAGCTCGATATCTTCGCCGATGAGCCGCCGCAACATGGTGTTGATGTTGCTCACCACGGCGTTCAGGTCCAGAATCTGTGGCTGCAAGACCTGCTTGCGGCTGAAGGCCAGCAATTGCAGGGTCAGGGCCGCGGCGCGCTCGCCGGCCTTGCGGATTTCCTCCAGCGCCCGGCGCCGACCGTCGGCCGGCTTCAGTCCCTCCAGCAGCAGGTCGCTGTAGCCGCGGATGATCATCAGGAGGTTGTTGAAATCGTGGGCAATTCCGCCCGCCAGCCGCCCCACAGCCTCCATTTTCTGTGCCTGCCGGAACTGCTCTTCCAGCCGCCTGTGCTCGGTAATGTCGCGAACATATTCGATGACGCCGCTGGGCCGGCCGGTGCCGGGGTCCAGCAAAGGGAAGCTGTGGACTTCTTGCCAGCCTACGGCTTGGGAACCGGCCTGCACGCGCTGCTTGACCTCGTAGGCCGCGGCGCCCGTTTCCAGCGCGCGCCGGCTGGGGCAGGATTCACACGGCGCGGTTCGGTTGTAATAGGCCTCCCAGCACTTTCTCCCCACCAGCGGCATGGCGTGGGCAAACCAGCGTTCGATCGCCGGGTTGACCCGCACGATGTTGAACTCCGTGTCCAGCACATTGAGGCCGTCCTGAATGCTGGCGAACACGCTGGAAAGGAACTGCTCGTTATTCCGCAGCGCCTGCTCGGCCTGCTCGCGCACGGTAACGTCCAGCACGGCGGCGCGGATGGCCGTGATCTGGCCCTGCGCGTCCAGGATCAGGTTCTCGTGTATCTCCACCGTCAGCCGGCTGCCGTCGCGGCGCATCCATTCGCGCTCGAACACCACCGGCAGGTAGGGCGCCAACATTTTGCGGAGAACGGTCTCGCGGACCACATCGCGCTGCTCGGGCGCGACAAAAGCCCAGACCGGCCTGCCCAGTATTTCGTCGCGCGCATAGTCCAGTAACTCGCATTCCGCCCGGTTCACCCGGCGCACGATCCCCTGGCGATCGATCTCATGGTAGGCCACCGGCGCCTCCTCGAACATGTGCCGGAAGCGTTCCTCGCTCTCGCGCAAGGCCTCGTGAGTGCGGGCCTGCTCGGCGCGCCGCTGTTTTTCCTCCAGCGCCCGGCAGACCGCCACCGGAAGCCGCGCCAGGCGGTCCTTCAAGATGTAATCGGCCGCGCCCTGCTTGATGCAGTCCACCGCCGTTTCTTCGCCGGCGGTTCCCGTAACCAGGATCAGCGGAACATCCAGGCCGCGCTGTTGAAGGATCTTCAAGCCCTCCATGCCCGACCAGGCAGGCAGCGTATAGTCGGCCAGAACTACGTCGTAGGCGGACCGATCGAGGCAGGCGGCGAATTCCTCCGCGTTCTGAGCGACGTCGCAGCGCACCTCCAGGCCGGCCTGCCGGAGCCGATACACGGCCAGTTCGACGTCTTCCGGCCGGTCTTCGATGAACAGCACGCGCAACCGCCGTCCGGCCGGGACCGTGCTTGTATCGCGCCCTGCCATTACCTGCCCACCCCGGTCTCCTGGAAGGCTCTCGGCCGGACAGCATGGTTGACCACCAGCCAGTAGAGTCCCAGTTGCTTCACGATTTCCCGGAATTTGTCGAAATCGACCGGCTTCTGGATGTAGCTGTTGACCCCCAGCTCGTAACTGCGCACCAGATCGGTCTCTTCAGTTGACGAGGTCAGAACCACCACCGGGATGGAGCGCGTGTCGGGGTCGGATTTGATGGCCCGGAGCACTTCCAAGCCGTCCACCTTGGGCAGCTTCAGGTCCAGCAGCACCAGCCGCAAGGGACGGGCGTTCTGGCGGTCGGCGAAGGACCCGCGGTGGAACAGGAAATCCAGCGCTTCCTCTCCGTCGCACGCCACTTCGATGTGGTTGGCCAGGTTGTCGCGCCGCAGGGCGTGAACCGTTAACTCGGCGTCGGCAGGGTTGTCCTCAACCAGCAGGATCTCGACTTCTTGTGCGCTCATTGTGTTCCTCCCGCGGCGCCGGCAGCCTCGCTCGCAGGCGCGGCGCCGGCCTGCAGCGTGAAATAGAAAACCGCTCCCTTGTCCAGTTCGCTTTCGGCCCACACCTGGCCGCCGTGTTTCACGATGATGCGCTGGACCGTCGCCAGGCCGACCCCGGTCCCCTCGAAGTCCTCGGTCCGGTGCAAGCGTTGAAAGACCTTGAACAGCTTGTCGGCATACTTCATGCTGAAGCCGACCCCGTTGTCGCGCACGTAAACGGCCACGCGTCCGTTTTCCACCGCCTGGCCGATCTCGATCACGGCGCGCTCGCGCGGGCGCGTGAACTTGATGGCGTTCGAGATCAGATTCATGAACACCTGCTTCAGCAGGCGTGAGTCGCCATCAACGAACGGCAGGCGCGCGACGCGCCACTCGATATTCCGGTCCTTGACCTCGGGCGCCAGGTCCCGCAGCACTTCTTCGACCAGCGAGTTGAGGCCGGTTACCTGGCGGCACACCTCCTGCCGGCCGACACGCGTCAGGTGCAGCAACTCGTCCACCAAGCGGCCCATCTGGCAGGAGCCCTGCTGGATCCTGTCGAGATAGTGGCGAGCGGTCTCGTCCAGTGTTTCGGAGCATTCCTCACGCAACAAGCGCGCAAAGCCGTCCATGTGTCGCAGCGGCGCGCGCAGGTCGTGGGACACCGAGTAGGTGAATGCCTCGAGTTCCTTGTTGACGACTGCCAGCTCGCTGACCCGCCGTTCCAGTTCCCGATTGGCATTGGCCAGTTGCGCGGTGCGTTCCATCACGCGCTGCTCCAGGTCCGTATTGAGCCGCCGGACTTCGTCCTCGACCCGCTGGCGCTTTTCGTCGGCTCGGTCCAGGGCGCGGGCACTCATCCAGATGAGCACGACAACCACGGCCACCGCGGAAGTCACCATCAAGATGACGCCGAACTCCGTGCCGTAAAGCCCGACCCGCTGCCCCATCCACTGCAGCCAGCCCACCACGACCAGCGCCGCGACGCAGGAAAGCACCAACCGCCGCGCTACTGCGCCTCCCACGCGCGGGCTGACCAGAATGGCCGTCAGGCCTTTCTCGGGCCGCGCCAGCAGCACCCCCAGGCTAAGCAGGCCAAACAGCAGCGCCCCGTGCAACGCCATGCCGGTGGCGTTGCCTTCGAGATCCAGCGCGTAGTCAAAGGCAGCGAGAAAAGCGATCAAGCCGGCGGGCAGCGCCAGCAACTGGGCGGGCCGCCAACCGCGGCGGGTCTCGCCCTCCAGCAACATTAGCGCGCAGCCGAGCAGGACGAAGCTGACGGCCACCAGAAGCGGCATGCGCCCCGGGTGCGGGATTCGGGGACCGGGCAGTTCACGGAACAGGAGTTGGTCGATACCCAGATCGATGCCGAAAAGGTACTCAGCGAGCGTGGCCAGCCCGATCAGCGCGACCAGCACCGCACAGGCCTGCCCAATTCCTCGAGCGATGCCGCGCGATTCTCGCCCCATCAGCCACAGCGCCGCGCCGAACAGAATAAAGCAGACCGACGCATTGGCTTTCATCGGATAGCCGTTCGCTACGATGGTCTTGGGGAAATCGATACCGAAAAGCCAACCAACCAGGGCGAGAGGGCCGGACACCACGGCAATGATTGCCGCGGCCCGAGAGAAGGACCGGTATGCGGACACGAGCGATCGATCGGCCGAGTCGTTCATGGCACGCAAGCTGCGGGAGGGCCAACCAGCCACCCCACGCCGCTGTCCCGCAGCGGACCCGCCCCTTCCGCAGGCCCCATGGCTGTGCCCCAAGGACTTCACCTTGGGGGCCGTCGCCGCTATCGACGAGACCTCTGAAAGCAGGCGGCGGCCATCAAGGCATCCTGCGCCCGCTCCCCGCCTGCTCGCGACACGACGACCCTCTGTGTACTTATCGGCTGCTCAGCCGAGAGCTTTACCGGAATTACACACTCCGCGTGGAGTGTCTGGAATCCGCGCCAGCGCTTGGCGTGGCCCACAAAGATCGCAATGCCGTAGCGGTTACAGGCGGGACGCCGCGGTGGGAATATTCAGGGCAGACGGTGTGAAGGGAATGGCGGCCAAGAAACTGTCAGCCGACGACCGGCTGACCGCAAAGGCCCGTTCTACCGGGCTGGTTTCCGGGCCTTCTTTTGCTGCTCGGCCAAGGGGGCGTCGGCCTTCTTGACGATGTCGTCGAGGCGCTTCCGCTGGCTGTCGTCCAGCATGGCGCGGATGCGCATAATGCCTTCCTGCCGAATGTGATGGGTGAAGGAGTGCAGATCATCGTACTGGCGCATGGTCTCGTCGAGGATCCGCTCCAATTGGCGGCTCTGCGCCTCGGTCAGGTTCAGCTCCGACTTGAAGCGCTCGACGTAGTGCGCCCGGTCGGCCTCGTTCCACTTCTTGGCTTGCTCGACTGCCGGGCGTGCGGGATGCAGGATGAAGTGCTCGGTCAGATTCATGACCAGCGCGCCCGCCACCGCGCCGGCCAGGAAGACCGCCAGGCTGTATACCACGGCGCAGGTTCTGTTCGGCAGCACGCTAGTCTCCCTGGGTGGCGCTGGCGGGCATGACGATGGCCCGCATCACGCGCTCGCGGTTGGCGTTGTTGTCGCTGCCCAGCGGCGGCGCGTCGGCGCGGATCGACCGAGCATCCAGAGACATCTCCGCGGCCCCACTCCCGCCCCGCTCCGTCACCTGAAGCGCCACGACATAGGCCCCCAGCAGCAGCACCAGCAGGGTCATGGCAAACGCCAGTTGCCGCCCCAGGGCCGGAAAAAACTGCCAGAAGGGCCACGCCGGCAGCGCC
>Ga0315282_10012083_pt1 | contig 13269 bp, 14 predicted proteins | sample YL17G07_20_MG_FD_203693 | JGI IMG/M metagenome (GOLD analysis project Ga0315282, IMG submission 203693) | Sediment microbial communities from Yellowstone Lake, YNP, Wyoming, USA - YL17G07_20 | ecosystem: Environmental > Aquatic > Freshwater > Lake > Sediment | place: USA: Wyoming | collected...
TTGGGTTTGCATTGCTCTTGGCGTTAGCGATTCTTGCAGGTACCGGACTGCTTGGGATTGCTCCCGAGCAATTCGAGATGTTCGTTGCTGGCGCATTTACATTCGAGGTTACGGCCGGCCGGCCGTTATATACTAACCTTCCACAGCCAGAACGATAGTTACCGTTTTTTGCAAGCGCGGTCATCAGTTGCCAGTTTTATAACGTAGAGAGAATCTAGCTGCCACAGGCTGATCTGCCTGAAGACAGCACGCGAATAGCTAGACCACTTATGGAACACTGGGAGTAATTTGTTGGACGCAATAAGTCATGTAGGGATCGTAGACGAGTCCGCTCCAAACTTCCAACCAGATATCACACTACTCATAGATCCGAAGGCAGAGAGCGCGGTTAGACAGGCAAGATACTTCACAGTAATAAGTTGGCGTCAGCGCAAGAGAAGACAGTCTTGAGTCGAAGATGTTGAGTCAGCGGCAAACTAAGAAACCTGAAGAATTCGGATTAATACTTGCAACAGATGTAGGTAGCACGACCACCAAGGCTCGTCTCTTCATGAAAAAGGGCGGCGAGTATAGGTTCGTTTCTAGCGGCGAAGCCCCAACGACTGTTGAGGCCCCATATGAAGACGTTACCAGAGGCGTGAGGAACGCGGTCCGAGAGGTAGAGGAGCTGACAGGACTCCACCTACTGAGGGAGGAGGGTATCATTTGGCCGCGCACGGACAAGGGAGATGGCGTTGACCTCTACGTTACCACTAGTAGCGCGGGTGGTGGTTTGCAGATGATGGTTGCAGGTGTGGTAAAGTCAATGACTGCAGAGAGCGCTGAACGCGCAGCACTCGGAGCAGGAGCGATAGTCATGGATGTCATTTCCGTCGACGACGGAAGATCGCAGCATGAGAAGATCGAGAGAATAAGGACTCTTAGGCCGGACATGATTCTCATCGCCGGAGGCACAGACGGCGGCACAATCACTCATGTTGTCGAAACCGCGGAGCTGGTTGCTGCCGCAGAGCCGAGGGCAAGACTCGGAATAGGGTATGAGTTACCTATTGTCTACGCCGGAAACAAAGACGCCAGGACAGCTATCTCAAAAACTCTAGGGCAGAAGTATGCCCTCAAAATTGTTGACAATATCAGACCTGTTCTCGAGCTCGAAAATCCTGAACCGGCGCGCAACGCAATTCATGAGCTCTTCATGGAGCATGTGATGTCACATGCTCCCGGCTATGATAGGCTCATGAAGTGGACAGACGTCCCGATTATGCCAACTCCGGCCGGAGAAGGGCTAATGTTCAGAACTTTGGCCGAATTGAGGAAGGTGAATGTTATTGGGGTTGGCTTAGGCGGAGCCACGACCAACGTTTACTCCATATACGATGGTAAGTTTGTCAGAACCGTAAGCGCCAACTTGGGCATGAGCTATAGCGTATGCAATGTCCTGAAGGAAGCGACTATTGGCAATATTATGCGATGGATTCCTTTCGACGTTAGGCCCGCGTTAATTCGAAACAGACTCAGAAACAAGATGATCAGGCCTACGACGATCCCACAGACCATCGAGGAACTCATCGTGGAGCATGCAGTCGCACGCGAAGCACTTCGACTAGGCTTCACTCACCATAAACTACTAGCCCGAGGCCTCGTGGGCGTTCAGAGAGTACTAGACATTACCCGAATCTTCGACCAGCAAGCACGAGCACAAGCACAAGTGGAGACATACCTCGACATGTTACGCATTGATATGTTAGCCGGGACGGGCGGACTTCTGTCGCACGCACCTAGAAGGGCGCAATCGGCGCTTCTCCTTATGGATGGCTTCCAACCTGAGGGTTTGACGAAGCTCGCTCAGGACAGCGTATTCATGATGCCGCATCTCGGAGTTCTGTCGACCGTGCATCCGCAAGCAGCCTTAGAGATCTTCGAGAAAGACTGCCTAGTCCGGCTCGGGACATGCATTGCGCCTAAAGGCGTAATGGAGAATGGAAATGCACTAAGTTTCAGGATTGAATATCAGCAGAGTGCGGTTGAGGGGGGGGTCCCTTTTGGGTCCATAAAAGCAGTTCCACTCGACGCACAGACCACAGCCAAACTTGTTCTCTCTCCAGCTAAGAATCTCGATATTGGAGCGGGACACGGCCATCGCCTAGAGACGACCGCAGAAGGCGGTGTTGTAGGCTTGATTTTCGATTGTAGAGGACGGCCCATTCAAATTCCAGAGGACCAACCTTCGAGAAGGGAGAAGCTACTCGAATGGTTCCAAGCGATGAATGCGTACCCTGAAGCCGTCTACGAGCATATCAAATCGGGAGAGGGCAAGGAGGCGAACTAGCATGGCATACGCCTACACACCAAGCCTCAAAGCGAAAAGGTTCACAATAGTCAACAAAACACGAAGGTTACCATTGCCAGGCGAGGTCCTCGTAAAACAAGGAGACACCGTAGCACACGACCAGATCGTAGCTAAAACACAGATTCCGGGGGAGGTTCGTCTGATGAACGTCGCAAACATGTTGGGAGTAGAGCCAGAAGAGACAAGCGAATATATGCAGAAAAAGCCGAACGAATTTGCAGAGAAAGGCGAAGCCATAGCCCAACGCAATTCCTTCTTCGGACTCTTCAAATCCTATGTGAGAGCACCTACCTCAGGAACGATCGAACTTGTTTCCAATGTGACAGGCCAAGTCGCTCTAAGAGAACCAAACGTCGCAGTAGAGATAACTGCCTATATCCCTGGAAAAGTCGTTCAGATAATACCCAGAGAAGGCGTAACGATCCGCACGCCAGCAGCATTGGTTCAGGGGATTTTCGGCGTCAGTGGAGAGGCCCACGCAGAACTGAAAGTGGTTGCAGATTCACGAGACGAGACACTTACGGCCGAGAAGATCGATTCATCATGCAAAGACAGGGTCTTAGTCGGGGGAGCGCTTGTGACACTTGAGGCTCTAACCAAGGCAGTCCAGATGGGAGTTAGAGGAATAGTGGTTGGTGGGATAGAAGAAGAAGACCTGATCAAGTTCCTTGGCCACGAGATAGGAGTAGCGATTACTGGACATGAGGATGTTGGAACGACGCTCATTATTACTGAAGGATTCGGAAAAATGAGAATGTCAACCGGAACCTTCAACCTACTCAAATCGTTCGCCGGAAGAAAAGCGTCCATTAATGGCGCCACCCAGATCCGTGCAGGCGTTATGAGACCTGAGATAATTATAGCCCTTACAGATGACGAAGCCAGAGGATTGAACGAAGAAGCTGACGAAATCAGCGGCGGAATGACGCCGGGCACTCAGATTAGAGTAATTAGAGACCCATACTTCGGAGCAATCGGACGCGTAGCAAGCTTGCCAGTGGAACTAGAAACGGTTCAAACAGAATCACAAGTGAGAGTCGTAGAAGTGGAACTGGAAGATAAACGAAATGTCATCGTGCCCAGAGCAAACGTTGAGATCATCGAGGCGTAACCCCACCACGATAGTTGGATTTGGTAGAGTGCTCGTTGTCGCCTTCAAGTTGAGCTAAGCTGGTGCATCGAGTCCAGAGATAGATCTGAAAAAGAAGATGTTTGGGAATCGATGAAGCTTCTCCCATTTCGTGGCGAGCCGCAACTCCTAGGTTTATCTAGACCCGAAAAGCGTTGGTCGAACAATCTATAGTCCACCCGCGTTAACGCTCGTTGCGAAGGATAATGGGAGAACAATTGGACTCATCTATGGAACTGCAACCGATTCTAGGATAGTTGCGCTACGCCGGAAGGAAGCCTATGTTCCTATCCTCATAGGAGAAATCAACCTGAACACCTGGACCTGCTGGAGACGCAAAGAGTGGATGGAAGAGAAGCGTTTGTCGATAGGGAGAACGTTATCCCTTAAATTCACAATGAGGATCATATTCTTAGTGGCATCTTAGCGAACCGAGAACGTATCTAAGTTCTTGAACCTGACTTTTCTCGCTCTTCTGTCCTGTTAGGGCTGCAGTTCTCATGCCTAGGACGAAGATTCTTCTGGTCTTGTCGCACCGCAGCCCGTAACATTCAACTATTCCGTTTTTCCCTCCCATGCCGCTCCACAAGTAAGATACCCTGGAAGTTTTGTGCCCTCCAATCTTTCCAAAGTCCTGCTCGTTGCCCTGCATACTTAGCAGCATGTCTTGAGAAAGCATCAGTTCCTTTCGCATATCTTCCTTACTGAGGGACATCGAAAGCTCGTATAGGAAGTCTGGCGGAGTTGAATCGGCCATCGAGAAGGAGATAGCGAGAAAACCTCCACCCGCTGATTCTTTCCTCATGATTCCGATTAAGCTCGTAGTAGTACCGTAGGGGGCTTCCTCTCGCAATGAGAAACCGGGGAGTAGGTCAACTCGAAAACCGAACTTTTGTTTGAGCAGCTTTCCCTGTTCCTTTGCTTTCTTACTCTCCTCATCTCTTACCTTTACTTCTTCCTCTATCTTTTGCAGCAATCTCTCCGGGTTCTCTGGTTTTTCGAAGAATTTGATGTAGTCTACCCCTACATATCCAAAGACTGAGAGGAACGGTCCTCCAAAAGCCAATGTCATTTGAGAGCCGATATAAGAAACCGGTTTAATTAACTCCAAGAACATGATCGCACTCGTTTCAAGCCTTCTCTTCACGACTTCATTGGTGATTCGATCGATTATCCGCGTTTCATCTTCGGGCGTTAAATCTCTCCACAGCGTCTTTCACCGTTTAGCCACGAAGATCGTTGGAGATAAAAAAGTTGGTCCCAAACATTCTTGATGACATTGTTATGATGATCCCCGCGACCACTCCAAGCATAATGGCTGTAATCACTTCCCTTCTGCCCAATTTTCGGCCAAAGGAGCGCATTTGAATCAACTAGTTTCTGCGTAGTTAACCAAAAGAGAGTAGGAGGACTATTTGAATCCTCTTTTTGACCAGAATTCCACTTGAGCTGTTTTCTTGGGCATGACCTATACCTCCTTAGAATGAGAGGCGGCTAATTGAATCGCAGTTGAGCCGTTACGATTCTGCAAAGTATATTGGCTTACACTCAGCAACACAACGATCGATGACCAATTTCAGGTGTCGAATGGAAATTCTGCCCCCGATTGTGCGAGAAAGGTGGGTTCGCTGGGATTTGAACCCACGATTCGTGGGACTAATGGACGTGCACGCCACCAACAAATTCGAATCATCGTTATTGACTGCCCAACGAAAAGGATCGTATTGCGTATAGCAAGTCATATCTGCTGCCGAACTGATTCCGAGTCTGGTGCCAGTCACTGATTCAAGAAACTCTTGTAGAAGCCATCCTTCTTGCAGGAATCACAGGTGCTGGACTTGTTTTGACGGGATATTCACTCGTAGTATCTAGAGCTAGTGATTTGTTAACTCAACGAACAACTGAATGGCTGAATGAGTTCCTGACCGCTAAGCAGCAAATGGACAAGCTACAAGACTCCAAGGCGAAGTCAATTGAGTTCGATGAGATGCGCAAACACATAAACAAGCTCGAAGGTAAACATGCATTACCAATATACTTCGGATATGGAATCGCTGCCGCCTTCGTTTTGTATAGTTTGGCTTCGAAATTGGCTTTACTATCTCTACTAGGATTTGACTCCTCGCAGTTTCCTTTGCTTTTCTTAATCATAGCTACGGCATCGTTCGCCGTTAGCGGGATTGTTGGCATTAGTGACATAAACCATACACTCGAAAAGGAGTTCGAGGAGAAGAAACGTAAGGCAGAGGAGCAAACCTGAGAAAGCTGTATCCGCAGCTGACTATCGGACTATCGGAGGCTTTCTCCGCATTTGCCACAGTAATCGAACGTAACAGGGTTTTCAGCCCCACAGCGCATGCAATATGCTTTCGACCGCCGACGTGACGTGGCCTTCGATTTCCTTGTGGCTGAATAAGTTACGAGGGCTAGGAATACGATCACAACTATTACTCCTGCAATGGGAAAGCTCACAGGAGAGCCATAGTTCGTCGTCTCCGAACTGTACGTCTGAATGGACTGAGGAGGTGAGTGTACGGGAAGAAAAAGGGGAGGAGGCTTTGGTTTCAAGATTGGAGATTATAATGTCGGAGTCGCCTATGTGAGAAGGAGGAAGAAGCGAGGTCGCAAGAAGAAGAATGTATCGAGATGATAAGTCGTACTGCCTATTGGGATAAGGTAACGCTTTGACCAACCTGAGAATCAAGTTTGATGTCGAAGGTACAAGAGATAAGCTGCAGGGCTCGTTATGTTCGTTCACTTGTTGTCATGAGGATTATGGGTAGCTAGATACGGAACCGTCCATGATTGTTGCGGGTTTGTGAAATCGATGAATTCTGCTCCGCTAATGCACAACAGGTCTATGGATGCGCCTCCGCCCACCGGTTGATAGAAGCATACAGCTACTTTTCGATCTTGCTTCTCATAATCGACGAGCATCGGCTCATAGTCCTTATCACCGCATACAAAGAACAGGTTGGATGGAGCTTTCTTCTCGATGAACAGGAGCCTGTAAGCGTCCTAGATCAAGCGAGGATCAACGTTGCCCGACTTATCGTTCCTCTTCTCAACAATCACAATCTCAATGCCCAACTGCCTGAGCTGTTGCTTGAATCCGTCAAGCATTCTTCTGCTTCGCAATGCATCCACGCCAAGACTGGTCATGTAGTAATAGCCCACTTGAATTCGGAGACCGTCTCGATCCTCGATGTAATCTACAAACTCTCCCAGCTTCGCAAGGATAAATTCGGTTGCCGCTGCCGTGTCTGAAAGCATGTTCCTTGCTTTCAAGTATTCAACCGTCTTAATGTACAGGTTTAAGACAGTCTAGACTTGACAGTCATTATATTATATACAAAATAGTGCATAGCGCTTTATGCGAGTAGAAACCTAATATCTATTTTTGGGATCATTCAGTTGAGTTTCCAAACTGGGCGAATAACGCTTTTTGGTTTCCTCATTCTCGTCTGCGCTTTCATCGTGCTCTTCATCGAGCTGGCTAAGAGAGGGTGGAAGTTCGAGCTTCGGAAGATCGAAGGGGTGACTGCAATGGAGGAGGGTGTTAACAGAGCTGTCGAAATGGGGCGACCGGTACACTGGACCGAGGGGCATCCCTTTGGGTCGAAGCTATACGATAGCAACGGACCGTACCTCGTTGCAGGTCTAGCTATCCTGAATTATGTTACAGCGCTGTGTGCGCGACTTAAAGCACGACTACTTGTTAACATCGGGCACACAGAACTCTTTCCCGTAGTGCACGAACTCGTCCGTTACATATACGTAGCGGAGGGTGCGGCGGATAGATATGTTGACGATGATATACAGTTGATGCCCGAGCAATCATACGCAATCGCTGTAGTAGGACGAATGGAGAGAAATTCAGTTGGCTGTCATATCCAGACAGGGTACTTCTGGTCCCAAGATATGGTGCTCGTTCCAGAAGTTGCACAAGGAATCGGAGCAATTGTCGTAACGGGCGCACAAATAGACGCAGTACCATACCTGATCATGTACTCAAGCAGCGTCTTTATTGCAGACGAATTCTTTGCTGCCGCAGCCGATATAACAAAAGACCCGACCGATGTCGGCGGGATGATGGGCTGTGAATGGCTTAAAGTAGTGGCTATGTTCCTCGCCCTCGCCGGGTCAATCCTAGTAACTCTCGGGAATAATGTGCTGCTGGGTCTGACAAACTTCTGACCGGTGAACAGACATGTCAGCTATTGTGAGACAAAGGCTTCCACTGCTGATAGTTTTGATTTCAGGACTTATCATGATAGGGGAGTTTTTCTTCAATGTGAGTGGGGTTGCTAGTGTCGCAGCGGAGGTCAGATTTCTGGCGGTGACGGTGGCAGCTACGGCTATGATCGTAGCAGCCGTATCAGTGACCATGAACAATCTTCGCAACATTTTAAAGCGGACGAAGGGCCAGTGGCCCTATCATCTCTGGTGCGTCGTTCTCTTATGGTTTTGGATAATCTTTGGTCTGTATTCAGGACCAACCAGTGAGAACTACCTCTGGTTCTTCAATAATATCCTCGCAGCCTTGTACGCGTCAATTCTCGGCATACTTGTCTTCTCTCTTTTCATGGGTTTTTACAGATCCTTCAGAATTCGAGGAATTGAGAGCGGCATAATGATTGCTTCTGCGTTTCTTGTGATGTTGGGAAGCATTACGATCGGGGACCTAATCTGGCCCGGCTTTGCACCCCTGTCACAATGGATACTCGCAGTACCAAATGCGGGAGCTTATAGGGGCTTGATCATTGTCATGGCGATCGGACTAATGGCAGTTGCATTCAAGACGATATTTGGAATGGACTTGAGCTGGATGGGCATATTGAGGTCCGTTACTGCAGGGAAAAAGAAGGAGAAGAGGCCATGATGGCGGATTTCAAGAAAACTATGCTTAGAGGCCGAAACGTGATAGCTTGGCTCCTTGTCATCATGATGGTTGTAATATATTTGAGGCCCGTAGGGCTTCCGTTAGTCGTAAGCCCTAGCGTGAGGTGTTGGTACACGGCTGCCAGCGCTATGAGCAACCAAAGCAAACCGGTTCTCATGGTCGTGGACTACACTGTAGGAACAATTCCAGAAGCCCAGCCAGCCATAACTGTGGTTACGAAGCATCTGATGGAACGAGGCGTCGCAATGGTCTTTGTTGGAAGTGGGGTTGCGGATGAGACTAGCCTGATGCAGACCGTATTCAACAGTGTAGGCATTCAGAAGACCTACAAATACGGCGTAAACTACGTCGGAATTGGTTACATTCCTGGAGGGGAGGTCGCCATCGCAACGCTAGGACTAGAGTTTCAGCACGTAGCGGCGACGGACGCATACGGAAATCCTACAGCAAACCTGCCACTCACAAAGGACATAAAGAGTCACTCAGATTTTAGTGCTGTGTTCGACTTTGATACCGTGGGAAATTATCCCTTATGGATTAGAAACTGGGCTGTCCCACACAAAATCCCACTATATTCGTTTGTAGATGCGTCCGATATGCCCATGATAACCAGTTACTACTCTGTCGGACAGGTCCAAGGTTATATGGGTGGAATTCCAGGCGCAGCTCAGTATGAGGTTCTTAGCGGATTACCGGGAGACGCGCTAAAATCGACGGACGTCCTCTCAATCACGCACGTAACCGCTATGATCCTTGTAGTGGCAGGCAATATTCTCTACTTTACTCGAAGAAGAGACCAGAAGGAGTGATGAGATATGGATCCAATACTGATAACTTTCGGAACGTTTGTTGCAGTGGCTTTGACGGTGATGATCTTCAGCTACCCACTGTACCGAGAAAATCGGATCTACCGGTTTGCAGAGTTCACAGCAGTTGCGGCCGCTGTTGGCAACGCAACGGTGGTCGCCGTTAGGTATCTGTATACCAGTAATGTGATGCCTGCTTTCACAGGGAACTATTTGTTGGTAGTTGAGATGGTATTCACGTTCTTACTGTTCACAACCTTCTTGAGGAAATACGCTTACCTCACGCGACTACCAATGAGCTTCCTAGTCGGCATCGGAAGCGGCATTGCACTAAGAACCGTCCTAGAGACACAATTTGTGGGTCAAATCTGGGGGACAATGATACCTCTAATATCTGGATCCAAAACACCCGTCGACAACCTCATCATAGTGGTGTCTACTATCTTAGTCATATTCTACTTCCTGCATTCAAAGCGGCTCTCCTCCTCTCTCGCCGGGAGGACTTACCAAAGCTTACCAAAGCTCTCAAGGTACTTCATGATGGTATTCTTCGGCGCAACCCTTGGGTCGGGCGTCGCAACATTTGTGATCTGGTGCTCAGGAAGAATAATGTTCATCCTACGAGCCCTCGGCCTAATGTAGTCAAAGTCCGTCGACTGCCTTCCGTGGAATGAAGCTCTGGCCTACCGGAGGTGTTGCGATCGAGGATACAACGGTAGGTTCAGGATTAGGGCTGGTCTGCGGTAGGGTTGCAATAGGCCTTGGATATTCGGCTGAGATGACCGTCAGGGATATGCTACGCTTGGTCTTGGATGTTGAGAAGAGAGGTTTTGAGCTGGCTTTCTTCTCAGAGACAATTATGACTCTGAGGGATGCCGTTTCAGCACAGGCAGCCTTTGCGGTGAATACGCCCAAGATAAAGCTTGGATGTACCCAAGTAGTCTGTTTGCGAACACCGTTGGTTGTCGCTTAGACCTTCGCTATCCCACGAGCGAATGGAAGCGGTAGATGCGGTGAGACCTGGCCTCGCAAGCAAATTCGCCCCGTTGCAAGTTGACTTCGCAATTAGACCGCCCTTGAGAGTGGGTGAACCAGCCATCAATGAGCACCTGATAGAGGCACTCTTGAAGGCGTACACAGAGGGAGGTATTCAGAGACATGCAAGATATACCTGAATCTGTAATGCATGAACTGACAGCCGTCGGAAAAGCCAGAGAAGTTCAAGACAAAATCCGCGCCTATAGAGAAGCGGGACTCCAACTACCGATAATTAGGCCAACAAACCAAAAAGTCGCCAAGGAGACCCTCGATGCCGTGTCACCCAATTAGAACGCACACTCTCATCATATCTCCCGCATTGCCGAATCTCGCTCAGCATGATCCACCTAGAGCTATGCAACATTGATGAATATGCATGGAACTCTCTCGGCCGGTGTACAACTCTTGGAAAGCCCGAATCTGCAGTCGGTTTGGCAATTTCAATCGCTCTAGCCGTACTCAAATTCCTGAAAGGCGGATTGTGCCGACTGGATATGGCGACATAGAACTCAAATTTCTGCCTAGAATAATGTTCCGTCGTTTCCCTATTGTGTAGAAATGTTGCAGACGCCAGATCTTAGACATATCGTGCTTAATGGGCCATCTCAAGTTTGGAAGACATGTCATTTACCTATCCGAGGCTCCTATCATCATTATCGTGGTTTCCGATACCTTGCTAAGAGGGGCCTGCAGTTGTTTCGACGGGGCTTCAATCACAATCTCCGCCTCATCCGTAAGCGAAGAACCTTTCAATATCCACAATGTCGTTGCGTATTCTTTGTTCTTTGAGCAGCCTTCCCGCATCGTCAACTGCAGCCGTCTGAAGATAGTCCTTATGCACATCCAACAAAGGTGGGGATAGAATCGTCTGACATACGCTTATCACGATATTTTACACGCGGTTATTTTGGGAAACAGGTAAACGTGAGATAATCTTATTCGTTTGAGGTGCCAATGAGCCTCTAAGATCAGTTATGTTGGACAAGAAAGCCGATCTCGCTGGGCCAGGTATTGGTAACTATGATGATCTGGAGAAGATTCTACCACAGGGATATCATTCCCTACTGAGTCCGAAAGACACCCAGAAAGCAATATTCGCAGTCAAGAACTACATAGAAGAGAATCTGTGCAGAGAACTCAATCTAATGATGGTTCAGGTGCCGCTGATCGTTGATGTCGGGAGCGGCGTGAATGACATGCTTGACCGCGATGGCTCACGCACCCCAATCCAATTTCACATCTCAAACGATTACAACAAGCACCCGATCGACGCGCAACTCGTTCAAGCGGCGACAAAATGGAAGCGAACTGCGCTGAAGCAGTTCGGGATGAAAGTTGGTGAGGGTATCTGCACAGACATGCGCGCAGTTCGGAAGGATTACTTTCTTGACCACGATCACAGCGCTTACGTGGACCAATGGGATTGGGAAAAAGTGATAACAGCAGAGCAACGAAACCGCGACTACCTAGAAGACACAGTCAAGAAAATTTGGAAGGTCCTCAAAGGTGCTGAGACGCACGTCCAAGAACTCTTCCCGCAACTGAGAACGGACAAATGCCCGAACCTTCCAGAAGAGGTCACATTTTTGCATGCTGAGGACATTCTCGACATGTATCCCAACCTCCCGCGGAAACAACGCGAGACGCAAGTTTTGCAGAAATATCCAGCCATCTTTATCATAGGAATCGGTTGGCCACTTAAAGACGGGCTTCCACATGAGATGAGAGCAGCTGATTACGATGAGTGGGTCACGGAGACCAAGTCAGAAGACGGCAGACCCATGCATGGGCTCAACGGTGACATCTTAGTCTGGAACCCGGTCACAAAACGAAGACATGAATTAACCTCAATGGGTATCCGTGTCAACGCTCAAACGCTCAGAAAGCAACTTGAGATGTCAGGCCAACTTGACTTCATGAAGCTACCGTACCATCAAGGAATACTGAGCAACGAATTACCACTGACCATAGGCGGAGGCATCGGACAATCCCGCACATACATGCTCCTCCTCAGGAAAGCACACCTTGGAGAAGTCAGCGTAACTGTATGGCCCAAGATACTCAAAGAAATATGTGCAAAGAAAAATATTCACGTCCTGGAATAAGCCGAGCAAAAACAGATTCTTGTATTAACAACGTTGCCTTCGAATTAGGGGGATATTTAGAATTCTGGTTGGCTTGAAGCCGTGCAAGCGGCGCAACAGACAAAACTCTCTAGCAATACAGCCTGTGAGAGCGTGTTCTACGGGCTAAATCCTAGACACACGTCACATTTTTGTGAAATGGATGCGAGCAAATTTGCTTCCGGTCCCTTTCAATCCTTAGAATGAACTTCGAAAGAACGGCCGGATGTGGACTTTTGATGCCTTCTATATACTGAATAGAGAATGCTTTATGTAATTTAATAGGGCAAAGCCGTAGCCGGTAAATGCATGACGCGAGGTGATACCCGTGCCTAACAAGTTCTCGAAGGAGAACATCTCGAAACTCGACAAAGACGTACTAAGAACAGTAATCAGAGAGCGAGCTCATCACACCCTTGAGATTCCTCTGTACGATATTCTGAGAGGAAAACGCAAGATCACTCATGACTTTGCACATGTCGTCAAGGACTTATTCTCCAAATGGGAAAGCTATGGGGTTACCGACAAATGCCCAGACATGGATTATGTCCGGAAGCTCCTAGGAATTGCGGAGCAGTTGAAACAGGGTGAGAAAGCGAATCTTAAAACTGAGCCCATAGCTCCATTCTCTGACAGTGAAATTAAAGCGGTCGAAAGGCTCTTCGTAGAGCGAAGATCCATCAGAGCCTGGACCGATCAGGAAGTTCCCCAACGGATTCTGAAGAAGATCATGGAAGCTGGGCGGTGGGCGCCGCACGCCTGTAACGTGCAATCCATTCGCTTTCTGCCCATCACAGACAATAGGGGAATGGAGGTGTTCGCGAAGTCGGAGACTCGAGGGGGCACTGCGAAGCTGGTGGTCTGCCAGGACATGAGAGGTTACGAGTTCTACTCAGGCCCAGACGAGATACCGGACTACA
>Ga0315282_10012084_pt1 | contig 13269 bp, 15 predicted proteins | sample YL17G07_20_MG_FD_203693 | JGI IMG/M metagenome (GOLD analysis project Ga0315282, IMG submission 203693) | Sediment microbial communities from Yellowstone Lake, YNP, Wyoming, USA - YL17G07_20 | ecosystem: Environmental > Aquatic > Freshwater > Lake > Sediment | place: USA: Wyoming | collected...
AGTGATTGCCACAGCAGGTTATTGCTCGACTCCAAGGAATGTCAACAGGCTGCAGAAGCTGATTGGGATAGAGCTGGAGGACAGGTTCAAGCACTTTCCGAAATTTATTTGCAGGGCTCCTACCATGAACATCTGCGTCAGAACAGGGCCGGCCAAAAAAATAAAATTCGATGAGAGGTTTGGTGTTGCTCAGGAAACTGACTGGGGCTACATACTGACAAAGTTTGGTAAGATGGTTTACATTTCCTCAGCAATAATCTGGCACTACCATAGGCCAACACTGAAGAATTTTTTCAAGCAGCAATATTCTTATGGCAAGTTCATGCCGCTCCTCTATCTCAAACACATGGGTAAGTCAGCAGGAGATCATATAAGCAAGCCAACAATGATACTGCAAGAATTCATTTTCCTTTTTGCATCACTTTTTTGGATATTGTCTCTATTCAATTCAATTTTCACCAAACTCTCAATAACCTCATTTATTTTGCTATTTATTTTATTTTTCTTTGAGGCAATTCGCCTAGGAAAAAGCATTTCTGACATTATCTCATTTTTCTTTTTGTTTTTCTTTAGAACTATAGCATGGACAATTGGATTGATTGTAGGAATTTTTGCTTACTTGAAGGGCAAGCTATAAAAGCCCTTCATAAATTTTTATCAGTTTTTTCATAAAATCATCCCATCTGTACTCACTTGCTTTTTTCCTGTTAGCCTTTCCCATCTTGATTGCAACCTTTGGATTATCTGTCAAGTAGCTCAGAGCTTTTTTCAATCCTTCAGCATCTCCAAAGTTCACTCTAATTCCTTCATAATCAAGTGGAAGTGTAGAAACAATTGCACAGCCAGATGCCATAGCTTCCAATTGGACGAACCCGAAAGTCTCGCCGACAGATGGTAAGCAGAAAACTAAAGCCCGAGAATAAAGGTCAATTAATTTCTTGCCCGAGACAAACCCTAAAAATTTCACGTTTGCAGGAGCAATTGCCTTTAATTTTTTCTCCTCTTCACCCGAACCAACTATCAAGAATTTTATTTCTGGTAGATCTCTCGCAGCTTTAATCATATATTCCAAACCTTTCTGTTTAGCCAATCTTCCAACAAAAAGAACAAATGACTCTTTCTTCCCAGCCTTGTATTTTTCGAAATCAAATCCAGGTTTTATCACTTCAGTTATCTCTTTTTTTACTCCAGCCTCCATGGCAGCATCCCTGCCAAACTTGCTGAAAAAAAGCATCTTATCATAATTATGTGTTACTTGAAATTTTTCCACTAACATCGACAGGGAACCTAGGACAGTACCACGCATCTTCAACCATCTTCTGCCGTACATCCCATGGATTAGGCAAACTATAGGTTTGTTCATCAACTTCGCTGCGACATAAGACGGCAGGCAGGCATTGTAATTGTTGGTTTGAATCAAATCAAATCCTCTTGCGTTCTTACATATCCATAACGCAGAAAGATTCATCAGGTATCTTTGAACTGGCAGCCTAACAGTCGGTATCCCATCAATCTCTTTTATTTTTGGGTTTCCTGTTGTCAAAACTTTTACTTCAATCCCAGCATTTATCAGTCTCCTAGCAATATCATAATTAATTTTTTCTCCCATCCTCCAAACTTCAGGAGGGAACAGCTCATGCGTTATCAGCACTCTCATGAGATCAACTCAGTACAAATTTTCCATAACCTTTCAGATACATTGACAACTCTCGACTTTTTCTTTCCATCAACTTTCCTATTTCCAAGTCATCAATCTTTCTTATTTTTTGAGTTTGCCTTCTTCTGTAAGCAATTCTCGGCAAGTTCTTGAATATGTGAATGAACCCGCTGATCATCGCGTTCACATCTTCTGGTTTGTTAAACGCAAGATACAGCAATAGTTCTGAAAATTTTAAAGAGAAATAGAATGGCATCAATTTGATAAGGCTTGGCAAGCTGTAGTTCTGAATCATCGTCATCAGCCTGTTCCTCTCAGTATAATATTTCACTTTTGTCGTGAATGGAGTTTTCGACGGAGCCAACTTGTGAAAGGCAAGAGAAGTCGGCACATACATTATCTTATAACCAGTCATCCTGATTTTCCACGACAATTCAATATCCTCGTAGTACATTCCCAAATCAGGGTTGAAAAGGTTGATTTCCTCCAAAACATCTTTCCTTGCAATCATTGCAGCAGTGTATGCGGAAAAAACTTCTTCTTGCTTGTCATACTGGCCTTCATCTTTCTCAAAATTCCCCCTGCACACCAATCCCCTGCTGAAAGCAAACCCGTATTTGTCGCAACCCATTCCAGCAGAATTAATCAAGCTCTTGTTGGAATAAAATTTCACCTTGCAAGCGCAAGCCCCTATCTTCCTGTCACTGCTAATTACTTTGACCAGTTCAGAAAGCCATTCAGGTTCAACCTCTATGTCACTGTCCAGGAATGCGATCAAACTTCCCTTTGATATTTGAACTCCGAAATTTCTCGCCTTGATAGGTCCAACATTCTCATCGTTAACCACAATCTTAACCCAGTCAAGCTTTTTTACAGCATCCACGCTTCCATCAGTTGAAGCATTGTCTATCACTATAACCTCAAAATTCTTGTAGCTGGTCTTCTTCACAGAATTCAAGCATGCCTTCAAATCCTCCTTCCTGTTGTGGTTAATGATTATTATGCTAACAAACTGCTTTTCAGCCACTTCCATCACTTTTTAAGTATGTTAATATACAAATTAAAGATAGATTTTATGGACTTAATTAAAATTAGAAACTGGGCCGTAACTATTTTACTTCTTTCTTTTATCATATACCTTTCAGGCTTGGTCAGGGCCGGGACTCTGAATGCAAAGACAATTCTGGATTACGATCCCTGGTGGTACTACAGGCATGCAATAGAAATAATGAACAATGGAATGGTTCCGCCGAAATGGGACATTATGAGTTACTTCCCGGGTGGAAGGCCATACGACGTTCAGTTGGGTTGGTCCTACACCATGATAATTATTTACAAAATACTTTCTGTTTTCAGCAAAGGAATCACTTTCCTTTACTCTGCCCAGCTTTCTCCAATTATAATGGTCGGGCTGGGTGCAATCCCAGCATTCTTACTAGGGAGGCTTCTGTCAAACAACTGGGGTGGACTCGCAGCTGCATTGTTTGCTCTGCTCGCGCCGACTTTCATCGGAGTTTCCATGGCCGGCTACACTGACAACGATCCTGTGGTTGTGTTTTATACTTTCTTATGCGCATATTCTGTGCTCCTGGCCTTGATAAAGAGATCCATACCATACTATGCATTTGCTGTAGTTGCAAACCTTCTGTTCACGTTCAATTGGGGTGGCGGCTGGTTCGTTCTACTCTTGTTTATATTCTTCTTGCCAGTGATGTTTGTTTTCAAAGCAGTTGAGGAGATTTTACATCAGAGAAAAATACATTTTGATTTAAGCAAAATAATTTCAGAAATCAAGCCGCTACTAATTCCGTTAATAACAATTCTAGTTGCGACAAATGTTCTCGGCTCACTCATGAACCGTGGCAACATTTATGTGTCAAGCCTGATTGGTCTGACATTTACCGGAGCAGGAAGCATTTTGATTTTATCAGGATTCATCTTGGCCATTGCTTTTATCGGATTTATAGCAGGGTTCGCGTACTATGGTTGGAAGGGTGGAATATCTGGATTTATTTTGGGTTTAATCATAGCTGTAATACCGTTTTTAATTTATGGGACTAAATCTGAGCCACTTTTGGTTAACATTTCTGTAGCAGAGCTGCAAAATGTCAACATCCTGTCAAAAGATGGGTTCCTAACAATCGGAGGCAGAATAGGATCTGCGCCATTTTTGTTCACCATAATAGGACTGCCTATTTTAATAATCTTCAAACTCTACAAGAAAATAAAAATAAGCTTTGTCGAAGTGTTTTTGTTCCTCTGGTTTTTGGTAACATTCTACATGATTTTGAACGGAATCAGGTTCTCCCTTTCATTCGCAATAGCAGCAGCTGTGTCTTCAGGCTATGTGATTGGTAATTTTTTCAAATATCCAAAATTCGGCCTGTTCATCTCGGCAGCAGTTCTTTTAATGGCCCTATTGTTTTACGGAGTGAACATGATTCCTGCAGTTTTAGTAATTACTCTGGTTGTCGCTGTCGCTTTGGCCAAGCAATTCGATGAAAAGGTTTACTTGTGCACGGCTCTTGGGATCACACTCATCTTAGCATCCTTGTTCATTTCGGATGCCATCAAGACTGGGAATCAGGCTGGCGGCATGGAAGTGGGCCAGAACTGGCTTGATGCTTTAGGCTGGCTGAAGAGCAATGCGGATAAAAATTCTCTTGTTGTAACATGGTGGGACCCTGGCCACATAATTACTGGATACAGCGGGTTGAAGGTGCATGCAGACGGTTCCCACTGCGGTCCTGGTGAGTGCATTCCATACAACCACAACATAAGGATTCAAGACATGGGAAGAATTTTCTCTACAGGCAACGAGGACGAGGCGATATCCATCCTGGAAAAATACAAGGGTTTGACTCCCGACCAGTGCAATCAGTTAAAGCAGAAGTATGGCGACATCGTGCCAAGTGATGCATGCAATCCAGTCACCGACATGTACATCATAGCAAGCAGCGACCTTATCGCAAAATACCACTGGATGAGCTATTTTGGTGATTGCTTGAATCAGTACGGATTGAAAGACGCCCAGTCTTGCTACAACATGGACGCGAGCTGGTTCAAAGCCCATGCCCAGGCAAAAGATTTCTACCAGCTTCCTCTAAGCAATGTTGACCAGAATCAGGGAATATTAAGTTATGCGAATGGACTCATTAATCTTGTAAGGAAGGGAGACAGTTGGGTTCCAGTTTACAACAACAAATATGTTATAAGATATATTGATTATTTTGAGAATGGAAATGAGAAAAACCTGAGTTTCCAGAATGTTACTGACAACATTGACGGGCTGGCATGGGTGGATCCAAGCATGCGAACGTTGATTTTCATGGAACCTGCTGTTAGGGATTCTGTGTTCGCTAAGATGTTTTTCTGGAATGGAGCTGGGTTGAATCATTTCCAGCTGGTGTTCAGCAACTCTGAACTGAAGGTTTTCAAAGTAGTTTTCTAGAACAGAGCAAATAGTTTATTTTATATGAAATCTGTAGATTAATTAGAGGATTGATATGTTGCCACTGGCTCCTTTTGAGAGAATATTGAAAAAAGCAGGTGCGAAGAGAGTTTCTCAGGATGCACTTGAAGAGATGGCAAAAGTCGTCGAGGAGAATATTTTCAAGATTGCGACTGAGGCGTCTGCCTTGGCAAGGCATGCTGGCAGAAAAACTATAACAGACAAAGACGTAAGAATGGCCAGAAGAAAGGTTTAATTTTTATCTACCAAATATAATTGGAGATTAGATGCTTCTTGAAGAGATATTGGTTCAGCTAGAAAAGCAGAGCAGTACGCCTAGGAAAGAGCTAATGGAAATGATAAACAAAAAGCAGAGGAGCATGTCTGGTCTGGTTTCTCCTGAAGGAGCTGCCTACCTGGTTGCAAGGGACTTGGGGGTGATGCTTTCTGATTCTACAAGGAAAATTGAAATCAAGAATGTCATCAGCGGGATGAAAAAGGTGAACATAATCGGAAGGATTTTCAGGATTTCTTCCCTGGTCGATTTCAAGAAACAGGACGGAAGTTCAGGAAAAGTGGTGAATATTTTCATAGGTGACTTGACTGGATACTTGAGAGTCCCTTTGTGGAACGAGCAAGCGAAACTTGTTGAGGATGAGATGATAAAACTGGGTGACATCATCCAGATTTTTAATGGCATGGCAAGGGAGAACACTTTCGGTGATATAGAAGTCTCGATTGGAAAATATGGAACCATACGACAGTTTGAAGAGAGTATTGACCTGCCGAGTGCGGAGCAGATGGCAAAAAGATATTTTTCACTCGTGCCAGAGAGGACTTCCATCAAGGATCTGGTTCCTGGCAATTTTGAGATCAGGGGAGTTGTAATCGATGTTTTCAAATCAAATTTCATTTTTAACACATGCTCGATCTGTGGCGGGACAGTTGAAGGCAGCAGATGCTTGGAACATGGAGAGGTTGAATGCAATCCTGTTTTGGTTTTTTCTTGCGTGGTTGATGACGGGACTGGCGATATGCGGGTAGTTTTCTTCAGAGATTTGGCAGCAAAAGTTTTGGGAGTGACTGCTGGAGAAATGAAAAATTTGGAGCTTGATGAAAGATACAAACTGGTTAGAGAGAAGATCATTGGAAAGGATTTTGTGCTGATAGGAAGAGTGAAAAAAAATAAAATGTTTGACAGGATTGAGATGGTGGTGAACGACTGTAAGGATTTAAATGTCTTGGAAGAGAGTAAGAAATTAGCTGAGGAGATTGAATCTAGAATTAATTCACCACCATAGGTGGTGTGGAAAGTAGATTAAGTTTATAAGCATCCTAAAATAATATGAAAAAAGGTGTTGGCTTGGCAAAAAAGATAATAGCTGTTGAAGACATCCCTGGTGTTGGGATAAAGATTGCTGAGAAGCTGAAGGAAGTTGGATATACGGATCCTATGGCTTTGGCGGTGACATCTCCTTCAGAGCTTGCAACGATTGCCGAGATTGGTGAAGGACAGGCAACAAAAATAATCAATTCAGTCAGGCAGATGCTTGAGATCGGTTTTGAGACTGCAGACAAGATTGCCGAGAGAAGAAAGAACATTGCAAAAATTTCTACTGGGAGCAAGAATTTAGATGCTCTACTTGGCGGCGGGGTTGAGTCCCAGGCGATCACAGAGGCTTATGGGGCTTTTGGCTCTGGTAAGACACAGATTGGATTTGCACTGGCTGTCAATGTTCAGTTGCCAAAGGACAAGGGTGGGCTTGGAGGGAACGCTCTTTGGATCGACACTGAGAACACTTTTAGGCCGGAAAGGATAGTAGATATTGCAAAAGGACTCAAGCTCGACCCGGAAAAGGTTTTGAAAAATATTTTTGTGAGCAGGGCGTTCAACAGCGAACATCAGATTCTTTTGATTGAAAAGGCCCCTGAGATGATTGAGCAGAACAATATCAAAGTTATTATTGTTGACAGCTTGACTTCACATTTCCGTGCTGATTTTGTTGGTAGAGGCGAGCTGGCAGAGAGGCAGCAGAAGCTGAACAAGCACCTGCATCAGCTGCAGAGATTGTCAGACGCTTTCAATCTGGCTGTATATATTACAAACCAGGTGATGACCAGGCCGGATGTTTTGTTCGGAGACCCAACCACATTCGTAGGCGGGAATGTTCTCGCGCACATGTCCACATACAGGCTGTATCTGAGAAGAGGGAAGGAAGGGACGAGGGTGGCGAGGATGATTGACGCGCCGAATCTTCAGGAAGGCGAGTGTGTTTTCAAGATCACAGAGAACGGACTGATAGACCCGTAAGTTTTTCTCCTAAGATATATAAACTGAATTATTTGAAAGAAATGCTGAACCTTTTTGCTAAATGGCTTGAAATAGAAACTGATAGAGTTATCATAAAGCCAACAGCAAAAAAATCCTCAATCGGTACTTTTGATATTGAAAATATTGTGTTAAAGTTATAGCCATATAAACCAACAGTTGTTGCATATTGATCAATTGCAAATGCAAAAATTGCTCCTATTAAAAAATAAAAAATAAATCTGCTAATTTTAAGTTTTTTACCTAACTTATTACCTAACTCATATGTTACAATAATCCAAGGAAAATAAAGCAAGTAAGTGAACCATGAAATTCCGAATAGTTTTGGGTCAGCATTGTAATATACAAACCCGAGTTTGATCACAGACGCTTCTATTATTATGTTTAGAGCAATTGCAATAACTATAAAAATTAAGTAAAATTTAATTTGCAGTTTTTTCATAATATATAATTCAATTTTTAAAATATTATTAATGATACTAATAACTGGCGGGACCGGGTTTATTGGGAGATACTTTGTCAATGATATGATTCAACAGGGTTATGATATAAGACTGCTTGCTAGGACTGATGAGGAAGCCAAGGATTTTTCCTCAAAAGTCGAGGTTTTCAAGGGAAATGCTACAAAATTAGAAACATTGAACGGCATTTCAAAGGATGTTGATATTGTTGTTCATATGGTTGGTGCAATTAGTTTAAATCCCGAAGAAAATTTTTTGGTGAACACACATAGTACAAAAAATATTGTAGAATTATGTAGAAATGTGGAAAAAATAATTTACACATCATCTGCAGATGTATTCGGACCGATTGAAGGAATTGCTGATGAAAATTATCCGTGCATGTCAAATAATCCCTACGGAATATCCAAGATTCAGGCAGAACAAATAATACTGGAATCTGGCATACCATCAATTATATTTCGCCCGACAATTGTTTATGGAATAGGCTCACCGTGGTGGAAATATGGTATGAGCTTACTTAAATGGGGGTTTGTACCCGATACAGAAAATTTTACACAAATAGTTCATGTAAAAGATGTTAGCAATGCCCTCTGTATTGGAGTGAAAAAAGGAAATGGAATATTTATAATTGCGGATGAAAAACCTATAAAAATCGTTGATTTATTTTCAAAAACTGTCCAACTGCTTGGAAAAAAACCTAGAAAAGTCCCGATGTGGGCCACAAAATTTGCTACAATATTGATGAGGAAAAGAAACTATTTTGAAGTCGCTATCACTAATCGTGCCTTCTCAATTGAGAAGGCAAAAACCAAATTGAAGTGGCATCCAAAGTGTGACTTTGATTTGGAATTTAAAAGTATGGTTGAGTGGTATAAAAAACTAAAATAAAGTAAATTTTTGACTTTCAACTAAGATATATTAGATGAATCAGACTAATTTTAGTTCATTAAATAACGGTTAGATGAATTGTTTAAAGTCCTATAAGATTCAATTGTTTCATTTCCTTTTCTGGTTTAGAAAGAGCCATTTTAGCTTGATAATTATAATACCTCGCCGTAGCAAGAACAATTAACGTATATCTATCTAGTGACCCACCATCAGAGAGAATTTCGTGACAAACAACGGAGAGTATGGAAGGATTTATATCCCTCTTTCTCTCACCCCTTGCTCTCATACGATTAATTGTATCTTCTAAGAAACCTGGCGGTAAATCTCTAGTAATGGTTTCTGGTAACGAGTAAACATCAGTTGGTAAAGCGAATTCCGGATTTTTGGGTAAATAGCGAACTGATTTTGTTGGTAGCATAACTTAAATGAAGTTGGAAAAAGATTTAAAGGTTCGGTTAATCTATGTTAGAAGAACTAGATTAAGTTCGAATAAGATTACTCTTCTTTTATCCCATATTGTTCTTTAACAACATCTACAGCTCTATCCCAATTTGGCGCTAGACCGGCTTTCAGAGCTTCATGAACATCATAAACAACTTGTTGGGGAGTGCGCCCTGATTTTCTTGCAATTTCAGAATACACGCTTGCCCTTTTTCCTGGAATCGTTGCAATTATTTCATCAAAAGTCAAATGTGCGTTGGCTCTTCCAAGTTTCGGATGTGGGTTTTGGGGGTTGCTCATGAAAACATTATAGCAACAAAAAAATTTAAGTTCGTTTTATGCATCTTAGAAGAAATTATTTTTTTAAAGTGGTGTTACATTTTCAGGCAATTTTGATTTATATTTTTGATAAAATTCAAAAGCAGCCGCTCTTAAGGCTTTCAAGTCATCAGTGATATCCGCAAATAAAGCCTTACCTCTTGGTGAATCCATTTCTATAATCTGGTCCTTAAGATCTATTGCAATATCTTCTTCACTGGGTTGCTCATCTTCATAACTAAAATCAGATTCACTTGGCTTTTTCCCAACATCTTTGAAATTAGTAACAACTTCATGATTTCTCCCTTGCACAACTGAATATTCAAAATTAGGCATGGTAAGTCTAGGAAGTTTAACGCCAGTGGTTTGGTGTATTATATCTTTTGCTTCTTTCCTATCTGTAACTGGCCTATTTCCAACATAAACAAAATAAAATGTAGACCCTTCATGATAGGGTTTACTCGCCCATTCGCATGCAGGCCAACCACGTTCACGAAAACTTTCTGCTCCGTTTTCATCATATCTTTCTTGGGCAATGACCACACCATTGTCAAAATCATACATCCGTACAGTCCGAGTTACTCTGCCACTTTTATGATCGAATATAAAATGATCTGCTTCGTATGAACTTCTCATATTGAGAACCAATTCACCTTTTTTAAGAGCATTGCCCAAATTATCAAAAAGGTCAGTCATACCATATTCTAAAGCCATTTCTCTTTCAATTTGAGGTTTGTCCATTTAATCACTAAATCCTAATTCAATAATTAGGGATTTATTTCTTACAAAATTTCTACTAGATAGAAAAACATTTCAGCTAACGCATCTTAGATGAAAAGTTACTTTTAACAATCAGTTTAAATCTTTTGTCGACTCATTATTTTTTATGAAAGTTGTTCAAATATTCCAAACTTTGAATGAAGGATTTTTGAAACCATTTTCTGAAGACTGGTTTTACGGTCATTTCTATCATCAAGGTTCACACAGAGGAGATCCCGATTTTTCTGGAACTTTTGATGCGATCGTTGGTGCGGGAGCAGGATATGCCGTTGGTGGACCTTATGGCTTTTTCATTGGACTAGTTGGTGGAAAGTTCTTACCTTTTTTCACGTACAACATCCATAAATATCTTGTTAATGTGAGATTGCAAGAGGATCAATCTCGTTTCGTCTAGCTTATCTTAGAAGAAATTCTGAAGGCGTTTAGAGTACGCCGATATCTCGCCGATAATCACCGATATTTCTAAACCTCGCCTGTTTGCCGCCAATCCTGTGAAAACCTAAGAATTATATCGGAAATATATCGGCGTGATTTAGGATATGCCAATAAGTTGCCGATATTTCGCCGATAAATTATTTTAATCATTTCGCAGATTTCTTTAAATAAATTAACATTCGTCTTAAATTATGCGAGAACTGGAGCCTCTTGAAGACAAGTTACTTGAACTGTTAGATCATTCGCACTTTGATTACGAGGGGTTGGCTGAAGATTTGAATGTTGGCGTGCCGACAATAAAGAAAATAGTTTCAAGATTCAGAGAAAAAGGACTTGTCAAGGGCATTAGCAAAGGCCGCAGGCAGATTGTCTATAGGGATGAAAAAGACAGAGAGATGGCAGAAATAGATGCATTAGGAAAATATGCGCTGGGAATATGGAACATCATCGAACAGGAAGGGCCGAAAAGGACGCACGAACTGACAACGAGACTAAGCGCAGGGTCTGATCAAATAAAAAAAAGTTTGAAAAACCTAGTTGCTAGTGGGCAGCTGAAAAGTAAAATAGTTTCTTTTCAAAAGGGTGGGTGGCTGTATTATCGAGATGCTGATCCTGACAAATTGTTTGTCAGATCATTGGGAACTGGCGAAGAGAAAGTTTATACGATTCTGAGGCAGAAAAATAGGCCGATGGCATCTATACAACTGGCAAAAGAGATGAATGTCTCGGTTTTCGATTCATATTCAATAGCCGCTAGACTTGCCGGCAAGGGTCTGATTTTTAAAGCTGGAAAAGGGCCCGGATATATGAGAGCAATCTTTTATTTCAATCCAAGCCATGCTAAGCTGTCGGAGGCGCTTGTAGCTAGCCCCAAATATGCGGAGCAAATCTGCTATTGCTTGAATTCTGGGGAAAAAATAACCCATGAAATTGCCACCGCTATACATACAGATGTCGGTTCAACTTTTCAGGTTCTCGCAAATTTGGAAAAGCATGGCATTGTTAAAAAAAGCGAAGGCAAACACACTAATAGCAAAGGCAAACACACCAATTCGTGGCATATTGTATCCCCCATTGCTTCTGTAGATCCTTATGAGAATCCAGACCCCTACAGACTTTGCAGGACGCTCGGACTTAGTTACATCATGGTGCGCAATCTCACCACTGAACTTGTAAAAAGAAGGCAAATAGTGGGAGCTGAAAAAGATATACAATATCTTAGATTCATACACAACAATGTTGACGAATTATACCAAAACTTGAAAATATCTGACAGCCCCAGGGATTTGAAACTGATTCGCGATTGTGACAAAGAAGTCTATGTTTTGAAAGTAGCATAAAGTTTGTCTTAGGGCTTCTCTTTATCTGGCGCTAGCATGGGTTGAGTTTCTTTAGATTTCTCCAGCTCATTCAGGTACTGGACCAGCAATCTTCTTGCAACAGCTCCCCACTTTATCTCCGGATACTTCTTGATTCTCTCGTACTCGTCTTCAGGAAGCGAGATTGTCACGTGCGCGTTTAACCATTTTACCATAAATTGAGGTGGTTTTGTACCCTATTTTAAAATTTAGAACTCCTTCCAGTGGTGAATTTCTTCCAAGGGACCCCTAACTGATATTAGATGAATTTAATATAAACAAATGAAAATAATATTATGAAATTCAAATTTATCTTAGTTTTAATCATATTTTTAATCGCTTTTCTCGCTATTTCTTTTCTAAATCCAACACCTGTTAATAATTTTATCAATTCTATTTTCAATCCAGTAGATCGGTCATGCAAAACAGATAATGATTGTACATTCAGATATCCGAAATGTGCTATTTGTGCTCCGTGCCTGTCTGATGATACATGGGCAGTTAACAAAAATTGGAAACCTCTATGTCCAATACCAACTTTACCTGTTTACGCATGCTTGGCATGTATAGCACATCCACAACATGTGTTTTGCCAGCAAGGAATCTGTAAAATAGCTGTATGTACCGAGGAAGCCAAAGTTTGTCCTGACGGCAGTATTGTTGGAAGAAATCCAAACTTGAATTGCGAGTTCAATCCATGTCCTTGATTCTTAAAAAATATTTCATCTAGGATAAATTAAACGGTTTGCTGACTCAGTAACTTCAGGCGCAGGGCCGCCTTGCTCTTCATAATTTCCAAACCTTTCCTGAACACTTTTCCATCCCTGTAAAAATTTGGTGTGGGCATCCTCAGTAAGCTGTATGCTTTTTGAAGCCAGTTTGACTCCAGAAGTGCTATTGTCTTCAACCAAACCTATGATGGTATATATATGATCTCTCACAAATCCGTAAAACCCCGGATTTTCTTGCGGTGCAGTAAACATTATTTTAGCCCTATTCACGCCTGCTCGAATCGCCCTATAATCAATGCTGCAGCATCCTCTTACCACTCTTGCTTCATGGATATATTCTGCAAGCCCCGATTTGTACAAAAACTCTACAGCATCCTTGAGTGAAAACTCTTCCCTTTGATGTCGCATTATAAAAAA
>Ga0315282_10012085_pt1 | contig 13268 bp, 7 predicted proteins | sample YL17G07_20_MG_FD_203693 | JGI IMG/M metagenome (GOLD analysis project Ga0315282, IMG submission 203693) | Sediment microbial communities from Yellowstone Lake, YNP, Wyoming, USA - YL17G07_20 | ecosystem: Environmental > Aquatic > Freshwater > Lake > Sediment | place: USA: Wyoming | collected...
TGGCCGGCGGCTCGGCCATCTGCCGTGGCCGGCTCTGGTATTCGGCGTTGTGCACGAACTGTACGTAGGCCACCCAGACGGCGCCGTCCGGCGCCACGGCCGCGGCCGGAAAATCTTCCTCTTCCGGGCCGGTGGTCAGTCGCGCGGATAGCGCCGTGCGCTCCACGACCACTTGGTTCTTGAGCGCCTGGAACTGCGTGCCGTAAGGCACCTGGCCAATCGTGAAGTCAAAGTTGCCCTGGGCGGTCTCAATCGAGACGATAGTGGTATCGTCCACGCCTTCCAGCGCCAGGAAGACGCCGTTGGAAGCCACGGGCCAGTTCTGCTGGTTCTGAGCGGCCGCGGCGCCGGCAGGCGGATAGCGATGCGTGGATGCCTTCCAGCCGGTGGTTCCTTCCACCTGATCGCCGGCGGCGATGCGCCAGCCGGTGATTTCGGCGACGCGGCCCGAAGAGACTCGCACCGAGCCGTCCCAGCGCACCGGCTCCCGCGCGGGTAGAAACGTCAGCCGCAACATGACGCGGTTCGACGCCGCGCCGGGGCGGGCCGGCCCCTGCGCCTGGGTCACCGGCCGCGAAACTAGGCTGAGGTAAGTCGCAGAGACGAGCACGACGAAAGCCACTACAGCGGTCAACCTGGATGAACGCATTCCTTGCCTCCAACAGAACAAATGGGACGCAGATGAACGCAGCTAAACACAGATCAACAGCGTTGATCTTTGTCCGTGTTCATCTGTCTTTGTCGGTGTTCCATTTCTTTCTGGGCCTATTTCCCCGTGTACTTGATCCACATCGGCGAGACCCACACCAGCTCGCCGTTCTGCTGCTCACCGCGCACGTAGTAGTAGCTGGTCTTGCCCGGCGCCGGCGCGTTGTCCTGCCAACTGAACTGCACTTCGGCCTTGTTCGGCTGCGCGGTGTAGACGTACTGGTTGTCCTTGACGATCTGCACCTTGGCGAACGGCGCCGAGCCGACCAGTTTGACCTCCAGCACGGGCGCCTGCGCCGTCTCGAACTCGTCGCCCATGAAGTGGCTGCCCGAGCCAACGTCGGCGAGGATGTTGTCGGTCGAGCCATATACGTGCCGCTTCTTGAACGCCTCGATCAATCCCTCGCGGGTGGGCTTCTCGACGTAGATGTTGCAGTAGCTCATGTGCGTCGAGATGTGGTCGGAGCTGGCCTGGAAGCCCAGCCGGTAGCCCTTCAGCAGGGCCAGCGAGACGAAGCCCTTGGGCCGCCACCCGCCGATGGAATTCTCGCTGTAGTTGGCGCGCGGCCCGCCGGGCATCTCGTAGTTCTGGCGGTCGCCCTGGTAAATCTCGACCACCGGTTCGAGGACGGGGTCGTTGTCGCGCCAGTCGGTGCCCATATTGGTGGCGCTGGTGTGCGAGGCGCAGACGCCGTTGAACTGTTTCAGGTAGCGGAACAGCATCAGCGTGTCGGGGGCGTGCCCGGGCGTCTCCTCGCTGGTGATGGGCAGGCGGGCCAGAGGACGCACGCCACGCTGCGCGAACAGCACATTGCGGTGGCCCTCCGGGTAGCGCACGCTGCGCTCATAGCTGAACAGCGGCACGAAGCGCGCGCCCACCCGGAAGGCGTCGGTCTGCTTCTGGATGATCCACCAGGAGTACTCGCGGCCGCCGCCGTTGTCGTGGTCGCAGCAGCCAAACCAGTCCATAGCGGCCATGTCCAGCCCGTAGCGCCAGGCTTCGATCAGCGGGCCGTCGCGCCCGCCGTCGCCCGACACCTCGGTGTGGCGGTGGAATTCGCCGCGCATCAGCCGCAGGGTTTTGCCGGCCACGGTGGCCTCGTAGGAGCGCAGGCGCTTGACGTCGGCGTTTTCCGCGGCGCTGTCGGCCTCCGGCGGCGCCGGCTTCTCCGGCGGCAAGGGCTTCAGTCGCGCCGGCTGCACCGGGCCGGCGGCGGAGATATCGGCGACAAACAGGTCATTCTGGAACAGGTCGCTGGTGGCGGCTGAGGCCGGCGCTGCTTTCTGCGCCGCCTTCTTGGCCGCTTTCCTGGCCGCTTTGGTGGCCGCCAGCGCCTCCTCGGCGACGGCCCCAGAAGCACCCCGCCCATCACTCGATCCGATCAACAACAGGCGCCCGGCGGCGGTCGAAACCAGAGCCGGCCGATTGTCCTGCAGGTTCTCGCTGTTGGGAATGGGGATGGGGCCTTGCCAGCGGGCGCCATCGAAGTAGACCACCTGGCCGCGCCAGACGCTGCCCAGCGGGGCGCGCATGCCGGCCGGGGTGCGGTAGGCCAGCCAGATGCGGCCGGCGGCATCGGCGGCCAGCCGCGGAAAGTCGTTCAGCGGCCCGGGCTCCCAGATATTCGACGGAGATCGCTGGACCGCTGCTTCGCCGGCGGCCGCCGCCGGCTGTTGCTTGCCCGATTCGGGCGCGCCCGCGGTTTGCGCGGCGGCCCGGCGCGCCCCCTTCTTCGCTCCGGCCCTTCCCGGCCCCGGGGGCCCGGCGCGCCGGTCCGTTCCACCCGGCGGGCCCGGCAGCAGGGCTTCCAGCGCATCCGCCGTTTCCGACGGCCGACCGCCGGTGAAGCACTTCACGCGCGCCTGGCGGTACTGGTAGAGCGAGCGGCCGGTCTTCTCGTATGCGCCCCAGTCCTTGCCGAATCGCTCCGAGGCCTCCTCATAAGCCACCCACAGGCGTCCTTCCTTGTCGTAGGCCAGCGAGGGGCGCATTTCGGCTTTCAGCGTCCCGGCCACCAGCGCGGCCGGCCCCGGCTTTCCCTCCGGCGAGACAACGCGGAAATAAACGTCGTAATCGCCCTTGCGGTAGGTGTCCCAGGCAATCACCACGCCGCCGGCCGGGGCCGCAACGATGGCCGGATCCCAGTCGTTGGCAACTCCCGAGTCGATCACCACTTCCGGCGAAAAGCCATCGCCGGCGGCGTTCTGCCGCGCGGCGAGGATGGCGGCATAGCCGTTCCGGAATCCCTGCCAGGTGATCCACACGCGGCCGCTCAAGTCCGCAGCCGCGGCCGGAATCAAGTCCGGTTCGGCCGCGGTGGTGACCCTGATGGGCCTGCCCCATTTGCCGCGTTCCAGCGGGCGGGCATAAATATCGAAGTTGTCGGACACCTGCTCGGACCAGCAGACCCAGACGCGGTTCTGGCCGTCGACGGCCACTGCCGCCTTGTAGACATCGCGGCCCTTTTCGCTGGCCGGCATCGGCTCGCTCCAGCGCCCGTCGCTGTATTTGAGCAGCATCACCTGGTCGCCGCCCGGGGGCACGGCAAGGTAATCGAAGTTGTTAGGCTCGCCGCCGGCCATCTGCCGGCCGTGCCGCTGGTACTCAGCGTTGTGCGTGAAGCGGACAAACGCCACCCACACAGCGCCGTCCGGCCCCATGGCCGCCGCTGGGAAATCGTCTTCGTCCGGGCCGGAGGTGAGCTGCGTGGAGACCGCAGGACCCTCCGCCGTCACCCGGCCGGTCGGCCCCTGGGCTTTGATTGTTTTTCGCGGAGCAAGAAGAAGGGAGACAGCCGCCAACGCGGCCAGCAGAAGACCCGCAGAAATCGCACGGGATACGCGCATGCCTGCACCTCCGGTGTGTGGCGTCAACCCGGTTCGGCCCAATATGCTCTCAGACCGCCTTTTTATCACAAAAACCGGCCGCCGGCCGCTATTGACCGCGAACCGGTGCGGGGGTAAAGTCAAAACAGAAGGCACGACTCCTGGAATTGCCGGGCGCGAGCCCGGCCCCGCGAAAGGAGGACCGCCATGATCGCTGAACGTCTGAAGCGCTACCTGGAAGAGAATCGAGTGGGGTTCGAACATCATGTGCACCGCACGGCCTATACCGCGCAGCAGGTGGCGGCCGAGGAGCACGTGCCCGGCCGCATGATGGCCAAAACGGTGATCGTGAACACCGGCGAGGGCTTCGTCATGGCCGTCTTGCCGGCGCCGCTGCGCGTGGACCTGGATGCGCTGCGCACGGCGCTGGACAAGCCCGAAGTGCGGCTGGCCAGCGAAGCGGAGTTCGCGCGCCTCTTCCCGGATTCCGAGACGGGGGCCATGCCGCCGTTCGGCAACCTGTACGATATGCCCGTGTACGCGGATGAATTGCTGACGCGCGATCCGGAGATCGTTTTTAACGCCGGCACCCACCGCGACACGATCCGCATGCGCTACGAGGATTTCGCGCGGCTGGTGCAGCCCGAAGTGCTGCGCCTGGCGCTGCAGCGCGCCGTCGCCTGACCCGAGCGCCGCTCTCCTCGCCGAGCGCAGTCGCAGGTTGCGCCCACTAAGATCAAATCTGTGCAATCGGCGAAATCTGCGGCTAAGACCGCATTCCCTTGTTACCCCTCCCTGGCGACCAAATTGCTCAACTGTGAATCCTTTTCCCCGGCGCTTCATCAATGTTTTTGAAGGGTTTATTGCCTGGGCGGCGCCAGTCTGAGCACGAAAAAACGGGCCGTACGGAAAGGACAATCGTGTCGGAGTTGCACAGACTGGTTCACGCGCTCAAGCTGGTGCGGCGCCGCATTTTCCTGACCTGCTTCCTGAGCTTCTCTGCGCAATGGGGAACCCTCCTGCTGGCCGGCCTGCTGGCCCTCGCCGCCCTGAGTCCCTGGCTTCATTGGCCGGCCGTCGCGGCGCTCACGCTTGCGCCGGCGGTACTGGCGGCGGCGGCGGTCCGAGCCTGGCGACAAGTTCCTGACCTGTACCGGATCGCGGCCCGGCTGGACAGCGCCGCCCATCTGAAAGACCGCCTCTCAACCGCGTATTACTTCTCCGACCTGCAGCCGAACGGCGCATCGGCCGAGGAGTTTGTGCGCCGGCAGCGCGAGGACGCCCTGGCCCATCTTGCCGAGACCAGGCCCGCTCAATTGTTCCCGGTTCAGGCGCCCAGGCACGCGGGCGTGGCGGTTGTCCTGCTGCTCGGCTTCGCCGGAATGTTCACCTACCGGCTGCAATCGGGGCCGCCGCTGGTAGCGCTGTGGAAGTGGACGGCGCAGACCCCGCTGGTCAAGGCCATGATGTCGCCCATTGTGCACGCCATGGAGCGCAAACAGCACAAGGCCGCGGAGCAGCGGCAGTTCGCCGAGAACCGGGGCCCGGAGCCGCAAGACCAGCGGCCCGGCGCGCCCGAATCGGGCACCAAGGGCGAGGCGGCGGACTGGCGTGCCGGCCGGGAACAGGACCGGGCCGCGAGCAATGCACTCCGGCAGGAGCAGCAGCCCGGATGGGGCGACCCGGACAGCAGGCCTGCCTTGCCCGAATCGGGCGGCGCGGGTTCGCGCAACCAGCAGGATGCAAAGCGACAGCAGGGACAGCAGGCGCCGTCGCCTGAGCAGCAAGGCGACCGGCAACAGGGCAACGGCCAGGGGCAGAACGGTCGCCAGGACAGTCAGGGCGCGCCCGAATCGGGCAAGCAGCACGGCAAGCAGGGCAACCCGGCGGGCGGCAGCCAGCGTCCTTCGCTGGCCCAGTCGGTGGTGCAGGCCATCAAGAACCTGTTGAACAGCGCGACCGGCGCCCAGTCCGCTGCTTCCCGCGGGCAGGAGTCGCAGGGCGAATCGCAGCTCCAGGCGGCCGCCCAGCCGCCCTCGCAACCGGGCCAGGCCGCGGGCGAACGCTCGGGCCAGGCCGGCCAGGATTCCAGCCAGGCGAGCGCGCGGGACGGCTCCGGAGAGCAGCAACAGCCCGGCCAGAAATCGAACGCCGGAATCGGCACGCAACCGGGCAGTGACCGCATGGCACGGAACCAGCCCTTGCCCGGCCGGCTCATTCCCGAGAGGGTGCCGCTCGACGCCCAGCAGTTTTACGGCGAAGCGCAGGTGCGCGCCCGTGCCGGCGATGCCGCCGTGAGCACCGAGGCTCGCAACGTCGCCCCGAACACGTTCGCTTCGATGAGCGGCGCGGAGCGGGAAAACATCCCGCTTCGCTACCGGGCTTACCTGCGGCGGTATTTCGAGCGCGCCGGCAAGAATCCGAACTAGCCCGGATAATTCACCGCGGAGGGACGCCGATCAAGCCGGCCGGAGATGCGGCGGTGGTGGGGAGTCGGATACGAGGGTGGAGTAGTGGGCGCTTTGACGAGACAAGCGGAAAGCACGCCACGAGACGGGCTGGAGATCGAACAGGTGGCCCACAAGATCGCCCAGGTTCACCGCGAGATTTCCAAGGTGATTGTGGGCCAGGAAGAGGTGGTCGAAGGAGTGCTGATTGCCTTGCTGGCCGGCGGACACGTGCTGTTGGAGGGTGTGCCCGGGCTGGGCAAGACCATGCTGGTGCGCACGCTGGCGCAGGCCGTGGCGCTGAAGTATTCGCGTATCCAGTTCACGCCCGACCTTATGCCGGCCGACGTCATCGGCACGGCCGTGGTCGAGGAGCGCGGCGATGGAAGGAAGCTGATGGGCTTCCAGCCCGGCCCCATCTTCACCAACTTGCTGCTGGCCGACGAGATCAACCGGGTCACGCCAAAAACGCAATCGGCGCTGCTGGAAGCCATGCAGGAGAAGCAGGTGACGGTGGCCGGCAAGACCCACCTGCTGGAAGAACCGTTCTTCGTCATGGCCACCCAGAACCCGCTGGAGATGGAAGGCACGTATCCGCTTCCCGAAGCGCAACTGGACCGCTTCCTGTTCAAGCTGCGCGTGCCCTTCCCGGCGCGCGAGCAGTTGCACGACATCCTGAACCGCACCACCCGCGGAGCGGGCGAGGAAGTGAAGCCGGTGCTGGACGGACCGCAGATCATGGAAATGCGGCAGGTGGTGCGCATGGTGCCGGTGGCCCGCCATGTCCAGGAGTACGCCGTCGAGCTGGTGATGGCCACCCATGCCGAAAGCTCTCAGACGGCCGCGCTGGCCAAGAAATACATCCGCTACGGCAGTTCGCCGCGCGGCGCGCAGACTCTGATTCTCGGCGGGAAAGTGCGGACGCTGCTCGACGGGCGCTTCAATGTCAGCGTCGAGGACATCCGCGCGCTGCTGTTGCCCGCCCTTCGCCACCGCATCATTCTCACCTTCGACGCCCAGGCCGACGGCCGCACGGCGGACGACCTGCTCGATGAAATCGCGGACGCGCTGGCGGTGGCACAAAAGCCAAGTCTAAAGTCCAAGGTCTAAAGTCCAAAGTCGGGGACGTCGATAGGCAGCCGGCCAACCCCCACTTCGGACCTTGGACTTTGGACCTTGGACCTTGGACTAAAGAATGGCTTCTCCGCTTCTACTGGATCGCGACTTTCTCCGGACCCTGGAGGAGGTGACGCTGCTGTGCCGCAAGGACCTGTCGGGCACCATCGGCAGCGACCACCGCTCGCGGAACCACGGTCCCGGCCTGGAATTCGCCGACTACCGCCGCTACAGCTTCGGCGATGATCCGCGCTTCCTCGACTGGAGCGCCTACCTGCGCCTGGGAAAGCTGTTCCTGAAGATTTACCAGACCGAAGAGCATGTTCCGGTTCGCGTGCTGATCGACACCAGCCGGTCGATGGACTGCCAGCCCGAATCGGGCGAGCCGGCCGGGGAGCCGAAATTCCGTTACGCGCTGCGGCTCGCGGCCACCTTCGCGTACCTGGCGCTGTTGCGCCTGGACACGGCGGTGGTCATCCCCTTTGCCGAGTCGATCCGGAAACCGCTGGTGGCGGCGGGAGGGCGCGAGCGCTTCTGGCCGGTGATGGAGTTTCTGAACGGCCTGGGTTGCGGCGGCCGCACCGACCTGCTGGCTTCCGTCAAGCAATTCCTTCGGCAGTTCACGGGCAAGGGCGTGGCCGTCATTCTTTCCGATTTCTTCGACGAAGAGGGCGCCGAGCGCGCCGTCGAGATGCTGCGCTTCGCCGGCCACGATTTTGTCCTGCTGCACGTTCATACGCCGGATGAGCAGCGCCCCGCTTCCTACGGCGAGCTGGTCCTGGAGGACGCCGAGACAGGCGAGCGGCGCCGCGTGCATTCCTCGCCGGAGGCTGCCGCTGCTTACGAGCGCGCCTTTCTGGAGTATTGCGGCCGCCTGGAGCGCCTGGCGGCTCGCAACGGCGGACGTTACGGCCGCGCCCTCACCTCGGTCCCCTATCAGGATTTTGTCCTGCGGGGCCTGCGGGGCGACCGCGTTGTGGAATAGACCTGGGACCTAAGACCTGGGACCTAAGACCTGGGACCTGGGACCTGAGACCTGAGGAGGCTCAAGTCCGAGGTCTCAGGTCTCAAGTCTGATTTTATGAATTGGCTGGCCATCTCGCCCCTGGAGGCCGCGCTGATCTGGTCGGCGCTGGCAGCGGCGGCCGTGTGGCTCTACCTCCGCCATCCGCGGCCTGAACTTAAACGGGTTTCGACGCTGCGGTTCTGGCGCAGCATCGAGGGCAGCAGCCGGCCGCGCCGCAGACGGCGCATTGGCGAGCCCTGGGCGCTGCTGGCGCAGGTTCTTTTTCTGCTGCTGATCGTTCTGGCGCTCGCCGACCTGCGGCCGGCCGGGCAGGATTTTGAGGGGCGGTACGTCGCGCTGCTGCTGGACTCGTCGGCGTGGTCGCAGTTGCGGCCCGCCGGGCAGGCGCCCTGGATCGAGCGCATCCGCCGGGAGGCTGACAATTTCGTTGACCGCCTGGCCCCCGGTGACCACGTCCTCATCGTGAGCGCGGATGCGGACGCTTCGCCGCTGGTTTCTTTCACCGCCGACCGTGCGGCCATGCATAAAGCAATCGCGGCCTTCCGGGCCTCCGACACGGCCGCCGATCTGCCTCGCGCCCTGGAATTGGCCCGCGCGGCCGTGGCCGGCAAGCGGCGCTCCGCCATCGTTTACATCGGCCCGGGTCTGCTCGATGAACCGCAGGCCAGGCGGATCGAGCAGTTCCGCCGGGACTTGCAGCAGGCGCCGCCGGCCTTCCGCCCGCAACTGCTGGTGCGCAGAGTGGGAGATTGGCCGGTTGAGAACCGCGGCATTACCCGCCTGGCGTTGCGCCGCGACACGGCGCGGCCGGACCGCTGGCGCCTGCTGGCCCAGGTCCACAATTATGGCCGCCGGGCCGCCGACACCACCCTGACCATCTCCATCGACGGGCGCGTGCTGGAGCGGCAGACGTTGCGCCTGGCTGCCGGCCAGGGCCAGCCGGCTTATTCCGAATTCACCTGGGCCGACGGCGGCCTGCTGGAAGCCGAGATCAGCCCGCCCGACGCCCTGGCGGCCGACAACCGGGCGGTGGCTTACCTGCCGGTGTTCCGCCCCGTGCATGCTGCCGTATTCACCCGCGATCCGAAGATTCTGAAGCCGGTGTTCGCCGCCAACCCGTACGTGGTCACCGAGTTCCTTCCCCCCGGCGGACGGCCGGCGGCTGTGCCGCAGGTGGCGATCTACGACGCCGTGCCGCCCCCGCCGGATCCGGAGACGGATTCGATTGTGTTCCTGCCAGCAGGCGCGGCGAAGCGCGCCGGGCGCGGCCAGCCCGCCGCTGAGATGCGCCTGACCGCCTGGAACCCGCAGCATCCCGTCACTCGCTGGCTGCGCACTCGCGATGTCAGCGTGACCGCAGCGGCGCCGCTGCCCACCGGGGCGCGGGACGCGGTGCTGGCCTGGTCCGACAGCGTTCCGCTGCTGGTGGCGCGCCAGCAGAACGGGCACAAGCAGGTGCTGGCGGCCTTTGACCCGCGCCAGTCCAATTTGCCGTTCCAGCCCGCCTTCCCCCTGCTCATGGCGGCAGCCATCGAGTGGATGACCGGCGCAGTGGAGGAAATGGCGGATACCGGGACCACCGGCGAGGTGCGTGTCGCGGGGCCGGCCGGCCGCGTCTTCGCGCCCAGCGGCGCCGAAATCTCGTTGGCCCGCGCCGGCGACCAGCTTCAGTTGCTCGCGTTTCAAGCCGGTTTGTATCGCATCGCCGGCCCGGAGGGCGAGTTCAAACTGGCCCTGAATCTGCCTCCCCTGCCCGCTCAACGCTGGCCGGTGACGCCGGACGAATCCTCGGAACTGCAGGCCGCGCCGCCCATCAGCCCGGCCCGCCGGCTCTGGCCGTTGTTTGTGTTGCTGGCTTTGGTTCCGCTGTGGGCGGAATGGCACTTTGCAGGAAAGTTAAGAGTTGAAAGTTAAGAGTTATGGGTTGGCAACGCTGCCCAGTTCACCGCCAACTCATAACTCTTAACTCTTAACTCTTAACTACGAAATGTTCGAGCGCCCCTATTATCTGGTTCTGTTGTTGCTGCTGCCGGTCCTGTGGCCGTGGCTGCGCGGTCGCGGCCCGCGCGTCTGCCTGGCGTTGAAGTGCGCCGTCTTCGCGATGCTGGTGATGGCGCTGGCGGATCCGCGGGTGCCGTGGCCGCGGTCGCGGCTTTCCGTCACCGTGGTGGCCGACGTGTCCGCCAGCATGCCCGCCGGCGCGCTGGAGCAGGCCGAGGGCATGGTGCGCGATCTGGCCGGGAGCAGCTCCCAGGCCGAGTTTCAGCTTGTTACCTTTGCCGACTACGCGCGCCTGCAAGGTGTTCCGCGGCGTCGGGAGCTGGTCAGCCTGGGCCCCCGCGCGCCCGATTCGGGCAGGGGCGCGGGGATGGCCACCGACCTGGAAAAGGCCCTGGAACTGGCGCTGAGCACCTTCCCGGCCGGCGGCGCCCGCCGCATCCTGCTCATCAGCGACGGCAACGAGACGCGGGGCCATGCGCTGAGCGCCGCAGTGCGTGCCCGCGAACGGGGCGTGCGGATCTATACGGTCGGCGCGGGGGGCGCCACGCGCCTGCCGCTGCGGCTGGAGAGCGTGGCCGTCCCGCAGCAGGTATTCTCGGGCGAGCGGTTTGCCGTCTCGCTGGCGCTGGAGACCCCGCGGTCGCCGCCGGCCTCGCCGGCCCGCATCGCGCTGCTCTGCCAGGGCAAGCAGATCGGCAGCACGCTTGTGCAATTGCACGGCGGCAGCAACCAGGTGGACGTAGACGCGCGGATCACCGGCGCCGGCGTGAGCCTGCTGGAAGCGCGCATCCTGGCGGGCGGCGAGGACCGCACGCTGTTCTCCCAGGCCATCACCGTGCGCCGGCCCCGCGCGCTGTATGTCGGCGGCGGCCCGGAGCCGCCCCGCTACCTGCCGGAAACCCTGAAGCGCGCCCAGATCGACGTGGAATTGGCCCGCTCCTTTCCTGCCGAAGCACCCCCGGAGCGCTGGGATGCGGTGATCCTGGATAACTATCCCGACCACGTCCTGCTGGCGGCCGAGCACCAGGCGCTGGAGAAGTACGTCTCCGTCGGCGGCGGCTTGGTTTTCATCGCCGGGCAGGCCAACTCACGCCTGGCCGAGCAACCCCGCGAGGGGCTGGAGAAGCTGCTGCCGGTGCGCGCCGACCCCGACCCGGCTCCCCAGGAATCGACGGCCTTGGTGCTGGTGCTGGACAAGTCGGCCAGCATGGACGGAGTGAAGATGGCCATGACCCGCGAGGCCGGGCGCGCCGCCATCGCGCTGTTGCGGCCCACCGACAAGATCGGCGTGATCGCCTTCGACAGCGCCTTCCGCTGGGTGGTGCCGATCAGCCCGGCCGGCGACATGGCGCGCATCAGCCAGTTGATCGAATCCATCGTCGCCGACGGCGGCACCAGCATCTATCCGGCCCTGGAAGCCGGGTTTCAGGCCATCCGGCAGGAAAGCGCCGGGCGCAAACACATCATCCTGATGACCGATGGCTGGTCCACGCCCGGCGAATTCGGCCCGCTGGCGCAGCAGGCCGCCCGGGAGCACGTCACCATCTCCACGCTCGGCGTGGGCCAGGAAGTGAACCGGCAGTTGCTGGAAACGCTGGCCCGCGAGGCCCGCGGCAAGTCCTACTTCGTCGAGCAGGCCGAGCGCATCCCGCAGATCATCAGCAACGAGGTGCGGCAGCTTTCCGTCTCGTCCATCAAGGAGCGGCCATTTCACGCCCGCCGCGCTCGTCCCGTGGAATTCACCGACGGGGTGGACTTCGAGCACGCCCCGCGGCTGCTCGGCTTCGTGAAGGCGCGCCCGCGGCCGGGCTCGGAAACCATCCTGAAAGCCGACAGCGGCGAGCCGCTGCTGGTTCGCTGGCAGTACGGGCTGGGCCGGGTGACGGCGTTCCTTTCCGATGCCACGAATCGTTGGGCGGCCGAGTGGCTCCGCTGGAACGGCTACGGCGCCTTGTGGCCGCAGATCATCCGCGATGTCTGCCACCGCAGCCGCACCGTGCGCGCCGGCGTGCGACCGGGCGAGCGGGAAGGCGAGGCAGTGGTTTATTATGATGTGGTGGCCGATGCCGCCTCCGCCAGTGCCTGGCCGGAGCACCCGCGGGTGGCCGTGGCCGCGGCCGGCGCGCCCGATTCGGGCGAGCGGCCCCGTTCCGTCAAGGTTGAGGAGACCGCGCCCGGCCATTACGAAGCGCGCATCCCGGCCGGAGAGCGCGGTCTGTACCGCATTCTCCTGGGAAGCGGCGAGATGCGATTGCCCGAAGCGGGCTTCTACTATGAGTCCGAGGAGTTGAGCGGCCGCGACGTGAACACGGCGCTGCTGAAGGAAATCAGCCGCCTGACCGGCGGCCGCTATCGTCCTTCCATGGAGCAGTTGCTGGACCCGGAAGGCAGCGAGGTGCGGGAGCGCCGGGCGCTCTGGCCGTATCTGCTGGCGCTGGCTTTGCTGTTGAACCTCCTCGAACTGGCTTGGCGCAAGGGGTTCTTGGCCCGGCTTCGGCCGGCCGCGGCGGCGCCGGAGCCTGCCAGGCATGCCGCGTAGCGGCGACGGATTCTTGCTGACGAGTGATGAGTGACGAGTGACAAGTCGGAGCCGCCGCGAGGCAGGCTTGTCACTGGTCGCTCGTCACTTCCTGCGCATGAACGTGTCCGAACAGCCGCGCGTCGTCCCGCCCCGCCCCATCCGGAACAAGACCATCGCCCGCCGCGTGCTCGAAGAAGCGTTCGACGACAATGTGTTCGGGCAGTCGGCGCAGATGGCCTACTACTTCCTGTTGTCGGTGTTTCCCTTCCTGCTGCTGCTGGCCACGCTGATGCCGTACCTGACCGACCCGGACAGCGTGGAACGAATGATGGCGCTGCTGGAGCCGATTATTCCGCCGCAGGCGCTGGAGCTGGTGTGGGGCAACCTGCAGACCCTGCTCACGCATAAGAGCCGCGGCTTGCTCTCTCTCAGCGCCATCGCGCTGCTGTGGTCGGCATCGAGCGGTTTTGGGGCCATCATCGGCGGGATCAACATCGCCTACAAGGTCCCGCCGCCGGAAGGCCGCCCGTTCTGGAAGCAGCGCCTGCTGGCCCTCGGCTTCACCGTGGGCCTGGGCATCCTGCTGCTGATTTCCGCGGTCCTGCTGGTGTTCGGCAAGACG
>Ga0315282_10012086_pt1 | contig 13268 bp, 10 predicted proteins | sample YL17G07_20_MG_FD_203693 | JGI IMG/M metagenome (GOLD analysis project Ga0315282, IMG submission 203693) | Sediment microbial communities from Yellowstone Lake, YNP, Wyoming, USA - YL17G07_20 | ecosystem: Environmental > Aquatic > Freshwater > Lake > Sediment | place: USA: Wyoming | collected...
AGGTTTCTACGAAGACTGACGAGATGGGCGATGTGGCCCGCAGCAGAGGGCCAAACCGGCTCAGTGGTGTTGGTGCCAGCTATGAGCATGTCGATATCGACGGGCTCGATGCATGCATTTTCTATGGCCCTCTCAAGGGCAAGCCCGCCCATGGTAACATTGCTTTCTTCTTCCGCTGCGATCCTCCGCTCACGGATACCCGTCCTTTCCAAAATCCATTTATCAGTGGTATCCACCATCTTTTCCAGATCATGGTTTGTCAGGACCCTTTCGGGAACATAGGACCCCGTTCCAATAATGCCGACATGATGCATGCAAAGTCCTTTTCGGAGGTCTTGAATCTAAGGCTCTTCTCTCTGTGGCAAAGGCAATAGAGGACTCAAGATACCCTTTTCTCCGATTTATGGCAGTAAGTCTCCATTCTGGGAAAAAGGAAAGTAAATACAATTATAAATCAATATTGAGATCATTTTCAAGGGTATCGGTAGTCTACGGGCAAGAAGTGGAGAATCTGGCTGCTGACATGGAGAAGATCGCGGTGAAACGAAGCCAAGACGCCTGGAACCAACAAGCGCAAAACGTGAGGGACTCAGATGTCATCGTTCTCATCGGAAGCCCGTTAATCCATGCAAGATAATGCATAATTCCATTGACATTTTGCATTGAAGTCTTAAGGACTTCAGCCTTTATAAGTTTGCACTCGGCCCCAGAGGCTCTTCGTCCCCCAGATGCCTGAGCGAAGGCATTCGAGCTGACGGCGAGGGCGAAACATCCGGGTTTCCCCCCACCTTAATCCTCTCCCCGGAGGGGGGAGAAATCTTGGGCTATTTTCTATCAAGGGTCGATTGCCACACTTCATCGCGCTGCTTGCTGCGCCCAGATTTCGCCCTGCTCTTGCATTGATTGCGGACACGCTGCCCGGACACGGTCACGTTATTTTCTCAGCAATTCCATTATTGTTCAGGCATTACCTCATTGTCAAGAACCGCTACGGCCAGAATATACGGCAGACTGTGGTCGGCATGCTCCGATGTTGTCGCTGGGGTGACACGTTTCTCCTGGAGTCAGATAGCTGTCATTGAAGTCGAGGTAGCGCACGAGGGCGCTGTTGTAAAGCGCTGCCCGATCTGGCGCAGCCTTACCCCCTCCGATCAGGGTGCAGTGCCCGGAACCGTCGAAGTCTTCTATCTGTTCCTTTAAACGCCTAGTAGGATCAGCATGCAGAGCACCGGTTGCGCAGCCTATTGCATCCAACACCCGTATTTTAAGCTGCCGGCGCGCTCTTTCTGAAAGGTCGTTATAGGACATCCGCCTGACGAATCCAGCCAGTTGCTCTGCTTGTGTCGTGGCTCCTCTTAAAGCCTCCTTTCAGCTCCCACCTTATGATCTCCGGTCAGATAGGGACAAGAATCTGTTCCTCTCGCACCGCAAGTTTTCATCAAGTCTTTCTTCAACCGTGTCTCCATTTGAACACGGGTCACCACGTTCTTCAGGGACTCCACGATCTTGTTAAAAACAATATTCACAATCCCGTACTCCTTCGGCTTTTCCTGATTTCGGGAATGCGCCTCGGTGTCAGGAATGCGCCTCGGTGTCAGGTCTTGACTTGAGACATACGGTTGCAGGTGCAGGGTTCCGGCGAGTCGAGAACAGGCGGCAGCGCGATAAGACGCTGGATCCGGAACTGAAAGGATCCGAGATGAGATTCCACGAGGAGAGAATCCTTGGTCTATCTCCATGTCCCATGCCAAGGCGTGATACCCAGTACGGCTCTGTATCCTCCAATGCTACCCTATTGACCTCCTTCATAGGCATCCGCTTTGTCATCTCTTCGCTTTTCATTTCTTCCTGTTTCGGTTGCGCCCCCGTGCCCGGATCAACCATTTCCAGTATTCAAACCTTCTCTTTTTTCCCATTGGGGATAGAGGACACTAAGCTTCTCACTCACTGTCTCCATCGATAGGCCGCATGTCGACCCGAGGATCAGCCCCCCTTTTTTGAACTCATCTTCTGCAAGGCTGATTTCTTTATGAATCTGTTCTTCACTCCAGGCCATGATGTCTATGTGGCCCATGAAGGATACCCTTTCACCAAACTCTTTCTTCAGTTCATAGAGATCTTGCCCTGCCTGAGCATCGACGGGGTGGATACAGTCATACCCCGCTTCTGTCAAGAGCTCCATAACCTTCCTTATATCACCGTCTGAATGGAAAAAGGCAAAGAGACCGCTTCCCTTTATGATCCCGGCAATCTCTCTGTATATTGGCCAGACCCTATCAACAAAATAGCTCAAGGAAAAAAAGAGCCCCCTGTTTCCTGCTATATCGTCCGTCAAGGCTATTGCCCTGAAGCCATTGACACGGGCCAAGCTGGCCTTTTCCTTTGTATGCGTTAAGAGTTTTGTCGCTACATCGGAGAAAAGCGATTGATTATTTTTCATGCTTGACATAGCTTCCAAAAATCCATGATAACCAATTAAACTGGATACTGGTCCATTCAGGCACCCGACTGTGAAGTACTGTTCAAGCTTCCCATAACCCGTTTCCAATAAGAGAGACCGCGACCATTCCGGGTCAAGTTCAACCCCTATTACAGAAAGTCCCAGCCATTGTGCCGCTCTCTCCAACTGTCTTACATAATCCCCTTCCTCTTTGCTGAAAAAGTGATCAAGGAAGCCCCGGCTGATAAACAGTTCCCCCCGGGGAAGATGGCTAACGGCATTGTGCTTCAGGGCATTGATAGCCATTTCAATGTGGAGGGACACGTTTTAGCTTTCTGTAATAGGCCGTATAGCGCCCCTTCAAATTCGATCCTCGCTTTCCGCGCCATGCAAGAAAAATATCACCCTTCTATGCTCATGCCAAGAAACAAGTCTGACCCAGACACCCAGGCACCTGACCCCAGGCACCAGACACTCGATGGAAAGAAGGTTTACCCTCCTTGAAAGATCCTGACCATTTCCATGGTCATGATTCGGTCTCCGCAAATCAAAGGGGTTTCGTGAGATTCAACCACCTGGCCATTAAGGGTGAAGACATAGCCACCCGCGAGCTTACCCTCTTTCACGACTAGGTCGTAAAGCGATTGACCGCCAATCGTCATCAGAGACTTCAGGAGATCTTCGAGGGTTGACCCTTCGAATTCCATTTCTCTTTCACTCCAGCCCAGAATCCGACTGACTTCGCTCATGGCCCTGACGGTAACGGTCGTTTTCATACGTTTCAGTTAAAAACGGTGGACACGATCCGCTTTGTCCCCCTTACAAACTTCCTCTGTACTGCTCACAGCCAATTTCTTGAAATTCTGTTAGTATTTTTGCGTAGCTCTTTTTCTAACTTGTCCAAACGGAGCCCCTCTAAAGGATTTCGCTCCTGGACGCCCCCATTACTGACCAGGATGTCGATCCCTCCCAGGCGCTCATGCGCTTCATCAACCGCCTTCTTAATGTCTTCCACTTTACTAAGGTCCATTTGAATGACAAGGGCGTTCCTCCCCTGTTGTTTGGTTTCTTCTGCCAGGGGATTACAGTATGTGACAGATCTTGATATCATCGCCAGATCTGCCCCTTCCTGACTGAACAACCGGCAGATGGCCTGTCCCATGCCACCATTTGCACCCGTTACGACTGCTTTTTCCCCCTTGAGTCTCATCGCCTCATCTCATGTAGTAAACCGACGGATCGGTCCCTTTTTCCGGAAAGAGTTTAAAGGCTCTTCCGGAATTCACCAGTTCAAAGACCATGCTTTCCTTATTCTCAAGATCTCCAAACGTACGGCATTCTGTCGGACAGACTTCCACACAGGCTGGCACCCGGCCTTCATCGATCCGGTGGAAGCAGAAATTGCACTTTGAGGCAACTCCCTTCTCAATGAGCCTCGCGACAGGTTTTTCAAAAACAGTCTTCCCATCACCATAGAGGGTCCTGTTATCTTTGACCGATGTCCTTGCCCGATAGGGACAGGCCTCCACACAGGCACGGCATCCGATGCACTGGTCGTAGTCAATCATCACGATTCCGTCTTCCCTCTGATAGGTAGCTCCTGTCGGGCAGACATCCACGCACCACGGATTTGCACAGTGATTACAGAGGACGGGGAGAAAGACCCTTGTGACTTTTGGAAACAGACCCACCTCTTTCTCCATGACAGAAGACCAGAAAATGTCTTTGGGCACATTCTGTTCCGCTTTACACGCCATGGTGCACGCATGACACCCGATACACTTCTTAATATCGATCACCATTCCGTAACGACTCATCGGTTCCTCCTGCCGTTTAACCTGACGCCTTTGTGATGGTGGGCAGTGCCCACCCTACCTGTCTGGAAAGCGGGAGCCAAATTCTGCTTTGCGGGATAAAATCCGAAATCCGAATATCGAAATCCGAAACAATCTCAAAATCCGAATGATTCAATTCTCAAAACGAATCTCATTCCAGTTTTGAATTTTGGATTTTGGCGATTCCCATTTGTTTCGAATTGATCCTTACGGATGCTTCGCCCGGATTTCGTGCTTCGGATTTAAAAAGTCTCACGCAGGCAGGGCAAGCCCTGCCCCTACAGTTCCATTGGTTACGGACACGCGTAGCGGACACGGTCACGTTGTTTTATATCTGCGTTACTGTGCCCGATAGACCTTCACACGAATACACTGGTCGATGGCGCCTGTCAGCGTATCGAACCTTTCCAGACTGACATTGGGGAGGAGCGTGTTGTAATGCGCTCCCTTTCCTCTGGCTGTGGGCATCCTCTTCGCCCAGTGACCAAACGTTCCTGCAATACCGACACACTCCGGATGGACGCATTCCGTGACGCGGCACCTCCCCTGTATTTTTCCGTGCCGGGATTCCACCCAGACGAGATCCCCGTCCTTGATTCCTCTCCTCTTCGCCGTCCGGGTGTGCAACAGAATCCGGTAGGCAAAGGGATGCCTCACCGAGATCTCATCGATCCAGAGATTCTGACCTGAGATGGAGAAGGTATGGAAGGGCACTTTAAAGTTCGCTCCCAGAAGATCGAATTCTTTTGGTTCTTCCATATTGCACTGGCAAGGGATATATGCCGGCAGAGGCTGGTAGCCCTCGTAGTTCCACGGAATACCGAGGTTGCCCATCACCTCCTGAACTTCTTCCTTCACCTTGAGAAGATATTCAAGGTAGACCGGTGTTCTGGCTTTGAGAAAGGGTCGCGGGTAGGCCTCCTGAACGGTCTTCTTTCGAGTGATGACAGCCGCGGAATTCTTAAAAAGATCGAATGAGAAATGGGGCCCGACAATCGTTTTCCCCTGCCGCTCCGCAATCTCCGGGACAGTATACTTCTTCTTCGGATCGAGCTTGTAAGAGGCGTCGAGATTGAAGACCACGTTCCCGACCTCATAGAGATTCTCAAGAATCCCTAGCCTCTCCGCAATCTCAAGAAGGACGGTCCCCCATGGCCTGACCTTTTCCGGCGGGTCTACCACCTGCTGCCGCAGCAGCCAGAACCACTCCCCCGGGCCGGGAGTGATAAAGGCATAGGGATCATTGGCTGAAAAGAAATCGTACCGTTCGAAATCATGGGCATCCGGCAGGACGATATCCGCAAATTCCGAGGTTTCATCAAGCTGAACGGCGAAAGAGACGATGAAAGGAACCTTCTTCAATGTCTCCGCCATCGCCTGAGGATTATGGCTGTTCATCATGAGATTCGTTCGAGCATGGATGATCATCTCCGGCTTGTAGGGGATTTTCAATTCCTCCTGGTGGTCGATGGCAAAAGGATACATCCCCCGGGTGAAAAGGGAAGCCGGAAAGATCTCCCTTAAATCGAGGGACTGAGGCAATCTCGCCTTCCCTCCCGGATAGGGTCTATTATACTTGGTGATGAACTCTGCCGGTTCGATCATCCCATCCTTCCCTTTCTCCGCAGTCCAGAAAGGCCCGATGGGATTGACCCCTCGCTGACTTCCAGGGACGTCAATCGCTCCGACAACGATGTTCAGCAGTTGCACGGCAAAACAGGTGAGTCCTCCTCCGCGGTGGGCGCCCACTCCCCGTTTGAAATCAATACCGGCGGGCCGGTAAGGCATCTGCACCCCATCGATCTCGATGGTGCTCCCGATCCTCGCCGCCTCGCCGAACTCGAGGGCAAACCGCCGGACGACCTTCTCCGGAACGGTGGTCACCCTGGAAGCCCATCCCGGATCAAACTGCTTCACGTGAACTTTCAACCTTTGAAACGCGGGCTGGCACGAAAGACCCGCCACTTCATAAGTCCCTTCTATGGCGGGATCACCAAGGGATTCATCGTCATAGGTCTTTGCCTTTTGATCCTTCAGATCCCAGACCAGGGGCTTCCCTGAGGCCGGGTCCCTGAGATAATGGCCATCGGGCTTGACCAGGTAGATTCCGTTCGTATGTTTCTTCAGAAACCACTTATCGTAAAGGCCATAGTCGTTCAAAAGAAGATTGAGCATGCTCAGGGCCAGAGCCGCATCGGTACCCGGCTTGATGGGTATCCATTCATCCGCTTTCGCTGCCGCGTTCGAGCAGACCGGATCGACAACCACCATCTTCGCCCCCCGGGCCCTCGCCTTTGCAACCCTGTTCGCAGCGATCAGGGGGATCGTTTCCGACAACGACCCCATCTGTTCTCCCCAGAAGACAAGGTAGTTACAAAGATCATAATCGATCTCGGAATTGAAGGAACCGTTGGTGAGCAGCCAGATGTAGTGGGGGGAGGAACCGCAGTAATCGGCCCTGTTCCAGTGGAAATTGGTCGTTCCGAAAGCCACTGCAAAAGCCGAACTGAGCCTGTAAACCGGAAGATCGAAGTGAGCGAGGATGAGCTTTCGCGGGTCCTCTGCCCGAATCTTCCTAAGCTTCTCAACAACGATCTCAAGGGCCTCATCCCAGGAGATCTCTTCCCACTGCGGATCGACGCCAATGCCTTTTTCAGGGTTCCTTCGCCTCAGAGGAACCTTGACCCGATCGGGATCATAGAGATCGAGCATCCGCGCCTTTCCCTTGGCACAGATGAACCCTAAGCTGTTGGGGCTTTGAGGATCTCCTGCGACATCGACGACCTTACCGTCGACCCTGTGAACCCTGATCCCACAGCAATTGAAGCATCCATAACAAACTGTTGGTACCCAGACGTCCCTTCCTTCGATCATTGGTCGCACCTCTTAGCGTAAAGAAAAATTCAGCGTAATGTGGAAATTTTGGTTTGATGGTCTCGCAAAAAGCCTAGCAAGACTGTCATTGCGACCCCGGACTCGATCCGGGGGAAGCAATCTCACCATTTTTTTGGCCCATTGAATTTATTTCCCATTTGGTGAGATTGCTTCGTCGTTCCACTCCTCGCAATGACAGGTTCAGAGTCTTTTTACGAATTCATCAAGTTTCAATCGGTTCTTGATAGTGAGATTGCTTCCCCCGGATCGAGTCCGGGGTCGCAATGACTGTATATTAGAAACTTTTTGCGGGACCATTCACACTGCACTCACAAAACGATTTTGTTTTGAAATTGAAATTTGAGTCCTTGGAACTTATTTGATGCTTGTCATTTGGTGCTGGTTATTTCGGATTTCGCCTTGTCTCCGTGTCCCCGGGTCACCGCGTCTCCCCATCTTTCACTTAGGAGGACAGAGATCCGGGATCACGTCGTCACCCCAGTTCTTAGCCTTTAAAAAGAGTTTTTTGTCACCATCGAACTTCCCAATGAGAGACTTGTTCTCAGCCTGGCCGCACCATCGGAATCCCATCTCCCCAAAAGGAATCTTGAACTTTGCGCCGGAGTGGAGGTATTCAGCAATTTTCTTCTTATCCAATGAGCCAACCGCTCCGACGGCTTCCTCGAAGATCTTAACACAAGCATACCCCCATACATTATTTCGGGTCGGCAATCGTCCATACTTTGTCTGAAATTCGGTGATGAACTCTTTAATCCAGGGCTCTGCGGAAGGAACCTCCTTCGCTCTTGCGGACATGTCATCGAACATTTCGGAATAGTAGAGATTTTGAGGCTTGGGCTTCTGCTTGTCCAAATACTGATTGTCCACAAAATTGCAGTTGCCGTAGATGTTCATCTTCAATCCTAATTCGAAATAACTCTTGGTGAAGCTGATCGTGTCGTTGCCCATTGCGATGATGACCACCCCATCGACGCCCATATTTTTAACCTTCGTGAGATAAGTGGAAAAATCCGCTCCATAAGGATAATACTGGAAGTCAGCAACCTTCCCCCCCATCTTTTCGGCCATTTTCGCGAACGCCTCGGTGTCTGATCTTCCGTAGTCGGAATTCATTCCGAGGGCAGCAAATCTCTTATCCCCTTTGACCTTAACCGCATATTTCGCCAAAGGGGCCATCTCCAAATAAGCGGAAGGCCCTATCCTCACCGAGTTGGGTGTGCGGGCTTCCGCCGTAATACTGGGGGCGTAGGACAGGACAATCTGAGGGATCCCCTCAACCGCAAGGATCGGCATCGTGGCAAGGGATGAGGAACTGCAGTAATTTCCTGTATAGAGATCAATCCCCTGGGTAATCAGTCTCTGGGTAGCATTGACGGCATCGGTGGGATTGCACCGTTCATCCCCATAAAGCAGCTCTATCCTCGTTTTTCCACCGATTCCTCCTTTCTTGTTCACGAGTTCGGCAGCCAGATCAGCGCCCTCCTTTACTTCATTCCCCGGGGAGGCCAAAGCACCCGTCAAAGGCATCACCACGGCCATTTTGACGGTGGAAGGAAGTTGAGCCCAAGCCCCCACGCTTCCCCAAAGCATCATGATCGATACCATCAAGACGAAAACCACCAATCCATTCTTCCTCATAAGGCACCTCCTTAAGCTATGAATTCAGGTCTCCAAGTGTCCTAAGAAACACGCCTATTCTATTCCTTTTTCACCTCCTCTCTCCTTTTTCATCCCCATCAGATGAAAGGTTCGTAAAGCCCCACTTTCAGGATAGCATAGCGAAATCCGATGTCCCCGATGAGCCGCATTACGCAGACGATCGGAATCACAGCCCAAGACAGAAGCCCCTCGGACAAACCGACCAATAAGAGAGCGGGCATCACGATCCCCAGGCCTGTTCCCAAAAGGAGCGACAGCGTCCCTGATCTCCCTTTGATGAAAAGGCGAATGGATTCCTTCGATCCTGTGGTAGATGCATAAGATACCAGAATGAAAATCCCCATCCCCACCAGCAGAAGGAGAAGCAGTCCAAGCAAGAGGGGAATGACTCCATTCCACTGCTGTTCCAGGGAGGGATTGAGGATCAGACCAATGGCCAGGCCGTTCACCACAGAATGAAGCCCAAAGAGGATCGGAATGAAGGAATGATTCCATGACGAAATCGAGGGGCTGTAGGAGATGACAAGGCCTGGATAGAGGAGAACCAGGAGGGCAACGGCCCCGAATAAGATGCTGACCAGCCCTGGGAGAGGTGGAAATCCCCCCAGGGCGTAGATGAGATCGAACAGGAAAAGAATCGTAATGAGGAAAGTTCCACGACTTATCCAGGAGGAGCCAGGCCTTGCGAAGGCCTTCCAGAACCTCCGGCGGTTTCCCAGGTCGAAGAAGAGGATGATGACTCCAGTTCCAAGAAAGAGGAGATCGAGCAAAACGCCGAGCGAGGAATGAACGATGAGGGAGAAGAGAAAAAGGCTGGCACCTGTCCCGGAAAAGAAGAAATAGAGTGCAATGGGAAATCCCCAGCCCGTCTGGACACGGTAGTCAATGACAAAGTCATCGGCTGCGAAAAGGCTTTTGTCTTCGTGGATCATATCACCCTCCCAGGTACGCTTCTTTCACTTCCCTGTTGTCTTTGAGTGCTGAGACCTCTCCTTCCAACACAATCCGACCGTTTTCGATGATATACCCCCTTCTGGAGATCTCCAGCGCAAACGGAACATTCTGTTCCACCAGCAGGATGGTCTTCCCTTGTTCGTTCAGGAGTTTAATCACCTTCATTAATTCCAGCACCAGGATCGGAGCAAGCCCTGTGGAAGGTTCATCGAAAAGGATCACGCGCGGGCCTGACATCAAAGTCCGGCCGATCGCGAGCATCTGCTGTTCACCACCGCTCAGGGACCCTGCCCTCTGGCCTCTTCGCTGGCTGAGAACCGGGAAGAGATCAAAGACCTGACGGAGGCTCTCCTCAATGCCCTGTGAACAGGTATAAGCACCCATCTCAAGATTCTCCATCACGGTCATGTCATAAAAAAGCTTTCTCCCTTCGGGGCAGTAGACAATCCCTCTTCGCACCCGATCAACGGTTTCCAGAAAGGTAATCTCCTCGCCCTCCAGGAGGATCTTTCCCTTTTTCGGCTTCTCCAACCCGCAGATCGTCCTCAAGATCGTGCTCTTACCGGCCCCGTTTGCCCCGATCAGGGTCACCATCTCCCTTTGTTGAACATCGAGGGAGATCCCTTTGATCGCCTCAAACTTGCCATAATAAGTGGAGACGTCTTCAAGCCTAAGCAACTTTAATGCTCCCGAGATAACTTGCGATCACTTCCGGGTTTTCCCGAATCTCCGCAGGCTTCCCCTCGGCAATCTTCTTCCCGAAGTTAAGGACCACGATCCGATCACAGAATCCCATTACGGCACGCATGTTGTGATCCACAAGAAAGAGGGTTGTCCCCTGTTCCACGATTCGTCGGAGCAGGGAGACGCAGCGTCCTGTCTCAACAGGATTCATCCCTGCAAAGGGTTCATCGAGGAGAAGAAGGGCGGGCTCAGCACCCATCGAGATGCCGATGCCGAGGAGCTTTTGATCCCCGTAGGGCAGGTCTTCGGCCACCTTCTCCTTGAGCTCTTCGAGCCCTATCAGACTGATGATCCTCTTCACCTTCGCGTCCAGATCCTCGTTTTCCTCCCTAGAGGATCCGAATAGAAAACGCCTGGCTCCGCCCTTTTCGTGGAGATAGCACCCGATCCGAATATTTTCTTCAACTGTAAGGTTTAAAAAAATCTTGTTCAACTGAAAGGTCCGGATAACCCCTATGCGAGCGATCTCATGGGAATTGAGGTGAGTGATATCACGCCCTTGAAAAAAAACCTTCCCCTGACTCGGCTTTAGAAAACCCGTGATAAGATTAAAAAGCGTTGTCTTCCCAGCACCATTGGGCCCAACAAGACCGAGAATCTCCTTCCCCTCGAGGTTGAAACTTACTCCGGAAAGGGCGCTGAAGCCTCCAAAGTTCTTGCTCAGATTCTGAATGGTAAGAAAACTGGCCAAATCAGCTCCCTGAACATTTCAGTTTCTTCTAAAGCCCTAACCAAAGATATTTGAAATTTCCTGGACCTGTCATCCTGAATTCATTTCAGGATCTCACCAAATTGGACCAAAAGGTGAGATGCTGAATCGGTTTCAGCATGACGGTCTTTTGGGGTCTTCTGAAAATGTTAGAGACAAATTCTCAGATTGTTTAGGTAAAAGTATAATGTTACCTGTTTATCATTTTTCTTTTTACATTTTGCATTTTGCATTTTCCATTTTGCAATATTCTTTCTATCCTATTCCCCTTTCGTCTGAGAAATCCAGAGGCTCCTCAGCCCCATGATTCCCTTCGGCATGTAGAGGATGACCAGTATGAGAAAGACCCCGAAGAGTATTCTTGCCAATGCGGGTTGCAGGAGCTGAGACAGCTCGTCGATCACCATCAGGAGCGACGCTCCTATGATCGGGCCGGCAATGGTCCCGCTCCCTCCAATGAGATTCATGACAAAGAAATAGAAAGAATGAAGCATGGTGAATGAGTCGGGCCCGATAAACCGGACGTAATGGGCGTAGAGCCCGCCCGCGAGCCCGGCAAAGGCGGTGCTGATCACGAAGATCCCCACCTTATAGGCGTGGGTGTTCATGCCCAGGGATTTTCCCAGATCCTCATCCTCCCGGATGGCGAGCAAAGCCTTTCCCATCCTTGAATGATAAAGCCGGTACTTGAAATAGACGATCAGAAAAATGAACGCGAGGACGAGATAGTAATAAGCGATTTTTGACTTGAAACTGATCGACCAGCCCTCGCTGATGCCAATTCGGGGTGGTGGTATCCCCGGGATTCCCATTGGACCTTTTGTGAGGCTGACCAGATTGGTGAAAAAGAGGGTGAAGATAATGCCACAGATGAAGGTGACGATGACGAAGTAGTGGCCTCGCAACCTGAGGGATGGATATCCGATCAGGCCGCCCAGAAGACCCGCAAACCCTGTACCACAAAGGAGCCCCACCAGGAAGGGCATCTTGTACTTCATGACCAGGAGGGCACAGGTGTAGGCACCAATGCCCATAAACCCGGCATGCCCCAGGGAGACAAGACCCGCATGGCCCAGAATCATGTCGAGGCTCAGCACAAGAATCACGGTAATTCCGATGATCACGAGAAGGTGTTGGATAAAGTTGGATGTAAAGATCAGGGGAAGTATAAGGGACATGGCAACGAAGAGCGAAACGAGGAAGATATTCTGTCGCCAGAATTTCATATGGCCCTCCTCCCGAAGATCCCCTGGGGTCGAACGAAAAGAATGAGGATCAGCAAGACAAAGGTCATGAGGTTGCTATATTCCGTGGAGATGTACCCGGCAACGATGTTTTCTCCGATCCCGATGATCAACGCCCCGACGATCGTTCCCAGGGTAGAGCCCAATCCGCCGAAGATCGAAATCGTAAACGCTTTGACAATGATATCCGTGCCAAAGTGCACATCAAAGGCATAGATCGGCGAAACGAGGGCTCCCGTCAGCCCCACAAGGGCTGTTCCCAGACCGAAGGTGAAGACCGAAACCTTTGCGCTTCCAATTCCAACAATGGCTGCTCCTTCTTTGTTCTGGGAGACAGCTCGAATGGCCTTTCCGATTCTCGTCTTTTGAAGGAAGAGCCACACCCCCGGGACAAGAATGCACGAACCCAGTACGATGATACCCTTATAAAGGGTGATCGTCCCACCCAAAATCTCTATTTTTTGCTCTCCGAATGGAAGTTGAAAGGTCTGATAGTCGGGACCAAAGACGAGGAGGGCCAGGTTCTGAATGATGAGGAGGATTCCGAGGGCTGCGATCAGGGAGTTGGCCCCTCGCTTCAGGGCAGGCTGATAGACGACGATATTATTGATAATCCCAACAATAGCGGCTGCAAGAATCGCAAGACAGATTGCAAGCACGAAGCTCAGTCCCCAGATCTTCGCTATCAGGAAGGCAACGAAGGCGCCCAGCATGTACAGCCCACCCTGGGCAAAATCGGCAATATCCATGACCCCCAGGATCAGGGTGAGACCAAGCGCTACCTGGCA
>Ga0315282_10012087_pt1 | contig 13267 bp, 12 predicted proteins | sample YL17G07_20_MG_FD_203693 | JGI IMG/M metagenome (GOLD analysis project Ga0315282, IMG submission 203693) | Sediment microbial communities from Yellowstone Lake, YNP, Wyoming, USA - YL17G07_20 | ecosystem: Environmental > Aquatic > Freshwater > Lake > Sediment | place: USA: Wyoming | collected...
GGTACTTGCGGCCCCAGGCATGGGCGACCAGGTTGAGGGACTCGGTGGCGTTGCGGGTAAAGACGATGGTCTCCGGCGCGGGAGCGCCGATGAAGCGCGCTACCTTGAGACGCGCCTCCTCGTAGCGAGCGGTGGCCTCTTCGCTGAGGGCGTGGATGCCGCGGTGAATGTTGGCGTTGTAGTTCTCGTAGTAGTGGACCAGGGCGTCGATGACGGCGCGTGGCTTCTGAGTGGTGGCGGCGTTGTCCAGGTAGACCAGCGGCCGGCCGTGGACCGTCCTCTCCAGGATAGGGAAGTCCCGCCTCACCCGGTTGACATCGATTGGTCCCATCGCCAAGCTGCTCTTTGCCTAGTCCAACCCCACCTTCACCACGCCGTCCTCTACCCGGACCGGGTAGCTTCGAACCGGCATGACGGCGGGGAGCGCTAGGGCGCGGCCGCTGCGCACGTCGAAGCGCGCCCCGTGGCGCGGACACTCTATCTGGTGCCCTTCCAGCTCCCCCTGATCAAGGGAGCCGCCGTCGTGGGTACAGACATCGTCAATGGCGTAGAACGTGCCGTCTACGTTGCAGAGGGCGATGCGCCGCCCCTGCACCTCGTAGACCTTCACCTGGCCGGGGGCCACGTCTGCGGTCTCGGCCAGCTTCACAAACTCGGTAGAGGTCCTCTCCATAGTCAGTCAACTCTCCCGCTGGTGTTCCATCAGGCCGCCAGCTTCTGCTGCACCGCCCCCGTGACCCTGTCGCGGATGGAGTCGCCGGGCATGTTCTCCAGCACCTGCTGGAAGAAGCCCTCCACGATCATGCGCTCGGCATCGCGCTCGGGCAGGCCGCGGCACATCATGTAAAAGAGCTGCTCCTCGTCGACGGGGCCGACGCTGGCGCCGTGCCCGCAGCGGAGGACATCGAAAGCCTCGATCTCCAGCACCGGCGTGGCGTCGGCCTTGGCGCCCTCGTCCAGGAGCAGGTTGCGGCTCTCCTGGTAGGCGCTGGACTGTCGGGCCGACCTGTGGACCCGCGTCACGCCGTAGTAGAGGGAGCGGGCCCGGTCCTTGACAGCGGCCTTGTAGAGCAGCTCGCTGACGCTCCGGGGCCCCACGTGGTCCTGGAGCGTCACGTAGTCGAAGTGCTGGTTGCCGCTGGGAAGGAAGACACCAAGCATCTGGCTCGACGCCTCCTCACCGTCGAGGAACGCCTCTACGTGGCCCTTGCTGACGCGCCCCCCCAGCCCGACTACTACGCTGGTCACGCTGCTCCCACGCTCCTGGAAGCTGCGCAGGAAGTTCAGGTTGTGCACGTGCTGCCCCCAGCGCTGGATGTGCACATAGCGCACGCTGGCCCCCTCCCCCGCGTGGACCTCCGTCAGGGCGCTGCTGAAGGCGCTCTCTTCGGCCTCCTCCGAGAAGTGCTCCTCGATGAGGGTGACGCGGCTGCCCGCCTCCGCCACCACGAGGGTGTGGGGGAAGACGGCCAGGCCTGACGCCGACATGGTCACCGTCGAGCGCAGGGGGAGCGTCACGTCCAGGTCGCGGGGCACGTAGAGGAAGGCGCCGCCGCTCAGGAGAGCAGCGTGAAGGGCAACGAACTTCTCGTGCGGGCCGCGCACTTCCCGCGAGAGGAGGTATCGCTGGACCAGGTCCGGGTGCTCGCGCACGGCCCGGTCCAGGCTGCACCAGACGAGGCCGCTGGCGGCCAGCCCCTCATCGAGAGCGTCCTGGATGGTCTCCGACTCGTGCTGCACCAGGGAGCCGGCCAGCCCCGTGTCCTCCCGTGCCAGGGAGCGCAGCGCCCGCGGCCACTCGGATGGCGGCTGCCCGTGCAGTGACGACGCCGCGTAGGGCAGGGCGTCGTCCATGCGCAGGAGCGAGAGGTCGGTGCGGCGCCACTCCTCCTCCTGCCCGCTGGGTCCCGGCAGCTCTTCGTAGCGGCGCCAGGCCTCCAGGCGCCGCTCTCGCATCCACTGCGGCTCCTCCTTGAGCGCTGAGAGATCCTCGACGGCGCGCCGGGAGAGGCCAGGGACGAACTCAGCTCTGCTCCTGACCTGCGTGCTCACTCTTCCCTCGGTCTCTCGAAGAAAAGCCGTAGCTGCAGACCTTCAGGTCTGCCGAATTCGTAGAGTCCAGCAGGGCTGAAGCCCTGCAGCTACGCGTGACAGATTCCAGATCGTCCCAATCCAATTCGCCATAAGTGCCAATATGCGTCAATCTGTGTCAATCTGTGGTGGGCAGGCCCCTACATCCCGTAGGCGTGGCCTAGCCGACCGCCCCCTCCATCTGGAGCTCGATGAGGCGGTTGAGCTCCACGGCATACTCCATGGGCAGCTCCTTCACGATGGGCTCCACGAAGCCGTTGACGATCATCTTGGCCGCCTCGGCCTCCGCGATGCCCCGGCTCTGGAGGTAGAAGAGCTGCTCGTCGCCCACCTTGCTCACCGTGGCCTCGTGGCCGATGGTCACCCGCTCCTCCTCGATGTCCATGTAGGGGTAGGTGTCGGAGCGCGAATTCTCATCCAGCAGGAGGGCGTCGCAGCGCACGGTGGACTTGACGTCGCGGCAGCCCGGATAGACCTTGACCTGGCCGCGGTAGCTGGTGCGTCCACCTCCCTTGCTGATGGACTTGGAGATGATGGTGGAGGTGGTGCGAGGAGCGCCGTGGATGACCTTGCCGCCGGCGTCCTGGTGCTGCCCGGGGCCGGCGAAGGCCAGCGACAGGATCTCGCCGTGGGCCCCCGGCTCCATGAGGTAGACGCTCGGGTACTTCATGGTGAGCTTGCTGCCCAGGTTCCCGTCGATCCACTCGCCGACGCCGTCGGCATACACCTTCATCCGCTTGGTGACCAGGTTGTAGACGTTGTTGGACCAGTTCTGAATGGTGGTGTAGCGGACCCGCGCCCCCTCCTTGACGATGATCTCTACGACGGCGCTGTGCAGCGAGTCGGTGCTGTAGATGGGGGCCGTGCAGCCCTCGACGTAGTGCACGTAACTGCCGGGCTCGGCGATGATCATCGTCCGCTCGAACTGGCCCATGCTCTCGGAGTTGATGCGGAAGTAGGCCTGGAGCGGGACCTGAACGTGGATCCCCTCCGGCACATAGATGAAGCTGCCACCGCTCCAGACGGCGCTGTTGAGAGCGGCGAACTTGTTGTCGTTGGCGGGCACGACAGTGCCGAAGTACTCGCGGACGATGTCCGGGTGCTCGACCAGGCCCTGGTCCATGCTGAGGAAGTTGACGCCCTGCTTCTTCAGATCCTCGCGGATGTTGTGGTACACCACCTCCGAGTCGTACTGGGCGCCCATGCCGGCCAGGAACTTGCGCTCCGCCTCCGGGATGCCCAGTTTGTCAAAGGTGCGCTTAATGTATGCAGGGACGTCATCCCAGTTGCCCGCGTCGCGGTCCGTCGCCTTCACGTAGTAGTAGATCTCGTCGAAGTTGATTCCGGAGAGGTCGCCTCCCCAGGTGGGCATGGGCCGGGCCAGAAAGTGGTCCAGCGCCTTGAGGCGGTACTGCCGCATCCAGGAGGGCTCCCCCTTCATCTCGGAGATCTCCTCCACACCAGCGCGGGAGAGGCCCTTCTTGCTCTTGTAGACCGCCTCCTCGTCGTCGTGGAAGCCCCACTTATAGGTCTCAGGAACGATCTCGGCAACCGTCTTGGCAGCCATCAAGGCGCTCCCTCTAGGACGCCGTACTCTTGGGTGATCCACTCGTAGCCCTTGGCCTCCAGCTCCTCGGCCAGCTCACGGCCTCCGGACTTGACGATGCGGCCGGCGTACAGGACGTGCACGAAGTCGGGCTTGATGTAGTTCAGGATTCGCTGGTAGTGAGTGATGAGGAGGACGCCCATGCTGGGCCCCATGAGGGCGCCCACGCCCTCGGCCACGGTGCGCAGGGCGTCGATGTCCAGGCCGGAGTCCGTCTCATCGAGGACCGCCATCTCCGGGCGCAGAATGCCGAGTTGAAGGACCTCGGCGCGCTTCTTCTCGCCCCCCGAGAAGCCATCGTTGACGTAGCGGCGGGCGAAGGACTCATCCACCTTCAGGAGATCCATAGTCTCCTTCAGCATGGTACGGAACTCACGCACCGGCACGTCGCTGCCGCGGACGGCCTTCAGGCCAGCGCGGAGGAAGTTGACCATGGTTACGCCGGGGATGGCCGTAGGATACTGGAAGGCCAGAAAGAGCCCTTTGCGAGCCCGCTGATCCGGCCTGAGTCCCAGGATGTCCTCACCCTTGAAGATGACGTGGCCTCCGGTCACCTCGTAGCGGGGGTGACCCATGAGGGCGTTGGCCAGAGTGCTCTTGCCGGAGCCGTTGGGCCCCATGAAGGCGTGTACTTCGCCTCTATTGATGGACAGGTTGACCCCCTTAAGGATCTCCTTGCCCTCTATGCTCACGTGCAGGTCCTCGATGACGAAGAGGGGGTCTCGGCCGGCTTGCCTGGTCATCTCGCTTTCAGAGCTCCTCTTGATAGTCCGGGATGCCTAGCTGACAGCCACAGCCCGCCGGCGGCCGCCCTTGGGGCGCAGCTCACTGGGGGCGGGCCCCTCCCGGCTGTGAACTTGGGCCACTTCTTGCTTCACCACGTACTCGCAACAGGGGTGGCCCTCCACGACCCGACCCACCTGCTCGACGGGCCGGCCCAGCAGGAGCTGGATGGCCAGCCGGTCGGCGGAGCAGGCCTGCTCGGTGGCCAGGGCTGCCCGGCGGTAGGGGCAGGCCGTGTTGGTAAGGCGGAAGCCCTCCGGTCCCCGTTCCCAGCGGTCGAGGATGCCCTCGGCCCGCAGGACGCGGGTCGCCTGGGGCACCCGCTCCTCCAGGGTCTGGCCGGCTACCTGGGGCCCGTACTGCTCGGCCAGGCGCTCGGCCACCCCCTCGAAGACCCGGCCCAGGACCTCCTTCCCTGGCTGGCCGCTCACCTCTTCCGGCCGCAGCTCCAGGAGACCCCGAAACATGCGACCCAGGAGACGCGAGTAGCCGGCGGAGGTGAGCTCCTCGGCCCTCTCGGTGGGGTAGAAGAGGAAGGACGGGCGGCCGACGCTCTGCCGCTGAGGCCGTGCGTCCACCAGCCCCTCGGCGCGCAGGCCGTCCAGGTGGCGGCGAACGGCGGCCGGACTCATGTCCAGCTCCTGGGCCAGATGGACCACCGTCGCCTCGCCCCAGCCCTGGAGCAAACGAAGGATCTGGGCCTTGGTACCCTCAGGAGCCACGAATCGTTCCTCCTACCGCGGCTAGTGTACGGCACCAGGTCCCCAATGTCAACGAATTATGGACTTAAAATGTATTTTGTGCGATAAAGTCGGCCACCCGAACCACAGAAGGGGGCCCGCCCCCAGTCAGGGACGGACCCCTCTCCTAGCATCCCGAACAGACGCGGCTGCTCTAGAAAGCGGCGGCCGCGCGCCCGTCCATGACTTCCGCTAGAGCCCGCGCATCGACCGGCCCCGACCCGCCGCCCGGCCACATGGACATCACCATCAGAATGTGGTCGCCGCGCCCGAACACGTACATGTCGAAGGCCAGCCCCTCTTTCAGGAAGTCAGCCTCAGGTGGCATCGACGCGCCGAACTGCTGGGCGAGCTGCCGCATGTCCATGGTCATGACCATGTGCAGGCCGACCCCTCCTTCTCCCAGGCCGGAGGCATCCAGCACCCGCACGTCCTTGAAGGATATGCCCGCCGGAACCTGGCCGGAGCCCAGGGCCTTCTCCATCTCGCGCTCCAGCTCCGCGCTGTCAGTGTAGCGCTGGAGTTCACCGAGGGACTGCTCCAAGAGGTCCCCGGACACGACCACTACGGCCGACATGACCATCGACTCAGGGAACTCATCGGCTGTCTCGCCCTTGGTGAACATGGACGCGGCCATGCTCATGCTGCCCTGGTCGGTGTCGAAAGAGAAGCTCATCCCACCGGGTTGCAGGTCGCTGTAGCCTGGCGGCAGGTCCTCCAGCGTCAGGAGGGCCGCCTTCAGGGAGGGGTCAGCCTCGCCGCTGGCCGCCGGCAGCCCGGCGGACGCGCCACCCGAGAACATAGAGCTCGACAGCAGGCTGAAGGGGTTAAGGGCGCCTTCCAGACCGCTGCCGTCGGATGGCGATTCTGCCGTGGGCTCCGGGACACTGGTCGGCACGACTGCGGTCAGGCCCGGCGGCTGGACACCTTCATCCCGGCGTTCGCCGGTGCTGTCGCCGCCCGAACTGCAGGCGGCGAAAAACAGGGCCAGCAGACCCAGCAGGCCCAGGATGACAATTGGCTTGCGCATACTCTTCTCCTTTCGCGGGACGCGACCTGTCCCTGAACCGGCGGCACGCGCTGCGGATTTGGGCAACGCGCCGCCCGGCCGGGCATCTCGGTCCTCGCCCGTCGAGAGCCAGAGGCTCCAAGGGTATATTCGGCCTCGCACCGGAATCACGCAGCGAGGTCCACCCACTACGACCGCAGCCAGACAGTCAGCGTCACGAGGGCAACTACTATCCAGTGGAAGAAGAGGGAAACTCCTCCCGGCGCTCCGCCTCGAAGAGGGAGGTGAGGTTGCTGTACAGGAGGAGCAGGACGCTGACTAGCAGGGCTGAGCGGAGAGCGGGATCGCGGGCGAGGCGTGGCAGGGCGTCCATCGCGCTCCCATGGTGCTACAGGCACCGCCCGACGTCACCCCCCAGAAGCCCTCGCCAGCTTCGCAGAGCGTGGAACTCGTGGACGAGCCCGGTCACCGGCAAGGTTCGCCTCAAGCCCAGCGATGTGTCAGACACCTGGGTTCTGTGCCGTTACGATCTCCGAAGGGATTATGTGGTGTACGTATTCCCGCTTGACTTCACGGAATCCGGCCTCGCTGACAAGACCCTCCACTAGCACCGGTCGGCAGCCGCCCAGAAGATAGGGCACCCATCGCGCCGGCAGCCACCTGTAGAGCCTCTCCCACCAAGTACGGCCGCTCCCGTCCTCCTTGCTCATGTTCACGAGCACGAGGCGACCGCCCGGTTTCAGGACCCGTCTGAACTCGCCGAGGATCACGGGCAGATCCCCCAGCGGTATGAGGTCCAGCATGTAACTGTTGTACAGCACATCGAACACCCCGTCCGGGAAGGGGAGTTCGCGGGTGTCGGCTTCCCGCAGGTCCAGGTTGGCATACCCGGCGGCACTGACCCGTCGACGGGCCTTTTCGAGCATCTTTGGGGACAGGTCAACGCCGCAGACGACCGTTGTCCTGTCCACCCTCTTCAGGATCTCCGTGAGCGTAGCTCCGGGGCCGACCGCCACCTCAAGCACTCTGTCCTGGGGCTGTATGCCGGCCTTCTCCAGACCCAGCATGCGGGGCTTGTGCTCCAGCGGCGCCAGCAGCCCGCCGTAGAAGTAACTCCAAAGGTTGTAGGCTCGCCGAATGCGATGCGTGGCCGCCTTCGCTTCCATCATGGTCGATTCCTCGCTTGTGGCGGACTACGGCGCGCAGCAGGCAACGCGAGGCCCGATCACCGCGAGACCCCTGTCTGGCATCCGACCTCGCGTGTCTGGTGCACAGCACGCCGGAAGGGACCATCCCACGGGCAGCGGACTTTGGTCAGGCGCACCCAAGCAGGCCCCCTCCCCTAGCTGGGCAGCCCCCTGGGAAGGAGCTGTCATCTCCGCTGGCACCTCTCGCTGGCTGGAGAGGAACCAGCCCTGCAGGTCTTCGAAGGCCTCCTCCATTCCCGGCTCTGTGCGCCAGCGCCAGCCATGCGCGCTCTTGCCCTCACCCGCCCCTCGGCGGCCATCCGACATCTTCAGCGTCGCCCTCAGCACGAGGCGGACTTGCTCCGCCTCCGCGGACGTCAACTCGTCTGTTGCCCACATGATGTCGGCCACCTTCCCGTATTGAGCGGGCCAGGCTTCTCCGGCCTTTGCCGGAGCTACTGCCCCTCTCCGCCGCAGCCACAGCCCGGACCGATGTTTGCGGGAGCTGCGCCAGCGACCGTCTCCGCGACCTCGGCTGTACGTCCCGGCGCGCAGCAGCTCGCTTTCGGGGCAGCACCGGCCACCGGCTCGGCGGCCTTCCCCAGGGCCCGCTCGATGTCGCGACTGAGGAACTTGCCGGCCTGCGTCTTCACCATCTCAGCGACGTCTATCGCCTCGCGCAGTTCGGCGGCTCCAAGGCCCAGCGCCGCCGCCTGAGCGGCGTATTCGGCTAGCAACACGCCGCTGTTACAGCCGGCGGCCGCACCGAGCCAGACCAGCGCGCTGCCACGACAGGGCGGCGGCCCTTGGGCGGCTAGCTCCTGCTCGTCGACTCCCAGAATGCGCCGCCCCACGTTGGCAACGGCGACGCCACCTCTCGCCCGCACGACCTGGGCCATCTCGATAGCCCACCTGACCTCCACGGCATCCAGGCCTGCCTTCAGGGCTGCCTGTGTGTGGTACTGGGTGCAGGGGTGACAGCCCGCCCCTACGCTTGCTCCCAGGGCCACCAACTCCTTGTCGGCGACAGTGAGGCCCACGACGCCGCTCTCTTCTGACACCTGGCCGGCGAATTCAGCACAGGCTGTCCCCGGAACGGCGGGTGTGATGGCCGAGCCGACAGCCGCGGCAGAGGACTCGGCGGACACGGGCCCGCCAGCGACAGGCCTCTCGGCCTCGACGTAGGCCGAGGTGAAGCCGCGGTCGCCGCCGTCGTCCCCGAGGCGTGCCCGCACGTCGGAGAAGCCGGCGGCGGAGAGCTTGCCCACGTACTCGTCAACCATCAGAGCGCCGGCGATGCAGCCGGCCCAGCTCTCCAGGTCGCTCCTCTCCTTCTCCGAGGGAGCGCGCACCCACACGATGTCCGAGACGCGGAAGCGCCCGCCGGGCCTCAGCACCCGGAAGGACTCGCGGAAGACGGCGTCCTTGTCCGGCGACAGGTTGATGACGCAGTTGGAGATGATGACGTCGAAGGAGGCGTCCGGGAATGGCATCCTCTCTATCTCGCCCAGGCGAAACTCCATGTTGGAGAGGCCCACCTTGCCCGCGTTGCGACGGGCGAGCTCGACCATGTCCGGCGTCATGTCCAGGCCGACGACCCTGCCGCTGGGACCGACCTTCTGGGCGGCCAGGAAGCAGTCGAGGCCGCCGCCGCTGCCCAGGTCGAGGACGTGCTCGCTCTCCTTCATCCCGGCGATGGCGGTGGGATTGCCGCAGCCCAGCGAGGAGAGAGCCTCCTCCGGCAGGTCCTTGAGCTCCTCAGCCGCATAAAAGAGGCGGACCAGACGCTCCTCCGCCGGCGGCTCGGCAGCGCCGCAGCAGGACTCCTCCGCCGGCTTGGCGGGGGCGCAGCACGACTGCCCCGACGCCGACGCGCCCGGCTTGCTCTCCGTGGCCTCCAGCCCCGCGAGCCTCTCGCGGGCGCGGGCGCCGTAGCGCTCTTGCACGAACTTCTTGATCTGATGGGGATCCCTCTTCGCCATGACTAGCCAGTCCTCCTCTCGGGCTTCGCCGGAGCACACGCCCCCGGCCCGCACTCTCCCGGCCCGCTGGCGCCCAGGGCAGCGACAGCCGCCTGCTGCAAGGCCGGGATGATACGCTGCCAGGCGGCGGCAGCAGCGCGATAGGCCTCCTCGCCCTTCTCGGTGAGGCGGCACACCTTGCGCTGGCGGGCCCCCTGGGCCTCCACCAGGCACTCCACGTATCCGCCCTCCAGCAGGTCGTGGAGGGCGGGATAGATCATGGCGTCGCTGGGCTCGCAGCACCCCCGGCAGGCCCCGCTGATCGCCTTGGCCAGCTCGTAGCCGTGCATGGCCTTCTCGTGGAGGGCCGCCAGCAGAAAGAAGCGGGAGACGCTGCGGTTGATGAGCATCTCCCAGTACCCCTTGCGCTCGAACTCCATCGCCTTCTCCCTCAGCACTGCACCACTGGACCGATGCCTAGCAGTGCTATAGCTAGGTGTACTATATATCGCTACCCTAGCCTTCTCAAGGCTGCTCTCAGCCCCCTAGGCGCTTTCAGCGCCATAGTAGCACAGCGGGGGCCATCTAGGCTCCCCTATGTCTTGAGCTCAGGCCGGATAATGGGGTCAGAAGCTTGGCAGACGGTCTAGACGGACTGAGGATCGTTGTGGCAGGCCGCGGCTGCCCAGCCCATCGGCCCGCCGACCGGCGGGCTACTGGATGAATCAGCCGGATTCGCCCTTCCAGCCGACCTCCACCTGGTCGCCACGGACCAGGACCGGCACCGTCGCCGAGAGCGCCGCCGCCTCTTCCCACCAGGCGGCGTTGTCGTCGATGGCGCGCTCCTCGAACGCCACCCCCGCCTCGGCGAGGTCACGCCTCGCCCGCTCGCTGGTGGCTCAGTCGCGCAGGGTGTAGAGGATGATGATGGCCATTGGTGGTCCACCTGGTGGAGTGATGCAAGCTGCGCTCTAGCAGTCTAGCACTAGGCAGGCGCCCCCCGCGAGCACTTCTTCCTGCTCACCGAGGACGAGCCGACTCTACACTATCGCCCCCGCCTCCCGCAGCCGCGCGATCTCCTCGTCCGACAGGCCCAACAGGTCATGCAGGACTTCGTCCGTGTGCTGGCCCAGGTCCGGCGAGGGGCCGCGCACGCCGCCCGGCGTCCGTGACAGCTTCACCGGCGTGTTCGGCAGCGGAAAGCGCCCGATGCGCCGGTGCTCCACCTCCACCAGCATCTCGCGCGCCTTCACCTGGGGCAGCGCCGCCGCCTGGGCGACGTTGTTCAGGGGGCCGCAGGGCAGGCCGATGGCGTCGAACTCCCGCACCCACTCCGCCGTCGTCTTCTTCTTCATGGCCTCGATGAGGATCGGCTCCAGCTCGGCGTGGTGCTCCGTGCGCAGGGGGCCGGTGTCGAAGCGGTGGTCGTCGATGAGGTCCGGCCGGCCGATGGTGGCGCAGAAGAGCTCCCACTGGTTCTCCACCCCCCAGCTCAGTGCGAGGACGATGTAGCCGTCGCGGGTGGGGAAGGCCTGGAAGGGGGTAGCGACCGGGTGCCGGGTGCCGATGGGCCCCGGCACCTCGCCGGTGGCGAAGTAGCGGGCGAAAGCGTTCTCCAGTATCGAGAGCTGGCAATCGAGCATGGCCACGTCTATCATCTGGCCGCGGCCGCTGCGCTCCCGCTCGTGGAGGGCGGCCAGCACGCCGATGGCCGTGAACAGGCCGGCGGCGATGTCGCCCAGGGAGGTGCCGGGACGCACGGGCGGCCCCCCGGGCTCGCCGGTGATGCTCATGATGCCGCCCATACCCTGCGCTATGATGTCGAGGGCGGGTCGCAGGCGGTCAGGGCCCGTCTGTCCGAAGCCGGAGGTGGCGGCGTAGATGAGCCGCGGGTTGCCCTGCGAGAGGACATCGTAGCCCAAGCCCAGGGCCTCCATGGTGCCGGGCGTGAAGTTCTCCATCACCACGTCCACCCGCTTGACCAGGCGCAGGAAGAGGTCGCGGCCGGCCTCGTTCTTGAGGTCGATGGCGATGCTGCGCTTGCCGCGGTTGACGCTCAGGAAGTAGCAGCTCTCGCCGTTGACGAGGGGCGCCGTCATGCGGGCCACGTCGCCGATGGGCGGCCGTTCCACCTTGACGACATCGGCGCCGAGGTCGCAGAGGACCATGCTGGCGAAGGGTCCCGCCAGCACCCAGGTCAGGTCCAGGATGCGCACGCCTTCCAGGGGTCCGGACATCGAACTCCTCCTGTAGCCATGTTCTCGGCCTCAGCATAGCACGCCGCCGCCCCCGGTTCTTGCCCCCCGGTTTCCCCCGTTCCCCTCCACCGGCGCGGGGCGCTATGATGCAAACATGAAGGTGAAGCGCTTGCGCACGCTGGTCCTGGGCGGCAGCGTCTTCGTCGGGCGGCACCTGGTGGAGGACCTGGGGCGTCGCGGCCACGAGGTGACCGTCCTCAACCGCGGCCTCACCCCCGCTGAGCACCTCGCCGCGGTGCAGCGGCTGACCTGCGACCGTAAGGACCGCGACGCCGTCCATCGCGCCCTGGACAACGCCTACTTCGACGCCGTCTTTGATGTCAGCGGCTACACGCCCGAAGACGTGGCGATCATGGTCGAGGTGCTGCAGGACCGGGTAGAGCACTACGTCTTCACCAGCACCGTCGCCGTCTATGCCCGCAGCGACTACGCCCCCATCGACGAGGAGTACGATCTCGACCGGCGGCCCCAGGCCAACCCCTACACCGCCAGCAAGGTCCGCTGCGAGGACATCCTGATGGCCGCCCACCGCGATCACGGCTTCCCGGTCACCATCATCAGGCCGTCCTACGTCTACGGCCCCCACAACCCCCTGACCATGCGGGAGTTCAGCTTCTTCCTGCGCCTCCAGCAGGGCCGGAAGATCATCGTGCCCGGCAACGGCTCCGTCCTCCTCCAGAACGGCCACGTAGACGACCTGGCCCGCGCCTTCGCTGCCGTCCCCGGCAAGCGAGAGGCCGTCGGCCAGGCCTACAATGTCACGGGCGAGAAGGCCGTCACCGCCCTGGGCTACGTCACCGTCCTGGCGCACGTCGTGGGGCGCGAGCCGGACATCCTGTTCGTCGATCTGGAGCGCATGCGGGCCATGAAGACCCCCGTCTGGCCCTACGCCTGGAGGGAGAGCCAGATCTTCACGATCGAGAAGGCGAAGCGCGACCTGGGCTGGGAGCCCGGCTTTGACCTCGAGACCGGCCATCGCCAGACCTACGACTGGTTCCAGCGCGAGGGCATGGCCGAGATGCCACCGTACGACTTCTCGGCTGAGGAGCAGGCCCTGGCCGAGCTGGGGGCCTGAAGATACAGACATATGCCGACTACGCCGCCCCCGGACACGACACGGCTGGACGTGCAGGAGATCCTCTTCCGGGCCTCCCGTAGCCGCCAGGCCCTGCTCTCCGCCTTCCAGAAGGTACCGGACGCCGCCTTCAACACAGAGCCGCCAGGCGAGTGGGGCGCCGCCCGTATCCTGCGCCACGTCGTCTTCGTGGAGTACTACTGGACTCTGGTGCTGCGAGAGCTGGTGGCAGCGCCCGAGGGACGGGTCGAACTGGGACAGGTGCATCGGCGGTTAGCCCTGGAGTCCACTCGCCTGGCCGGCACCGCCCTCGGCGAGCCGGCCCCCTTCCCCAGCCGGCGCGAGGCCCTGCGCGCCCTGGATGCCTCTCGCGGCGGCCTGGTGGCGGCCATCAAGGGCCTCCGTCCGGGTGACTTCGCCCGCACCATCGCCGACCCGCGCATCGCCAGCATGCCCCTGCGCTTCGTCATCGAGCACGTCATCGAGCACGACTGGGACCACGCCGTTCAGCTCACAGGCCTACGAGTCTAGGAAGGGGGTGTGCATGGCCGGAGGCC
>Ga0315282_10012088_pt1 | contig 13267 bp, 8 predicted proteins | sample YL17G07_20_MG_FD_203693 | JGI IMG/M metagenome (GOLD analysis project Ga0315282, IMG submission 203693) | Sediment microbial communities from Yellowstone Lake, YNP, Wyoming, USA - YL17G07_20 | ecosystem: Environmental > Aquatic > Freshwater > Lake > Sediment | place: USA: Wyoming | collected...
TATTAGCCCCATTATGGCGTTCCGCGGTATGCCTTTGATCGGTATCTTGTACAGACTTTGTCTCGGAATCTTTATTCTGACAACTTGGCAAAAATTGAATGGCCACAGTGATCTGCGTGCAGTGGCGATATCATACTTCCAACACTCTTGTGGTGGTGGGCGGCTGTCATGGTGGTCCCATAGCTCAATGTCTTTGACCTTGTCCTCACCGAAGTGGTTTCTGAGAACGCGTTTGTTCAGGATGATGCCCAATTCATACTTCTTTGTAGCTTCATCGCAATGGTTTTCCAGAGCTTCGAAGAATGCCTCGTCTATCTGGTAACAATTGAGAACAGGAACTTGTGAGGTTTTCTCTCTTTCGCTTTGGATGCCATGATTGGTGGTGCCTTTAACGATCCACTCTGGAGAACTGCAAAACAGATTGAAGTATGCGTAATCGCTTTTTGTGTAGTACTGTTTTTGCTTCTTGCTTTCAGCATCATAAAAATGGCAAAGCAACCCGCGTCCTTTTCGATTGCTATTAGCCCAACGCTTAAACATGGTTAACTCTTTCGTGGGAATCCCTCGCCAATAACAATTTCTCTTGTACATTCAAGTGATATTTGAACTTTAAGACCGCGATGCGCAAACCTATGTGAGAAGGCTTTAACAGATCACTGATTCTGCTTCCAACCTCGGTTATGGTTGGAATGCTACTGCACCCAAAACGGCTGACGCTTAATAGTTTTGAACATGATGGCGAGAGCCTCTTGTGCATCGGCTTGCGTAAGCTCTAGTATCGATTTTTCCTCATCAAGCATTCGACGAGGCAGCCATTTAACACTGCTTGGCGGTCGGGGATGAACATATTTGTTCCGGTAGCTGCGAAGTCGGTGAAATGCTTCTGCTTCTGACGGTGTGATTAAAGCGTGTTTAAGGGCTTCTTCTGTCAAAGTCTCAAATCCTGCCTTATTTAGGTCGCGGTCAAGCATTATGCCAGTCTCTCGTAGAAGACCTCGGAATATCTCTTCAAGAAGACTTTGGCAAAGCATTACACAAGCGATGAACTGACCATTCAAGTAACATAGCCTTGCTTCCTCAAAAAAGTGAAGACTTAGCTCTCCTCCAGGCAATACGAGGTAACCATTCTCTTTGCTAAACGCTTTGACCATGAAGCGGATCCTTTTCAGTCTGTATGGAAGACTAGTTGAGTCTTCTTCCTTAAGATACCGAACGAGTTCTTCATCAGTTTCCTTCAAATTCCCACCATTTGCGTTATAAGAAGAACGCAGCGTTCTATACTTATAGGTGATTATCGGCTCATTCTTTTTCTTTGTAGTAGCTTAGTTCTGCTGTTGCGCCTGTTGTTATGGCGAACCATATGATTGTTGCCGTTATGTTTCCTTGCGCGCGCCCATCCGCTTTCAATCATGACATCGACAAAATTGTAGTACCTTCCCAGAGATTCTGCAAGAGTTTTCTCATGGGCATTTTTACGCTTGCTTCAATTAGCTTTATTTGTGGCATCGACATCATTCTTTTAGGAAAAGTGTTTTATGAGAATCCTAAAATTGCGTTGTAAATTTTGCGGCTATTGAAACAGAGTTTCAGTAAACAAGGTTTTTGTTGAGCAAGATTCTCCAGAGCCTAAGGTTAAAGTTTTCATTCCCATGTATTTGCCTTTGCAGGCTTCTAAATGTGAAAAACGTGGCGAAGTCATCGCTCAGCCAAAAGAACTTATAAAGATTGTAAAGAGTGGATACTGTTAACTTATTAGGGATAGGCGGAGGCGTTAATGATGTTTCGAAATGAAGATGAATTTCAGGCTTTTTTCATAAGGGATTTTGGAAGCGTCTACCTTGGTGATTGGGTATATGCTAAGATAACAAAAATCGCTGGAGAGTTCATTCAGCGCGCGCGCGCGTTGTCTAGCACAGTGGAGGAATGGAGAGATTGCTGAAAATTGACGAGTCGCCGATTATTGAATTTCTTAAAAGCTTCAAAAAGGAAGGCGCAAAGCAATTTCTAATTATACTTCCTGACGACATTGCAATTAGAAACTTCTCCTATGCAGCCTTGAAAGAGGGAATCTCCCCAAAGGCCTTTGAAAGTACGACCCTTGAGGGTTTAGCAGAAAATATCCTCGACCCTGATCGAACAAGAAAACCGAGAATCGCAGAAAAAACTATGCTAATGCAACTTGCGACCGAAGCAATACAGCAAGGCTCCACGGGGCCACTAACACGCTTTCAACAACTGCCGCTCGAGAATGAGGATGTTCAAGAAGCATTGTTATCTGAGTTTGACGAATACCTAGGCGGCACAGATGCAGCTTCTTTGCATTCGTATTTGATTAATAGAGCAGCCAAGATTGAGGATCCATTCGCCAGAAACACTTCTTTGCAATGCCTAGAGGCGTTCAAACTATTAGAAGGGCTACTCGCAGGCAAGATTACATCGCTTGGGCCTTTTGTGTTTCTCTCGCGAAGCCATCTCGTCAAAAAAGCCGGAGAAGCGCTTCCTACAGGTTGGCCGGCCAAGTTCTCCAATATTAACGAAGTGCTAATTGCTTCTATCTCGGTATTTGACGCAAACGCGCTTAGATTTATCACAAGGATTGTTAAGACTCGTGAAGAATCACCAAACACAAAGTTTGATGTTAGAATTTTCACAGGAATCGGAACCCATTCAAGATTAAGTTCTCGCTTAACAAAAGCAGGAATACCGTTTAGGGAGGAAGGCAAGCGCGAATCACCCAAAGGCCCCGTTGCAGCAGCGATATTGTCTGGAGACAAAAGCCCAACGCCAACATTTATCGCGGCACCTGAAAAGAGGAGAGAAGTCGAAGCAGTGGCCAAAAAGATACATGAGCTTCTGTTGAACGGTGTGCACCCTTCAGAAATTTTGCTAGTCGCTCGAGACAGCAGCAAATACGTTAACTTGGTGAACGAAATTCTGCCTGCTTATGGTATCGCTTGCTATGTTCAAACAAGAAGGCCGTATGCCCATCTCTGTGCGTATAGGTTTGCTAAGGCCACACTGGATCTGATAACGAAAGTTTCGCAATCTTCTGAGCTGGACTGGAACGACATAACCGATCCTTTAAGGATGGGTTTCTGTCTTCACGGAGGAGGAAGAAGCTGGCCATTAGAATCAAAGGAGTTCATTTACCTTGAAGAATCGCTTTCTGTAGCCCAACAAAGGATGATTTCAAACAAAACATCAAGAGATCTACCATCATGGAAGATTGAAGTAGACAAACTCCGATGGCCACGCGCCCGAGGACTTCTCACGAAATTTCTCGAATGGGTTAAGAAAGAAGCTGATAAGCCCCCGACCAATCCAAAGGATGCAAGGAATTTTATCTCACACGTCCTCGGCAACTACATGTATCAACACAGCGGCTGGAAACGAGAATATCTCTCTCCCAGGCTCCAAAATCCAGGCCGATTCATAATCTCAAACTTTCATCCAACCTGGTTTGCCACTCGGATCAGAAATGAATTGTCCGAATTCGAGGCATACCTCGCAGACTGCGTGAAAACCCTAAACTTGCCAATACGCTGGGATACAGTGGCTACAGCTTTCGGGATGATCTTCGGAAGCAGAACCTATGGTCTACTGGAACAAGATTCCTCTGCAATAAGAATGGTTGACGCAGGTAACACATCGTTTCTGAAGGCCAAACACTTATTCATGATGGGCCTGCAGGCTGACGAGTTCCCAAGAATTTGTCCAAAAGGAGTATTCTTGCCTGAAGAGTTGAGGAGAACACTCGATTCTGCAGTTGATGGCGAAGCAGCATATCTGTATCTGAGAGGTCCGACAACCGATTATGATAACGAAGTTGATTTCTTGGAACTCTCACTCAGAACATGCAGCGAAGAATTAACCTGTTCGATGGCCTACCTCGATGAACGAGCACACGTACAGGCATGGTCAACTTTTGTTGGCGCATTCAGACCAGAAGATAATGAAAAGAACAAAATATCTCCTGACGACTGGTTACCAACACCCTCAACGCAGGGCTGGAAAGAACTTGCTACGAAAAACCCACCCTGGGTCAGACACAGGCTTTTCTGCTATCACCTCAACAGAAAATTCCCTTCCGCAACCCCGCCAATCGATGAAAAAGGGGTAAAGGAGCTAGCAACTACGATTGACCCAGCTTTCTACTCAGAAATGTTGGAGAAAAGAGTAGAGAGATACCTATTCCCGCCCAAACAGATCGCGGTCTCTCATAAAGAGCTTTGGTTCTCAATGTGCAACCTACAAAGTATAATTGGCTCCCCACTCAGGCTCCATGAAATAGATCTTCACGCTAGCTGCCCCCTCCAGTTCTATTTCTTCCAGTTTCTTTTCCTTTGGGACACCAATACGATCGACAGAGACACAATCCCATTTTACACTAAACGACCTCACTGGAGACTAGGAAGAATACCACGTAGAATCTCCTACGTTTACTGCTCGAACCGAACTGTTCAACCGTCCGCCAAAATCATCGATAAATGGGCAAATAGACAAATGAATCTAGGATCCTTCAGCAACCCCAACGAGATCAACAAAGTATTGTCTTCAATGCTACACCCCTTCGATCTGACACGCTTCTCAACTATCATAGAAGACGAATGGTATCTCGTTAGGCAAGAGAAGAAGGATAACATTCAGAGAGACTGGATGTGGATTCCAGACGGTCTGAAGGTCAAGATGCCAAGTGGAAACGGGCAAGAAGCGGAGGTAATCCTTCCGGCACATCGCATAGACTTGTTGCAAGGCTGCAAACTCATTATCACCCACATTAACTTCAGCAAACAACTGGACCGCTTGTTTCTTGGAAAGGAGCTAGTTGGAAGAGAGTACAGGCTTTCGGATATTCAAGATCCACTACCGGACTACTGCCTACCCATACTTCTCCATCACTACGCTGGCAAAGACAAAATCGCCGGCGGAATATACATAGAGCAATTCGAGGGTGCCAGAAGAGGCTACTATAACCGATCCTGGCTTTCGAAGCATAAAGGAGGATCTGGATATGACGAGGAACTTTCCATGCCTCCGAATGATTCGCCCGACAGCTTGAGACAGTTACTCACGCAACGCGAATGGGAAAGGCGATTTGAGCAGTACGAAACAGCCATTGCCAAGCGCATTAGCCAAATGCTACCCAAACCGGACATTACTTTCGCCGCCCAACCATCAAATGAGACTTGCTCCCGCTGTGTGTATGATAACTTATGCCAAATTCCCCGAGCGGAGGGTCTTGCATGACATATGGAAGCAGGTTGCTCAGGAAGGAGAGCAAGGAATTAGCGCCCGATCAAGAAGCCGTGCTCAAAGCCTATCTGAGTCCAGGAGGCAGAGTTTGTGTGGATGCTGGTGCAGGGACAGGAAAAACAACGACACTAATCGAAACTATGGCAGAGGTTATCATAGACGAACTGGAAAAGAACCCCGAGTCTAATCCTATGAGAAGTATACTCGCAGTGTCATTCGGAGTCGAGGCTTCTCGGCAATTGAAGACCGCTTTAAAGAAACGACTAAGAGACCACGTAGCCGCAGGAGGGAAGCTTCCCTCATTAATCTGGAGATACATAGAGTGCGAGTCGCACATACAGACCATTGACGCTTTCATGCAAGCACTCCTACGAGAAATCGCATTGAATTTAGGAATCTCTCCGGCGTTCGAAATTCCCTCAGGCTTAGAACAAGATGCTCTCGTCCAGGAAGTTTTTGACAACATTTTGTACGATCCAACAAATGCCGCAAAGTGGCATAGACTGGAACGGGCCTATCCCTCTCTCGACTATTTGGACTCTCCACCAGAAAACTTGCAAACCATGGTGTGGAGATCACATCAGAAATCCAGAGAAATCTGCATGGAAATCGGACAAGCTCACCAAAGCCTAGTGAATTCAGTGACGAACATCATCCACTGCAATAAATCTCCACCCTTTACAATGAAGGACCTTGAAGAGATTGTAAGAAACCTCTCAGGAGGAAACTACTCCCTAACCTGGCCTAAAGAGTCAGAAAAAGCCCTCATCGAACATGCCCAAGACGTTTATCAAACAAGCCTACAGCTCGCCAAAGACTTCGCCGATATAATGTCAGCATTCGACCGACAGTACACAAAGCTTACAAAAGAAAGAGGATGGCTAACCTACGTCGACATTGCATATTTAGTTTGGCAATACACCCACAAAGGCAGAGACAAAGACTGGACCACGAGTCTACAGGGGAGATTTGACCACATCCTAATAGACGAATTCCAAGACACAAGCCATGTTCAGTTTGAAGTGCTTAAAAGTCTGTTCAGAGCCGGAAACCCACAGTTAAGAAATCGTATAATGCTGATAGGCGATGTGAAACAATCAATCTATCAATGGAGAAGTGCTGAACCCGAGATCTTTGCAGACATAATAAACGGTTTGAAGGCAAAGCCAGAGGCTGTAGACCCAAGCCTCGAAGGCATAGTCTACAGACCTCTAACGTCAAACTTTAGAAGTCATCCTCAACTGATCCACCTATACAACGGGATTTTCTCGAATCTGTTCAGCGATGCATCGAGAGGCGCCGTTCTCTATAAAGTGGAATATTCAGCTTTGGATGAACAAGTGAAGGATCTAAACGGGGATTCGCCGAAGATTCACGTTTTGCACAATGATGAGGGCACTGTTGGAGGTTGGGTTCGTGAAGAAGCACGGAGAATTGCTGAAATTGTTAGAGGCATTTTGGATCAGACTTCGTCCAATGTCAAAGTGCGAGAGGGCAACCGTCTGCGACCAGCTCAAGCTGGGGACATCGCGTTACTTTTCCGAAGAAACAGGAACATTCCAAGCTATGTAGAGAAACTAAGAGCCGCCGGAGTAAACTGTGCGATTCAAACCGACGTTTCTCTTTTTAGCGAGAGTGAAGTTTCAATAATTATCGATTTCCTTGATTGGCTTGCAAATCCTGAATCCAGAGACTCTATTACGCGAATTCTGCGTTCTCCACTGGTTGCGTTAAGCGACACGACGCTGAGGTATCTTGCTAGCGAAGGTTTTCTGTTGATCAGAGCCTTGCAAGAATGGAACCCCACACTCGGATTACCCGAAGAAGATAAGGCCAGACTAGAGGATTTGATCAAACTGAGAAACGATTTGAGATGGGACAGAGAGGGATCCAAAGCTGCTCTGATTGAAAGGATAATTGCCAGCGGTTGCTTCGATTCAGTGGTTCTTGCCTCAGAAGATGGTGTACAATCACAAGCCAACCTTTGGATGCTGATCGAAGTGGTCTCATCCTGGGAAGAAGAAGAACTGCTACCTTATCGCGAATTCGTCGAAATTCTCAAACAACTACGGGAAAGAGCTTTGGAAGGAAACGAAAGAGACTACCCCCGAGCAATCATGGCTGACGAAAAAACAAAAGATGCTGTCAAGATCATGACAACGCATGCGGCTAAAGGGCTGGAATTTCCAATAGTCATAATTCCCGAATCAATGGTCTTTGTGCAAGAAAACAACAGGGGAGATCGAATGGCGCGAAATAGGAAAATAGGGTTGATTCTCAAACCCAGGGCGGGTCAGACCTATCTTCCTTCTCAAGTTATGATCGCTCAAAGAGGACAGAATCGTGGCATAGCCTGGGCTAGCAGAGGCAATGAAGAATCGATTTTGTGGCTTTCTCCTATCAGAGATAGCTCAAACGGCATGTTCATCGCTAGAACTCCAATCAATCAGATAGTTAGCGAAGCCCTGGCAGAGTTTTGGAGAATATTGTATGTTGCAGCGACCAGAGCAAGAGACCACTTGATTTTCTCCTGCGGCGATAAGTGGGCGAGATACGAATGGAATTCATGGATGAGATTCCTAAGAACCGCTATGAATCTGGGCAATACGCAAACGAGCGGTATCCAAAAGACCGCGTTCACGTGGAAGGACGTAAAAGGCAAGACTATTACAGAGGAGGTCAACCTAGGAATCGAGGACCTTCCGTCCCTGCTTCTACCTCAACCCTCTCCTATTTCTCGGCAAATCTATCCAACAGGCAAAGAAGCTGACTACGAAACTGGTTGCCCAAGCTTCGTTCCCTCAGTCATTAATCCCTCGACCTTTCCAACACTCCTCGAATGCCCCAGAAGGTATCAATACGAAACATTATGGAAGACGAGTGGTTTGAGGGCGCCTCCGAAGGCAACAGGATCTTCTCCTCCAGCAGGATTATCCGCCGAAGAATGGGGAAAAACAGTTCACGAGGCATTTGAGCATAGAGACTACGCCAAAGAGCTGGATTCTGACAGGCGATTGCTCAAATATTTGGATAGTCAACGACCTGAAGTCAGAATCGAACTTGAAAAAGTGCTTAGACACTTCTCCGAATCGCATGTGGGGAAACTCGTCGCCGAAACGGCTAAGAAAGGAGGACGATTCATTCCAGAACGAAGCGTCGAGGCACTATTAACTGCGATTCAACCACCACTGCTGGTCGAAGGTCGCTTTGACTTACTTTTCCAATTGACTAATGGAGACTGGATACTTGTGGACTTCAAAGCTGAAGAAGAACCATCAGCCGGCTCATATAGAGACAGAATTCACAGAAATCAAATTAACGCTTATGCGTGGTTAATTGAAAGAGCAATAGGCATCAAAGTAAAAAGTGCCTTCCTTGCGTACGTACATCCAATTGCTTCTCAGCGAGAGCACACGCCCGATGTATATGGGTTTGAATCCAACGCACTTAGGAAACTTAAGTCCCTTTTGGTAGAAGAGGAACACGGCTTAGAAGCCATACCATCACGAGGCACAAAAGGAATATGCCCAGTCTGTCCATATGGTAAAAGCGTAGGGGGTCCTTGTGAGCATTAGCAAAAGCAAAACAAAAACAAGCAGCACATTTTCCCAGAATAATGCGGTCAATAATCAAGTCTTCCCTTTACAGATTAAGGCTGAGAGGAATGGAATTTTCACATGTGATAAGGGATGCCTTATATCGGCACCTACAGCGACTGGTAAGACTCAGATTGGAATAGAGATTATCAAGAGAAAACTCCCGGCTAAACCATCGACTGAAACCTTTCTATACGTAGTTCCGTTCAAAGCCCTTGCCGAAGAAGTGTATGCAAAACTCTGCAAGCATCTTCCAAATTACAAAGTGTACATAAAAACAGGCGACTACGACAAGCCATTTAAGCTAAATGAGACGGACGTTCTCGTTGCAACTTACGAGAGCGTCGAAGGAATTGTCCAAGAAGCGATGAACTTCTACCCCACATTGGTGATAGCCGACGAGTTTTCAATAATAGCGGATCAGCATAGGGGAGCCAAAATAGAGGCATTGATCGCTTATTTATCTAAAAATTGTCCGAGTACAAGCATTTTCGCCCTTTCCGCAGTTCTTAGAGAACCCGAAAAGATCGCTGAATGGCTTGGAACTACTGTTCTCAAAGGTGAAGAGAGGGACAGACCCGTTCCGCTTCACGTTGAAAGCGTCTTCTATTCGAGAGGTCGAAAATCAGATGTTTTGGAAAAACTTGTCAAACAAGGTCTGGATGAAGGTAGCGTACTTATTTTTTGCAGCACAAGAAAGGGCACAGAAAACCTCTGTAGAGCATTGAGTGACCTAGTTTCGTCCACAATGACCGAGCTAGAAACTCAAGCAGCAAGAGAAGTAGCTGAAGAATTTAAGGAATCTTTTCCTTATCTCGTAGATCTGCCCGAACTGGTAAGGCAGGGCATTGCGTATCACAACGCTGAGCTCGAAGTTGCCCTCAGGAAGGCAATAGCAGACGCATTCTCTGACAGGAGAATAAAGGTTCTAGTTGCCACCACGACGGTTGCGGCTGGAGTAAACTTTCCCGCTAGGACAGTTATCGTCAGAGATATTACAAGGAATGGGCGTCTAATTCCTGTTTCGGAAATCGTCAATATGCTAGGACGAGCTGGCCGACCAACAAAAGACCCTCTTGGAAAAGCGTACTATCTAGTTCCTAAGGAAAAGGCGGACTTCTCCGATTACAAGAATTTCATTAGGTACGTCAATAAGCGAGAAGTTGAGAAGGTAGAAAGCCAAATACCCCGAAACCCCACAAACACTCTTCAGTTTATTCTTGCCACAGCGGCAAGGTTCAAGGGGATAGAAAGAGACGATCTGTTGAAAGCCTATAACAATTCACTTTGGGGTTTAGGGAACTCGTTGAAACCTCCAATGCTTTCGGAAGAAGACACTGTAAAAAGAATCGAGCAGATTCTTGAGCCTCAACCATCTGTAACGATAAGACCTGAAACGATCGCGGTTTCTGGGAATACACTGAGCGCTAAGGGGGGAGGAGGCGACTATGACATTTCTATTTCACCATCAGGAAGTAGCTGCACGTGTGATGGATACAAATTTGGGAAAGGAAAACCTTGCAAGCACATTAAGCAGCTCCAATATGAGGCAATAAAGGGGAATATTGGAAAGAAGATTCCTGAAGCAGCGGCCGTGGCAATTCTTTCTGTCAAAGAAACGGGATTGCAGCAAGATCCAATGTTCATGCTAGCCAAGGGCGTTAAGGTTCTGCTTGGCTATGGTTTTCTGGAAGAACGTGAAAGAAAACTGTTCATAACGCAGGATGGTAGACAGGCTCTCGTCAACTATCTCTTGAGTATGGATCATGTCAGAATCCTCAGGGACCGCATGAAAAAAGTTACCAAGGCAGATGACGAAAAAGACATTATAGGATGGGCCATTGAGGACTACAAGCAGCCAAGACAAAGCCAAAGCGGGGCGGAGGAAAAACCCAGTGGGCTTGACAGTAGGTTGGAAGAGGCACTTTGGGAACATATCGACGGGAAGCAGTACAGAGAGATTCGGGCTCTAGAGCAAAGGTATATACAGAGCTTCCTTGCCGCGAAAGATCAACTGGACCAGATTTTTGGCGCATATCTGGCATTTTGCGCGAAGAGCAACTCTAAACTTGCGTCGCAGATAAGGACAGCCAAGAACAGGGTCCACTATGGTTGTAAGAAGGAACACCTGCCATTGATGATACTTAGAATCGAAGAAATCGCCGACAGCGACCAAGCATCTGCACTGTTTAGACAAGGAATAAAGGATTTGAAGACTCTTGCGAGCTCATCGGAACATCAACTATCCACGATTCTCGGCGTTTCACTTGAAGACGCCAGAAGGGCCGTTGAAAAAGCCAAAAGCATACTTAGTCTGGTGAATGAGTGCGCTACGAAACCCATTATCGACAGAAGCGAGTTGAGTACGCTAGCCGCTCGCACAGGCGTGAAGATCGACGATCTCTTAGACTATTTGTTGCCCGCAAAAATGTCCCAGCAAATCAGAGGACAATGAGCATCTAACCCTGAAGGAATAAACATGAGAATTTACCTGACACATTGCTCCGCAAAGAAAGATGACTCTCTGAAGAAAACTGGCAGAGAAGTAGCCCCTGAAGCCCTTTACAAAGCGACACCGCTACAACGCTTTGTAAGCCAATGCAAAAAAGCGAAAGTGCAATGGGCCATTTTTTCGGACAAGTTCGGCGTTTGGTTTCCCGTGGAAAGCCACGAATGGTACGAAAAGGATCCGGATACAGTCACAGAAGAAGAGTTTAAGATCCTCAAAAAAAGCTTTGAAGAAAGACTTGGTCGTTATGACGAAATATACTTTTACTACAACCCGGGACGTTTTCACCCCTTATACAAAAGACTACTGAGAGAAGTGAAAGTCATGGGCAGGATAGTCCTGTTTACGCATAAGGACAGGATAACCAAAACGTGATTATATGTCTGATCCATGCAAATGGCTACATGAACAGCTAGACCGATTGCGGCCTTTCAGTTTTCCTTTCGACCCGAAAAAATTGCCCGAAAATGGAATATATTTCTTTTACGAGCAAGGAGAGATCTGGGGGCACGACGGAAACAAGCCGAGAATAGTAAGAATTGGCACACACAAAGAAGGGAATTTCCAGAAACGAATTGCCGAGCACTACCTTCTTAATGCTTCAAAAATGAACTTCAATAAGAATAGAGCCAAACCCTCTGACAGAAGCATTTTCAGAAAAAACATAGGAAGAGCCTTACTCAACAAACGCGTAGATTCTTACCTCAAAGTATGGGAGATTGACTTCACAAAGAGAAAAAACAAAGAAAGATTTAGTTCTTTGAGAAACATTGAAAAAGAGATGGAAATAGAATCTGAAATAACGCGAATTATAAGGAGCAAATTTTCTTTTAGGTTCATCGAAGTTGCGAGAGAGCATGTAAGACTGGGGAAGAGAGGACTCGAGCGTCCTCTTATTGGGACCATTGCCCACTGTAACCTCTGCAGACAGTCCAACGAATGGCTTGGAAGATACTCACCGAAAAAACAAATCAGGGAAAGCGGCTTGTGGCTGGTTCATCACCTGAAAGCAAGAGGAATCGATGAAAGGGACAAAATGATCATCTTGGAAACAATAGGCCTCATGTTGTAGCTCTCATAGAAATGGCAGTCCATAAGCTCAACGGGCTCCGTTTTATCAACTTTCGCTATTGCTGAGATGCGCGCGTTAGTTGAGCTTTGAGATCATCCATATAATCAATTGAAGAACCTTGTCACCAACAAGGATAAGCAAAGATATGACCGTAGCAATCAGTGCCCAAAATTGGTATAGCTCTTCTGGTTCTTTTCCCAGAACCGAATAAAAACTGACTGCCTTTGGAATTGCATCTTGTGGGCTCCTATAGAAGATGATCTCCTTTCCATCATTATCCTTGGCATCCACTAGATAGAATAAAGCAAAACCCCGTGATAATACACCCCAAGAAGATCTGGGTTCGGCTGGCTTGATCTCCCCTGGCTGAAGTTCTGGAATAGTGTAAGGTGTTTGTTCGAATTGCCCATTAGACCAATGGATAACAACAGAGAAGCTACCGCCTGGGAAAAGTCGATCTCCAATGTTTTCCAATTTATAAGCAACTTCGAAATTCTGACCCACTAAACAATCCTTTACGTGCATTCCTAGCACCTTTGCAGTGGATCTACTTTCTACTCGGAGAACTAGTTTATACATAGAACTAAACTTGAATGCAATGCATTTAAGGTTTAACACCCGCGGTTCTGTTGCGTAAATGAGATTAATGTTTCAAATTTAGGTTTGGTCTTTTTCTTGTTGTTGCAAACTGAGGTCTTTTCCATATTTGGTTACCTTTTTATGGCTCATCCTTGCAAGTTTATGTGGTGAGATTTTGCCTATACTAAAAACTTGGAATTGCTTGTACTGTTCAAACCGTCAATATGAGAAGAAACGCTATGATAAACCTGCAGATAT
>Ga0315282_10012089_pt1 | contig 13267 bp, 15 predicted proteins | sample YL17G07_20_MG_FD_203693 | JGI IMG/M metagenome (GOLD analysis project Ga0315282, IMG submission 203693) | Sediment microbial communities from Yellowstone Lake, YNP, Wyoming, USA - YL17G07_20 | ecosystem: Environmental > Aquatic > Freshwater > Lake > Sediment | place: USA: Wyoming | collected...
CATTCGCAACATTTGTAAGACCCGCGTTAGCTCCCCAATAACCACCCAGACCACCGCCGAGAGCGCCGCCCCAGGCATTTTCAAATTTGCCAGTAGCAAGGTAATTGCCTACACCGCCGCCGATGGCGCCACCGATAGCGCCGCCCCACCTACTACCTCCTCCATAGCCACCCCCTAAGTAGCCGCCGATACCGCCACCGATAGCACCGCCCACAGCGCCATTAGTGCCACCGGACATATAGCCACCAACACCACCACCAATAGCACCGCCCACAGCGCCACCCCAAGCACCTCCGCCTAAGGCAGAGCCAATATAACTACCCGCACCCGCTAGGGCGAGGTTTATACCTGCGCTGATTAGAAGATCTCCAGCGCTGGGTTCTTTGAATAAGTTGGAAAGGTCAGGATATTGTCCTTTATAAGATTTAGCTCCGAGGATTTTTTTGGCATCATTGTCACTCACAGGGACTCCCCCTGCAGGGGACTCTTTTTGAGTTAAAATATAGCCGGAGAATTCATTCAGGAATTTTTCTTTGGGCAGGAATTCTTCTTTGTGTTCTTCGAGAAAATAGACCTTATCTTCGGTTATGCGGGTGACTAAAATATAGTGGTCGGATTCAAGATGGGCGATGAAAGGCACTTCAGGGTCACTCCCCTTCGGGGACAGACCCTTCATTATATCAAGTTTAACCGGATAGAGTTTTGAGCCAAAAAATTCAGAGGCTTTAGATAAGGCGTATAAAGAGTTTTTGATGACTTTGGGGTTACCTTCAGGCTTAACCACATCATTTAAGATATCTATGCTTAAAGCCAGAACTGAAATATCCTGCTCAACCACCTGCAAACCTTTATAACTTAAGAATTCATACAGCGCTTTTGCCCCACAGGGTTTTCCTTGTAACCAGTTATAGATTTCCTCTATTCTTTGCTTGGAGATGTTCAGGGGTTTTTCTAATTCTATTGTCAGGGTAGGTGAGATTTTTATGGCATTTACAGACTTTCCAGAGATGTCGGTTAAGATATTTCTTATGGCAAGGGGTATATCAAGGTTGCGGATATCTTTGAGGTAGGCGGGCGTGTAAGTAGTGTTAAGACCGGGCTTCTGCCAGAGCACGCGCCAATCATACTCTACTGCCTGCGCCACCTGCTCAGGCAAAAAAACAGCCACAACTATGAAAGCAACAATTCTAATCCAAGCCTTGAAATTGGATTTGAATCCTGCTTTTTCTACTTGTGGCTGAAATCCTGAATCGGTTTTTTTATGGCCGCCTTCATCCATTTTCTTTACCTATATAAAAAGGAAAAAGCAAAGTCTTCCCCTTACCCCAAATATTCTTTATACTTATAGCGTTGAAATTAACGCTTTTCATATCTGAATACTAAATTCTTTATAAAACTTCTTAATAAGACCTTAAATAAAAAACCGGATTGTCAAATACTGACTTTTCCGTCCCTCGACTTTGCTCGGGACTCCCTTTGGTCGTCGGTATTCGGCAACCCGGCTATCTTTTTCTTTAGTTTATTAAGACCCGTGGCTTTGCGCCTCCTGATCACTCAGGGTTTGCCTTTTCGTTCCGTGCCCCGTTAGAAATCTTGCTTTAATTTCTAAGAGCTTTGGTATTTCTAACGGGGCGTGACTTATCTTAATTACGTTGGAAGTATAACATATAAAACCCGTCGCTGTCAAGTAAATTTTTGCTACTAAAAGAGAGCGTTTTCTTCTGCTTAATCTGTTGAAGTTTAAATGCTTCTATTTTAGGCAAAATGCCTGAATTTTCTTAAAATTTCATAAAAATAGGGGCTATCCCTAACGCAGGATAGCCCCTGATGAAAAGAGGGGGATTTTCTGTAATAAATAGCTTTTATTGCCTACGGGACCTCTGGCTTATCCCCCTCTTTTTTATCTAGTAAACTTTTACCCTACCTGCCTACAGGTAGGAATTGAGTGAAGAAACGCGTCTCTTCCAGATTGGACATTACTATATTTGTTACTATATTGAATAAATTCAGTCTGGACATTTCTCTCATCGAATAAAAGTGTTTTATTTGCCAAATCCAGCAAATACTCCACCCTGGGTAAATTGTAAGAGTATGGGGCCGCCAATAATTATAGCAATAACCGGCAATATACAAAAGATTAAAGGTATAAGAATCTTGATAGGTGCCTGTAAAGCATAGCGCTCACCCCTGCGATAACGCTGTAAGCGGGTATCTTCAGATATAATCCCAAATGCCTCACTTACCGGCGTACCCATACGCTCTGTTTGTACCAAGGCCTGAACAAATGAACTGACTTCTGGTATATTTAACCTCTTAGACATATCCTTTAATGCCTGGCTGCGCGGCTTCCCCCACTTTATCTCTTCTAATACCAGGGTTAATTCTTCAATCAAAGGATTGGAGGAGACCTTCTTTTCAATAACCCATTTTACGGATGTGGTAAAATCTAACCCTGCCTCCACACACAAACCCAACAAATCTACTGTCTCAGGAAGCACGCGTGCAATTTCATATTTGCGCTGGTTAATCCTTCTCCTTAACCAGAGCTCAGGAAGTGCATAGCCCAAAGCAAGAGCCGCCAGCAAAACTATTGGCTCAAGTTTCTTAAAAACAAAAAATACCATGCCCACTGCTAAAAGCAGCAAACCTAACTTGATATTAAAGAACTGTCCCGGTGTAAGATTTATATGTGCGGCATCCAGTCTATTCTTTATCTTCGCATCCAGCTTCAGTTTCTCTAATAACTTCTGGGTAAAAGGAAGGACAGTAGAAATATACGAGCCCATCTTTGTAGTTTCTACCTGGCCCTCCTCTTTAGGAAGAGGTATGCGCCTGACAGGGCTTGGTTGAAGCGAAACCAATATCCCTACTAAAATAAGCGCAATTGCCAAAACCATAAATACATGAATGAATATAAGCATCGCGTTCTCTCTTTTCCGCTATATTCTAATCGTGCTAAACTTATGGATAAGAAATATACCCAGTATTTGTAAGCCTCCTGCAATAAATAAAAGCATCCTGCCTTGTTCTGTGTTTAACATAATATCAAAGTGCTGACGGTTAAAGGTTAAGACCCACCAGATAAATATAAAAGGTAATATGGACATAATCATACCCTGTAACCTGCCTTGCAGGGTTAATGTGCGGATACTCTCTTTTAATTTATGGTTGTCTCGTATACTACTAGAAAGCCGGCTAAAAACTTTGGTTAAATCTCCCCCTGTCTCTCTGGCTACCAAAACAGAATTAATCAATAAACCCAATTCCTCCAGTTTCAACCTCTCATTTAAACGCTTAAGACTATCCTCTAAGGTAACGCCTATCTTGTTTTCTCTTAAAACTAACCCAAACTCCTGAGAAATCGGCGCTGGCATCTCTTCCACCAAAACCTCTATTGCCTGTAAAAGGGATAATCCACCTTTTAAAGACGAAGAGATAACCATTAAACCGTCAACGAGCTGGCTTAAGAACTTGTGTCTACGTTGCCTCTCCATCAGCCTAATGATGAACGCAGGTAATATAAAACCAATCCCGGCTGCGATTAAAGCCGGGGCTATTGAGTTGAAGACGAAAAAAGCCAATCCACCCAAGATAAGCGGACTTAAAGTATAATACAAAAACAGCCTTTCAGGCTTAACTACCACAAACATCTCGTCAAGTTGCTTTTCTGCCTGCGATACATTTTTTGCCTGAGCGCGATGGAGCTTACCTATAAGCAAAGGGATTATTTGCTGGCTAATTAAACACACTGAGTTAAAAATTAATATAAGAATAATGAGTTTTAATATGAACATACTCTGCTCCCAAGAAATCCCTAACCGTGGCTAAGGCGCATATTGCCTGCCATAACCAAAGGTGTCACCAACACTGCGCCATTTACCAGAAAGTGAACGCTTGAAATAAATAGATATCCCTAATAATGCTGCTACAATGACGGCAATCAATACTGCATATTCTATGGTTGAGAGCCCTATTTTGTGATATAGCCATCTGCGTCTCCTATCTATCGTTGGCGTTCGTGGCATCTGTTTCCTTCCACTGGATAGCAATCAGTTTCCTTTTCCCATATTTGGAAATTGTAAACAGTATTATTTTACCACGGTAATCCGCTGCCACAACTGTTTTGTCACTATATTTATCGCGGATACGCCAATTTGTAAACGAATTCAATGTGCCGCCTGCCCGCTTAAAACCAAAGGAGAGATTTTTAATAAAAGAGTTTTTATAATCTGCCCTTTTCTTCTCGTCGGGAAAACCCCTGTAGGTTGCCCCCACATCTATACCCATAGCCTTAAGATTCTCCCAATCAATGAACTTTTGCACTGCATAACTTCCTTTGACTAAATCACTAAATACCCTGCGGCAGAAGTCTATGTCCGCGCTCTTCATACGGATGAAGAATGCGAGCGCACCCATTACAATTACAATTAAAACTGCGTATTCTAATATAGGTATATCCTTTTTCATTTTAGTGAATTAAACCCGCATTTTGAAAATCGTAGTGTGCCTTGCTTCTCTTGGTAATTGTACCGTTAGAAAAGGGATTCCATCTTCCTAAAGCCACGTTACCTGATCGTATTTCTCTATTAACCGGGTCCTGTCGGGTTATTCTTACCCAGGTATTGTCGCCAGTGAAATCATAGTAATCCACCAACTCCAGGCAATATTCCTTTTTTAAGAAATTACCGCTTTCTGTGCTACGTGTGCTGGGTAGCCTAAAATTACTAACTTCTACGGTTATACTGTGGTTACCGCGGGAATCAGCCCAGCTATAAGTCGCTGGATTTGTGCCGCTATAGGTAAGGTTCTTATATTGCTGTATATCGTTATAAAATTGTTCAATCCTGGGGCAAAAACTGTCGATTCCGGCAATAAGATTTGTAATGGCTTGGTCTACCTGAGTAAATTGATCAGAGGCATTTGTATCTATGGTGCCTTGAAAATTAGGGTTAGAATAGGGGTAGGAATTGGGAAAAGCAGGATGACTCCTGCAGGGTACGCTGCTACGCAGACACTCCCCCCCCGGCACAGCCTGCCAAGAACCCCTAGGAGGCCCAGAACCCCTAGGAAGACATTCACTACAGTTGAATCCGCCTTCACCCACGTCCCAGCAATAATATGTGCCAAACTCGCAAACTGGAAGTTGCTGCCGGGCATAATCTATATCCCGATTTACTTCTATCCAGGCTCGTAGTTCCTCTTCTATTCCATTTTTTAGCACATCAAATAAATCCGCATTTACTTCGTTCTGAGAAGTGGGATCCCAGGTTGTTTCTGGGTCATAAAACATCTTAACCCAGGACTGCCAGTTATCAGCAAGCCTGTCAGGATCCTGGCCTAAAAATGCCTCAATAGTCTCTACCTTGCGCCTTAATTTACACACCATTGCCTGGAGTCCATCAGAAAAATTCTCCTCACCGCAGGTTTCACACGGACAATCCGATGTTGTTCCTGGCTGCAAGAGGAAGATGTCTCCCCCATCCTTATTTTGCCCCGCTGGAATCCTATATCCAGAATTGTATAAACTACGTGCTAGGTTTGCTACTTGTCCGTCCGCACCCTCTGTTTCTTGCCGGGAAAGGAGACCAGGCGTGAATGTAGATATTGGTAAACCACTATTTTCATCATTATAAGTTGTGGTGGTACCTGCATATTGGCTTCGGGCATAATCAGCAAGGTCTTTGAGCGTGCCCTGTACAAAGCCTCTCACTAAATTTCTTAATACTGGAACTCTATCTTTTAGTTGTGTTATCCGGTCATCCCACCAATATAAAAAATTGGATATCTTATCAGTAGTATCACCATTTCCATTAAGGTCGCGGGGATCCCCTTCCATTAAGGTCGCGGGATCTTTATATTTGTTCGGGTCATCCACTGTCTGCATAAATGCCTGCAAGAATACGCTTTCCCGAATCCGGTCGGATTCAGGAAGTCCACTTAATGCCTTGGCTGCAGCAGCAAAAGCAGCAGAGGTATTTTGCTCAGCCACAGAGGCATTGTAGAGAGAGGCAGCTGTACCAAGACCATGAAGAGCAATTGCAGAAGCAGCTGTTGCGACAGATGGAACTGCGGTTCCCCCTATCCCTGATGCTACTGGTGTTATCGCCGATCCTGCTGGAATAGACTGGCCAGCTGATATTCCTACTGCGGTTTCACCTTCAGCCCCTACTAATACTCCTCCTTGACCTGCAACTTGCCCAGCACCAACCGTTCCACCTGCGCCCGTACTTCCAAAAGCTGCACCTGCTCCGTAACCAATCGATGCACCTATCATAGCACCTTGTATGGCTCCTACAACCACAGGTGTCCCAGCATAAGATGCGCCTGCTGCACCTCCAACTGCGCCTCCTGCGGTACCGGCAGCAAGAATAGCCCAACCCGGAGCACCACCGACAGGCCAAGTTAATATAATTACAACTATCGCAATAACTGCCAACACTATAGCAAAAACTAAACTTGCCATACCCCCACTTTTACATTGCTTTGGAGGGTAATTAAAGCCTAAAGGTTGAGCCATTAACCGGCTTTTAGTAGCTAATGAGGAGGCAAGGGAAAGAGTGGCAGCATCCGCAGCATTAGAAATAGTAGTGGCAGTAAGAGAAACCTGGCCCAGATTAATTATGGTTAAAATAAAGATAAGCATAACCACCATAATTAATATGAGGAGTGTGGCAATCTGACCTTGCGGCTTAAGAATCTTCAGATTATTTAAGGAAACTGTCTTATTAAGATAATTTATCATTATTCATCCTAACCTGTTCTACTTAACAAATACATTCAATCTCGGGTATCTTGCCACATTTGATTCATCTACTGCTACTCCCGGATTAGAGTCTCCTGCACTAACCCTGCTGGCTTCATAATCCTCCTGCCTGACCACAAAGCGTTCAGTCACCCATAAAAATACCTTAAAACTAGCCCATAACAATAAAAGGATGCAGATGAAACTTGCTGCAAGTTCTAAGCTCGCCTGTCCTTTGGCTCTTATTTTTTTATTGTTTTGCCTCTGGCCAGTTATAAGTCTGGTTTTGAGAAACATTACTGGTAACCTCCTGTGGCAAAGCAATATTTCCGCTGGTATCATCATAAGCTCTATAGACAATATTTCTCGTAGTCTGAACCTGCCAGTTCCAGGTATCTGTGTCATTAATGGCTGAGTGAGATTCTGTCTTATGTAGCGAGCCATCCTTTGTTGCAGTCTGGTGATAATCCTGCTGTAAGCCCATTGGCTTATTAATGGTATGTGCAAAGGCAAAGAGCCCTGCGTTATGAGCAGGGTCATATAAAACCGGGAAGATGTATTTATGGTTTTCTGGGCCTCCAGTGTTGTCTACAACAGTATAGTGTGCACAATACCAGGCGCCACCTTTTGCTGAGTCATAACCATTGTTATTCTGATTAGGGGCATTCATAACTTGACTACAAATATCATTGCAATCTGTAGTGCTGCCTGGCACCTTAGCCCGCTCGCATTCTCTCTGACAGACCGCTGGGTCTACAATCTGCCGGCACTGCCTGACTGCTGTGCCGTAGTCTATAACCTCACCAGCACAGGAGTCAATAATCTGTAAATTTTTATAGTAGGTATAGGTCACTTCTCCAGTCTCAGGATTTATTACTTCGTCGTCTAAAACAACATCGCTGTCAGTAGCTTTGACATTTGTAGCATAGTATATCTCATTATATTTATCTAGGTTAGCCGGGTCAACATTATATTCGTATCTAATCCCCGCGGCTTTAAATGGAACGGCCTGGCCCTGCACATCAACGGTTACTTGAGGCAGTTCATTCACATTATCCGCTGTCTCATGCATTCTATAGTTGCGGGTTACGCCGGCAGAAGCAACAATAGGTGTAACCGAACCAATGCCAAAGGGGTCAGAGGGACTGGATATGTGTTTATCTGTAAGTATCATATAGGAAGCTGCTGTGGGTTTACCATCTTGAACAGACTCTGCCGCGCTTCTTAATGCCCTTCTAAATGCCAACTGCATTACTCGCTGCTGGGAACTATATCTTAAGCCATAACTGATTAAAACACCTAATAGCATAATCAAAATAGAACCAAATATCGCCAGCTCCAATAATGCCTGCCCCGTTAGAGATAGGAAACGCTTCATTCTATTCTTCAAATAACGTTTACCCATCCCTGTCTTTAAATATCTTTCTCTTGCAAGTGCGTCATTCATATCTATACAAGCCTCATAATATATTAATTCAAATGGACCTCTGTTTTTAGTAGAAGTTACCTTATTATCATTATGCTCTTGGAAGCGTTTCCTATCTCTAACGGGGCCTGTGCTTTTTTACCTTTTAATAAAGGCATCGCCAACTCCTCGTTAAGAAAAGTTACTGTAACGGCATTATATTCTCAGTGCCTGTTACCCCCTGTGCCTCATTAAAAACCGTAGTGGTGGTAGTACTAGTCGTGTCAGCGTTCTCAGTTGTATTGGCTACAGTATTGGAAAAGGTGTTAAAAGTCTGCGTGATATCCGAGGTGGTATTGCCTGGGGCATACTGCTCACCAACACTATCTGCGGTTTGTCTCAGTCTTCCCTGGATGCTACGCGTGATATAAATTCTCATAGCTATAAGTGCAGCAACCAAGCAAACAATTAACACGGCAAACTCTAAACTAAATGCCCCTTTGTTAAGGCGCTTTCTCATCTTTTACCTTCTTACTACTGTGACTCCTGTGAAACAGAAGTGGAAGAACCAACACTTGTGCTTGTAGTGTTTGTATTTCTTATCAGGCTACTATCATCTAAGAACCGTGTCCTAATCGTTCCAACCCTTACTCCAGTCGTATTAGAAACAGAGCTTGTCTGCCTTCTGAAATTTATCAACACCTCTTGGCCCTGCTGAGAGCCCATCTGGTTAGCAGAAATCTCAATCGCGGCCTGTAGCCCGCGCTTCATATACACCTGCATTCCCACCAAAGCAGCTCCCACAATTGCCAGAATTAAGGAATACTCTATTAAGCTCTGTGATTTCTTGCTAAAAAATCTCTTCATCTTTATCTTATATAATTTGTATTTGTAGTGGCATTCAGCCCTTCCAAATTCTCAGTTCCACCTTTGATCTGATTTTGGGTATAGTTGCTCGTGCTTGTTGGCATTGTCGTCTGATCGTTGAATGAGCCACCTGAAACATTCTCATATTGAGTGGTGTTTGTTATTGTCGTGTAATTGCTTGTTACGTGCGTCGCTGAATACTGCTCACCTATTTCATCAGCAGCCTGTCTAAGTTTGCCCTGGTAACCTCCTTTAATATACCACTGCATAGCAATAAGGGCAGCCACAACTACCACAATGATAATAGCATATTCTAATGTGCCCTGGCCTTTTTTAAGATTCTTCGCTTTCATCTATTTCACCTCCCTAAACGCCTTGTGCATTACCAACCATATACCTGGTTACCAACCCTATTAGAACCCACATTAGAAGTCCTATTCACAGCACCACCTAATGCTGTAGCTTCACCTACATTAGATGTACCTGTTGTATTGGTTACTGTCTGCAAATAATATGGCTCATATTGAGTGGTGTTGCCGAGGTTAGTGGTCCCTGTAACAAGGGTATCAGTAGCATCCTTCATCCTTCCCTGTAAACCTCTTTTTACGTAGGTCTGCATAGCCACTAAGGCAGCTACTACTAAGCCGATGAGTATAGCGTATTCTGCTGTGGTCTGTGCTTTTCTGTTTCTTAAGATACCTAACATTGATTTCACCCCCCTCTTTAAATATTTAAGGTAATAGGTTTGCTGCTCTATTTATAGAACCTGCCGCATTTTGCATCAGCTGATTCACTGCCGGCCTAATGATATTTTGTGCCGCCAAAATAATTATAGCGATGATAGCGGTTAAAACAATGACATATTCCAATACGCTTTGACCTGTTTTCCTCCTCATTTTCTCACCCCCTTATTTATTGTGGTTCAGCATTTATCTGGTTCTCAATTACCTTTAGGTTTGCCTGCACTGAACGCTGCACATACAAGCTCATTGCAGTTAAAGCTGCCACCACCACTGCAATAATCATTGTATACTCTAATATGCTCTGTCCCTGTCTTTTCATTGTGTTATCCTCTCAGCTGCCCTTTGAAAAACGCCTTTTGTTGTGCTTGTCCCCTGTATGGTTGCACTTAGATTTGCAATAAAAGTGTTCCCTGCTAAAATAGTGATAGCGACAATTACAGCCAACAGGATAAAATACTCTAAGGATGCTTGTCCCGTTAGAAATTTATGTTTTAGCAATAATCTCTTTGGTATTGCTAACGGGACTTGCCCTAATTTTAAATTCTTTTTTAAACCCATTATTAACCCCCAAAAGAAAACCGGCTTACCAAAATTCTTTCGGCTTTCGGTAACCCGGCTAACATCTCGCTTGACCCTCAACGAGAAACTGGATTAATTTTTTTTAGCGAGCATTGTCCCGTGGCTTTGCGCATCCACTCTCCTCCAAAAGTGGAATTGCCTTTTCGCTGCCGTCTATTTATTACAATTAAAATATAACATCTATTCAAGGGAATATCAAGAATATTTTTGGTAACTAAGAAAGCGTTTTCTTAAAGATTTTACTGAGGGGTGATGTTCAGCTGCAGCCTTTTATGCTCGGAATCAATGATTTCATTTTCATTTATCCGACGACAGGCATATTCGAGGTCTTTTAAGAATGGGAAGCCTTTCGGGGGTTGGAAAGTCGCTAACAAATAGTCTTTTTCTCTCTTGAGACTGACTTTTAAACTATAAAAACGTTCATTTATCGTCGGGAAATCGCTATCTTTGTAACCCAAGGGTAAGAAGTGCCACCTGACATACAAATCAAGCGCTTTTAGATAGTTGCCAAAGAGTAGCTTGATATCCTGGTCACCTTCTCTATCTAAGAAGACCTGCGCAGAGAAAAAACGCTGGGAGGTGGCGGTATAAGTGAAGAGTTCAATCTTTCGGCTGAAGTCCTGGAAACATTCGTCTATGTTTGGCCAGTGGCTAAGGTATATATTTGGTAGGTCCTCAGGGTTAACAACCCCATAGGGAAGATTACTTAAAATGACTAAGCGCGTCTTTTCTGTGGGAGTCATTTTTAAGGCACAGCCTCTTAATGTAACTGATTGTTTTTCAATAGGTTGTGATAGTTCGATTTCTATCTCGGCAGCATAGAAATCTTTTTGTAGCGCCTGAACAAAGGATGGTTTAAATTCTCCTATTTTGTTTATCCTGCGATACTCAGTAAACTGCCAGGGCCAAAATCCAAAAACAAAGAAGCGCCTCTTGGCTTGTTCTACAGGGATAATCTCAATTTCTTTCAGTTTATTGCCATAAAGAGTCAATCTGGCAATTGTCTTTTCTTTAGTGTCAAGGCTTAAGATGAAATTGAAGAATTCCTTGGTAGGAATATCATACTCCGGTGCAGTAAATAGAACAAAAGGCCCATCTTCGAAGAAATATTTATTTATGTAACTCTTTGTATTATAAAGAGTTGCAGAAAAATCATACGGCAGGTAAGGGGTTGACCAAACAGTGTGCATTTGGCCATCTAAATAAAGAATATTTCCATTCAGACAGCTAATTTTAATACAGCGAACTTCTTGGAGCGTATTAGAAATAATTTGAAAAATATCCGAGGTTATTGTCTTAACTGATTGTAAATCATTGAGATAAGATAATATGCCTTCTAAAGAAAATTCTCTACCCACAAGCGAGCATAGGCCTGAGGTTTCCTTCTCAAACAAAGGTAAATAAATCAGGCTTTCGGTTTTAGCTAAAAGGTCATTTTCCAGTCTATTTAGCCTGTTTTTAATTGCCTCGGTAATATTGAAACTACCCCTTATTAAACAATCGGCGGCTTTGAGCAAAATCGCGCCTGTACACAGCGTCTCCGACGGAAATTCCGGCCGTACAGCAGCTTCTTCCTTAATTGGTGCTATAGCCGGCTGCTCTACCACTGGTTCAGTCGGCACTTCAACCTTAATTTCCAAAGGCACCTCTGGCTTAAATTCTAGTAGATTAATCGGTATTTCGTGCCCGCGCCTTCTTTTTTTTGGCCTTCTTCCGACAGAGATACTTAGGCCTGTCTCTTTGATGATTGAATTAATGCTGGATTTAGAGACTTTTATTTGAAATTTATTCTCAACCAAAAGAGTAAGACCCCGGCAACTTAAAATTGGGTTTTCCTTTTTTTGTCCTAAAATAAAATCCTTTATTTCTGGTTTTAATTTATAAATAACTCCCATATTCTCTCCAGATTGGACATTATTAAGTTCAATTATAGTATAACATTAAGTTATCAGGTTGTCAATATTAATTCAGATTGGACATTTATAGGGTCGTCTTTCCACCCAAAGCAGGGTCGTTCCTTCACTCAAAGCAAGGTCTGTCCCCCAAAATAAACATTTAAATATTTTTGTTAGAAATGTGGGCTGATTACGTCTATTAAAATAGGAGGTGATAAATATGTCAAGAGCTCTCAGAATTTTCTTAGATAACACCACTTATCATGTCATGGCAAGAGGTAACCAGAAACAAACTACATTTATAGAAGAGCTGGATTTTCTAAAGTATATTGAAGTGTTAAAACACTACAAGAAAAAATACAATTTTAGACTGTATGGATATTGTCTAATGCCGAATCATATCCATCTCATATTAGAGGTTAGGAAGGGTTCAGATTTGAGTAAGATTATGCAAGGGTTGAATCAAACTTATGCCATCTGGTTCAATAAAAAATACAAAAAAGTTGGCCATCTTTGGCAAGGAAGATATAAAGGTATGATTATTCAAAAGAACAAATATTTGCTTACTTGTATAGAGTATGTAGAGCTAAATCCGATCAGGGCAAACATAAAAAGTTCTCCTTTTGATTACCCTTGGAATAGCTGGCTGGTCCGTAATGGCTATAAAAAAGATAGTCTGTTAGATATGCCAGAAATAATTTGAATGGGGACACCCTTCCGATTGGGCGCAAAGACGACCCTCGATTGGGTGAAGGAACGACCCTAGATTACTCGAGGATAAGAATGTCTCTTTCTTGAGTTGAACTGGACTCTAAAGCGCCGGCAGGCAATTCAATAGTAAGAGATGCATTAAAATATATATTGGTAAACCGAAAAGGTTTTACAGAAGATAAAGCCTTTATTACTATATTGTCCTTATCCACAAATAAGACATCAATAGGAAAACACATAAAGAAAGTGTGTATAGAGTTACAGGGTTTTATTATCAAGGCCTCACCCTTAATAAAACCCTGTAACTCTATACACACTTTCTTTA
>Ga0315282_10012090_pt1 | contig 13267 bp, 17 predicted proteins | sample YL17G07_20_MG_FD_203693 | JGI IMG/M metagenome (GOLD analysis project Ga0315282, IMG submission 203693) | Sediment microbial communities from Yellowstone Lake, YNP, Wyoming, USA - YL17G07_20 | ecosystem: Environmental > Aquatic > Freshwater > Lake > Sediment | place: USA: Wyoming | collected...
GGTTCTCGTGGACCTTCTGGGCGACGGACTCGATGAGGGCGTCCGCCTCCTCCCTGGTGACCTCCTCATCGGACATGAGTGTAGTTGGGGTCCGGAGCCATTTAAGCTGAGTACGCGAGTGTGTCCCTGATCTTTTTAGCGATCTCGTCCGGGTCCATGCGGGATGGGCTCCGGACTATCGTCTGGATTATCCCGCCGCCGTCACCGGAGCTGCGGGGAATGATGTGGATGTGAACGTGAGGTATGTGCTGGCCGCTACCTGGGCCGTTGTTTATCCCAATGGTTGTGGCCTCGGCCCCAACGGCGTGGGACACGACGAGGAGGAGACAGTGAAGAGCGGCGAAGAGGCCGCGGGCCTCATCGGGTGTGAGCTCCTCGACTCGAGAGACATGACGACGAGGGACGAGTAGGGTGTGTCCCGGGGCGGAGGGACGCAGCTCTAAGAAGGCCACAGCCCACTCATCTTGATAAACGACGCGAGCGGAGGTACGACTCTCGACGATCGAACAGATAATACAGTCGGGCATATTTAGAACTTAATTCAGATAGAAAAATATACTTTTTCAATAAAATAGAAAAAGAAAATTTTCTTAAGAAATTTTAACAATTCAGTTCTATTTCTTATTTTAGAGAGCACGCACATGCAGATAATCCAAGTTCGGCATAGAACATACTTCCCCCTCTCCACCTTAGACAGTGGAGATTAAATGAATCGCACCGCCACTTTCTCCCAGTCGATCCATAGAAGAGCAATCACTATCACCGCGAGCGCTACCGCGGATAGGGCAGCCCCAAGCACCCCGGATTCCCCGAAGAGGTCCTTCACCCACCCGAAGCTCAGCGCCCCCGCGTAGGCGACAACCAGGCACATCATCGTCTTCCCCGCGAGCATCGAGACGAGGATCTTCCTCCAGTCGTACCCCATCACCCCGAGGGGGACCAACAGTAGGTCGTCCGGCAGCGGCAGGAGGGCGAAGAGGAAGACGACGATTGCCCCGTACTTGCCAACTATCTTCCTGACGCTCTCCAGTCGCTCCAGCTGATTCCCCTTGAGGGCCATCCTCCCGCCCCTCCCGACGAGGTACGCAGAGAACTCCCCAACCGTGGCGCCTATCCCCGACACTATCCCCAGGAACAGGGGGTCCAGGACCGATCCGAAGGCGTAGACCACGAGCGCGGAGGGGACCGGTATCAGTATCGTCAGGTTCCCCAGCACAGAGACCGCGAAGGCCCCCAGGTAGCCGTACTGGTTAACCAGTCCCGCCAGCCACGCCCAGGGGTCCACGCAGAGTAGAGCCTCCGACTCGAAGATGAAGCTTGCCACCTACTTGATGTATCGAAAACCACCTGCAGAATGCGTCTAAGAAGGGTCCTCTACGAGGCCTTGTTAAAGGGCACCTTAATTATAAGAGGATTCCGAATAAGGCCTGTTTTTCCTAAACGACAAACTCCAGACCCCACACCAACCAAATTCAAGAAAGAGATAACCTACACAGCCGGAGAAATACGGACCCGCGACCAGAAACCCAACAAAAGACGGGGCCGGAACACCCCGGAAACAGCCTTAAAACCACCCGAAACGGTCCTAAACAGGCCCCAACCAGCCCCCAATCCCCTCCTCCCCGAGGAGACCGATGGCCCACGCTACCGGACGAAGCCCAACGAGCAGAGCCGCAGCAGGTCAAAGCACACGCAGCTGAACACCATCTTCACCCTAACCCGGGGAAGCGACGTCACCAGCACGTGACCCGACCTGAACACACGCTTCAGGACGGCGAACACCCTCTCCACCGGCCTACGCCTCGACCCGATCCTCGCGTTCCGGAGCCGGCCCCACACGCCCAGAGGGTGACCCCTGACTCCCCTCCTCATCGTCGCATCATATCCCCGAGGCTCCACACCGAAGTACCCCTTGTCCCGGTACACGACCTCACCGGGCTCAGACAGGTCCACCCTGCTGTCGTGGACAGAGGCAGGAGTCGCCTCGACGGCCCGGACCAGGCCGCTGTCAAGGTCCGTCTTCACGTGCACCTTGTAGCCGAACACTGATCCGCCCTTCCTCTTCGCCCAGTCCCCGTCCCTCGACCTCCGAGTCGAAGCCTCCTCCCCCCGTGGCTTACTCGGTGACTGGCCGGGGTCCGCCGTGATGAAGCTCGCGTCCTGGGCTACTCCCTTACGTACCCGGAGCCCCTTCCCCTCCAACTGTCTCTGGAGCTCGGCCCAGATCACCTTGTCCTTCCCCGTCTTCGCCAGTTGCTCCCTGAAGAGCCATATAGTGGTGCTGTCCGGGACCGTGTCCGGGTACCCGAGGAAGCGGCGGAAGCTGAGCCTGTCTACTGCTTCCCTCTCCGCCTCCTCGTCGCTCAGCCCGTACCACTGCTGCAGCACGAGGATCTTGACCATAACGACCTCGTCCTGGTTGGGTCTGCCTCCGAGCTCCGTATCGTTCCTGTAGAGGTCCCTGACGATGGGCCGGAACCGCTCCCAGTCGATGATCGTGTCGGCTTTGGCGAGCCTGTCGCCGAGCTTCTCCAGTTTCCTGTACTCGTTCTGGAGGAGGTACTTCTCGAAGGGCTGCATGTTTCTAATAGGTTGCCAGGGATCTATAACCTTAACCGAGTGGAGCCGAGAAGAGGTTATTCGGAATTCTCATAATTAGCCATAGATTTGATCACTTGGCCGTCTTTGTTAAAGATGAAAACCTCTGCTGCTTTCTTATCTCGAGTTATGTTATGGTAGTAGACGACGAGGCTGTCGGCGCCTATCAATACCTCAATCAACTCGAATCTAAGACCGGGTGACTGAGCTAACGACTTTTCCCAATACTTGCGTACGTTTTTCTTACCCTTCAGTTTCCCCGAGGGCTCATTCATCACTTGGACGATCCTGGGGCTGGCTATCTCAAAGTCGTCTGAATGGTGGGAGAGGATCAGATCTAGATCATGAGCATTCCAGGCATCGATCCATTCCCTGGCGAATTCCATCGCTCTCTCTTCCGTAATCATCCTGACTTCCCAGGTCCATCTGGGTTTCAATGAAAATCAATTTGTCGCCTAGGATCACCGTATTTTAAAACCATACTAACCTTACATCAAGATGGATATGACTGAGAGGCACAACGAGGTGAGGCACAGGTGGCTCTTTTCAGCAGACCTTGACAGAATGGAGCGAATTCTAAAAGCCCAGGGATTCACAACGGATTGGCACAGGTACCCACGTGACGCCATATCACTGAAGAGGTTCGTCGAACTGGACACAAAGGCTGACACCCTGACTGCACACCTCTCCACCCACAAGGCGATAATCTTCCAACATGCGCCCGCGCCCCTCACGGAAAGGGACAAACGCCTAGTAGAGATTCTATACAGGGAATATTCCCATAGCATGCCGTTGTTCGGCCTGATCCTCGCCTTCGCCTCCGGAAGGTCCTGAGCAAGGGATCCAGCAGGGGGGGTTCCTCTGATCATCAGACTCGTAAGAAACCTCTGGAAAATGTTATCGGCGTCACCCAAAACAATTGTCATTTGTGAGTGTCTTGGCTTCTGTTCGTCCATGGGACCCGGTTCAGGGTGATTACCCGTACCTGGTGGATAGGGAGACCCTTGACCTGATCCTCAACGAGGTGTCCGGTGAAAGGGCCTGGGACCTGGCCTCGCAGATCACCCGCTTCGACCGCGTCAGGGGAGGGGGGGAGGGTTCAGGTTTCAACGACTGTGTCGAGTGGCTTGAGAACAAGCTGCGGGACCAGGGCTTCGAGGTGAAGATAAACAAGTACAAGGCCGACGGAGCCCAGAAATACTATCAATGGACCTCCCTGACCGGCTGGAAGGTCCGAGAAGCCGAGCTCTGGCTGAAGGAGCCCAGAAAGAAGCTCATCTCGAGGTACACCGAGCAGCCTGTCAGCCTCATGCACTACTCCAAGGGGTGCGACCTTGAGACCGAACTGGTCTACGTCGGACCCGGCAAGGACGACGCCGACTACGAGGGCAAGGACGTCAAGGGAAAGATCGCCTTCGCCGTGGGTGGTGACGGCCACAAAGTCCACAGCGAAGCCGTGCTCAAGAGGGGAGCCATCGGCGTCATTGTGGGTCCCTCCGACAGGGAGGACCGGCTACAGTATCCTGACCTCATCGAACACGTTAGACTGAGCCCCACTGCTGAAGAAGTCGACAGAGCCGGCTTCGGGTTCTCCCTCTCGAAACGCCAGGAGAACGAGCTGATGTCTATCGTCAAGTCCGGAAAAGCCGTCAAGGTGCGGGCATTCGTGGACGCTTCGATAATCCCCGGAGACATGCCCGTCCTCGAGGCTGTCCTGAAGGGGAGCGAATCCCCGTCCCAGGAGGTCATCGTCATGGGCCACCTGGACCACTACAAGCCAGGCGGGAACGACAACGCCTCCGGATGCGCTGGCATGGTCGAGATCATGCTCAACGTCAAGACACTCGTTGAGAAAGGGGTGATCAAGCCACCGAAGAGAACCCTCAGGTTCCTTTTCGTCCCCGAGATGCACGGCACCATCGCCTGGCTCAGTGAGAACGAGGACATCAAAGGGAGAGGTATCGCGGGCATGAACATGGATATGATCGGCGAGAATGGCGCCCTCTGCGAGGCGAACTTCAACCTAACCTGCTCCCCCCTCTCGGTTCCGGGCTACATCAACGAGGTGATGGCCAACCTCCTCCCCTGGCTCGAGGAGGACGCCTTCTTCTCACCCAAGGGCACCAGGCAGAGGTTCAACTACCGCGTCAAGCCCTACTCCGGCGGCTCTGACCACCTCTTCTTCGCCGACTCGACGTTCAACGTCCCCTCGGTGATGCTCGGGCACCGAAACATTTTCCACCACACAAACATGGACACCATGGCGACCTGCGACTCCACAGAGATGAAGAGGATAATCGGGCTAGCCGAAGCAACCTGCCTCTTCCTGGCCAACGCCGGCGACGACGACGCACTTAGTATCGCTGGTGAGGTCTACTCTAAGGCAGCCGCTAGATTAGCGGAGAGGAGTCGGAAGACGTTACTCTTGCTCAGCCAAAATGCACAGAACCCTGCGAAGAGGAACACCCTGGCCGAGCTGTACATGAACACCAAAGAATACCCGAGGCTGCAGGCATCGCTCGAGAAGGCAAACTTACTCAAGGTCACGGAACTATGCACCCAAACGAACACCAAACGAGCTATCACTGATTTGTCGAAGAAGCTCGATGATGCCGCAGAGCTGGAGAGGAAGAGCATCGAACGTCGCTATGAATCTCTCAGGAGGCTCTATGATACACGCGACGCAGGCAAGGAAAGAAGACAGCTCTACGACAGGGCAGCAAAGGACATTCCGACAAGGCTCTTCAAGGGGCCACTGAACCAGGACTACGACAGGGCGAGGTACATCTGGAACCAGATAGAGGAGGTGGCCGGCAAGGAGAGGGCCAAGTGGTACGAGGACAACAAGAACCTGGCCGGGGGGAGTAAGGACTCCAAGGTCTTCGAGATCTGCAACCTAATCGACGGGAAGAGAACCGCCCTGGACATACGAAACATGGTCTCCCTCGAGTTCGATGAGACAGGTATCGAATATATCCTCAACTTCCTGGATGACTTAGAGAAACTCGACCTACTCTCGTACCGAGGCGGAAAACGGGGTAAGTAAAAATGAGCTCACTGGTCTGCCCGAGGTGCAAGTCCAAGAACGTGCACGTATACAGTCTGGTAGCGGTCACCCCAGAACTGAGGTGTGACGACTGCGGCCTCGTCTGGACACCGTTGCCTGAGCACTTCGGTGATGGTTTAGCTGGATCCCATGACAGAGACGGAGCGATCCTACCCTCCCTGGAGGAGGAACCGTTGCCAAAAGCTTGGTGGGATAGGATACGTTACTTCGTCCCTCTCATGATCATGATACTGATCGCACTAGTAGTTGCGTACTACGTGATTAATTACTGGCCACCATGATGTTGAAATAGGCTCGTTGAAGCATTTTCTGTTTGACTCATCCTGAAAAATACAGTTTTTTCTTTATCCTCAGGCCGTTCTAAAGTTTAATATATACTAAGAATACATTAAATTTAACCAGGCTTGAAAAATGGTTAATCCACTTTTCCAAGTCCCTGGAATAGTTTCTGGCAGAGCACTCGGTTTGATCTTCGACGTTGTTCTAATGCTTCTAGTTGTCTATTACATGGGAGGCGGAAAGAACATCAAGATCCGGAGGGTACCCGGGCTCGACGCCATAGAGGAGGCCGTAGGCAGGGCTGCGGAGATGGGCAAGCCCGTCGTAGCATCCTTCGGGATAGCGGGCTCAGGGTTCGACTACTGGACCATGGCTGGCCTCGCGATACTCGCACACGTCGCGAAGCTCTCGGCTAAAACAGGAACCAGACTCATAGTCCCCACAGGCGGATCTGACCAGTCGCTGATCGTCAGGCCCGTCGCTGAAGAGATCGTCAGGAATGCATACTTGATAGAGGGCAGGCCCGAGGCGTTCAGCGACAACGACCTGCCGTTCCTGAGCGGACAGCAGTACGCCTACACCGGCGGCTACATCGGCATACTCCAGAGGATGAGACCTGCATCGGTCATAATGACCGGCTCCCACGCCTCAGAGGCCATGAACATAGCTGAGACCTCAAACATGATCGGAGCCATCACGATCACCGCGGGGTCCTACGTCTCGAACACAGCCTCTCTCGCATGTGCATCGGACTACATACTTATAGGGGAGGAGGCTCCAGCAGCTGGAGCTTACCTGTCACAGGATCCGACTCAGAGGGCAAGCATTCGAGCACAGGACATCTACAAAGCAATCTCGATCATAATGATCATAGGCGGTCTGATCATCCTTGCGGCGGGCAGCGATGTCGTCATCAGGCTGCTGGTCTCATAGGAGGTTCATGAATGTCTGAAATTCTAAAGAGCAGAACGCTTCAGATGGTTGTGTTGGTCCTCTCGTTCCTTTTCGTCTTTGTGCCCTACTTTATAGATGTGAAGGTTCTCACCGACTTCTCAACACAGCTCATAACCATAGCCGCCATCATCAGCGCTTTCACGCTGGTACTTGCCGTATACAGTCAGTTCAGGCGTGGTTACACCTTCGTCCACAGGAGGAGCCGAGGTTGGATCTTCAAGGCTTACATGATGACCAGCATTGTCCTAATGCTGATATTCGCGGTCTACAGCCAGACGTCTGGCCCCTACAATTGGGTCATGTACGCTATAATCACACCTCTTAGCTCGGTGAACTACAGCATACTCGTCTTCTACATGGCATCTACTGGCGCGAGGGCATTCAGGGCGAGAAACGGGAGAGCACTCCTACTCCTCATCACAGGATTTATAGTACTATTCTATCAGGCTCCCTTCACTGGGGCCTTCTTCCCGCAGCTAACGCCTTACTCACTATACATAACTAGCACACTCGTGTCCGCCGCGGGACGCATGTTCCTGATAAGCGTGACCGTCGGCGCCATAGTCTTCGGCATGAGGGTGCTGATGGGCAAGGAGACCTCGATCCTGGGCGCGGCCAAGGAGGAGAAGTAGAATGGCAAACACTAAACCTGCAGGAAAGAGCGGGTACAGATACCTGGTTGAGTATGACAGGAGGATAATCTACCTACTCATATTCATCCTAGTCCTCGCCCCGCTACTACAGCCCTTCATTCTCCCAATCCAAGTCAGCCCGGACACTACTACTTACTACAATGTTCTCAACGGCTTGAAGAAGGACGACAAGGTCCTCGTAGTTTTCGACACCGAGTTCAGCGGATACATGGAGATACAGTCGGGCATCATAGCGTCTATTCGCATGATGTTCCAGCACGAGGTAAAAGTAGCCATTGCTGTCGCCCACGTCGAGGCGACTGGGATACCCCAGCTCGTGTTCGATCAACTAGCCAGTGTCATGCAGGAACACAACTACGTCTACGGAGTGAACTACATCAACCTCGGCTACGTCTTCCCGAACGAGGCCGCAGTAGCTGCTTCGGCTCAAGACTTCCACACGGTTGTCCGTCAGGATGCCTACGGTAAGTCCATCACGGGGACGTTCCTCGATGACGTAAAGGACTGGTCATCCTGGACCCTCCTCTCGGATTACACCACAGGCATCCAGTCCACAGCGCTCATCAACCACTACGGCCTGAAGGGCACTCCCATGATAGCGAATGTCATAGGGGTCATGATATCAACGTCGGCGCCCTATGTGAGCTCAGGAATCTACAAAGCCCTGCTAGGTAGCATGAGGGGAGGAGCGGAGCTGGAATACCTGACCGGGTACCCCGGTCCTGGCCTTACCGCCATGAACTCCTTCACTCTAGGCCACTACATGCTCATGATAGCCATAGTTCTCGGCAACGTCGGCTACTTCGGCTACAGGTCCTATCAGAACAAGCTGAAGGCTCAGGAGGTTAAGTGAAATGGTTGATATAATTGAGATCTCGATAACTGCGGTAGGTGCGTTCCTAGCCATCTGCATGTTCACGACCCTCTACGGAAAGAGTAACCCACTCTATGCCTTGGCTGAGGAATCATACATAGGCTTCGGAACCGCCCTGACTGTCATATGGAACCTGTTATTCATCTATAACACCGGCGTCTTAGGCATCACCCAGGCGGGTAAATACGCGCTCATCTTCGGAATACTATTCGGTTTGATGGTTCTTCTGAGGGTAAGCAACAAGTACAGCTATGTCGCTCGCATCCCAATCGCCATAGCCATCGGCTCGCAGTTCGGCTTGGCACTGAGAACTACGATCTTCACAGGTTTCCTCGACCAGATCAGGGGCACGATCTTGCCACTACTGACGGGCAGCACGCAGCAGATGATCTACAACTGGACGATCGCGCTAGCTGTCATCCTGATGCTGACGTTCTTCTTCTACACGACCGAGCTCAAGGGACCACTAGGTGTCAGCTCCAAGATCGGCGAGTATGTGATGTACGCGGCCTTCGGAGGCATTTTCGCGCAGACCTTCATGGGCAGGCTCAGCCTGTTCGTCGGGTTCATGCAGAACTACATGGTGCCCCCTTGGAAGATCCCTTGGCTCCTAGGAAGCCTCATCGTCGTGTTCGGAGCGGTAATCGTTCTGGACAGGATGCACCTGCTAGAGAAGCTCACGCCAGAAGAGTAAAATCCCCCTTTTTTAAAGAGGTCTCCGCATGGGCGAGAAGAAAGAGTGGAGCCAGTGGGAGGACCTCCCCCCAGAGGAGGAGAAGAAGCTCATAGAGGCCATGGCCAAGTACCTCATCGACCACAAGTTCGACACGATGTTCCTCATGGTCATCCAGAGCGGAGGCCCACTCACCACCATGTTCTCGGAGTTCTGGATGGGACTGTACGGTCCCTACCTCGACTTCTTCGGCGTCGACAAGTACATGGCGCTCATGAGGAAGAGGAAGAATGTCGAGAAGCTCATTGACATGCTTGAGAAGGCGCAGGACGAGAAGAAAGAGAAGAAGAAGCCGAAGGACGTCAAGCCTCAGGCTTAGGCACGCTCTCCTTCATCTTTTCGATTCGGATCCTCTTCTTGATCCTGTAGGATACGAAGGTTATCCCGAGCACGACCAGGTTGATCAGTGTAAGGGTGAGTGCGTCCAGCTGAATTATGCCTGCTAGGTATGCGACGTCCACTGGGGCGAGGATGATCACAATCATGTTCGCAGCAAAGAGGAACCCCTCAGTCCTCGTAACCAAGTCGGTTACCCGGCCCTCACTTGTGTGCCTTGCTGAGCAGACCGCTGACGTCTGATGCCTTCAGTTCCTCGACGAATGCCGTGACCTCGTCGATGAAGGGCTCCATGAGTTGCTTCCCCTTCTCATACGTCGCGGCTCTGGATTCTATGACCTCACCAGCAGAGCCGAGTACACCCGTGTCCGTGAGGTCTATTGTATCCCAGGGGAAGTCGGCTGGCCCGATCTTGCTCATGCCCTTGATCTTCAGGCTGCCAAGTCTCTCCTTCTGCTTCGTATCCACGGCCTTCTCCATTTTCACAAGGTTCCCGTGGAAGTAAAGATTGATGCTGGTCTCCCCAACCCCCGCGTGGCCGCTCCTTTGTCCCATCATCGCGGGCGGGAAAGCCATGAGGACCATGGCGAAGACGTTGTGGTTTCTCCTAAGCTCCCCGGCGACCTCGACGAGAGCGGCAGTGTTTCCTCCGTGGCCGTTCACGATGACCAGCTTCTTCACTCCATGGCTCACCATCGCCAGGGCAACACTCATCACGTATTCACGGAAGACCTGTGGCGGCACCCACAGTGTACCGTGGAACTGCCTATGGTGCTCTGACACTCCCACTGGAATGGTCGGTAGAACTAGTGCCCCGGTCTTGTCACCCACCGCCCTGCTTAGAGCTGCGGCCACTAGATGGTCCGTCCCAAGTGGGTTATGCGGCCCGTGCTGCTCTGTACTACCCACTGGCAGGAGAGCAACGTCGACGCGTTTCAGGAGCTCCCCCGCCTCTGCCCAACTAATCTCAGCTAGTTGAACCAATAGGCGATCCCCGACTCGACTCTCTGGGGATGTTGATTTAACACTTTTCACTAGAAAACTCGGATCATTCTAACGAGGGGAGGAGACAGGTTACTTTGCATTATTTACTGTGTACTTCACGCCGAGCGGCTTGAGGGTCTTATCTATTTTCTCTTTAAGCTCAGCGAGCATCTTCTTATTGGGCTCCTGAAGCCACTCGAAGAACAGACTGGAGTCACCCAACTCCCTCGACTTCGCGACTATCTTGGAGCATTCCTCCTTATCCACGGCCTCGGTGAGCCCGAAGTACGTCCGAGTCCACTCCTCATTTATCTGAGTAATGGATGTATCGGGGCCAGGCATCTCCTGGTCCATAAGCATGTCCATTACGCAGATCTGGGGCGACTCGACTGCGAGTTGCTCAAGCTTCTTGATGGCTGGTTCGAAGTCCTTTCCCTCTATCTTCACGTAAGTCTTCAAATTTATACCACATGTGAGGAATTACATTTGACATATATTAACAATTAGCTATTATGGCTTGTTCAAAGTGTATTTTTCATAATTTTTCCTTCTTTCATCACAAATTTAACGTTGCTCTCATCCTGGAGGCACCGGATGTCATCGAGAGGGCTTTTACTGAGGACGATGATATCCGCCGTCTTACCCGTCTGGATGGTGCCGAGGTCGTCCCTACCCATGACCTTCGCCCCATTCAGCGTGCCTATCCGTATAGCCTCCATCGGGGACAGGCCGACCCCCTCGACGTAGAGCTGGAGCTCAAGTGCGTCTTTACCGAATGGGAGAGGATCACCCATCGTGTCCGTCCCCAGGGCGAGGGTGAGCCCACCGTCGTGGAGCCTCTTGATGTCTTCGAATAGGGTGTCGTACATGCCCCTCGCCCTCGCTCCCCCGGGGTGGGTTCCGCCAGACGCGATCCTCTTGCTTATGGCATGGTAGATGGCCATGGTGGGGACTACCATCGTCCCGTGCTCCCGCATCAGCCTCACCGAAGCCTCGTCCACGAGGTTACCGTGAGCGATTATGTCTACCCCTCCCGTAACGGAGCGCCTGATGGCCTCTGGATTGTAGCAGTGAGCCATCACCCTCCTCCCCCACGTGTGCGCCTCGTCACACATTGCCTTGATCTCGGGATAGGTGAACTCTGGGATAGTCGGAGGGTCCCTCAGGCTTCCGCCTCCACCGCTGGTGAGTATCTTGATGAAGTCGACCCCCTCCCTGAGCTGCTCCCTGACCGCCCTCAAGCACTCGTCGGGGCCGTCCGCTATCCTACCGTCCATTCCCCAGCCGAAGGGGCGCCCCTCCTTCACCCACTCAAGAGGGAGGTAGTGGGTGTCGCCGTGTCCTCCAGTGACGCCGATGTACCTGCCTGCTGCCATTATTCTGGGGCCCGGTATAACACCCTCCTGGATCGCGTTTCTCACATGGAAGCCAACAAGCCCTCCCGGGTCCATTACTGAGGTGAAGCCCGCCATGAGGAGCTGGCTTGCCTCGTGGACGGCTGACCTGATGAGTCTGACCTCAAAGCGCTCGGTCAGCTTCTGAATTCCGCCGACCGCCGACCCCGTGAAGTGAACGTGGCAATCGATCAGGCCAGGCATCAGGACCATGCCCGCCGCGTCGATGACCTCGGCGCCCGACGGAATGACTGACCCGCCCGATTTCACATCGACTATCCTGCTGCCCTCGATCTCGATGGTTGGTGACTCGATGACACCGCTCGCGTCGATGAGGACTCCACCTTTAATGAACACTAAGGACCCTCGATCCTAGTCCGCTGCGAGTGGATAAAAGTTTAAAAAAACGCTGGCTTTCGGCTACCTCTGCTTCTTCAGGTCGTTGATAAACTCCGCAATGTCACTTACCAGGGCCTCAACCATAACGTCGCCCTTCTCCTTCGTGGCGATCGTCGGGTCCCCGAGCGACCCAATCTCGGTGACCTCGTCGAAGTTGTAAGGGATCCCGACCTTATGCCTGTACTTCCTTTCGAAATCCGTCTGTCCCCTCGGAGGCTTCCACTTCTCCGCCTTCTCCATAAGGAGCCGCTGCCCCAGCGTCATTCCTATGCTGGTCTCCATTTCGCAGGCGTGGCCACCTGACTCTTGTTTGATCACGTTCAGCGAGGAGGCCCCAAAGCCGTGCTCGGTCGGGAAGACCATCACGTTGTAGGCCACGATCCCCGTGTCCTCCCTGACCTTCCTGAGGGCCTCGTTCACGGCGTTGGTGTTACCTCCGTGGCCGTTCATGACGACAAGCTTCTTGAAGCCATGGTGGATCAGGCTCTCCAGCACCTCTCGGTAGACCTCAACCAGCGTTTCGAACTTCAGGGTGATCGAGCCGGCGAACTTCATGTGGTGCACAGAGTAGCCAAATGGCATCACGGGGGCTACGAGCACCCCTGTTCTCTCAGCAACCCGCTTCGAGATCTCCAGGGCCGTGAAGGCGTCGTTATCTATGGCCACATGCTTTCCGTGCTGCTCGGTGGAGCCGACCGGCATGAGCACCAGATTATTCCTCTTCAGGTACTCCTCGATCTCGGGACGAGTCAGCTTGTAAAGCAGATTCTCCAAAACCCACACCTCACCATAAGGTTGGGTTAGGGGTTAAAAAAAACGATCGATTGGCGTTAATCAGCCAGGAATCCTGCGAACCGCTTACCCCAGGCCTTGCAGTCGGCTATGGTCTCCTCAGCGTGAGTCCTTATCTCATAATCCACCTTCAAGCATGCCTCCGGGAAGACGTCGTACCCAAGTCCAAGCGCATATCCCCTCAGCTTGTTCTCAAGAGACCAA
>Ga0315282_10012091_pt1 | contig 13265 bp, 12 predicted proteins | sample YL17G07_20_MG_FD_203693 | JGI IMG/M metagenome (GOLD analysis project Ga0315282, IMG submission 203693) | Sediment microbial communities from Yellowstone Lake, YNP, Wyoming, USA - YL17G07_20 | ecosystem: Environmental > Aquatic > Freshwater > Lake > Sediment | place: USA: Wyoming | collected...
GTGTCAAAGGGTAGACGCGGCACCGGACGGAAAACGCGCCTCTTCCCCAGGCGCTACCACAAAAGAAGGCGCGGCCGGCGCCCCTCACGGGGCGCCGGCCGCGCCTCATCCCGGCGGCCTGCAGGCCGCCTACTTCTTGACGACGCCCAGCGGCAGGACGACGCGGCCGTAGAGCTCGTTCCACACCTGCGCAATCGAGCCGTAGACGGCCGACAGGCCGACGAAGATGCCCTCCCAGCCGGCGACCTTGGTGATTGTCTCCTTCTCGGTCCAGTCGCCGATGGCGAGCAGCACGAACAGGATGGTGAGGCTGAGGAAGACGGTCTGCAACGACCGGTTGATCTTCAGCGTGCCCACGAACATGAGGCCCGTGAAGACGCCCCAGGCGAACAGGTACCAGCCCATGGCGGCCCCGTTGGTGACCAGCGGCATGGCCTCGGTCCCCATCCACTTCGGGAAGACGATGAGCCCCACGAGCGTCAGCCAGAAGAGACCGAACGACCCGAAGGCCGTGGCGCCGAACATGTTGTTCTTCTTGAACTCCTGCAGGCTGGCGATCACCTGCGCGATGCCGCCGTAGAAGATGCCCATGGCGAGGATCATCGAGTTCATCTTGAAGGCACCGGTGTTGTGGATGTTCAGCAGCACCGTGGTCATGCCGAACGCCATAAGGCCGAGCGGCGCCGGATTGGCGATGGTGTCCTTGACCGTCGCCAGGACTTCCCTGTTGTCGTCCGCCATGTGGTCGAGCCTCCCTTTGTCGCAGTGCCGGCAGGGCGAGCGCCTCGCCCCCTCCCGAAAGCGGTCACGCTGTACGTGCGAACGCGCCCCCGCCGTCGCGACGTGATCGGGGCGCGCGTCTGAGGTTTGATATCACACCGCCGCGAAGCTGCCAAGCGACGGCCGGCGCCGCCGTGGAGCGCCACCGCGGCCGCGTTTCGACGGCGCGGCCGCGCGGCGCCCTACGTGGCCGGACTGCGCCCGCGTACCACCGCGTACTTGCCGCGCACCCAGTTCCACACGTGGCGCCGGCGCGCGCTCACCAGCGCCCACGGACCGTCCGGCACTCGCCCCCGTCCGGCCACCTCGATCGACTTGCCGAGCACGGCCGCCCGCGGGACCGGTGCATCCGCCGACGGCATGTTGTCGCCGCGACACAGCACGCCGTCACCCGAGACGCTCAGCACGCGGTGCTGGAGGATGCGGCCACGATGCACGAACACGACCACGTCCCCGGGTCGTATGTCGACGATCGGCGCGACGCGTACCAGATCGCCGTGACGCAAGGTGGGGACCATGCTGTGACCGCAGACGATCGCCCAGACCCAGCCCCGCTCGGAAAGCGCGGTCCGCAGCCCGTCCGCGCCGTCTGACCGGCGGCAGTCTTCCAACCCTAGAGGTCGACGAGCTTCTTGGTCTGGAGCGTCTGGAGGAACTCCACGACGTCGCCCTCGGCGCGCCCGGACTCGACCTCGTACTCTGCGACGATGACGGCGGCGATGTCGGCGACGGTCCGCTGACCGTCGACCAGCTCCCAGATGCGCGCCCCGACAGGGTTGAGGCTGTGCAGATCGCTGGTCCGCGGATCCATGATGAAGAACGCCTCGTCGATGTCGCGCGCCGTGACGCCGTCTGACCGCGTCGGCTTGTCGCTTGGCTTCACCCTCGTCCTCCTGCCTTCTCGTCTGCTCACGCCGACACGGCAGCCCCTCGACCCTGCCGGCTACCGTGCCACGCCGGCGCCGCGCCTGTCGGCCTCGATCGCCCGCCAGAACTCTCGTGACTCGCGAAAGCGTAGCACGTCGACCGGCACCGTGCGCAGAAGCGCCGCACAGAGGTCGACGGCCGGCTCCATGAGGAGCTCGTGACGCACGCCGATCGTGACCGCCCGCACGGCGCAGGTGAGCTGGCGCGACGGCGATACGTGCAGCACCTCGTCGTCGGCCGCCTGCTGGAGCCAGTAGAGCGCCGCCAGCGGGTGCGCCTGCGGCTCGGTCAGCAGTCCGGTGCGCTGCCGGAACGGGAGCGTGTAGGCACGGGGTCGACCGCTCCCGATACCCCCCACACAGGCGTACTCCTCACCGAGGATCGTCGCGCCGGCCTCGACCGACAACAGGGCCGACGTCGTCTTGCCGGCCCCGGACGGCCCGAGGAAGACGTACGCCACGCCATCGCGCACGACCGACGACCCATGGAAGAGCAGCGCCTTGCCGGTGGCGATGGCGAACAGCTGGGCGGTGGTCCGCAGCAGGGAGTCGAGGGCCAGCGGCCAGGGACCCGGCAAGTGTGCCACGACACGACGGTCGTCGAGGTCGAAGGTGGCCTGCCAGTCGGTGAGTTCCATGGCGATGCGCCGGCGCGGCGCGTCGACCTGGGTGCTGAGGATGCGGCAAACGGTCCACGACGCGCGCGACGCGTCGCCGACCGTGCACTCGATGACGACGTCGGGCGGCGCCGCAGTGACATGTCTGGCCAAGGCCGTTCCGTCGCCCTCCAGGCAGAACTCGACCCCCCGGAGCTGAGCCACCAGGGGGCCGAGGGAAATACCTATGTACGCGGGGACATCTTCAGACAACAGACAGACTGTGACAGTTCGAAAAGATCACCACATCGACATGTAGATCGGGGTGTCCTCACACTCAGCCATGGTGTAGGGATTGATCATCGAGCAACCTGTGGCAAGCGTCTCAAAGACGGACTCGCTCTCGATGGTGGGCTTCTCGTACTCTTTCTTCACGAAGTTCACCTCCCCGTCACGGGCTCGCGCCTCGCTCTGACCCTTTTTTACCAGATGCCGGCGTGTCAAGCAAGGCCCAACCGCCGAATCGTGGCCAACCGTCCGCGTCCTGTCTATCTTACTCCCGCTCCGCGGGGCACGCCGTCCGGCAGCGGTACGTCTCGCGAATGTCGCGCGCGAGGACGGCCAACTCGCAGGCGCGCGTGCTGGGACCGGAGAGATCGCCGTCCTCGACGGCCGCCAGACGGGCGCAGCGGTTCACGCAGTAGTCGACCAGGTCACAGGCGTTGCACTGCTCGAGCGGCCGCGCCATGGCTCGTCGGTGGGCCTGGGCGACCTCGCCGCGCCAGACCTCGCGGAACGGTGTCTCACACAGGTTGCCGAAGGCCGGCAGGAATCCGATGCAAGGGTACACATCGCCGCCGGCATCGATGAACGCCGTGGTGAACCCGGCCGTGCAGTTGACGGCCGTCCGCTGGGGCGGCTCGTCGGGACGCATCGCCAGCCGGCCCTCGCGGGTGTCGGCCATCATCGTCTCGTCGAGGTAGAAGCGCTTGAGCTGCTCGATGCCCGCGCGGTGCTCCAGGACGTCGCCCGCCCCATCGGTACGCGGGGCGACGGTCGGGTCGAACGTGAACGCGCAGTCCATCTCGTTGGCCAGGTCGATGATCTGCCGGTACTCGTCAAGCGTCTCGTGCATGAGCACCGAGCCGATGCCGACTCGTACGCCGGCCGCCGTCAGTCCACGGATCGTCGCCACCGTGCGCTCGAACGAGCCGTCGACGCCGGTGACGGCGTCGTGCGCCGCCGCCGTGCCGCCGTAGAGGCTGACGGCCACGCTGGCCGGTTTCAGGTCGGCGATGGCCAGCACGTCGTCGTCGTCCAACAGCGTACCGTTGGTCTGCATGCTGATGATCATGCCGCTGCGACGGGCGGCGCGGGCGATGTCGAGCCAGTCCTCGCGCAGAGCGAGCTCGCCGCCGGTCAGCGCCACCCCCAGGGTGCCCTCAGCGGCCAACTCGTCGAAGAGGGCCGCCAGACGCTCGGCGGTCAGCTCGTCGCGGCGCCCGGCGACGTAGCAGTGGATGCAGCGCAGGTTGCAGCGCTTGGTCAGCTCAAGGTGGACCGTGAGGGGGATGGCCTTGAAGAAGGCACGGGCGCGAAGCTCGTACTTGAGCGACTTGGCTTCGCGCCCGTGCCCCTGTTCATGGCTGTCGACGTCGTGGGTCACGAACGGTCAACAGACCATTGTTGTGCCGTAGGTCACCAGGCGTAGTCCCAGTCCTCGTAGTAGGTTCCGGTGCCGCTCGGGTAGCGGAAGGCATCGATGTAGACGTAGGTGCCGCCGCCGGTGCCCGCGACGCCGCTGTTGGCGACCATGATGGTGTGCGTGCCGGTACCCAGGCCGGAGTAGGCCGTGACGGCAGGAGTGGCGTTGTTCCACCACTGCGTCGTGGCGTTGTACATGTTGACGGTGCCCTTGTTGATGCCGTCGATGTACACCTGCGCCGAGCCGCCGAGGCTGCCCCTGCGGTAGACCAGGTCGATCGAGTCGCCGCTGAAGGTGAAGGCCGCCAGGGCCACTGTGCTCGGCTCGCCTGCATAGGTGCCGCCGTGAGCGGAGGCGTTGGCGACAATCGGCCACTTGTACAGCGTCATGCCGTCCATGTTGTTCTCGAAGTTGCGGCAGGCGCCGTAGGTGGCGTCATTGGCGGCATCGGCCTCGACCGAGTCGTGCGAGGCCTGGAAGTTGTCGTGGTAGATGTAGGTGCCGCCGCCAGCGCCCGCGACGCCGCTGTTCATGACGTAGATGGTGTGGGCGCCCGCCGCCAGGGCAGCGCTCGTCCAGGTCTGCTTCCACTGCGTGGTGGCGTTGTACTGGCTCACGCCAGCGGCCACCCTGTGGCCCACGTCGGTGCCGTCGATGTAGATGTCGGCGCTACCGCCCAGCGAGCCCTTGCGGTAGACCCAGGTGATGGTGCCGTTGGTGGCCGTGTAGAACGACGCCGAGATCCTTCCCAGGGTCGACGGCTCACCGGAGTAGGCGCGCTCGCTGGCACTCGTGTTGCGGACGACCGCCCACTGGTAGTTGGCCTTGGGGTTGGTGTCGGCCGTCTGGAACGACCACGTCGCCTGCATGGGCATGGAGCTGTCGGGCTGGCCGCCAGGCTTCATGTAGGTGTCGTTGACGATGTCGGTCCAGGTGTTGTACATCGGGCTGGTCCCCGTGTGGTCGGCGGTGCCCCACAGCTCCTGGTTCATGTTCCACCAGGAGTTCACGAACGGGGCGGTGACGTTATAGGTCTGGATGTCGGTCCCGACCGCGCCGCCGCCGACGGCCGCGTCGGTGCCGTTGACCACGTACTGCGTCGTCCAGTCGTCGATGCGCAGCACGCCGCCCGGCTTGCGCTCCTGCATGTAGACGTCCCAGCTACCCCAGACGTTGGAGGTCGGCGGGACGGACGTGCGCGTGAGCGTGCCCGGGAAGTACTGGAAGACCGTGCGCACCTCGCCGGTCGCCGGCGTCTGGAACTCGCCGTCGATCGGGCAGGAGGTGCCCGTCTTGGGCCAACCCGGCTGCTCGATGCCGTTCAACGTGATGGCCAGGCTGTAGGGGCAGTCGCCCACGTACGGAGAGACCCCGATCCAGAATGTCTGGCCGATGTCGGCCGCCCTGACCGTCCAGGTGTCGACCTGCGGGTTGGTGCCCGCGTACAGACCGGCCGGCGAGTTGTCGATGTAGTCAGGCGTGAACAGCAGGCCATCGCACTCGTACTGTGGGAACACCGGCGCGGCCGGAACGCCGCCCGGGCCCGTCCACGAGAGTGAGACCCTCAGCGTGCCACTGGTCGTGGGGCTCCAGGCGTACAGATCGTTGCCCGCCCACCCGTACTGGATCCTGGTCTGGGCGGCGGCGAACGCCGTGCCGGCGAACACCGTCAGGCCCACCAGGACCAGGAGCGCCACGACAGCCAAGATAGTCAGCCTCGTCTTCACTCGCTTGCTCCTTTCGCTCGCATCTCGCATGTTGCCCTTGCTGGATTGTCAGATTCCCACCCGTCCGTCACCACGGGCCCCTCCCGTGGCCGGACCGCCACCGGACGGGCGGGCCACTGCCCTCGTGCGGTCTCGTATCTCGCGACTCACCCCCCTCCACCTGGCGCGACAGAACGCCGCGCGCAGGGCACAGCATGGTTGAGAGCTGCTGCCGTAAGTATAGGAACCGTCGCCGGGCAAGTAAATACCGTGCAGCCCACCTCCTTGCCGCATCGCACCCTCCAGTAACCTTATCGGCCCGTCGTGCGCCCCACTGTAGTTGGCGGCCCATGGGGTGGCGGCAGGAAGGCGGGCACCTTTCTCGAGCACGAAGAAAGGGGGCGGGGGCGCCTTTCGGCGCCCCCGCCCCCTCGTCCGCTGCGACCGGACGGGCCGGACGCAGGAAGGTGCTTCGGGTGGCTACAGGACGGTCACCCGCTTGTTCTTGGACTGCTCGCCCCACGCTTCCGGAGGTCCGGCCGTGTAGAAGGCGGCAGCACGGAACTTGGTCGTCTTGTTGACGACGACCGACGTCGAGAACTTGCCCTCGGTGCCGGTGGTCTTGGTCGTCTTGACCTCGACCCAGTTGCTGCCGACCAGCTTGAGGATCGTGACGTCGGTGCCGGCCGGCACCCAGGCGTCCGCCTGGGCCAGGGAGCCGCTGATCTTGATCTTGCTGCCCTTCTTGACCGGCGAAGGAGCCGTCATGCGCAGGTTCTCGGGCCAGAAGATGGTCGCCTTGAAGCCCATGGTGCTCTTGCCGAGCGCCGGCGGCGCGAGCGGACCCTGCATCGGGTCGCTGCCCATGATGTAGAAGCTGGTCACGTAGTGGTGCGCCATCAGGATCGAGTCGCTGTTCGTCAGCATGTCGTCGAGCAGCCCGTACCACACGGTGCCGCCGTCGGTGTGGGGATTCAGGTTGATGCCCCAGTTGCCGTCACCGTAGTCCTCCATGAAGGTGTTCCAGTCGGCGCCAACGTAGTCGTACTGCTCCCAGTTGGCCGGCTGCGGAGCGGCGACCGGGTCGTAGGTGACCTCGTGCGTCGTGGTGTTGGCCGGCCACTGCAGGCGGAACTCGCAGTTGCCCAGCGAGGTCGGCGTGAAGTCGTAGGGGCCGCCGTACGGGCAACCGTTGAGCGTGACCCAGCTCTTGCCGCCCGGCAGGCGGAAGGTCTGGTTCCAGTAGTTCCAGGGGCTGGTGGTGTTCCACCCGTAGCCGGCGAAGCCGTCGACCTGCGGGACGTAGCCCCAGACCTGGTTCTGCGTGGTGCCGCCGAACGCCACGACGACGAGATAGTAGACGTCGCCCTGCAAGTACTCGTCGCCCGAGTTGGGGATGCCGTCGGGGTCGATGAGAGTCCTCCCGGCGGCGGACACGCTCGGGATGCGGTAGTCGACGACCTCTTTGCCGTAGGCCGTGGCGAGGTAGCCCTCTTCGCCGCTCGTGCCGGAGACGCCGCCCAGGAGCACCCCGTCGGAGCGCAGCAGATACAGGTCGCAATCGTTCCAGCCCGGCTTGAAGTTGAGCTCGAAGTGCGCGTAACCGATGTGGGTGACGTTGAACGGGATCGCGTAGGTCGCCACATCGAGCTTGCTGACGATCTCACGCTTGCTCGTGCCGGGCGACGGGTACGTGGTCTGGGACCACGTGCTGTAGGCCAGCGCCTCGGCGGCCGTGGCGAGCAGTATCGCGACGGCAAGCGTCACGACCAGTGCAATCCTCTTGGATGTCCGTCCCATATTCGTTGCCCCTTTCGTGGTGTGGACGAGATCGGAAACGACCATGTCGTGGTTCGTGTGCGGCCACCTCCCCTTCAAGCGGACCAAGGCACTCCATGAGCGGTCAAACTATAATGCCGCCTGTGTTCGATGTAAACGAAGCTCACCGGACCTCCGTCCCATCTCCGCGAACCAGGAGGGCGAGCCCGCTCACCAGCGAGCGCCACATCGTCCTCCTCCTGGTAGCAGTAACGCTGCTCGTCTCGGCAATCTTACGCCTCTACCACGTCGGCTACCCCAACACGCACGTCTTCGACGAGACCTACTACGTGAAAGACGCCAACACGATCCTGAAGGGCCAGCTGGGGCCGCCCAGCGCCGACTACTCGTGGGAACCAGGGCAGGAGATCTCGTGGCCGCACCCCGAGTACGGCAAGCTGGCCATCGCCGCCGGCATCCGGCTGCTGCACGACAACTCGCGCGGCTGGCGGGCGGCGTCGATCGCCGCCGGCCTGGCCCTGCTCGGCCTCGTCTACCCCACCGCCCGTCGCCTGCACCTGCCGCGACCCTGGGCGCTGGCGGCGCTCGTGCTGAGCGCCGCCGACATGCTCCTCATCGCCCAGTCGCGCCTCGCGACGCTCGACATCTTCGTCGCGCTGTGGACGCTCGCCTGCGTCTACTGCGCGCTGCGCTGCGCCCAGAGCCCGCGGCGCGCCTGGCTGTGGCTCGTGCTGTGCGGCGTCGCCGGCGGACTGGCGGTCGGCACCAAGTGGTCGGGGGCGCTGGCGCTGGCCGCCGCCCTCGTCGTGGTCGTGGTGCTGGCCGCGCGCGCCGCCGACGGCGGCGCGCGCGGCCCACTGGGCGCCGGACTGCGAGCCCTGTTCGCGCTGCTGTGCCTGCTCGTCGGCGCTCTCGTGACGTGGCTGGCGACGCTGGCCGTCTTCCTGGTCGCGCACGGGAGGTTCCACCGCTGGCTCGGTCTGGCGCGCCACGACCGCTTCTTCGCCCTCTGGGCCTTGCTGGTCGCGGCGGCGGTCGTCGCCGGCCTCGTCGTGCTGTCGGGCGTCGCCGGCGGGAGCGCGCGCCGCTGGACGTGGCGCGCGCTCCCCGACGCGCTGCTGGTCTTCGCCTGCCTGGTCGTGCTGCCCGCGGCCCTGTACTTCGCCAGCTACGGGCTCTACTTCCGACATGGACACACGCTCGCCCAGTGGTGGGAGCTGCAGCGTCAGATGCGCATCTTCAACTTCTCCCTGGCGGCCAAGCACAACTACGCGTCGCAGGCCTGGACGTGGATCTTCGACGTGCGCCCCGTGTGGTACTTCTACTTCGACAAGGCGGCCGGATCCGGCGCCGGTCCCGACGCCGCTTCGATCCGCGGCGTCGTCGCCATGGGAAACCCGCTGCTGTGGTGGGCTTCCGTCCCCGCGATCCTGGGCCTCATCGGGGCGGCGATCGTGCGTCGCGACCCGCGCCTGGCGCTGGTCGCGGCGCTCCCCCTCCTCCTGTACCTGCCCTGGCTGGGGACCACGCGCACGTCGTTCCTCTACTACATGACGCCGGTCGTCCCGTTCCTCGCCATCGTCCTGGCAACGGCGCTGGCGCTGCTGGCCGGCGACGCCCGCCCCGCCTGGCGTTGGCCGGTGGTCGCCTTCGCCGGCGGCTTCCTGGCGATGTGGCTTCTCTGGAGCGCCATCGGCAGGGCGGCGCAGTTGGCCTTCTGGTCGCTTCCCGCCCACGTCTCGCCGGTCCTGTCGGCCTGGGTCACGGGGGCAGCGCTCATGTGCGCGCTCGCCGGATTACTGACGCTGTTCCTCTGGCCGGCGGCACGGCGGCTGTGGCGCTACCTGTCATGGGCATACGTCGGGGCGGTGGCGGGTACGTGCGCCGTCTTCCTGCCGGTCGTCCTCGCCATGCCCATCACGACCGACGAGTTCTACCACCTCATGTGGTTCGGGTCCTGGATCTGAGGGCGGTCCCGGGGTGAGCGCCGAGGGTGCCGCGGGGCCGGCCGTCATGGTGCGCTCGCGCACGTTCGTCCCCGTCTACCTCACGCACGCGCTCGTCCATCTGTTCGTCGGCCTCTTCCCCGCCGTGCTCTTCGCGCTGCGCGACGCCACCGGGGCCGACTACGCCACCCTGGGCGCCGTCTTCACCGCGGCGATGACCGTGTACGGCTTCGGCGCCCTGCCGACCGGGGCGCTGGTGAACCGCGTCGCGCCGGTCACCGTCATCCGCGCCTCGCTGGCCGGAGGCGTGCTCGCCTGCCTGCTGATCGCCGTCGCGCCTTCGGCCCTCTGGTTCGCCGTCGCTCTGGTCCTGCTCGGCGCGGCCTGCGGGCCGTACCACACGGCCGGACTCACCGTCGTCTCGCGCGCCGGCGGCAACGACCCGCGCCTGCTGGGCCACCACGGCGTGGTCGGCAACATCGGCCTGGCGGCGGCGCCGACCTTCGGCGCCGTCCTCGCCTGGGCCGTCTCCTGGCGGCTCTCGTTCGCCTGCGCCGCCGCTCTTGGCGCCGTCCTCCTCGTCTGGCTTGTGTGGCGCCTCCCGACGACGCTGGGCACGGAGCGACCCGTCACGGTCACCGAACCTCCGGCCCTTCCCTTCCCCGACGCCGGCGGAGCGAGTCCGGCGGATGCGGCCCAGATGTCGTCGGCGCGCGATGGGACGCACGTGCCCGCACTGGCCCTCGTGCTGTCGATCACCGTCGCCCTGGGCTTCATCTATCGCGGCTTCGCGACCTTCCTGCCGGCGCTGGCCGCCCAGCGCGTCGGCCTTCTTCCCGCCGGCGAGCTCGTGCGCGGCGGACTCATCGCCTCGGCCGTCTACCTCGTCGGCATGCTGGGCCAGCTCTGGGGCGGGCATCTGGGGCGGCGTAGACGACCGGAGGTCGTCTACGCCGCCCTCCTCGCCCTGACCGCGGTGCTGCTGCTGCTCTGCTTCGCCGCCCGCGGTTGGCTGCTCGTGGTCCTGCTCTCGTCCTTCAGCCTCGTGCACTTCACCACGCAGCCCATGGACAACACGTTCACCGGCAAGTACACGTCCTGGCGCCGGCGCGGGCTCGGCTACGGCCTGAGCTTCGGCCTCTCGTTCGGGATCGGGTCGTTCGCGGCCTGGGCCGGCGGCGGCGTCGTCGACGCCGCCGGCGGCCAGATCCGCTACGTGTGTCTGCTGCTGGCCGGAGTGGCCGCCGTCGCGGCGCTGCTGGCCGTGGCGCTGGCCATCGTCGCACGGTCGACGTGGAGGCGGGACGCGGGCGGGGCGCCGGAAGCGTCCCGCCCGCGTCCCGCCCGCGACCTGCCGTCTACGGGATGACCGCCGCCATGATCGCCTTCTGCGCATGCAGGCGGTTCTCGGCCTGGTCGAAGACGATCGACTGCGGGCCGTAGAGCACCTCTTCGGTGATCTCCTCGCCCCAGTGAGCCGGCAGGCAGTGCATGACCTTCGCCTGCGGACCCGCCGTGCGGACCAGGTCGGCGTTGATCTGGTAGCCGATAAGCGCCGCCAGACGGGCATCGTGCTCGGCCTCCTGGCCCATGCTGGTGAACGTGTCCGCGTAGACCACGTCGGCGCCGGCGACCGCGGCCTGGGGGTCGTCGCTGACCGCGATCTGCGAGCCAGTGGTCGCAGCCAGCTCGCGGGCCCTGACGAGCATGTCCTCGCGCGGCTGGTACCCGGCGGGTCCGCAGACCGTGACGTGCATGCCCGTGAGCGCGCCGCCCTCCATGAGCGTGTTGGCCATGTTGTTGTCGCCGTCGCCAACGAACACCAGGTGCTTGCCGGCGAGCGTGCCGAGGTGCTCGCGAACCGTCTGCAGGTCGGCCAGCACCTGGCAGGGGTGGTAGTCGTCGGTGAGGCCGTTGATGACCGGCACCTGACCATACGTGGCCAGGTCGACCGCGTCCTGCTGGGCGAAGGTGCGGATCATGATCGCGTCGCAGTAGCGCGACAGCACGTTGGCGGTGTCCTTGATGGTCTCGCCGAGCTTCAGCTGGATGTCGCTGGCGTTCAGGTAGATGGCGTGGCCGCCCAGCTGAGAGACGCCCACTTCGAACGACACACGCGTACGGGTCGACGTCTTCTGAAAGACCAGCGCCACGACCCTGTTGACGAGGTACTCGGCGCGCCGGTCCTGCCCCTGGATCCTCTTGAGGTCGTCGGCGCGGTCGAGCAGGTAGGTCAGCTCCTTCGTCGTGAAGTCGTGCAGGGCAAGGAAGTGCCGCCCCTTGAGGTCCGGGTCGCCCATGGTCCCCCCTTTGCCGTTCGCAGTGGCCGTGTCGGGTGGGGCGGCGGGCGCCTGCGGCGCCCGCCGCCCGCGCGGCGCCGGCGAGCCCGGCGGGCCGGCGCCGCGGTCTTCCTCCGGAGTCCGGATTCTAGATGAAACCGCGCTCGCTGAGGATGTCGGCCAGTGTCGGGTGTCCGATCTCCTGCAGCTCGTAGCCGACGCGCACCGCGGGGATCCTGATGTCGACGATGCGCCGCAGGTCGATCGGGGTGCCGATCACGACCAGCTCGGCGCCCGAGGCGTTGATGGTCGCCTCGAGGTCCTTGAGCTGCTGCTCGGAGTAGCCCATCGCGGGCAGCAGCACACCGATGTTCGGGTACTTCTCGAAGGTGGCCTTCATCTCGCCGACCGCGAACGGCCGTGGGTCGATGTACGAGGCGGCGCCGTGCAGCTGGGCCGCGACGGTGCCGGCGCCGTACTTCATCTCGCCGTGCGTCAGCGTGGGGCCATCCTCGACGACGAGCACGCGCTTGCCCTTGATCGCCTTGGGATCGTCGACGGTCAGCGGCGAGGCGCCGAGCACGATCTCGGCCTTCTGGTTGACACTGCGCACGTTGGCGAGCACCGTCTCGACGCCGGCGCGGTCGGCGGTGTCGACCTTGTTGATGACGACCACGTCGGCCATGCGGACGTTGACCTCGCCCGGGTAGTAGGTGAGCTCGTGGCCCGCGCGGTGCGGGTCGGCGACGGTGATCGCCAGGTCGGCCCTGTAGAACATGAAGTCGTTGTTGCCGCCGTCCCAGAGGATGACGTCGGCCTCCTTCTCGGCCTCGCGCAGGATGGCCTCGTAGTCGACGCCGGCGTAGATGATGTTGCCGACCGTCACGTGCGGCTCGTACTCCTCCATCTCCTCGATCGTGCAGTCGTGCTTCTTCAGGTCGTCGACCGTGGCGAAGCGCTGCACGGCTTGGGCGACGAGGTCGCCGTAGGGCATCGGGTGGCGGATGGCGGCGACCTTCTTGCCGGCCTCGCGCAGAAGCGTGGCGATCCTGCGCGTCGTCTGGCTCTTGCCGGCGCCGGTGCGCACGGCACAGATGCTGATCACAGGCTTGCTGGAGGCGATGGCGGTGTACTTCGGGCCCATGAGGCGAAAGTCGCAGCCCAGGGCGTTGACGATCGCCGACTTGTGCATGACGTACTCGTACGGCACGTCGGAGTAGGCGAAGACGACCTGGTCGACGTCGAGCGCCGTGATCAGTTCCTCGAGCTCCTCTTCGGGGTGGATGGGGACGCCGTCCGGATACAGGTCGCCGGCCAGCGCCGCAGGATACTTGCGCTCGTCTATGTAGGGGATCTGGGTGGCGGTGAAGGCGACGACCTCGTAGTTGTCGTTGCCGCGGAAGAAGGTGTTGAAATTGTGGAAGTCGCGCCCCGCGGCTCCCATGATCAGGACCTTGGTCCTCCGTGTGGTCATGACCACTCCTTAGGTGTGTGCGAGGGTCCTCCGCGCCACGATCCGAGCCGTCAGGCCGGCGGAGCGAACACCTT
>Ga0315282_10012092_pt1 | contig 13265 bp, 6 predicted proteins | sample YL17G07_20_MG_FD_203693 | JGI IMG/M metagenome (GOLD analysis project Ga0315282, IMG submission 203693) | Sediment microbial communities from Yellowstone Lake, YNP, Wyoming, USA - YL17G07_20 | ecosystem: Environmental > Aquatic > Freshwater > Lake > Sediment | place: USA: Wyoming | collected...
AAAACCATCCGCTTGGGGTATAAGATATATAAGCGCTGATTTGTTCTTTTTTGTACATACTATCGAGGGCTTTGTATCTTTCGACCTTTTCAGGCGACAGTTGCTTTGCCCTGTAGCCTTTGTCAATCTGGAGGTATTCCTGATACAGCTCCACTTGTTGTTTTTCCGGGGCAGTACATTTTTCAAGGGGCTTGACAGTCATTCCCTGAAACGTGCGCAGCGAAATTTTGTAGCTCATACCGGTAAGGATAATGGTCAGCCAAATTCCCACTATGGCATAAATGAAGGCCAGAGATTTGCTTTTGAACCGTTCTTCGAAAAGCTCAGCCATTGTAATCAGTCTTACACGTCTGAACCAGACACCCATGAACCAGTAGTAGGGTCCTGAAAAGATAGGGGCCAGCATCAGCCATACACCGCCTATTCCTTTGCTGAAAGCGAAACTGGCGGTATTCACGGCATTGCTGGCATCGACTATGGTGGCCGTACTCATAAAGTACGTGAAGATTTTGCCTACCTTGCGGCCGGCCAAAAAGAAATCTTCCTGGGTACGCACCTTACCCGTACTTCTTTTACCAATGTAGGTAATAACTGCCAGATAAGCCACGATTAACAACACATCGATCGGGTGAAAGCCTAAAAGATTCATCTTGTTGTTCCTTTCGTTTATGGTTACAATATGATACGGTGTCTTCTGATTAAACGCCGGAGATATATCAGGCATGGGGTTATATGTCCACTAAAAAAACGTAAAAAACGCTTTGTCGCACAAAAAAATTATGAAATTCTTGCCAATGAGACCGTTTAAAAATAAACTATCTGGTTCATAAATCATTATTGAATTTTTTAGGAGACCTAAATTATGAAAAAAGGTAGTTTGGTTGTTATTGTCTTATTAATGTGGTTTAGCTATCCTGCTTTCTCGGCGCAAGACCAGAACTTAATTCCATCTGCTGATTCTAATGTATCTGGCAAGGTGAATGTTGTTAAAACCGCATCTGTTGCGCCGCCTCAGGCAGTGATGGTTCCGCCTGCTGCTTTCGATGATTCAAGTATTACAGTAATCTGGAGTAAACCTTCTGACTATTCAAATGTTGTCGGTTATAAGGTTTATCAAAACAGGTCTTTGGCCGGAACCACAAAAAATCTTTTTTACAACATTACAGAATTAGAGGCTAATTCTCCATATTCATTTACTGTAAAAGCTGTAGATGCTTGCGGGACAGAATCCGTATCCAGCAATGAAGTTATGCAATTCACAGCTCCTGCAATGAAAGTATTTGATGTTACCAAATATGGCGCGGTTGGCGACGGCAACACATTGAATACTGCTGCAATTCAAAAGGCTGTTGATGAATGCACATCAGGCGGAAAAGTTTTAATTCCTGCCGGGAAGTTTTTAAGCGGCGCGCTGTTTTTGAAAAGTGATATGACACTTCAAATCGACGGGACATTACTCGGCAGTGACGATGCTAATCATTATCCGTTGAAAAGCAAAAGATTCCCATATTATTTGTCCGGAAACAATTTTATGGGCTTGATAAATGCATATACTGAAAAGTACGGCAGTATGACTAATATCAGGATATGCGGTTCCGGAAATGTTTGCGGAGGAACGTGGGCTGGCGGCAAGGTTGTTGATACCGTGCTCGGCATTAATGAAAGAGCCGCAAGCGGAGGCAACGATAGTGCTCGTGGGGATATGATTACGACAAAAGGTGTAACTAATCTTTATATTGGCGGGCTTACCTTAACAAATCCTGCAATGCATACGATTATGACGACGTATTGTAAAAATGTAACCGTAAATGGCATTACAGTGAATACTTATGATATACACAATGCTGATGGAATTGATCTTGCGACAAGCGATACAGCTTATATATTCAATTCAAGTTTCGATACTGGTGATGACTGTATCAATTTTAATGCAGGCGTTGGCGAACCTGGAGTAAAAGAAAATTGCCCGGACAATAATATCAGAGTTTTTAATTGTATCACTAAACGCGGACATGGCGGTGTGGTTTTCGGCAGCTTCACCGGAGCGTGGATTCAGAATGTTTTAGTGGAAGACTGTGTTTTTGATGGAACAGATATTGGGCTTCGGTTTAAAACCGGTGAAAAACAGGGCGGTGGAGCCAGAAATGTTCTCTGCAGGGATATTACAATTAAGAATATCGCAAAAAATTCTGCTATATTTTTTGATAGCAGTTATTCCTGTGATTATCCTTCAGGAGGTCCGGGGCAGTTTAAGGATATCACAGTGAAGAATGTTACCTGTACCAACCTTAAAAAATATGGCATTTATGTTAATGGATTAGCCGGCACGCCGCATACTAATCTTTCTCTCAGTAACATCTCTATAGATGGCGGCAAGTCCGGAGGAGCATCCCTGAAGTATTGCACGAACAGTACATTTGATACGGTTAACATTAAAGATAGTGTACCAGCCTGGACAATTGATTCTAATTCAACCTCCGGACTCAAGTTTGAAAACTGCAATCCGAAACCGTGAAGTCTCGGATTCAGAAATGCGACACACAGGGCCGTCATTAGACGGCCCTTTTTTTACTAACGTGATTTTCTTTTAATACTGTCAGGCCCTACGGTTTTCCCTAATACGACAGCCTTCTTCGCTTTGGAGAGCTTATTACCGCTCAAATATATATTTTTTGTTTCTCTGCCTTCGATTTTCAAAAAGGCATCGACTTTTTCCCGGCACGTGCTTTTCTGAACAGTTACATTTTGGCTGTTCTTTACGAACAGAACCGGCGCTTTAATTGGGCTGATTTTAATGCCGGTTAATTTTATGCCTTTCACGTTGATGCACTCCAGCCCCCACCGCGAAGCAATTGAAACATTCTCCAAAGAGAAATTCTCGAGGGGTTTCTCCGGCAGCCCGATAATTTTCGCGGCCCTGCTGGCATACTCGCACGAAATGTTCTTCAGATGAAAGTTGCGAAATATCGGAGGAGTTTTTGTGGAGGGCTTAAGCGTGCTTAGCTTGTAAAAAGTGCTGAACGTCAACGCGGCCCTGCTTATGCGGCCCATCTTGACATCTTGGACCCATACGTTTTCAATCACTCCGCCGCGGCCTCGCATTGACTTTACCCTGATACCGTTACTCGTGCCGTTAAATTCACAGTCATGAACGAAAATGTCTCTTACATCTCCTGACATTTCGCTGCCTATTGTAACGCCTCCGTGGCCCTCTTTAGTGGTACAATAACGAACAACAACCTTCTCGGTGGGTCGGCCGACTCGCCAGCCGTCTTCGTTCAATCCCGATTTGAGGACTACACAATCGTCGCCGGTATCGAAGTAACAGCCCTCAACCAGGACATTCCTGCTTGAATCTATTACGAGTCCATCGTTGTTGACCCCCCGTGTGATTATATTCACTTTGCATATGAGCACATTATCGCAGTAAACAGGATGAACCGTCCACATCGGGCCGCTTCCTATGGTTATGCCCTCAATCAAAACATTTCTACAATTAACGGCCTCGATGAATGAGGGTCGCAAAGCATCTTTTTCCGTGCCGAGAACGCGTTCAGTTACCGCAACACCGCTGCAGGCCATATTGTACAGTTTAATGGCTCCTGGCTTCTGTATCTTCTTCCACTCCCACCATCGCTGTCCCCGGCCATTAAGTTTACCTGCACCTGTGACGGCTATATTGGTACAGTCTTTGGCATAAATCAGCGGCGAATAATTATAACACTCCAGACCTTCCCACCGTGTAAAAACTACGGGCAGGTAATCACTGAATCTGTCACTAAAACGCAGCTCCGCACCTTCCTGGATATGAAGGTCAATGTTGCTTTTCAGATGGATTGCTCCGGTAAGCCATATCCCTGCCGGCACCAGCACTCGCCCGCCGCCTGCCTTAACGCAGGCGGCTATGGCATCGGCAAAAGCCTTGGTATTCACCGTTACACCATCCCCAACAGCCCCATAGTCGCGGATATCAATCGTTCTATCCGGGAAAGAAGGACGTATAATTTTCGGCATTTTAAAAGGTACTTTCATTTTATCCCTCGCATTGACGCATTTTTCTGACAGTGCTTGTCCAAAAGTATCCCGCTAATTTGATTTATATCCGGATTTATCATAACCAGTTTCTACCCTTGCAGCAACGCTATTTTGCGTTAAAAGTTTAGTTGAGTATGATACATTACTTCCGGGAAACGAAGAAAATGAAAAGTTGAGGGTTTGAACCGGATTGATGATAAGTTTCCGCGAAGGCTGCTTGTATTCTGCTGGTATGACGATGGTATCGCGGATTATGGCCCTTGCCGCCAGTTTTCTGCCAGCAGAGCAAATTCATAGAAATTAACATTACCATCGTCGTCACGGTCGGCGTCGTCGATGTCAGTAGTGTCGAGCCAGTAATCAGCAAACGTCTTAAGGTCATCCGTCTCTACCACGCCATCTTTGTCGAAGTCGCCATAGACGGTATAATACCAGTGCGGGGGGTAAGGAGTTCCAGCACCTGCGTATGCCTGGACAATATCCGGTATATCGGCAGCATCGTCGAGCGTATAATCATAAGGCGGCGTAAAGATAATGGAGTATTCATTCGTGGCCCAGGTTGGTTCCGAACAGTTATAAAACACGTTGCCGCTGTTCCAGCCGATATGTCCGTCACTATGGCAATCGGTTTCTCCGGTATAATAGTTTTTCCATGGATTGGGTACAGCGTTGAAGTAGTTGTTCTCGACTCGAATGTGGGACCCGCAGCCTACGCCGATGCAATATCCTCCGGCCACAAGATCGCTGTAATAATTGTTATAAACGTGTACCTGACCATAACGGACGCGAGGCATTCTTTCTTTGACGCCGGTCGTCCACCAGTTGTGGTGGTAAGTGACGCGAAGATTATTCGCATCATCGTCTTGTTTGTCGCTGCTTCCGACGAGACATGCGAAGGTATGGCCGGGATCCGGAGCAGAAGGGGTATAGTGGAATTTACACCATGAAACGGTAACAAAATCGGAATTGTTGCTTATATCGAAAGCTCCGTCACCGCAGTCATAGAAAGTGCACTTGGTGACAAGAACATTGTGTATGTCCTGTTTTAAGCTCATACCGTCGTATTGGTCTCCTAAGTGAGGATTTGTGATGTTCAGGTTCTCAATGATTATGTTCCCATCGCGATTTTTAAAACCGACGCATCCTATGAGTGTCGGATTTGTACCTATGCCCCTGATTGTTTTGTTCGCACTGATTTGTAAACTATTATCATCACCATCATCAGTTGGGATATTGATAGTGCCTGAGACCTGAATGATGTATGGTTCTGATAGGGTGCAGGCATACTTAAAAAGATTGGGTTCATCAGTTACAGTTACAGTCGGTCCGCCTTGGCCGCCCGTGGTGCCGCCGTTCATACTGGCCCAGCCGTCTGCAGCAAACGCAGGAAATGCCCGGCAGAACAACGAGATTGCAATAAGTCCGCCCAAGAAAAGTGTTTTTTTCATCAGCGGCATCTCCAAAGAATCGATTTAATAGCCTTTCACCTACTATATTATACGAGAAATTGGGGATAAAAGGCGATGTCTGGCCAGTTGTTTAGGCTATTTTGCGCAAATTCCCCTTTTTTCTGTGCAAAAAAGGCTTTCTACGAGGCAAAATTTGAGAGTTTACGGCGTTTTTATGGTGCTGGATTACAATTTATAAAAGTAAGTCCAGAGGCGGGACCAAACTAATGAACCCACAATTTATAATATCAAAAATCTTATTTTAGAATGGTGGCGCAGGACTATTATTACCTCCGTTAATATTTCCTGAACAATGAGTATATGGCGACCATGAAGTTACGGTAACATAGCTAAATGTGCTGTTATAACACCAATTAAGAGATGCCGCCTTGTTTCCGGTAATATGGTCGAAAATATTATTAGTATGAGGTGTACCGGATAGTCCATTGACAAAAATACTAACCCCGGTTGAGGTAACGTTAATATTTTTGAATGTGTTGTAGCTGAACTGTCCGGGACCGGCATTTCCATACTCGGTTTGATCATAAGTACTATCCAGGAATATTCCTTGTTTTGAAGGACCCGAGATTCTAATATCTCTGCAGGTAATCCTTCGGCCGCCGCCTCCATTGTTGCTGCCGGTTTTCATTCGTATTCCTATGCCATTTGATGTATCAGTGTTTTTAAAGAAACAGTCTTCTATCAGCGAATCCTGTACCCATGCTGCTGTGAAACTTCCTATAACATATCCGCCATGACCGCGATCAGTACTACAATCAAAGACTCTGATATTCTGGTCCGGCACATTCTCGTCTACACCCTCTTGTCCCTGTCCGGCATTCATATTGATGCAGTCATCGCCGGTATCGAAAGCTGAGTTAAATATATATGCGGTATCGCTGGTACACAGATTAATGCCATCTCCATTATGTATATCATAAGTATCGCAATTAACAGCATTCACAGTAACGCCATTGCAGTAACTTACAAATATTGTATGCATAGCAGGATAAACTAAGGTTAAAGTGCCCGTGCCCCATCCGCCTACATAGACCTGATTTATACCTTTTACCGTAATCAAATCAGCACGGGAAGAGTCCCCATGCGCAGCGGCTTCAGCGGAGCCAAGCGTAGTAAGATATGGGGAGGTGGTAATAGTATGAGGATTAGATGCACTATAACCTTGGCATCCATTAATAACTCCAGAGCCGCAAATACGGACATTAGTAATAGAACCATAAGGTTTACCGTAACTATCAGGATTATTATAATCATAGTAGGCATTGATTAATCCCATATGATTTTTTCCGGAAGCATAATATGGGAAACGCCAGCATGTCCATGGATAATCTGTTGCAGCACTGCTGCCTATTAATGTTCCATCAATTCGTAATGTCATATTGCTCTTTAAGAAAATTGCTCCGGTGAGGTAACCGGTTCCGCCGGCCGGAACTAATACTACACCGCCGTCGGGACAATTATTAATTGCCTGTTGAATTGCAGCAGTATTTTTTGTAGCGCTGTCATTTACAGCATTATATGGAGGATTCGCAATATTCAGAACGGTAGGCGTAGCAGTAGTTGTTTTAGTGCAAACGTTGCTGGTGGCCAGTTCAGTCCCGGAAGCATTTAAAGACTTTACTGTAAAGTTATAAGTAGTATTTGGTGTTAACCCTGTAGCTATATAATACAATTTTGCCCTGGTCGTATCGAACCTGCCTGAAAGTCCAAGTGCAGTTCCGTCTCGATAAACTCTATAATCAGTTACTTGAGAGTAATCAACTGGTTTGCTCCAGATTAATATTATTTGTGTATCATCCCAACCTATTGGAGGTACCATTAAATTTTGAGGTGCTGCGGGGTTGGGTGTATATGTCAGCCGCCAGTTTTTCGCAAACGCGGAAAATTCGTAGAAATTGACTATACAATTTTCGTCCAGGTCCACTCCATTAGTTTCATTACAATCATTCACCAGCCAGAGTGCACAAAAGTCGTGCAGGTCATTCATATCTACCATATTGTCATCTGTAAAATCGCCGTAGAAGTCGTCTGCAGCAAATACACCAGATGCAGTAAAGGCAAGTGTGATTAGGACAAATGCAGTTATTCTTTTCATAGTTTTAGTCTTTTCTTATCGTTACGGACAGCTCGCTCTTTGAGGATTGGTGCCAATTACCTTCAGATAATCGATATTAGCAGGCCCACGTCGCTGGTTGTTGCTCCGAGGCGTATGTCTTTTATACCGGTAGTTAAGCTTACATCCACCGGAACTAATTTTTAAGCCAATTCTGAGCCAGCACGGAAAATTCATAGAAATTGACTATACAATTGTCGTCCAAATCCAGCCAGTAAGTTTCATCGCAGTCATCGGCCAGCCAGAAGTCAAGGAAGTCAGGAAGGTCGTTCATTTCCACTATACCGTTACCTGTAAAATCGCCGTAGAGTCCGCTGAACACCTCGTCCGAGGGGTTGGACTCATTCGAATTTGTATCTACCGCTTTAACAACATAGTAATAGGTTGTGTCGTGGGGGACAGTATTGTCGACATAATTTGAATCGCTCAGGAGCGAACCGTTCAGCTTGCTGTAACCGCCAGGTGAACTTGTCGAACGATATACATTATAGCCGGCCCGGTCGGGTTCATTGTTGTCGTTCCAGTCGAGCACAACTGTTGCGTAACCGGCCGTTGCTGTCAGACCGGTAGGTGTCGCTGGAGATGTGATGTCACCACCAATCTTGCCTACGCCAGCGCCGTTCTGCACGATGGTATTGACGTCGGCGCCGGAGTCCAGGGTATAGGAATACGGCGGCGTAAAAACGGTGGAGTTTGGTGCCCAGGTGGGAATTGTGGTGCCCACAAACACGTTGCCGCTATTCCAATGGATTAATCCCTGATGATCGCCGGGGTTCCAGTTGTACCAGGGTACATTTACGTTGTTGAAGTAGTTGTCTTCGAGCAGAATCTGGCAGTCATAGCCTACACCCACACAGTAACTGTTGCCGCTGCAGCTGTAGTAGTTGTTGAACACGTGGACTTGGCCGTAACGTACTCTGGGCATTCTCGCGCCGCATAAGTTGCCCCACCAGTTGTGGTGGAAAGTCTCTTTGAGTTTGCCGACGTCGGCGGGGGTGCCGTCGGCTGAGCCTACCAGATTGCAGTTGCGGTGGCACGTGTTCTGGCCGGTTGGAGGTGGGTTATAATAGAACTTGCACCAGGATATGGTGATATAGTCAGACTGCTTGGTCGGGTCCACGAGGCCGTCGGGTGAATCAAAAAAGTTGCAGTGGTCCACCCAGACGTGATGTGCTCCGTTCTGTATCGTGATGCCATCGGTATTCGGGTTATCGCAGCCCTGATTGGCGTCTTCATACCAGACGTTCAGATTGCGGATGATGATATTGTACGCACCTGAAATATTCAGGTAGCCATAGATGCCGGGATTGGAGCCGATGCCGATGATGGTCTTGTTGGAATGTATGTTCACTTTTTGTGATCCTTGAGTGCATATTATGGTTGTGGGCACAATGATGACATAAGCCGTGTCGCTTTGGGCATAACTCTTAAGGTCTGTCTCATTAGTAACGGTGACAGTATCGCCGGCCGAACCGCCCGTAATGGTATACGGCACGTTCCCGTCAGACATGGTGGCCCACCCGATGGGGCTGTTCTCGAATGCCTGTGCCGGAGCGATGATATAGAATAATGAAATTACAGTAAATCCCACCAGGAAAGTTGTTCTATTCATTTTGATACCTTCTCCGCCAGAGTGATGAAATATAGTCTTCCAAGCATCAGTATACCAGAAATCGCTGTGCTTATCAAGTTACGTTCGCTGTACCTGCCTTCTGGCAAGGCAAAATTTACAGAAAAATCGCCTTTATCTGGGAAAAAACTGTTCGTTCGTACGCATCTGCCAGCCCTGTTAATCCCTTTTATGGGGTTTCTTGTGTGCGGTCTATGGGCGGTTTGTGGTTGGACACGGCCATCACGATACTCTTGACATTCGCGCCGGCATCAAGCGTATAAGAAGATGTTATTCCTTCGTGTTTTCTGTGGTTTTGTTCTGGAGCTTTTGTTTTTCGGCTAAGGCACGGTTGAGATTGTCTCTTGCATCTGTGTAGTTCGGGTCGATTTGAATAGCCTGGTTAAAATGTTCGATGGCCTGGTCAAATTTTCCCTGCCGGAGAAGCATTACGGCGAGGTCGTTGTGAGTGACGGCGTTTTGGGGCTGGATGAGCAGAATTTTTTCATACTCTTTTATTGCTTCCGCAAATTTACCGCTGCTGGTCAAAGCAAAGCCAAGATTGAGATGTATGTTGATAGAGTCAGGAGTGATTTGCAGGGCTTTGTTGTAGAGTGAAATCGCCTCGTCAAATTCGCCGGTATTCGCCAAGGCGTAGCCGAGGTCGTTGAGAACATTAGGGTCGTTTGGCATTGCCGAAAGGGCCTTGCGATATTCTGTAACGGCTTCCTTGAACCGGCCGAGCCTCACCAGTGCGCAGCCAAAGTCGCTATGCATGCCGGGTATATCTATGGTTGCCTCTGCGATTCTGTAATGCGTAACGGCTTCGGCGAATCTGCCTTTAGTCATGAAGGCAGCAGCAAGATTGAGATGTGCCTTGGTAAAGTTGGGATTTATTTCGAGCGCCCTTTTATAATAGCTGATAGCCTCGTCAATTTTTCCCGCTCGGTTGAGAGCAGCTCCGAGACCGTTGATGGCGTCAACGTAATCAGGTTTGATTCGGACGGCCTCGGAACTATGCCAAATTGCCTCCTTGATACGGCCCTGCTCAAGAAGAGTCCGTGTCATACTGAAATGTGCTAAGTGGTTATTCTCGGTTACTTCGAGCGCATGCTGACAAAGTGTTATGGTATCTCTCCAATATCGCAACTGGAGGTGTGTACATATGGCTAATGCGAATAAAACTATCAGTGAGGACGCCCAGAGCATAATTTTTCGGTACGGCCATTTTCCGAGCAGTTCAGGCAGACCCCAGGCAATAATAATAAATAAGCCTGTCAGAGTAATGTAGCTGTAGCGGTCAGCCATTGCGTGACTTCCGACCTGAATCAGACCAATAACAGGCACAAGCGTACCAAGGTACCAGAACCAGCCTGTAATCAGGTATCGATGCTCCTCGGCAAGTCGAAGGACAAAAACTGTTACGGCTAATAGTAAAATGGCTGATATCACAGCGTACAGAATCGATATGTTTGAGCCAGGGTGCGGATAAAACATAGCCAATCGGGCAGGCCATATCATTTTCTCTATATATTCCACATAAGAGATAAGAGCATTGCAGATGCGGAGCTTTATAGAGATAGCAGTAAGTGGTGATACCGCTCCGCCGCTTCGCTGTGCAAGAAAGGCAATGACGCTGAAAACCGCCGAAAGAACTATGAAAGGGATTTTTTCCAGAATCAAAGGATAGAGCCGGTGAAAGCGGGTATCCGTATGTTTTTTCTCCTGCCCCTGCGGGATACGGGCAAGGGGCCAATAGTCCAGCAGCAGCAATACAAACGGCAAAGTTACCAGCATAGGCTTGGCCATAAGGCCTAATGCAAAAACCAGCAGTGTCAGAAGATAATTGGCAACACTTGACTGTTTGACATATCGTATGTATGCCCACATTGTCAGCAGCCAAAAGAAGATACTTAACACATCCTTGCGTTCAGCCACCCAGGCAACAGATTCGACGTGTAATGGGTGAAGTGCAAACAAGGCCGCCACAAATGCGCTCGGCCAGAGCGCACCTGTCATACGTTTCAGGACGAGGAAAACAAGTAAAGTATTTGCAATATGAAAGATAAGATTAACCAGATGATGGCCTGCAGGATTGGAGCCGAAGAGCTGCCAGTCCAGCATATGTGAGAGCCAGGTCAAGGGATGCCAGAAGTTGACATAACCAGTGGTGAAAGCCCATTTAATGGCTTTAAGTGTGATACCGGCCTGGATGTTTGGGTTTTCATAGATGTAGACCTGGTCGTCGCAATCAACAAAATCGTAGGTGCCGACCTGCCAAAAGACCGCCGCGGTGGCGAGTGTCAGTGATAGGCAAATCCAAAAGCTGCGGTATTTGGTTAGTATATTATCCATTATGGCAGTGAACTTTAACTTATCGTTCGGCGCAGTGTCAAGGCAATAAGGGGTGTTGGAAAGGCGCATATAATTTTTGATGGTGAAAATCCCCGTAAGGCGGGAGCTATGTAGAAGTTATTTCTTCGTGCCTTCCGCGTCTGTGTTCTGGGGCTTTTGTTTTTCGGCTAAGGCACGGTTGAGATTGTCTCTTGCATCTGTGTAGTTCGGGTCGATTTGAATAGCCTGGTTAAAATGTTCGATGGCCTGGTCAAATTTTCCCTGCCGGAGAAGCATTACGGCGAGGTCGTTGTGAGCGACGGCGTTTTGGGGCTGGATGAGCAGAATTTTTTCATACTCTTTTATTGCTTCCGCAAATTTACCGCTGCTGGTCAAAGCAAAGCCAAGATTGAGATGTATGTTGATAGAGTCGGGAGCGGTTTGCAGGGCTTTGTTGTAGAGTGAAATTGCCTCGTCAAATTTTCCGGTATGCGCCAGTGCGTATCCGAGCTCGTTAAGAACGTTAGGGTCATTGGGTTTCGCCGAAAAGACCTTGCGATACTCTGTAATAGCTTCCTGGAACCGGCCGAGTTTCAGCAGTGCGTAGCCAAGAGCATAGCGTCTGGGAATTGTGTCCATTGCTGCGAGCGCGATTCTAAAATGTTTGACGGCCTCGGCGAATCCGCCTCTAACTACGAGGGCGAGACCAAAATTAAAATTGGCCTCGGCAAAATCGGGCCTTATTTCAAGCGCCCTTTTATAGCAGCTGATAGCCTCATCAATTCTTTCTGCTTGGCGGAGAGCAAGTCCTAAGTTGTTGAGAGCCTCGGCAAAATCAGGTTTGATTCGGACGGCCTCGGAACTATGCCAAATTGCCTCATTGATACGGCCCTGATCAATAAGAGTCCGTGTCATACAGAAATGTGCTATGTAGTTATTCTCGGTTACTTCGAGCGCATGCTGAAAAAGTGTCATGCTGTCTTTCCAATATCGCTGCTGGAGGTGTGCGAAAACAGCCAGCACAGATAAAGCTATCAGTGAGGATACCCAGAGAGCGGTCTTTCGATACCGCCATTTTTCGAGTAGCTCCGGCAAACCCCAGGCGATGATAATAAATAAACCCGTCAGAGTGATGTAGGTGTAGCGGTCAGCCAGGGCCTGCTCGCCAGCCTGGACCAGGCCGATGACAGGTACAAGAGTTCCGAGATACCAAAACCAGCCTGTGACTAAGTATCGGCGCTCTTTGGCGAATCGAAGTACGAGAATCGTTACAGCCAGTAGAATAGCGACTGATATTATAGCATATAGAATCGATACGTTTCGGCCGGGATGCGGATAAAATACGGCCAGCCGGGCAGGCCAAATCATCTTGATAATATACGACAGATAGGAAATGGAGGCATTGGCGAGGCGAATAGGAAAGCTGTAATCTCCTGTTGTGGGCATTGCTCCGATTTTCTTCACGTTGATGAAAGTCACTATGCACAATATGAAGACCATCGCAAATAGTGGAATCTTCTCGATGAGCAAGTAGGACAGCGAATACTTCCCGCCGGCTTTCTGATGCTCTGAGCCGAATCTGTCCAAAGGCCAGTAATCCAGAAGCAAAAGTACAAAAGGCAGGGTAACCAGCATGGGTTTTGCTGTCAGACCAAGAGCGAAAAATACAACTACTAACAAATAATGGGTGGTCTTAGGGCGATTG
>Ga0315282_10012093_pt1 | contig 13265 bp, 9 predicted proteins | sample YL17G07_20_MG_FD_203693 | JGI IMG/M metagenome (GOLD analysis project Ga0315282, IMG submission 203693) | Sediment microbial communities from Yellowstone Lake, YNP, Wyoming, USA - YL17G07_20 | ecosystem: Environmental > Aquatic > Freshwater > Lake > Sediment | place: USA: Wyoming | collected...
GTAGGCAGTAAGCAAAAGGCAGTAAGCAGAAGGCAGTAGGCAGTAGGAATAGATGGTGAGCGCGGGAATGACTGGGACTCCTAGCTACCTCTTACCATCTACTAACTATATTTGTTTTCAATGACATTCCCGCATTACGCGAGTAAGTTCCTTTGTTTTCATACATATTCACGGATCGCCCCCTGAGATTCTACGGCGATCCTTTGTTTTCATAAACATTCGTGCATCGTTCAGTCAAATTCAAATAATTCCTTCTTGGTTCCATTGCGATAGCAAGACTTATTGTCAGTAACGCGAAGAGCCCATTGGCGGGCTTTTCGTTCCGCATGGCACAATCTCGAAAGCGAGGCGGGCAGCAGCATGGCGGCATAGTGTTCCCCGCAGGGCGGATCCTCCTGCTTAGCTTCAACGCACAACTCTAGCCTATTTTGTTGCGTTTGTCAAGAGACAGAAAGTCTATTCCAGTCCCTCCAATACGGCACGCACACCCGCCCTCTTCATCCAGGCGTAGCGCCATGACAAACTATTTTAGGGACACAATGTCATTTTATGAGAAATAATGCTTGACAAGTATATAACTAATGGTTAAACTCTTCCCCAGACTTCGAATCATCACGCAACCGGCGGAGGACGCCATGAAGGCCGTGCGATTCTCCCTACTCTTCAGCGCATTCGTTGCAGGCACATATTTCGTTGTTTTCCGTGCTCCGAGTCCCTCGCGGGCTCAACTGCGTGACCTTGCGAAAAACGAACAGGGACCGGCCTTCCTGCTTGCCGTCGCATTCAACAACTTCCCCCTGCCCAAGGGAAAACTTGAAGAGCCTTCCGGGCCCTGGGTCTCTCTTGACAATCGGCTCGCCTGCCCTGAGTCGACGACAAGCCTCGTGCATCGGAACAACGATCCCGTCCCATTCCACCTCCTTTCCCTGTTGGTCGAGTTCGGCGAATATCTCGATGTGGTGATTCGATTCCGTGGCGACGTGGCGGGCGGTTCTTCCGTTGCCCAGCGGGAACGTGGGCACAACCTTCTTGATCCGGACCCTCTTGATGGGGATGCGGCGGCCCTCCGAAGGCTTAAAGTACGGCAGGTTTTCTTCGCTCGCGAAAACCTTCTTCGGGTCACCACCGCCCAGCTTGGAGAGGACGAGCGCTCTTACGCCCTCGTCAGCGATGTCTTCGACCTCGTTCTTGGTGAGTGCGGCAAGGGGCTTGCGAACACGCACACTGCCGTCGGCCTTCGCGGACGAGTAGATGGTCTCTTCGTGCAAAGCTCCGGACACCTTTTTCGACACTCGGTGTGAAACCACGATGCGATCAATCGCCTCGCGGACAGTGTCCACGAAATTCGGCCAAGGACCTTGGAGGGCCGCAAAGCGCTTGCGTCCGGTGGAAGAAGCGCGCTGCGCAGCGTCGCTCAAGCGCTTCACCATGCCCGCGTCGGTCAGCCCGATGACGACCGCGTCCACCGCGTGGTGGCGGTGGTCGCCCCGAGACTTGGCCACACGCCCACCATCCGTCGAGGGGCCATCGTTCAGAATGGCGTTAAGCTTCCAGAGGTTGCGGAAGTAGGCAGTGGTTTGGCCCGAAGGGGTGAAGACTCGCTGCTCATGTTCTGCATCAGCCAAGCCCCCATAGAGAAGGCTGACGTAGCGGGTTGCGAGTCTGGCGGCATAGGCAGTGTCATTTAGTTGGCGTTTGCGGAAGTCTTGGAGGAAGTCTTCCAGTTCGTCGTCGTCCATCGTGAAGCGTTTGAGCTTTGCGCTCATCATCGCGCGTTCGCCAGAGAATTTCTTAACCCGGTCGAGGATGGCTTGGTAGCGCTCTGGCTCGCCGGAGTAAGCCTGATAGGGGGTCTTGTTGCCCTTGACACTGCGGTTCTCAGGGACGTAGCACAGGGTAAGGTTCTGAAAGGAGTTGTCCATTGAACGGCTGAAGGGGATGATGTGCTCGATGTCGAATTGAGGCTCGGGGCCAAAGAGAGCCTGTATGGAGATGGTTTTGCCGGTATAGGGGCACTGCCAGTGGCATTCTTCAGCGAGCTGATACTTGCGCTTGTCTTCGGGCTTGGGTTCCTTAATCCCCACGTCGCTTTTGACGATCTCCTCTGCGGCCTTCCCGCGGGCCTTTTCATTTCGCCGGTTGATTTTGGAGAGGGCCGCTCGCTGCTTCTTCGACTTCTTAAGGTCCCGGGCGAGTTCGACGCGAATGTACGTGGGCTTGCCATAGCGGCGGACAACGCCGTTTACCACCTTGCGGAGTTCCGTGAGGCTTCGCATCACGGTGGGATTGCGGATTTCTGTGAGGGCTTGTTCGACCGGTGGAAGAAGAGGTTTGGCGTCGCCTGCCTTGAAGGACTCAGGGTAAATCTGCTTGCGCGCTGTCTGGAGCGGAATACCTTGCTCCAGGAGGGGCAGGAGATTTTCGATGGCCTTGCGCGAAAAGTTCATGTAATCGGGTTCGAGCGATATTTCGCAGAACCTGTCCGCTGCCTGTTCGTCGAGTTTCCAGTGCCCCAGGGCGCGCCGCTTGAGCGCTTCCGGTTTCTTGATGCTCAAGACGTCCAGGATCGCCTGGTTGTGTTCCTCTGCGGAGAGCTCGAGCCAGCGTTCGCCAAATACGGCGTAGAATTCGGAGGTGGTCCGATTGCCCGGCATCTTTTCCTCGCCGCCGCGCTGGAGATTGAACGAAACATTCTTGGGAAGGCCCAGCAGCGTGCGGACGCGGGGAAGAACGCGTCCGTTAGCTTTCCGGTCCTTATGGAACGGGAGGTCGCCCTGAAGCTCCAGCGTGTCCGACAGCTTGGCTCGCTCCTCCGGCGTCAAGTATCGCGGGGTCTTGCCCGGCTCCTCGACCTGGAGATCGTTGACCTTCTGAAGCAGCCGGAAGCGCTGAGCAGTGAGCAGATAAGCTGGTGCGCGTCGCTCGCCAGGCTCGAGTTCACACTGGCCAACGGTGTCAGGGTCAAACCACAACGGTCGCTGGAAGAAAAGGGCCTGGCGAACCTGTTTTTTTTGCTCCTCTTTGAGGAGGGTGGGATGATGCGAGGCCTGCGCTGCCCAGATTTTCTCGAATTCCTCTTCGTACATTGAGCGCGCGGTCCAGCAGCCGCGAATTCGCCTTTCAGTGGGGGAAACATGGGCGAGGTATTCCCCGAGGGTCCGCGCGTGGGTGTCTTCGATTGCTTTGCGCAGCTCGCTGATCCCCTTCTTCACTGCTCCCTCGTCATCGTCCTTCTTGGCGGGCTTCAGGCGGTTGCTGAGGAAGCCACGGCGCTGCGCCAGGTGATAGAGCGCCCGACCAAGGAAATGAGGTTGCAAGGGTTCGTCGAGAGCTGCGGCGCGGAGAACGTAAGGAAGCGTTTGCTCAGGTTCGGCGTACGCACGCGAGCTTGCCTTGGCCTTGAACCAATCGGAGGAACGAATAGTTCTGTCGAGGTCGTTGATGAGGTCTTGCCGCTTTTCTGGCGTGGAAGCGTCGCCACTCGGGAGCAGGCCGAACTGCCGCAGGAGATTGAAGGTTTTCGTCAACCTGCGGGCGCGTCGCCAGAGCTGGCGGCGATGCGAACGAGCTTCGCGCCGCTTGAGGTTCTTCGATTGTTCCTGGCCTGATTCGATGTCGCCTTCCATGCCCGCGTCAAATACGCGCACTCCAGCGCGCAGGAGCTTCACAGGCTCGCCATCCACGAGGCCCACGACGGCCCAGCCGACGGAATTGGTTCCCAGGTCGATACCGAGGACGAATTCACCGAAGGGTTGCTCGCTCATAATTTCCCCCTTGACAAGCATTAAATGCGCGCTATTATACACCTCGTGTACCTCAGCGGCTGTTCCCGCTTATCTTAGTAAGTGGGTTCTACCCGCGTAAGGCAATGCTAGGAATAGCGACCTTCAGCCCCGCCCAGTGCGGGGCTTTCCTTTTTCTTAAGGGCCGGTGAAGGCTTGTGCGAAGTCCAAGCGCGCAGCGCAGGCTCTCGTTCTTCAGAGAGTCTGCGCCTTTTACTTCAATTTCGCGCTCCCTTATTTGCCAGCAACCGTACACAAACAGCCGCCAGAGTGAGGTTCTCGCTCGCCTGCCTGGCCGGGCGCCCTGTGAAATCGAACACGCCGGACCATTCGGAGTCAAAGCGAGATTCCACTCCCGCCGCTGCGGGGTTGCTTTTGCGTTGCGAGCTTGCTCGCGCTGCTGGCGTAGCGCTGACCTTTAGGTCAGCACGATGGGGAGGAAGAAAATGCCGATCTAACAGGCTGCGGCCCCCCCAAGCTGTCATTCCGAGCGGAGCCCTGGACCGAACGGTCCAGGGCGGAGCGAGGAATCTCGCTCTGACTATTTTCAACGCAGTGCGAGATTCCTCGTCGTCCCGATCAGATCGGGACTCCTCGGAATGACAGGCAAAACGGGTCTTTCCGCAGCCTGCCTAGCCCGGCATGCCGCCCCTTCGCTAATGTGAAAATGGTCGTGCCGAAGGCACTTTGGAGTGCGGTATCCGTCAGCCGACGGACAGCTACCGCCTTATGGCTCGCAGTTCAAGGCGGTCCCGCATGGCGGGACCGCAGTCCAAGGCGCTTCGCGCATTATCATGGACAGTGGTGAGCCGAAGGGTGCTGGAATCTGCGCTCAGGGCAAGCCCTACGCGGGGGTGAGGACGGTGATTTTCATCTCCTGGGGTTGGCCGAAGACCGATGCACACTCAGGGTCAGAATGATCTGTCGGCTGACGGGTGGAAAAGATCCCTCTGCTGACGGAGTCACCAACGTTTGACCAGGCCCGGCGTGACTGAGAAGCTGTGGAAGAATCCCCGTACGGGCAGGCCACGGGGTGCCCCTACCGGGCCTCTCGAGGGGTTACATCAACCGAAAACGCGCGCCAAATTACCCACAACTTCTGAGGGGATCGCATTCTGCTTTCTCGGAATATTCCTGGGTGCGGGGCCGAATTCGTCAACTCACGGATTCGGCCCCGCGGCGGCGCTGTTGGCCCCTACTCTCCGGCGCCCTCAGCCAGGATTAAGGGGAAGCGGCGCGAAGTGGCGGCCCGGCGGTACGGCGAGGCTAGAACCATAGCGTACATGTAGCCGAACAGGCCGCCGGGTGTTGCAAAATGATCCACATCGAGGAAAAAGTATACATAGCCTTGAATCCTTACAACTTATTGAAACCACTTGAGATAACTTTCAGCGGAGACAGAACGCCTCAAGAAAAATGAGAATCATGGGAAAAGTGGGAATCTCGCCCCTGCAAGGTGGCAATGCATTTTCCAGCCGCTTCCATACAATCCGCAAACCCGCAGATCCCCTGAAAGATAAGAGCTGCGCTTGTGGCTTGGGTTCTGAGTGATCTTCTATCCCCGCCGCGCGGAGAAATGTACAATGAAGTCCTTGAACTATAGTCACGAGCTCACACTAGATCTTTCGCTGGGAGGAAGAGCATGAGTCACGTCGACCCTCGAGAGCTCTATCGCTGGTGCCGCATACCTGCTGAAGAGCTGCCCAAGCGTTCCGATTTGCGCGTCCGTTTCCGAGTGGTGCGGGATTCCGCCGAAATGGGTCAATTGATGGCCAGGGAGTTTCTCGATTTGATCCAAGCCAACAATGCGCTCGAGCGCCCCACGCGCGCTATCGTTCCCTGCGGGCCGAATTGCTGGTACAAACCTTTCACCGAAATGGCGAACTCCCGCAAGATTTCACTCCGACGCTTGACTGTCTTCCACATGGATGAATGTTTGGATTGGCAAGGACGTCCGCTGCCCACGAATCATCCGTTCAATTTTCGTACCTTCATGGAAAGGCACTTCTATGGCGGCATCGCGCCTGGTTTGGAGGTTCCGGAAACTCAGAGGCTTTGGCTGCTGCCCTCGACCATCGAGCGCGTGCGCGCGGCCATCGAGGAGGCGCCTATCGACATTACCATCGGAGGCTGGGGGCAGGATGGTCACATCGCTTACAATCAAGCGCGCCGCCACCCCTTCAGCCACGTGACCCTTGAAGACGTCGCCAACTCGACCATCCGCATTCAGGAAAACAATCTCGACACGATTCTGGCTCTTGGCCAACGAACCTTTGGGGCTGCGTACCAGTTCGTCCCGCCCATGTCCGTGACGCTCGGCGTTCGTGAGTGCTTATCTGCAAAATGCGTCCGGGTGTTCAGCGATACGGGCGCATGGAAGCAGACTGCCTTGAGAGTGGCGTTGTTTTCTGAACCCACGCCGGAGTACCCCATGACTTTGCTCCAGCGGCACCCCGACGCCATCGTCACTGCAACCCTCGAGACCGCTCGTCACCCGATCAGCGAGCATCCCGAATGGGAACTCCTCTGACGCCGCTTTCAGGAGCTCGAAATGTCTCCGCGAACTCTGCAATTCAATGCTCATTCCCCCTACCGTCGCTTGGTTGGAGTCGGGGGCATCGGAACGGGGCTTTTCTTTGCGCTGGATGGTGAACATACGCTGGGCCGGAACGAAAGCCGTCCGGCACGATTACTGAACATTCGCGATTACTGCAAGCTGCACATCATCGGCCATTACATTGCCGTTCTACTGGGCGCGCAGCCGGGCGGCTCGCCCTTTCATGTTGTTCCCATCGGGAAGGTGGGCGCTGACGACGCTGGCCGCCGGATGATTAAAGAAATGACTTCTGCCGGCATGGACACCCAATACGTTGGCATCCTCCCCGACCAGCCAACACTTTTCAGCGTGTGCTTCCAGTATCCCGACGGCGCGGGCGGAAATATCACCACCAGCGAATCCGCAGCATCCGTATTGACCTGCGACGATGTCGAGCGTTGTGCCGGGCTTCTCGCCTCGGGAGCCCCTCATTGTATGGTTCTGGCGGCGCCGGAAGCGCCGCTCGAAGCGCGCCATCACCTGTTGCAGCTTGCCACCGCCCATCACGCCTTTCGCGCGGCCGCTCTTACCTCGGCTGAGATCGTGAGGGCTCGCAGGCAAGGGTTCTTCTCGCACGTTGACCTGCTGGCCATGAACGAGGATGAGGCTGGAATGCTGATTGGTGAGACCTTCGCATCGGCCAACCCGCAGCCCTTCCTTGATCGCTGTGCTGACGCGCTCAGGGCCTGCCAGGAGCATATTCAGATCATCCTCACTGCCGCGAAGAATGGAGCATTCGCCTTCGCCGGAGGAGCTTGGGACTACTGTCCGGCTGCAAATGTTCCCGCGGCCAATACGGCGGGAGCCGGCGACGCCTTGCTGGCGGGGGTGCTGTCAGCGCTCGCTGTGGGTATGCCCTTCATCAGGCCAGGCTCAGCTCGAACCTCTCTCTCCGATCGTCCACTCGAAAGCGCCTTCGATTTCGGTGTGCTTTTGGCTGCCTACACGGTTACTTCACCTCACACCATTCATCCCGAGGCGAACCTCGATTCGCTTCTCTCCTTCGGGCATAAGCTGGGAATCACCTTTGCAAGCTCATTGACACCTTACCTTGGGCCGCCGACTCGTGACGAAGAGAGCTGATGTTTTCAAGCCGACTTTGTTTACTCAAGCCCGTATAACTTGCGGCGCGCGTGCTTGTAGGTAAAATGAGCCGGATTTACGTCCGTGGCTCCCGGCGTGTTGACCTCAATAATGCGCGCTGCGATCGGTTCGTAAGCGGCGCGGGGCGCAATGGTTCCTTTGGCTACCAGAATCCTTTCTCGCTGCGGATAGACGCCGTTGCTGATGAGCTGATTCAGGCTGTCAGGGCTTGTGGGGTGAGTAGTCAGCACCAAGAGGTTCGGCAGATCCCGAGTCGAACCCTCGACTTCGATCACGGCAGTTGGGCCCATATCCTGATATCGCCCGCCGCCGTGCCTGACCTCCGTCTCGACGTATTTGCCGTCGGTGAGCGCCTTGACGTGGCCCAGCACACGAACCGGTTCACCATGCATTTTATCGGTCTTCCCACCTACCTCCTGATCGAAAGACTGGCCGACGCCCGCGCGGAATGCCGCTTCCGTGGCCGCGCGGTCAGAAATCACCACGACCCACCCTTGAGCCTTTTGGCGCAACAATTCGCGGAGGATGAAAGTGCTGTCGCCAGGCGCACCGCCGCCTATGTTATCCCCAGTGTCCATCAGCACCACCGGGAACTTGCTGCTCTTCATCGCCTCAGTCACAGCGGCGGCCGCATCGGGGCGCGCGAGTTCGAGCTTATCGCGAAGCTCCCACAGCATTTTGCCCAATCGCTCGGCTTCTCTCTTTGCGAGATCCGGATCGTTATCCGTCACCACGATCACACTCGGGCCCATCCAAGGGACGTCAGCGTATTGATAGCCAGCGGGCACGCTCACCGCCAGGATCTTCGGGTTTGTTTTCTCCAAGCGGCGTTCCTCATCCACAATTGGCTTCAGGTACCCATGAAATGTATCTTGAAAGATAATGTTCCACACCATGGGTGGCTTCACCACATACTGAACCGGCTTCATCTTCCCGCTCAGCATGCCCGCCATTATCGTCGCCGCCTGGATGCCACGCTCCTTGGTGTCCAAGTGCGGGTCTTCCTTATACGTAATGAGAACGTTGGAGTCCTTGACGATGGCCGGATCGACGTTGGCGTGGAAATCGTTCGTAACCACAATTGGAAATTTCTTACCCATGGCCGCCCGCACACGCCGCACCACTTCCGCATCGCCACTCGGATAGCTCTCCACCACCATGGCGCCGTGGAGAATCAGAATCACCCCCTCAAACGGGGGATTCGCGTCCTTGAGTTGCCCCACCAATTCGTTCAATTTGGCATTGAAAGATGCATCTCCGACCTCGCCAAGAGAACCGGCATGAGCGGTTATGATGGGATAGACATCCAGGCCCAACTTTCTCGAGGCTTCGATCACACCGTTGGCAACAGTGCTGGCACGGGCGTTCTCGTCGAGCCATTCCTGCCGCGTCGGCTTCCCTCCGGTCATCACCAACTTTGCGGGGTAAAGGGAATTGGATTCAGCGCTGAGGCCGCCGACGGCAATCCTCGGATGCGTTTGGGCTGAGACCAGAGCTGCGAAGAAAACGGCTGCCAAAACGACCTGTACAACGTCTTTCATGTTCGAGATCTCTCTTTTCTGCTTCCGGCGCAAAGGGAAGCACTGCGCCACAGGGGATTTCAAATCCCTGAAGGCCACGGCGCTTCACTCTGCGCCAGCCGGCGGCTTTTGCGGGTGATTCGCCTTCGAGCCGCAGACCTATAAAGCAGGTCTGCGCTACCGTGTTCCTGACTTCTCCTTTGACACGCCGCAAGAATTAACTGTACAGTTGAGCTTGGCGATCTAATTAGTCCAAGGAGGGCCTATGCAGGGCAAAAGCAAGCCCGCGCCTCTCTCGAACGTGGTGCCGGCACTCGTGGCTCGTACCCAGTTTGGCCGCATCCTGCGGCAGGTTGAACGTGAACAGCGCTCCTTTGTGGTGGAAAAGCGCGGCTCGCCCAAAGCGATCATCCTCAGCGTAGCGGATTATATCAAGCTGGCGGCCCCGGAACCGGAAATTCTTCGGGTTTTGGGCGAGGAGTCGAAGCGAAAGGGAACAGACCGCCTTAGCAGGCGGCAGATTGATTCCCTCATTCGAGAGGCGCGCAAGCAGACCCGGGGGAAGCATGCTGCCGCTCAACCTCGTCCTTGACACCAAAGTAGTCGCTTCGGCGATCCTCAAGCCAACAGGCCTGGAACGGGCTTCGCTGGTGTTCGCTCTTACCGCTCCGGCGCATCTCTACGTATCACCCGACATTCTCGAAGAATGCGAGCGAGTGCTTCATCGGCCCCAGCTCAAGCTCTCTGACTTTCGCCTTGGCGAGGTCCTCGATCTGCTCAAAAGTCGCGCCGTGCATGTCACGCCCTCGCGGCGGATCCAAGTGACGCCGGACCCGGATGACAACATCTTCCTGGAGTGCGCGGAGGAGGGACGGGCGGATTACCTTGTAACCGGCAACAAGCGCCACTTCCCCCGGTTCTGGAAATCCACCAAGGTCGTCAACGCGAGGGAACTGCTCGAATTGGCCGCGCGTCACCTGAGGCCGTAGGGCGTGCGCCACGCGGCCCTGCACCGGAGCAAGCGTAGCGCCGATACGGGGTCTGGCTTTCATTGGTCCGCAACTGCCGCGTCGGTTACGGGCGATGGTCGCAGGAAGAACCAGCTTACGGCCCCCGCCAAAACGACGAAGCTTCCAAAATGAAGACCCCATGACCAGCCGGCCCACGCAGCGATGTAGGGAGTGAGTACGGGCGCCAGCACGCCGCCGAGGTTTCCGACGCCGTTCATAATGCCCCCCGCCGCGCCCACGTGGCTGCCCCCCGCCTCAATCAGAGCTGCCCAAAAGGGACCCTCAGTGAACGCCGCGAGACCGAGGGCCAGGGATAGCAGCGCCACCATCGGGATTCCGGTCACAAGGTTTGTCCCAACGTAAAGTAGCACGGCACTCAGCGCCATGCCGACAACCGCTACTGTGCGGCAGGCTGGAATTGAACCGAGACGAGGAATCAGCCGATCGGCGACCCATCCGCCCAGGGGCAGCATGACCATCATGACCAGGAGCAAAACGGTGGTGTAAAGGGCGCTTTGAGTTGCCCCTACTTTACGGATCTCGCCGAAGTAGTAATAAATCCAGTAGAAGAATATGTACTCGAAGTAGTTAAGAGCGATATATCCGGCAGTTAAGAGAAGAATATTCCTGTTTCTGAGAAGGGACCAAACACTGGTGTCCCTGCGGCGCGGTAGCGGCGTCGCGGTTTGAGGGGCCGAACTGCCAAGCGGACGATCCTGCACGTACCCTAGCCAGAGGAGCGTTAACAGCGCTGTAGCGGCGCCGGCGAGGAAAAACGATCGTTGCCAACCGTAGCGAGCGATGAGCCAGGCAAACAGCACGGGGGTAATGGCGGCCCCGAGGGGCGCGCCGCCGATAATGAAGCCTTGCACGCGCGCCCGGTCAAGCAAAGGGACCCAGTTGGCGTTCATGCGGGCACAAGCCGGATAGAGGGGAGCCGAGCAAGCGCCCAGGGCAAGGCGAACAACCAGAAAACACCAAAACACACTCACGTAAAGTGTGAGGCTGGCCGCTCCGACTACCGCCGTGAGGCATGTAAAGATGGCCGAGCCTCCGCCCACCAGCGCCAAAACCCATCGAGGTCCGAACCGGTCCGCCAGCCATCCTCCGGGAGCCATGACGATCCCATAGCTCAAAATAAAGGCGGAAAAAATGCTGCCCATTTGTGTTTCCGAAAGATGGAAATGCTTTATCAAGGTGGGAGCGGCAACAGAAATGACCGTGCGGTTGATGTAACTCATGGCGCTGAGGGCCACCATCAGCGTGACAATCTTAGACCAGACCCGGAGGTTTCCTGATTTTTGCATGGGGGAGATTCTAGCGCAGAATCGGCGTCCTGCGTGAGAATGCAGTCACTCTGTGGGGAACTCAGCCAAAATCTCCCGGACCTGCTTGCTGCTTAGATGCGGAGCCCCCACTCCCGCGCTTAGAACTGGAAGCCCTGTAATCGGGTCAACGAGCCGGGTCCCTTTCAAGATGCGCTTTTTCCGCGGAGTTAATACTACGCGCCCGGCGTGCACTTTGACGTCGAGCAGATCGCCGGGCTGGAGACCCAGCCGACGCCGAATGGCGCCGGGAAGTACGATCTGGCCCTTGCGGGAAAGTTTCGTTTCCATGGCGAGAAAATCTTGCCTCAGATTGTGTTTCTTTGTTGGCGCCCCGGGAGCCGGGGTTGGAGTTGGGCTCAGCAACATTCCCACCAGCGCCTGCAAGATCGCGACGCCATTGGGACTGCCCCAGCCGGCACACGCATCCCATCCCGGCCTCGCCTGATAGCCGCCGTTATTACCGGAGGTGATGTCGCGGAACGCCCCGGCCACGGATGCGACGCGCTGGTATAGGGTGGGATTCAGGTAGCCCAGAGATGTCTTCAATCGGGAGTTAAAGCAGGCGATCAAGCCCGCCCACAATGGGGCGACGGCGCTGGTTGCCCCCACCACGATATTGCTACCGTCCACGTCGACCTTATAACCTGTGCCGGGATCGGCGTCACCCGCCACATCCGGCAGGCCTCGGCCCACGAAGTGCCCGGGGTTAGCGGAAGGAGGCACCTTCGCATGTGCTTGCCAGGTGGGAAGCGGAAAGGTCTGGCTGACCCCGCCTCCCGTGGCCCCGTTGCTGGGAAGGTCGTTCCACACTTCCTCGTCAGTGATTGTGCTGCCCCTGCCCACAAGGTGCGTGCCGCCACAGGCCAGGGCATAAGGACTGGAGGCAGGGAAGTCGACGTGGTCCTGGCCGTCGCTGACCCCGTCGGTGGCGCCGTCGTCACCGGCCGCGACGCAAACCGAGATGCCGACCGCCGAGGCGGCCTGGAGCGCATTGTTATACGCCTGCAAAGATTGAGAGGTCCAGGTGGATTCCGGCCCGCCCCAACTGATCGAAATCACCGAAGGGTTGTTGTTCTTGTCGGCCACCGCCTGGTTGATAGCGTCCAGGAAACCGGAGTCGGTGTTGGGGGCGCAATAGACCACGATTTTCGCCCCTGGCGCCACCGCCCCCGCTACTTCGATGTCCAGCATCACTTCGGCGTCGGGGCCGTTGGCGCTCCCCGTGGGTTGATTCTGGCCGCCGTCGACAGATACCGCTGACACTGTGGGGGCCGGGGAAATCCCGAGTCCGCGGAAGTAAGAGTTCAGGTCGGATTGGCTGAAGCCTCCGCCCAGTTCGATGATGCCGATGGTCTGGCCCTGGCCGTTCGCGCCAGCAGGAAAATCATAGAGTCGTCCCACCTGGGGCGGGGTGTAAGAAACCGACGAAGATGCATTGAGGCGCGCGTGAGCTTCACCGTCCTCGCCGCCCGGTTCACGCCGCAAACCTTGAGGCCGTGGGTGCGCGCAAACACCCGGATTCGCTGCACGTCCTTGGGGTCAGCCCCATAGCGCGCTTCGTACTGGGCACGAGTCAGGCGCTCACCGCTGGCTATCAACTCCTCCAGGGGTTTCACCTTTTTGCCCAGCGGTCGCGGGCGCAAGACCACCGTCACTTGCAGGCTTTCTTTGGGGTCCCACGCACCTGACTTGGTCGCGCCCGGGATTGGCTGGCGCTCACTGCCGGTTATGGCTACATATTGTTTGGATGGCATACTTCCTCCTAGCTCAGCGACTGCTGGAACATCGGGTTATCTTCGTCGCTGTCCTGGTAGTAGGAGATGTGGCCCGATGCGCCGTCGAGATCAATGATGGCATAGCCGTGGTTGTAAAGTCCGCCGGTTGTTCCCAGGCGGATGGGGTTGTCGTCATCACCCTTGATTAAA
>Ga0315282_10012094_pt1 | contig 13265 bp, 19 predicted proteins | sample YL17G07_20_MG_FD_203693 | JGI IMG/M metagenome (GOLD analysis project Ga0315282, IMG submission 203693) | Sediment microbial communities from Yellowstone Lake, YNP, Wyoming, USA - YL17G07_20 | ecosystem: Environmental > Aquatic > Freshwater > Lake > Sediment | place: USA: Wyoming | collected...
GTCGCTGAAGCGTTAAGGAGTGAAGGTTACTCAGTGGACACTGCGGGCAATGGCAATGAAGCCATTGAGAAATCCCGAACCAACTTCTACAACCTTGCGCTCGTAGACATCCGCTTACCCGATATGGAAGGCACAAAACTTCTAACCTCCATGAAGAAAACAACCCCAGAGATGATCAAGATAATTCTCACAGGATACCCCGCATTACGGAATGCCGTAGATGCAGTAAACAAGGGCGCCCACGGCTATTTGGTCAAGCCAATCGACATGGACGAACTGCTTCGAACAATCAAACAACACTTGAAGAAACAAAGAGAGTTGAAAGAATTTGGTCAGGAAAAGGTGGCTGAGCTCGTGGAAACACGTGTCAAAGAACTGCAGACAGAAGAACTCGACACCCGTAAGGCGACAAAGAAAGAATGACTCTAACGATAATGCTGCGATTCGACGTGCTGCTACGAGGGGGCCATGCAAATAATTGGGAGATTCCAATAAAGTAACAGTAGGAGTTGGAACCAATCTCTCGGAAGATCGGAGCGTTCCCTCCGAACTGACGAAACCCGAAAGATTTCGTGCATGATAGTATTTCGACCTCCCTATATCGAGGGTTCGAATCCCTCTGGGGCGATATCACGAGTTCAAGAGACGGGGAAGATTGTGTAAGCAAGGGTAGCTAGAAAACGTGTTGAACCCACGACGTAGTGGGTTCGTATCCCACCGGCCCCACCAACTACGTCCAAGCGTTAGAAAATACATACAACCGCGGGAAATACCGAAATTGTGGCGATAGCACGACGATGTCGACCATATCAGTGAAAATTAGTTGAACCCCGCCATAAAGCGGTTTAACATCCCGGCGGGCCCGCCACTCCACGCTTCTATTCATAAATCCGTTTTCTCAAATCGATATCAAAGAGAATGATCGTTTTGCTAGTTTCGTCAATCTTGTAGACGATGCGGTATTTTCCAACCCTGTCCTTCCAATAGCCATCAAGTTCACCTACCAACCTGATTCCAAGGTATGGGTTTTCACCCAGCTCGGTAACTCGACGCCTAACTTTGATCTTCATGTCCTTGGGTAGGCGACGGAACCCTTTCACGAATTCTCGTAGAAAGATTACTGTGTAGCTCAAGTTGACAGGACTCTGCGGATCTCTCGCGGTCCCTTGGCGGTCACATACCGTTTCCGTCGGTACTGTTGTTCACCGAGCTTGATTCTGCGCATTGTCTTCTTATCCAGCAAGACCTCCAATGTCTCGAGAAGTTCAGCAAACCTGACCGAAGTTCGATAGATCTCTTCAACGACATCCTTAGGTAATTTGATCGTTTGCGTACTTGCAACCAAATTTGGTCTCGATGTAAGAAGGAGCACCGCCTTATCTAGTATTACTTCAATGGAAAGGAGACCGGTAAATCTGCAAGATGCGCCTGACTTACACCAGTCGGTTCGGATCCCACTGGCCCAGCCATCTTGACAAGTGGAAATTGTGGCGATAACGCGACTAAAGGGATGAAAATGTGTTGAACCACGCCATATAGCGGGTCAGGATCCCGGCGGGTCCGCCACAATTTTGGTTCTTGCGTTGGTATCAGAACTTTCGGGGTTGTAGCCTAATGGAGACTGTTCGGTTAGGAAGATGGATGGAAGGATTGACCCGAAGAAAGATACCGCATCTACGGGGCGAATCAATCAAGATATTGCAAGAGGCAGTGAAAGCGGAGGAGACATGGCTTCAGTACGAACGGAGATTCTGGCGTTTTCTCAGGTGGCTTGGTGAAAATCCTGACAGCTTTCTTGTTCGAAGTAAGAGCGAGAAAGCGTGGGCAGAAGCAGTGGCTGTACAAGACACTGAGAGAAATTCAAGGCGAGAAGTAGTCTTCAAATGCCAGAGCGTGCGCGCTCTACGTAGTCCATGATTTCCTTTGACCTAGACGGATTCAATGAAACTGTTTCGCCCTTCTTGTGCAGAAACAAATACCCTTCCTTCACCAATTCCTTAACGGCCCCAGCAAGCCGCTTTCCGTTTCCTTCGACTTTTCTCGCCATGAAGTTGACCATAGTGTCAAGGGGAAAATGGTGTGCTCCCCATCGTCCCTTCTTGATCAAGAATTCCATTATCGCAGCGCGAAGTTCTGCGTCAGTAATGTCGGATGCCATAGTACACTTATGGAACTTTGTAGGTGAAAGAATAAATACTTTGTTTGCTAGTAAATCTTCGGGCAGTTATGGCAAGAGAGGTTCGATACAGCGAGACTGGGCACTCGCTACTCGTGAGGGCCCTGGGGTACTCACCCAAGCTTAGGATCATAGACATCTTCCTATCGAGCCCCTACTTTGATTTCAGTAAGGAAGAGCTTGTGCGGGAACTGGGGATGAGCAAGCAGACCCTGTACAAGAATTTCAAGGACTTGGAAGATCTTGGAATCGTTTCAGAAACCAGAAAGATCGGCAGAGCGATACTATACCGAATCAACGTCAAAAATCCCTTTGTGAAAATGTTGAATGAGCAAGTGAATGAGCTATCACTGGAAATTGCAGAAAAGGAAACCAAGCGAACAGAGAAGCCCGTTGCCGTAACGGCAAGGTAAGTCAAACCAATAAATCGCAGACGATTCTTCCAACGTCTCCGACCACACATCGTCCACAAATTTCAGTTATTAGTCCGTGACTGACTTTCTTGCTTAGATTAGCTCACCGCGCTCTCGCGCAGCAATCTTCTAAGATATTTCTCAACTTGCGGTTTGCTCAACAGTCTATTCATGATGTCATTCTCCCACTCCATTGTTTCAACATCTAGAGTCAGTGCGCATCTCTTGCAGTATTGCATCAGGCGAATTTCTTTCGTTGCATTTCGCCACGGAGTAGACCTTAATGGGTTAGGCTGGACAAAATTCCTGCTGTACGCTAAACGGCATACAACTCCCAAATGCTCTGGCGAATCTGGCACCCCTCATTGTCGAGGCCCTATATGGATCAGAGAGTTCAACAGCTCTGACGCCGAACGACCTCCTATGCTTCTTCTACCGAAGGCAAGTTGGTGCAGAGCGTATGCCATTTGGTATACGGTAGGCTTGCGCGACGCTTTGGCTAAGGTACCGCGGCGTGTACGCGTCTCGCTGCGCGTGAGCAGGCCACTGTTCGAGCATCTTGTCGGCGTCTCACGCGAGACGGTCACTTCATGTGCTGGCCTATCACAAATGTTCATAATCCTTGGCTTTGTTGAAACATCTCTAGAATTGGAGAAAACCGAATCCACAAAGGGGTTCTTGCAGGACGTTCAGACGCATCAAAAGGTGGAAAGCGTTGGCCCACACAATCCTTACGCACACGTATTGAGAAACTTAAGCGAACAGACCACCGCCTTGCCCATTAGCCGGAGCCCGGTATTGCGCCATTTCGGAGGTTCGAGGATGATCCTAGTCAGGTTATCGTCACGCCTACTAGTCAAGATCGACCGACATGCCAGATTGGTCGGGGTCACGCGCACCGCGCTACTGACGCACTTCTTGCAGAGAGGTTTGCTCCTCTACCTCCGAAGCCAGGTGGCCCTCGCAAAGGCACATAATGAGGCATTGAGAATGCTGAATGGCCCTGACAGCTCGGAATCATCTCGGTGATCGAGCCAACCTTGAGAGTGTTATTTCCCGCACGAACGTGACGGGTTACGAGTCACGAATTGCCCTCTTACACATCAGCCAGACCAGTCATGATTTCTATTCGGCAAGCTATGATGGCGTTGGGGGGACATCCCGCAGAGAGACAAAGGGCGCGAAGGATATCCAGACTACGCCAAGGGTAGAGACTAGAGCGCCGAATACTAGGGTCGGCAGAATGCCAAGATAGACTCCGAGGATTCCGCCAACAAATGAACCAAGAGGGAGAACTCCCCAAACCAGCGTTCGTATGGTAGCATTCATTCGTCCTTGGAGCCGATCTGGAGTTATGGCTTGTCTAAGGCTTATCTGGTTGATATTGTAGACGGGAATGAAGACATTCGAGAGGCCCATCCACAGTCCAATCCAGAGGGCAGTTAGGATTGGGACAGTGGAGATGTACAACGCGAGAGGGACAATGGCCAATCCCACCCCGCTGATTAAGATTGATACAGCCAGAGTTGGTCCTAGGCCAAGGCGTCCAACAATTCTGGACGCGCTGACGGCGCCTATTAGGAGTCCTGCGCCTCCAAGCGTAAGAGCTATCCCAACTAGTGGTACTGTAAGTTTCAGTTCGTGATAGGCGAAGATCAGAAAAACCGCGAAGAATATTCCACTGCCGAGATTCAAAGTAGCGGTGCAGGCGGTAATTCTGCGGAGTATGGAGTTCCCGAATACCACTTCTGCACCTTCTCTTAGCTCACTCAGGAATCTCCGTCTCGCCCCGGACGATGGGATAGTTGGCTCGTGTTTGCTTATTGAGAATATCAGTATGGCAGATGTCAGGAAGGCGAGCGTATCTGCCAGAATGGCCTTTGCTGCTCCTACAAGTTGAATCAGAAAACCCGCGATGGCTGGCCCGACAACTCGTGCTGCTGATTGAGTTGTTTCGAGCTTGGAGTTACCTTCAACCAGATCTGTTCTCTCAATGAGCGTTGGAAGATATGACTGATATGCTATATCAAAGAACACTGTGAAGACTCCGATTAGAGCAGAGACCGCGTACAGCAAGTACAAGTGGAGCGCTCCCAGTAGGAATGCCAGCGGAACAGAAGCCACAACTATCATTCGCCCAAGACTCGCAACTACCATCATTGGCCTTCGACGCCACCTGTCCGCCCATACTCCAACGAAGAGTCCGAGGAGCGGGAAGGCAAGATCCTCCAGGGCGTTCAAAATGCCAATTTCGAAGGAGCCTGCGCTCAAGAGAAGTATTGCAGCGGTTGGCAACGCAAAGGCAGTGATTTGTCTGCCGAAGGCGCCGATTGTTTGGCTCGTCCATAGTCGCATGAAATCCATGTGACACCACAAGCGCCCCCACGTCGCGGGTTTCATTCTCGTGAACGCATTGCGCACAGGCAGACGGTCTCCATGAGTATTGGATCAGGTCACAGAATTTACGTGTTTGGAACTTTATGCCCCCACACGCGAAGAGCCTGTCAAATCTTCAATTTCCGGCAAACACTTCATTCTGGACTCCGAAACTTAAAATGATGAAACCAAATGGTAGACCGCATCGTTGCCTAAGTTGGTGAGTCTGCTATGGACTTGGAAGCATTTCCTACGACTTGTCATTTCTTAGCTCTATCGCCATAATCATTGGTGTCTTATTCGTTATTGTTCAACTCAGGCAAAACAGCCAGCTAATACGAGCAGCCACCGAGCAAGCGCAAGCGGCAACCGTACAAGCCAAATTGACAACGGAGCAGATGAAACAGAACAACGAGCTCGCAAATATGGATTTGATAATGAGGCTCTACGAATTCGCTAACAGCGCAGAGTTTCAAGCCGCGTGGCTAACCGTTCTTAATTCGAAGATCAATTCCTATGAAGACTTTCTGAAGCTACAGAAGTCGGACCAAGTTGCGTTCTTCCAGATCGGAGCCACCTTTGAATCCTTAGGGGTGTTGGTTGAAAGAGGAATAGTCAAGGTGGACATAATCGAGGACATGTTTCTCACCCAGCTGGCCTGGGAGGCAATTAAACCGTTCGTAGCGGGGATGCGCCAACAGTACGGCGAAGAAGAGAATTACATCGCCTTCGAGAGGCTTCATGACAAGCTATCCAGCCGCGAAGGCTTGGACTATACAACCTGAGCCGAAACCACATGCAGAACATTGATCCGCTGAACTTCCTTCAGCCAGTCGTCACGATTCTATTCAGTTTTGCGCTAGTCATCTATTGGCGCTACAAACACACATTCTCAAAATTCGTATTGATCTATTCTCTCTTGGCATACGCGGGAGCGATAGCCTCAAAAGTGGTTCTACAGACTCTGACAGCTAGCGCTTTCCTTGCAACGTTCCAGGGCCACCTGGTTATCCTCGGCCTCTATCTTGGATTACAGACTGTGGCGTTCGAGGTGGGTGGCGCATACCTGGTCGCCACGTTTGCTGTATCACGAGGAACACTGAACACACGAGACGCAGAAGCATACGGCCTCGGTCTCGCGCTATGGGAGAATGGAATTGTCCTAGGAATCCTACCGGTGATCAATCTAATCATCTACCTTGTAACCTTGGCTTCAAGCACGCCAGCCTCACTGGCGCTCTATTCGGAACTTGTGAAGATTCAACCTCAGCTCTTCGATCCACCCAACCAAGTCCTCTACAATGCTGGATACGGGCTGTTGGAAAGAGTCTCTTCGCTTCTAGTTCATTTCTCATGGGGAGTTCTTTGTATCTTATCAACCGTGTATCGCAAAAGAAGATTTTTCCTCTTTGCTTTGCCAATGGGGTTAATCGACTTCTCTCTCCCGTTCGCCAGAGTCCTAACCCTCCCCGTCTTTGAATTATTGGTCTTCATATTTGCATTCGGCTGTCTCCGGATAGCTTTGGAGGCTAGGAGACGCACAAATGGAAGCGGCCGAGACAAGCATGATTGACCCTACGCTCCGAGCGGCAATTGGCGATTGGAAGCTCGCCCTGGTAACATCAATTCCAAAAGCCAAGCATTCTCTAATCCAATACTAACCCACCAATCAGTGGGGAGGTCTTTTATGTGTGCTGGATAATCCATCCAGCATGCCCCAATCTGAGAAGACCAACTCTACTCACAAGACGAAAGTGCTTGCCTTGATAGCCGCATTCTCCGCGGCCAATGTGGTATTTCGCGTGGCATTGACTGGAGGGCCGCCAAATGTCAAGCCGATTGCTTTCTTGGTAATTGTTGCTGGCGTCGTTGGAGGACCAGTGTCTGGGTTTGCGGTAGGCTGGCTTAGCATGACCATAAGCGACTTGGTATTTGGTGCTGGAGTTTGGACGATTGAGACATCTAGTGGAATGGCAATAGTTGGCCTGCTAGCTGGGCTCCTATGGCATCATTTGAGATCGTTCAATAGATGGAAGATGGCGCTGGGTGGTTTTCTTCTCACAATGTTGTTTGATGTCGGGACCTCGGTCGTAGATGCTCTCATCTTCAACTATCCTTGGTGGACTGCACTCCTTGCGCTTTACGTGCCATTCATCTCCGGAGGAGTAAGCCCATACCCATTCGGCCTCGCCCATGAGTTAACGACTGCAGTTCTGCTTGGCACGATCGGCCCATCTCTCATTGCCAGAATCAGGAAAGTGTATCAATAGCTGTCAAGCATAACGTTCCAGTGGTTACGCCTCTGGAGTTGGCCTTGGTTATTGTTGAAGCGCTCCAGTATCTTAGGCTGGAGCAGCCGGAGATTCTCGCGTTAGATGATTATATGAGAATGCGAGCTACAGCGAACTAGGCGTCTGTATTGGGGTTCTAGTCCTAATCCCCAATGGCTGCACTCGATCGTTTTTTCCAGTCTTCGGCGAGTCCTATCCGACGGGACGCGGATGGATGGCTGTAGAAGAACCATTCGACTAGGCTGTTAGGTGTGTCAACAGAGAGGCTCATGTCCGCAAGCCGCCTTTCCGCTGAAGCCTGAGCTTCGGCGTCGTCTGCTACACGCAACGCGAATTCATCCGCCTTGCGTTCGATTCCTCGAGAGAAACCATTGGAAACAGGCTGCAACAAGAAACCTACGGCAACCAAAATCGCGAAGATTATCGGGAGGCCCGATGGGTCGGAGGCAGTGGATACGCCCAGGCTTCCTTCAGCCCACCTCAACGCATAGTCCGCAATGAAGAATGGTGGAATCGACATTACTCCCGAGATCAAAGCCGACTTCCAAATGTCTTTGTTCACGTAGTGTCCGAGTTCGTGAGCGACTACTGTTTTCACTTCCCTCCTAGTGAACTTGTTGAGCAATGTGTCAAACAGCACAATGGTTTTGCTGCTACCGATGCCTGAGAACATTGCGTTGGCCCTAACGGATCTTCGGCTCTCATCCGCGACGAGCACGTTGTGCACGCTCTTCGCCCCCACTTTCTTGGACATGCCGAGGAGGTCCTCTCTCAAGCCGGCGTCCTCTAGTGGGGTGACTTTGTAGAAGATTGGCATTATCACGTATGGCAGAACTATCGACAGTAAAACTGAGAGTAGAGCAAAGAGGGCGGCTGCTGCAAGCCACCATAGATTCGTGAGCCTGATCAGGTAGTACAGAATCGTTACGCCTAGGACGCCAATGACGACCGCAATGCCAAGTTCCTTCGATTCATCGCCAACCCAATCTCTTACTCGTTGAGTGGAGATGCCAAAGTCATGGTCAACGATGTATCCTGTATAGAATCTGAAGGGGGCTTCAACAAGCTGCAGATAAATTATGAAGATTATTGCATAGGTGGCAAGGGTAAGCCAGTAGTTTCCGAGTGCTGAAGTTAGGTTTCGGCTCATTCTGAGTGAAGCTCCCGAGAGAAGAAGCGATAAGCACGCGGCGATTGGGATGACGATTCCCGCAATCGAGTCGAGGATCAGCTTCGATTTCTCATAGGGTCGTGCAAGCTGGCGCTTTTTGTCATCGTACTGATAGAGGTTCTCTTCCGACATTTTATCAGTGCCTCAATGCCGCGTAGTGTTCGAACTTTGCTAGAGTCTGGCGTAGATAAGTTCGTCAGTTTTCGCGCCACGCAAAACCCGCAGTTCAGTTAGAATCCAGTACTCAACCTTGAGTTTTCACATTACCAGTATGTGCTTGCGTCTGCTCCTTCTTCTTGGGTTTGCGAACCATTTTTGGGCTGCCCATTATCCATCGCAGTATATTCTGGCTGGGTTGGATAAAAACGAGATTGGCACTAGCAATAGCACATCGCAACTACGCACAACTGTGTTGATATGGGGAAGTCAGTCAACTGAGTGGGACAGTGTGTGTTCTTCGTCGCGTTGGTCCCGAATTCTCCTTCAGGCCGTCGGTGCGGTGTAAGTGAACTTCTGTTCTTTCCCTTCACCATTCGCTATGGTGTACGCGACTTTCAGCTTGACGGAGTCGTTCAACATGGCTCTAACTGAACAGTACTTCTCTTGAGAAAGGCGTACCGCTCTCTCCACCGCTTCCTTCTTCAAGTTCTGACCCGTGAGCACGTATTCCAGTTCAATATTCTCATAGTACCTTGCGTCTTCTTCACGACGAGTTCCGCGGACAGATACTTCTAGTTTATCGATCCTTTGTCTCTGTCTACTCATTATCCACTGAATGTCCATGGCCGTGCAGCCACCTAGGGAGACTAGGAAAAGTTCCATCGGAGTGAATGCCTGTCCCATCTTTTCCACAGAATTTAGCTCGACCTTGCGGCCGTCCGGAAATTCAACGTTGAACCTTAGGTCCTCGACATGTTGGAGTTTCACTGAGACCGACATGCATTTCTCACCTCCACTAGCTTTGGTCAGGTTCTCTCGGTTTGGTAGGTTCGGCCGAAGTATGCTTTGAGTAGCCAATCCCATCTTCCAGAGAGTGTTCGCCAGTAGAAGCGAGCGAAGGCTTTCTTCATTGCATATCGAATTCGTGAAGGTTGAATTTGTCTTACGGGTTTCTCATAGGATCCGACCACGAACGATGCTTTGCCCGAGTCCATCTCGAAGGGGCAGTTGATGCGCCCATTGTACTTGTACAACTTCCTTGTTCCGCGTATCGATGAGACTACGTTGTTTGCTGCTACAATCGCTTCTAGATGTGCCGTAACGCCAGTCTTTGAGACCGGAATGTTTGTGGTGTCACCGATTGCGTACGCGTTTTCGTATCCGGTTATCTTCATGGTGTTCTTGTCTGTCGGGATCCATCCGTCTGCGTCCCCAATTCCGGATTTTGTGATGACATCTGCGCCACGATGTGGTGGGACCAAGATCAACAGATCATATGTCTGTGAATCGCCCTCAAGCGAGTAAATCTCCCGCTTGGTCGGATTGACGGATTCCACATTGAAGAATGTGACGACTTCGATTCCGCGTTTCTCAAAACGTGGTTCAACAACCTTCGACATTGGTTCGGCGGGGTAGGGACGCGGGTATGGCGTTAGGAATGTTATCTTTACGCGGTCGCGAATTCCTCGTTCTCTGAAATAGTTGTCTATCATGAACGTGGCTTCGTTTGGGGACGGCGGGCATTTGTGTGGCACTCCTGAGATTCCGACGACTACGTGTCCCTCGTTGAACTGCTCGATGGCATTCCATATCTTTCTCGATTCTTCTGGGCTTGTATGGAAGTTTAGCGAAGCTTCCTTGAGTCCTGGGATCGCGGCTGGGTTCGGGACGCTGCCGGTTGCAATTATGAGATAGTCGTATCCCAGTGATTCACCAGGAGCCAAAGCCACGGTTCGGCTGCTTAGGTCGATTTTGTCAGCATTCTGTTGTATCCATTGCACTTCGCGTCTGACTAGCGTTTCCTCATCATGGATGATTTCTTTCGGGTCTTGATTCTTGAAGGCAACTTGCAGGTAACCTGGTTGAAAAATGTGGGCCTTGGCCCCTGAGACCAGATAGACTCTGATTTTTCCCGCATGTATATCGTCTTGAAGCTGTTTGGCGAGCAGGTTGGCAGTTAGAGTTCCGCCTGTCCCGCCTCCGACCACCACTATGTTCGTTGTCGGCTGTGGCATTCTAGGTCTAACCCGCTATCGGCCTTTCCTGAGGATTCGGATTTGAATTCGAACGTGGTCCTTTTCGTCTATAATTGCTAGAATCTCGTTGCCGCTCCGCTTTGCCCAGGCTTGCGTGTCGCTCTTGGCCGCGGGGTCCGTTGCCAAGAGTTCGATTACATCTCCAATGTTTGAGTTGCGGTAGGCCTTGAAGAGGTCTGTGATTGGTCCTGGGCACATGGTTCCGCGAGAGTCCACGATAGTGGTCGGTTTGACAAGGGTTTCTGGAGTGGCCAAGTTTACGTTCTCCTGCTACACGAAGAGTGTGATGGCATCCTCCGAGGCCAAGTCGAGATAGGTTGTGGCTCCGATTATGTCATCAACTTCCGGAATCAGATCTTCTTTCTTTAGACCCATCATGTCCATGGAAGGCGAGCATGCGTGGAACTTGACGCCGCCCTCTTTTGCAGTGGCAATCATTTCCCGAATGCTTGGCATCTTCATCTTCTGCATCTTCTTCTGCATCATCGACGTGACCATCGAGCTCATTCCCGGAATCATCCCCAGAATGTTTGGCATTGGCAGAGCCGGATTTCCAACGGGCGAGATTTTCAGTGAATCAATGGTCTTCTTCGTTATCATGTTCATTCCCCAGAAGGTGAAGTACAGGTGCACTTCCATGCCCATCGCCGCGGCCGATGTGGCCAACATCAACGGCGGATAGGCCATGTCCAAGCTGCCCTTGGAACAGATTATGACGAGCTTGTTTCGTTTAAGTTCGGTCGTGGATTTTTCCGCTAAAGTTTGCATATTTCTTATCTCCTAACGGCGACTCGACACGACCGTCAACCGAACCAACTTAGAATCTGCATTCGCCTGGTCAAGGAGGACACTCTGCATGATATCGCACGCATTATTGATGCGATGGTCCGCTATGCGGTAGTACACTGTGTTCCCGACACGTCTCTCGAACACCATCTTTCGGAGCCGCATAGATGCCAAGTGCTGGGAAACATTCGCTTGCCTTATCCGAAGGGACGTAGCTAATTCCCCAACAGTTTTCTCTCCAGTACGAAGTTCGTGTAGAATTTGGAGGCGTTTTGGATTGGAAAGTATCTTGCAAATTTCCGATTGCAATTGCAGTACTCTTTGTGTGTTCGGCGACAGCATATCATTCGCCGAATATTCGAAAGTTGGAATATTGCTATAGAGGTGCCGTGCTTAGTCTCTATACTAACAAGTAGAGTACCCATGAGAGACCGGCATGACGGTGCAAAGGAAGTTTTCATATAAGAAGCGCCTGACCGAGGTGTGGATGAAGCAGGATGCAGTCATTACAGAATCTGATTGCAATGGTGACGGGTGCGAGTAGTGGCATTGGTGAAGCCTGCTCGCGAATGTTGGCGAAGAGTGGAGCCAGGCTAATCCTAAATGCGCGTCGAACCGAGCGCTTGGAAATCCTCGCGGAGGAACTTCACCGAAAATTTGGAACTACGAGCCTCATACGTCCTTTCGATGTGCGAAACCTCGACCTTGTGAAGGCCGCGATTCAGAAGCTTCCGCGTGAGTGGCAATCAATTGACATCTTGGTCAACAATGCAGGTCTTGCGCGGGGCCTCGAGAAGCTTCAGGAAGGACGATTCGAAGATTGGGAGGAGATGATCGACAGCAATGTCAAGGGCCTCCTTTACGTAACCCGCCTGGTGTTACCCGGCATGCTCAGTCGCGGAAAGGGGCATATAGTGAACGTCGCTTCGATCGCGGGCATACAGACTTATCCACGTGGCAATGTCTACTGTGCGTCCAAGGCCGCGGTGAGAGTTCTCTCTGATGGATTAAGACAGGATCTGCTTGGCACTCCAATTCGTGTCACCATTATCAGCCCTGGGCTTGTTGAGACTGAATTCTCACAGGTACGCTTTCGCGGTGATAAGGAACATGCCGCACAAGTATATCATGGATTAACACCGCTGACAGCGGATGACGTTGCTGATGCCGTAGTCTACACGGTTACTAGGCCTCCTCACGTGAATATCAACGAGATTGTGCTCTTGCCAACGGATCAAGCAAGCTCAACAATGGTGCATCGCCGCGAGGCTTCTTGATTTCGTTCTAGTCTGAGGTGGTCCTCAAAGGTAATTAATCCCCAGCGGCATATTATGGGTGACCAAAACCCCGAACAACGGAAATTGCTGCTTGGGGGCGGTCATCGCGTCTAGCGGAGCGATTCTGGTTGGCTGAAACTTTATTAGCGTGAGTTCTGGTGGTTCTACGGAAAGTTTCGGGTGGCTCGGTTTAAGGGCTGGATGAATCTTTTCTCCAGAGAAAGTGCTCAGGTTGAAGGATATCGATAAGGAGAGGCCATACAATCTTTTTTCACATCAATTTGTTCCAAAACATGAACTTCTTTCTAAGAAGGAGGCTGAGGAACTGATGCGAGAGTTCCATATCAAGCCGTATCAGCTCCCCTACATCAAAACAAGCGACCCAGGTGCAGAGACTCTGGGCGCAAAGATGGGCGACATTTTGAGAGTAACCCGGAGGAGTCCCACCGCCGGGAGCGTCGTGGTTTATCGTTATGTTGTTGATGGTTAAAGTGATTATATGGCAGTAACATCAACCGCAACCGTTAGCCCCCAAATCTGGGACTTGATCAAACACTTCCTTGAGGAAAAGGGCTTAGTC
>Ga0315282_10012095_pt1 | contig 13264 bp, 10 predicted proteins | sample YL17G07_20_MG_FD_203693 | JGI IMG/M metagenome (GOLD analysis project Ga0315282, IMG submission 203693) | Sediment microbial communities from Yellowstone Lake, YNP, Wyoming, USA - YL17G07_20 | ecosystem: Environmental > Aquatic > Freshwater > Lake > Sediment | place: USA: Wyoming | collected...
CGACGGTGGACAACGTGGAGACGCTGTGCTGCGTGCCCCACATCGTCGCAAACGGCGCCGACTGGTTCCGCGGCCTTGGCCGCACCAAAGACGGCGGCACGAAGCTCTACGGCGCCAGCGGCCGTGTAAAGAGACCCGGGATCTGGGAACTGCCGATCGGCACGACAGCGCGCGAACTCCTCGAAGAGCATGCCGGCGGCATGCGCGACGGGCTCAAGTTCCGCGGCCTGTTGCCCGGGGGCGTGTCCACGGAGTTCCTCATCGAAGAGCAACTGGACGTGCCGATGGACTTCGATTCGCTGCAGCAGTACCGGAGTCGCATGGGCACCGGCACGATGATCGTCCTTGATGACAAGAAATGCCCCGTCGGCATGCTGGCCAACATCGAGCACTTCTTCGCCCAAGAGTCCTGCGGCTGGTGCACGCCTTGCTGGGGCGGCCTCCAGTGGGTAGAACAGATACTGCGCGCCATGGAAGAGGGCAACGGCAGGCCCGGCGACATCGAGATCCTGGAGATGCATACAGAGCGGTTGCAGATGGGGAACACCTACTGCGCCCTCGCGCCGGGAGCGATAGAGCCATTGCAAAGCGCCCTCTGGTATTTCAGAGACGACTTCGAACGGCACATACGCGAGAAGCGCTGTCCGTGGAGATAGCATGGCAAGAATAACCATCGACGAGCGGGAGTACGAGGTGCGCGAGGGGCAGAACCTGCTCCACGCGGCGCTCTCGCTCGGACTCGATATCCCGTACTTCTGCTGGCACCCCGCTATCGGCTCTGTCGGCGCCTGCCGCCAGTGCGCCGTCAAGCAGTTCAGGGACGACAACGACACGCGGGGCAAGCTGGTCATGGCCTGCATGACCCCCGTCGTCGACGGCTGTCGCATATCAATCGACGACCAGGATGCGCGGGAGTTCCGCGAAAGCGTCATCGAGTGGCTGATGATCAACCACCCGCACGATTGCCCCGTCTGCGACGAGGGCGGCGAGTGTCATCTGCAAGACATGACGGTAATGACGGCCCACGCCTACCGCCGATACGCCGGCAACAAGCGTACCTTCCGTAATCAGGACCTGGGCCCGCTCATCAACCACGAGATGAACCGCTGCATCCAGTGCTATCGCTGCGTCCGCTTCTATCGCGACTACGCCGGCGGCCGTGACTTCAACGTCTTCGGCATCCACAGCCAGGTCTACTTCGGCCGCCAGAAGGACGGAGTGCTGGAGAGCGAGTTCAGCGGCAACCTGGTGGAGGTCTGCCCCACCGGCGTCTTCACCGACAAGACGCTGAAGGAGCACTACACCCGCAAATGGGACCTCCAGACAGCGCCGTCCATCTGCGTGCACTGCGGCGTCGGCTGCAACACGATAGCCGGCGAACGCTACGGCTCGCTGCGACGCATCTACAACCGGTACAACGGCGAGGTCAATGGCTATTTCATTTGCGACAGAGGCCGCTTCGGCTACGAATTCGTGAACGGCAGCCGGCGTCTGCGCCAGGCGCTGGTCCGCAGCAGCCGGGACAGCAAGACAACGGCGGTGGACGGAGAGGAGGCGCTGCGCCTGACGGCGGCGCTGCTGTCGAAAAAAGCGCGCGTCATAGGTATCGGCTCACCTCGGGCATCCCTGGAGGCCAACTTCGCGCTTCGCACACTCGTCGGACCGGGCAACTTCTACGCCGGCGTCTCCGAAGGTGAACACCGCCTGACACGGCTGGCGCTCGACATCATGCGAGAAGGCCCTTGCCGGTCGGCGTCACTTTCGGAGGTGGCCCACGGGGACGCCGCCCTCGTCCTAGGCGAGGACGTGACACAGACGGCGCCGATGCTCGCCCTCGCTCTTCGCCAGTCGGTTCGCCGTGCCCCGCTCAAGAAGGCGGCTAAACTGCACATTCCTGAGTGGGATGCCGCCGGTGTACGTCATGCCGTCCAAGAGGAACGGGGCCCGCTTTATGTGACTTCTCTGGCCGGGACGAGGCTCGACGATATAGCTACGAGCACCTATCGCTCGTCGCCAAAGGACATAGCCCGTCTTGGGTTCGCCGTCGCGCACGCCCTGGACGTCGAATCCCCTCCGGTGCCCGTCTTGCCCGACCGCGCCCGCGCGCTGGTCGCCGAGATCGTCGCCGCCCTGGAGGCGGCGGAGGAGCCGGTCATCGTCAGCGGCGGCGGCTGCGGCAGCGAGGACCTGCTGCGCGCGGCGGCGAACGTCGCCTGGGCTCTGCACCGCAAGGGGCGATCTGCACGTCTATGCCTGACAGCACGCGAATGTGACAGCATGGGCCTCGCGCTCCTCGACGGCGGCAGCCTGGGGGCGGCTCTCGACGCAGTCAGAACAGGCCAGGCGAACACCGTCATCATCCTGGAAAACGATCTGTACCGGCGCTCCGACGCGGAGTCTGTCGATGCCCTCCTCAAAGCCGAGCATGTCATCGTCGTCGACCATACCGCGTCTGAGGTGTCGGCCAACGCGGATGTCATCCTGCCTGCTGCCACGTTCGCAGAGAGCGACGGCACCTTTGTCAACAACGAAGGACGAGCGCAGCGCTTCTACAAGGTGATGGCGCCAAGCAAAGACGTTCGGGAGAGCTGGCGCTGGCTGCGCGATTTGATGCTCGCGAGCGGGCGCTCCGACGCAACAGATTGGACAAACATCGACGATGTCCAGGCAGCGCTGGGCGCGGCCCTGCCTGCCTTCAAGCCGGTCCAGCAGATTGCGCCGCCGGTCGGTTTCCGAATAGCAGGCCTCCGGGTCGCGCGGCAGCCGGGCCGCTACAGCGGCCGTACAGCCATGAACGCCAACCTCAGCGTGCACGAGCCGCAGCCGCCGGAAGACATCGACGCGCCGCTGGCGTTCTCTATGGAGGGCTACCAGGCGCAGCCGCCTTCGCCGCTCGTCCCGCGCTTCTGGGCGCCCGGCTGGAACTCCGTGCAGGCGCTGAACAAGTTCCAGGAGGAGGTCGGTGGCCCGATGCGGGGCGGCGACGCGGGCAGGCGACTCATCGAGCCGCAAGAGGGCGGCAAGACACCGTACCTCACGGGCGTCCCTCCCAAAGCGGAACGACCCGTGGGCTACTGCCTGCTGGTCCCGGCGCATCACATATTCGGCTCGGAGGAGCTGAGCGCCCTAGCGCCCGGGATATCGCGTCTGGCGCCGCAGCCCTACGCCGGCCTCAGCCCCGCCGATGCCAACGGCGTCTCCCTGAAGGAAGGGTGGGAAGTAGAAGTATCGTCCGGCGGCTGGTCGCGGCGACTTCCCGTCAAGATTATTAGTTGCCTGCCCGGCGGGATCGTAGCGCTGCCCGTGGGCCTGGCGGGATTGGACTGGTTGGACTTGCCCGCCTGGGGTGAGCTGAGGAACCTGAGCAAGGGCGGAGAGCAAATATGCTGAACGATGTGGTCCGTCCGTTGCTCACCGTTTTCGTGCTCCTCATCGTCGTGCTGTCGGTTGCCGGCATGCTCACCTGGGTGGAGCGACGGCTGCTGGGACTCTGGCAGGACCGCTATGGGCCCAACCGTGTCGGACCGTTCGGCCTTCTCCAGGTGCTCGCCGACGCCATCAAGCTCTTCTTCAAGGAGGACTGGATTCCTCCCTACGCAGACAAAATGGTGTTTGTGCTCGCGCCGGCGGTAATCATGCTGACCGTGCTCATGTCGTTCACGGTGGTGCCGTTTGCCTCAGACATCGGCGTCGTGGACCTGAACATCGGCCTTCTCTTCTTCCTGGGCATGTCTTCGATGGGGGTGTACAGCGTCGTCCTCGGCGGCTGGGCCTCGAACAACAAGTACTCTTTGCTCGGCAGCCTGCGCGCGTCCGCCCAGATGTTGAGCTACGAGGTGTTCATGGGCCTGTCCATCACCGGCGTGGTGATGCTGGCGGGCTCGTTCGACCTGCGCGCGATTGTGGAGGCGCAGAAGGCAGTATGGTACTGCATTCCACAGGTGCTCGGGCTCGTCGTGTTTACGATAGCCGGCATCGCAGAGACGCGTCGCATTCCATTCGACCTGCCGGAGGCGGACAGCGAGCTCGTAGCGGGCTTTCACTCAGAATACTCTTCGATGAAATTCGGGATGTTCTTCGTCGGCGAGTATCTTGGCATTACGCTTGTTTCGGCCATGATCGCGACGCTTTTCTTCGGCGGCTGGCTCGGGCCGCTGCTGCCGCCGCCGCTCTGGCTGGCGATCAAGACGTTCGTTTTCATCGCCTTCTTCATCTTGTTGCGCGCGACGTTGCCGCGTCTGCGCTACGACCAGCTCATGTCGTATGGATGGAAGGCGCTGCTGCCGCTGGCGTTGCTTAACCTCCTCGTCACAGGAGCGATTCGGTTGGGGACGGGCTAGAGGACGGACTGATGCTGGGTATACTGAAAGGGCTCTGGATCGTCTTCCTGCACGCGTTCAGGAAACGCGTCACGGTGCAGTATCCAGAGCAGAAGCCTTACCTGGCGCCACGCTGGCGGGGACGCATCATCCTGTCGCGTAACAGCGACGGTCAGGAGCGCTGTGTGGCCTGTTACCTGTGCGCCGTCGCCTGCCCTGTCGACTGCATCGCTCTGCAGGCAACGGAGGACGAGACAGGCCGTCGCTATCCGGAGTGGTTTCGCATCAACTTTTCACGTTGCATATTCTGCGGCTTCTGTGAGGAGGCCTGCCCGACCTACGCGATACAGCTCACACCGGATTTCGAGATGGGCGAATACAAGCGTGAGAACCTGGTCTACGAGAAGGAGGACCTCCTGATTGCGGGGCCGGGGAAATACCCGGACTACGATTTCTACCGTGTCGCCGGACTGGCGATCGGTGGCAAAGACAAAGGAGAGGCGGAAAACGAGGCGGCGCCGGGGGACGTGCGCACCCTGCTGCCCTGAGCCGTCGTCATTATGAACACAGTCTTCTACATATCATCGGTTGTGGGGGTGATCGCCACTGTGGCGGCCATCACGGGGTTCAACGCCGTGCACTCGCTCCTGTACCTGATCGTGTCGTTGCTGGCCGTGGCGCTTATCTTCTTCACTCTCGGCGCACCGGTTATCGCCGCGCTCGAGGTCATCATCTATGCCGGCGCAATCATAGTGCTGTTTCTGATCGTCGTCATGATCTTCAACCCGGGGATCGAAGCGGTGCAACGCGAGAAAGGCTGGCTTGGCCGTGGCATGTGGCTGGGGCCGGCCTTCCTGGCGGCCGTTCTGGTGGCGGAGATGGTGTACATCCTCTTCCGGAACGTGAGCGTGGGCCACCCGGCCGGCGCCGGCCCGATAGAGCCGGCGGCGCTGGGCGCTGCTCTTTTCGGACCCTACCTGCTGACGGTTGAGCTGGCCTCTCTGGTGTTGTTGGCGGGCCTCATCGGCGCCTACCACCTCGGGCGACGCCACGACACGGAGGAGACGCGACAGGAGCAGCATCGCGAACAGGAAACGGAGACAGAAGAGCAGCGGGAGCTCACCGACATGGGCCTGCCCCGGTAGCTATCAAGAGGAGTGACAAATGGCGTCGGTACCGATGGAACAGGGACTGCTCCTAGCGGCGGTGCTCTTCACTCTGGGACTCGTTGGCGTGCTGGTGCGGCGCAACATGGTGTTCGTGCTCCTATCGCTGGAGGTGATGCTTAACGCTGCGGGGCTGGCATTCGTCGTCGCCGGTTACCGCTGGGGGCAGCCCGACGGTCAGATCCTGTTCATCTTCGTCCTGACAATGGCTGCGGCGGAGGTATCTGTCGGCCTCGCGCTGCTGCTTCAGCTTCACCGAACCTTCAAGACAGTCGATATCGACGCAGCCAGCAGAATGCGAGGTTGACTTGCTGCATCTCCTCTTCCTCGTCCCGCTCATCCCCTTCCTCGGCTTCGCTGCGCTGGTCGCGCTGGGGCGGTGGCTGAGCAAGGGGCAGGTCGCGCTGATCGGCGTTGGGTCGATAGGCGTATCGGCGCTGGCAGCGATGCTGGTCGGGTTCTCATTTGTCATCGCCCCACCCGAGGGCGACTCCTTCTCCCAATCGATCTGGACGTGGATCAAGGTGGATGGCTTCACCCCGGGCATCGCCTTCTACCTGGATTCTCTCTCCGTGATCATGATCCTGGTCGTCACGGTTGTGGGCTTTCTCATTCACCTGTACTCGGCGGACTACATGCTGGAGGACGAGGCCGGCTACGCGCGGTTCTTCTCCTATATGAACCTGTTCGTCGGCTCCATGCTGATACTCGTGCTGGCCGACAACCTTCTGCTGCTCTACCTGGGGTGGGAGGGTGTCGGCCTTTGCAGCTACCTGCTGATCGGCTTCTGGTACCAGGACCCGGCGAACGGACGGGCGGCGCGCAAGGCGTTTATCGTCACGCGCGTCGGGGACACGGCGATGCTCATCGGTCTGCTGCTGTTGTTCACGAAGCTGGGGACACTGCAGATACAGCCACTGATGGAGGCCGCTTCGACGCACTGGGTCGCCGGCTCCAGCATCACAATCGCCGCGGCGGGCCTGCTCATGGGCGGCGCGCTGGGCAAGTCGGCGCAGTTGCCGCTGCAGACGTGGCTACCGGACGCGATGGCCGGCCCTACGCCGACGAGCGCCCTCATCCATGCCGCGACGATGGTCACGGCAGGCGTCTACTTGATTGCGCGCACGAACGTGCTGTTCACCCTCGCGCCTGTCATCCATACCACCGTCGCTGCCATTGGGGCGGGCACGCTGATACTGGCCGGCTTCAGCGCGCTCACGCAGCGCGACATCAAGCGAGTGCTCGCCTACTCGACGATAAGCCAGATTGGGTATATGTTCCTGGCGGTCGGCGTGGGTGCATGGTCGGCGGCGATGTTCCATTTCATGACTCACGCCTTCTTCAAGGCGCTCCTCTTCATGGGCGCCGGCGTCATCATCCTCGGCTTGCACCATGAGCAGGACATGTTCAAGATGGGCGGCCTCCGAAAGCAGGCGCCGCTTGTCTTCTGGACGTTCCTCGCCGGGTCACTCTCGCTCGTTGCTCTGCCACTGGTCACGGCCGGCTTCTACAGCAAAGATGCGATTCTGGCCGGCGCCTGGGCGTCCGACGCCGGCGGCAAGTGGCTCTGGGCAGCCGGCATCGGCGGCGCGGTCCTCACTTCGCTCTACACGTTGCGGATGATTTTCCTCGTTTTCTTCGGCGAAGTGCGGACACCGTTCCACCTTAAAGTGGGGCCGCGCCTGTGGCTGCCGCTCGTCGTGCTCGCTTTCCTGTCGATCGTCGCCGGATACCTCGACCTGCCGGAGACGATGGGCAACCGGCTATGGTTCTCCGACTTCATGCACACCTCGCTGCCGGAGACCAAAGAGCTCGCCACAAGCACCGTGCTCAACCTCCAGATTGTTGCCTCGGTCGCCTCGATTGGCGGGATACTGGCCGCTTACTACGTCTTCTTGCGTGAGCCGGGGCTCGTGCGGCGACTTGTGATGACGCCGGTCGGCGCGGCGCTGCACCGCTTCTGGTTCGTCGGCTGGGGGTTCGATTGGGCGTATGACAACCTGATCGTCGGCACCTATGTGTGGCTGGCGCGGGTCAACCGCGCAGACGCCTTCGACCAGCCGATTCGGGCGATCGCGCTGATTAACCAGGCGGGCCACTTCGTGCTCAGCACGACGCAGACAGGGCAGCTCCGGTGGTATGCCACGAGCGTGGCGTTCGGCGCGATTGTCGCCGTGGGAATCGTGGTGTTTGTGACATGATACTGACGTGGCTCATCGTGGAGATCTTCGCGGGCGGCATCCTGGCCTGGATTTCGGGGCGCTGGAGCCGGCTCTGGCCGCGCATCATATCGCTGGTGACGCTATCGGTTCACATGGTCGTCATGATCGTGCTCTGGGTGCACTACTTTGGGCCAATGAGCCCCGCCCCACATAGCGCCTTCGTCATCGAGACGTCGCATTCATGGATCCCGCAGCTCGGCATCAGCTACCACCTGGCGATGGACGGGTTGAGCATGCTGCTCATCTTGCTGACGAACTTCCTCGGCATCATGGCGGTGGCCTGCTCCTGGAACGCGATCCAGGAGCGCGTCGGCTTCTTCCACTTCAACCTGCTCTGGATCGTCGCGTCGATTATGGGCGTCTTCCTGGCGATCGACCTCTTCCTGTTCTACTTCTTCTGGGAGCTGATGCTGGTGCCGCTGTACTTCCTGATCGGCTTCTGGGGTTACGAGAACCGCACCTACGCCTCGATCAAGTTCTTCATCTTCACCCAGGCCGGCGGACTGCTGATGCTCGTCGCCATCCTGGGGCTGTTCTTCGTCCACGGCAACGCGACCGGCGTCTACACCTTCAACTACAACGAGCTGCTGGGGACGCCGATGTCGGAGTCGACCGCGCGCTGGCTGATGCTGGGGTTCTTCGCGGCGTTCGCGGTGAAGCTGCCCGTGGTGCCGCTGCATACTTGGCTGCCCGACGCCCATACGCAGGCGCCGACGGCCGGCAGCGTCGACCTGGCCGGACTCGTGCTGAAGGTCGGCGCCTATGGGATGATCCGCTTCCTTGTGCCGCTCTTCCCGGAGGCCGCGCTGGACTTCTCGAGCGTGGCGATGGGCCTCGCGGTCGTGGGCATCCTCTACGGGGCGGTGCTCGCCTTCGCCCAGACCGACATCAAGCGTCTCGTTGCCTACACCAGCATCAGCCACATGGGCTTCGTCCTGCTGGGCATCTTCGCCTGGAACGAGCTGGCCCTCGAGGGCGCCGTCATGATCATGCTGGCGCATGCGATGACCACCGGCGCCCTGTTCATCCTCGTCGGCGACCTGCACGGGAGGATACACACGCGCGACATGGGCCGGATGGGCGGCCTCTGGCAGACGGCTCCCCGCATGGGCGGTGTGGCGCTCTTCTTCGCCGTGGCGTCGCTCGGCCTGCCCGGCCTGGGCAACTTCGTCGGCGAGTTCCTCGTCGTTCTCGGCACCTATCAGTCGAACACGACGATGGCGGTCGTGGCGACGCTGGGCCTCATCGTATCCGTCGTCTACTCGCTGTGGATGATCCAGGTGGCGTTCCATGGGCCAAACCAGCACGCCTGGAAGCTTCCCGACCTCAACCTGCGCGAAGGCGCGATCATGGCGACGATGGCCGCCATCATTCTGTGGTTCGGGCTCTACCCCCAGAGCATTCTCGCCACCGCCAGGCAGTCGATAACCAACCTGCAGCAGATCGTCGCCACGACGCGGCCCGAGGAGAAGACGCAGGCGCCCGTCGACGCCCCCAACGTCGTGCTGCCCGACGAATGGGAGGCGCCATGACGCGCACCGGTTGGATTGACATTCTACCGCTGATTGTGCTCGCGGCGACGCCGGTGGCCGTGATGCTCGCCATTGCCGTGCGCCGCAACTACTTCGTGTCGACAGCGATCACTTTCGGCGGGCTCGTGGCCGCGTTCGTCATGCTGCCCGTCGTCAGCGCGCAGAGTGACCGGCAGGCGACGGCGCTCCTTCTCATGGACAACTTCGCGCTCTTCTATATGGGACTGCTCTTCGCGGCGGGTCTCACGCTTGTCCTTCTTTCCTACCGGTATCTGAAGGCCCATCCCGGTAATCACGAGGAATACTGGATATTGCTCCTCCTGGCGACGCTCGGGTCGGCGGTGCTTGTGGCCAGCGTCCACTTCGCCTCCTTCTTCCTGGGACTGGAGATACTCAGCATCTCTCTTTACACGCTCATCGGTTATAACCGCATGAGCGCCATCGGGGTTGAAGCGGCGATCAAGTACCTGGTGCTGGCCGCAGCATCGACCGCCTTCCTCTTGTTCGGCATGGCTCTTGTCTACGGAGAAATCGGCTCAATGGAGTTCGCCCAGATTGCCTCTGCGCGCGGCGCTCTCGACGACGGGCAACGCGTCTTCTTCCTGAGCGGGCTGGGGCTGATGACGGTCGGTATCGGCTACAAGCTGGCGGTGGTGCCTTTCCACATGTGGGCGCCCGACGTCTACCAGGGCGCGCCGGCACCGGTGACCACCCTCATCGCCACCATCTCGAAGGGAGGCATGTTCGCCCTGCTGCTGCGCTTCTTCACCCAGATCGATTTCCGCGCCGACGACTCGTTGTTCTGGGTGTTTTCGGTCGTGGCTATCGCGTCGATGGTGGGAGGAAACCTGCTTGCTCTGTTGCAGGACAACATCAAGCGCATCCTGGCTTATTCATCGATAGCGCACTTCGGTTACCTGCTGGTCGCGTTCCTGGCGGCCGGAGACCTGGCAGTGACCGCCGTGACCTTCTATCTGATCGTGTATTTCGTTGCGACTACCGGCGCCTTCGGCGTTATCACCGTGCTCTCCGGTCCCGACCGCGATGCGGACCACATCGACGACTATCGCGGCTTGTTCTGGAGCCGGCCATTGCTGGCCAGCGTCCTGACGGGCATGCTGCTTTCGCTTGCCGGCATTCCGTTGACCGGCGGGTTCATCGGCAAGTTCTACCTGGTTGCGGCGGGGGCGCAGACTTCGTTGTGGGCGCTCATCATCATCCTCGTCGCGACGAGCGTGATAGCTCTTTTCTACTACCTCCGGATCATCGTCGCCATGTACCTTCATCCCTCCGAAGAGAGGCGCGACGTCTCGGTTCCGGGCGTTGCTTCGCCGACCGAGGGCTTCGTGCTTCTGACCGCAAGCGTCCTGGCTGTGTGGCTGGGCATCTACCCGGCGGCTCTCCTTCACATCATTCCAGCCGCGATCCGCTAAGCGCTTCGACGCTGCGTCATTCCTGTTCACAAACGATCACGCTCCTGGCCCGACCAAACGACCTGCTTGACAAGAGGTCATGGGGTCTGGTAGCCTTGCGGGCGATCTAGGCTCGGGCAGGCTTCCGGGTGGAGAAGCCAAACGGTGATTTGGCCAAGTAGGAGGCGAGGAGCATTAGAGGCACGCTCAGCCCGCGCACTCCTAAGCCGGGGGATCGGCTGGAGACGCGAAATCCACCGAGACTAGAGTCTCCCACCGCTGCCGGATTCCGCAGGAAGTGCAGGCCCCTCCTGCATCTTTTCATCTTGGCTCTCGCCTCCCTTTCCGTACTCTCTGCCGCCGCCCACTTCGGCGGACGTGTCCCTCTCAAAACGGGGGCTGCCCCGTCTCCCACGGACCGGCCATCCATCTCTGTCCTGGCGACCGCTGCGGCCGGGCAAGACGATGCTCTTCGTCCCTCGTTGCTGCCGCTGACCGTCGCTATCGGCGAATCGAGGGAGACTGCCGCACCTGCCATGCAGGTGCCCGCGACTCCGATCCCTCTCTCACTATCTGCGATGTCCGTCGACAGCGCGATGGCCGCCACAGACGCCGCCCCGTCGACGCCTGAGCCGGCGCCGATCGCTCCACCAACCGTCTTCGTCATCTACACCGTACAGGACGGTGATACGGTCGACGGTCTGGCGGCCAAATACGGCATCTCTTCCTCATCCATCGTGTGGAGCAACCCGACCCTGGAGAGCGCCGACTCCCTCGTGCCCGGCCAGTACCTTCGCGTCCCGATGAGCGACGGCATCATCTATGACGTCAGGGCGAGCGACACCCTGAGCGACATTGCCGATCGATTCCAGGTTGACGTTCAGACGATCATCGACTTCCCCGGCAACAACCTCGCAAACGCCGACAGTATTGCCGAGAACCAGACAATCTTCATACCCGGCGGCGCCATGCCGGCCCCCGTCGCGCTGCCGACGGCGACACCGGAGCCCGTAGTCGCGCCGCCGCCGACACCAGCACCGATCGCGACGCCACCGGCCGGCGATTCCTCGGGCACCGCGGCACAGGCGGTAGAGCTCGCCCGCTCCCGCATCGGCGCACCGTACGTCTCGGGCGCTGCCGGTCCCGATGCCTTCGACTGCAGCGGTCTCGTATTCTGGATCTACTCGCAGCTCGGCCTGGACATCCCGCGCGCTGCCCCCGACCAATTCGCGTGGTCGACCCCCGTCGACCGGTCGGACCTGCAGCCGGGCGACCTCGTGTTCTTCACGAATACGTACCCGTCATCGCAATGGATCACACACGTCGGAATCTACGTCGGCGGCGGGATGGTTGTGATGGCCGTGGACAACGGCGACATCGTGCGTGAGGTGTCTCTCGCCGAAGCCTACTGGAGCGACCACTTCGCTGCTGCCGGTCGGGCCCACTGACTTGAGTCGGGGTCCGGCGCTGTAACGAATTCTGTCACTCCCCGTCGGTCTCTCTTGGTCGCGCGCCTTCTTCCAGCTTCCTGTTTGACGGCACGAAGATTCCCACAGAGGCGAACAGGTTCGGGAATGCTCTGGCTCTCCTGTCAGCTTCGATAAACACGCTCAACCGAGGAGACACTGTGGAAGAGCATCGGGCTGGAAGACATGGGACGGTGCAACTGCGGATTGTACGGTGCGGGGTCGAGTATTCGCAGTATCAGGCACGCGACCCCCAACTTCATCGGGTAACTGGCCCTGGATCTCCCAATCCGCAAGATGGCTTCTGCCCGCCCTCTGAAGTTCAAGCGGCGGGACATCCAGGACCGGGCGCGATGACATCTTCCGTCCACAGGACAAACGGAGAGAGCAGCATCCTGCTGCTTCTGAAACAAAACCACACTGTGTCCCCTTGACGTATCCAACGAATGTTGCGGTATCATCCGGGTGATTAGATGTTGTGAACATCGCAGGCAGGCGATAACGGAAAGAGGGTACTCGTGCAGAACGGATTGTACTTCTTCATGTGGCTGGGAGCGGGGCTTCTGGCTGCGCTGGCGACGGGCGTAGCAATAGCGGTCCTGGCCGACCTGAAAGAGAAACGCAGCGAGCGTTAATCGATCCCCGGCGTTCCACCCACCCATCCCTGGACGCCCCCCAACGGCCCTTCTCGGGACCATCTCCATTCCACCTCTTCAGCTAACCCCTCATCGGGTGCAGGATGTTCAGGCTAGCAGCCTCCTGCCTGAACGGGCGTCTACTGCCTGGCCAGGGTATTGCCTTGAAATCAGTACTGGAATATCCTCCCCCTGGTGACGATTTTCACATCGATACTTCAATGGCACGTCGTGGTGACACTTTTCACAATGTTACTTGGAGCCGCGAAACAGGCAAGCCTTCCTTCCAGAGCGCGGGCATTCGTCATCCGGCCCGGCCACCGAAGTAGCCTCTCCGTTTCTCTTATTCCAATTTCTCCCAACGGCCCAACAAAGAAAGCCGGGGCGGCGGGCTATTGTCGCCGGAAACCGGCGTTCGTCAGAAGGTTGCCCTTGTCGCGTTGTCCTTCAGGAGGCTGATCCATGGAAAAACTGACCCGAAGGCACTTTCTCAAGCTGTCAGCCGCTGGTGT
>Ga0315282_10012097_pt1 | contig 13263 bp, 7 predicted proteins | sample YL17G07_20_MG_FD_203693 | JGI IMG/M metagenome (GOLD analysis project Ga0315282, IMG submission 203693) | Sediment microbial communities from Yellowstone Lake, YNP, Wyoming, USA - YL17G07_20 | ecosystem: Environmental > Aquatic > Freshwater > Lake > Sediment | place: USA: Wyoming | collected...
ACTCATGCCTTGCTCCAGAAGCCCAATGGCCCTCTGCCGCCGCCGTTCCAACTGCTCGGGAGTTCCGTGTGGTCTCATGTGTCATATATCGGCCTCTGCATTACATTACTTGTGCGAAACCCAATAGTTTCAACTGTCGGGCTTCAGACAGCGCTTTGTTCCGCTGATCTCTTGTGATTTCTGTACTGGGACGATAACCGATCAGTCTGAAGTAAGCCGCTACGAGGCATACTTCCGCCACATACCCGTAAAGGTAAACCGCGCCCGTAAGCCGGCCGTTCTGGCGGAGGGACTCCGCTTCCTCGAAGCGGCGGCTTGCTGCCGCCTCAAGCTTCGCCACCGTATCCAGTCCGATCCGCTTGGCCAGTAGAGGATTCGAATCCATGTTCTCGCCAAACCAGCCCAAACCCATGGTCACTGTATGCAGCCAGCCAACGAAGTCCAATAGATCCCAGGGCCACGCCAATGTGGAAAGCCCCCGCGTTTCCGCGGGGGCTTCTGCTGTCTACTGACTACGGACTACTGACGACCGCCTACTTCTTCTTCGCCTTGCCTTCCACCACCGCCTGCGCCGCCGCCAGGCGCGCGATAGGCACACGGTACGGCGAACACGATACGTAGTTCATGCCCACGCGGTGGCAGAACTTCACGCTCTCCGGGTCGCCGCCGTGCTCGCCGCAGATGCCCACCTTCAGCTTCGGACGCCGCTTGCGGCCGCGCTGAATGCCCAGCTCGACCAGTTCCCCGACGCCGCTCTGGTCCAGCGTCTGGAACGGGTCGGCGGGGAGAATGCCGGCCTTGATGTAATCCGGCGCGAAGCCGCCGATGTCGTCGCGGCTGAAGCCGAAGGTCATCTGCGTCAGGTCGTTGGTGCCGAATGAGAAGAACTCGGCGGTCTCCGCCATCTCGCCCGCCCGCAGCGCGGCGCGCGGGATCTCGATCATGGTGCCGTACAGGTACGGGATCCGCTTCATCCCGAACTTCGCGGCGACTTCGCCGTGAATCTTCTTCACCAGCGCGGCCTGGTGGTCCAGTTCCTTCTTGTCGCAGGTGACGGGGATCATGATCTCCGGGATCGCCTTCTTGCCTGCCTTGAGCAGCTCGGCCGCCGCCTCGAAGATGGCGCGCACCCACGTCTCGCTGATCTCCGGATACGTGATGCCCAGCCGCACGCCGCGGTGGCCCATCATCGGGTTGGACTCGTGCAGCGTGTCGGCCCGCTTGGCCAGGTCTTCCATGCTGATGCCCAGCGCCTGCGCCAGCTTCTGCCGCTCATCCTCGCGGTTCGGAACGAACTCGTGCAACGGCGGATCGAGCAGTCTGATGGTCACCGGCAGGCCGGCCATGGCTTCGAGCGTGCCCTTGACGTCGCTCTTGATGAATGCGAACAGCTCGGCCAGTGCCTTGCGCCGTTCGTCCGCCGTGCTGCTGCAGATCATCTTGCGCAGCAGGAACAGCGGCTGCTCGGAGCCTTTGCCGTAGAACATATGTTCCGTGCGGAAAAGGCCGATGCCTGCGGCGCCGAAGGAGCGCGCCTTGGCCGCGTCGTGCGGATTGTCGGCGTTCGCGCGGACGCCCAGCGCGCGGATGCCGTCGCAGATCTTCATGAACTGCGTGAAGTACGGGTTGTCCTCGTTGCCGACCATGGGCAACTGGCCCTGGTAGAACGCGCCCTTGGTGCCGTTCAGGCTGACCCATTCGCCTTCCTTGATCGTCACGCCGCCGGCAGTGAACGTCCTGGCGTGCACGTCCACTTTGATGCCGCCCGCGCCAACGATGCAGCACTTGCCCCAGCCGCGGGCCACCAGTGCCGCGTGGCTGGTCATGCCGCCGCGAGCGGTCAGAATGCCGGCCGCCGCGCGCATGCCCTCGACGTCCTCCGGGTTGGTCTCCTCGCGCACCAGGATGACCTTCTTGCCCTGCTGCGTCCACGCCACCGCGTCCACCGCGGTAAAGACCACCTGGCCCGTCGCGCCGCCGGGACCTGCCGGCAGGCCTTTCGCGAGCGCCTGGCCCGCTTGCTCGGCTTTCGGGTCAAGGATCGGGTGCAGCAGCTCGTCCAACTGCGCCGGCGTGACGCGCATCACCGCCTCGTCCTTCTTGATGAGCCGCTCGCCGACCATGTCTACGGCCATGCGCACGGCCGCGGGGCCGTTGCGCTTGCCCGAACGGGTCTGGAGCATCCAGAGCTTGCCGTCCTGGATGGTAAACTCCAGGTCCTGCATGTCGCGGTAATACTTTTCGAGCTTGTTGCGCACGGCGACGAGTTCGGTGTACGTCGCCGACATTGCCTTTTCGAGGCTGGGAAGGTCGCCGGCGCTGGATGAACGGGTGGCCTCATTCAGCGGGTTCGGCGTGCGGATGCCGGCCACAACGTCCTCGCCCTGCGCGTTCGGCAGCCACTCGCCATAGAAGAGGTTCTCGCCGGTCGCGGGGTTGCGCGTGAACGCCACGCCCGTGGCGGAGGTGTCGCCCATGTTGCCGAAGACCATGGCCTGCACGTTGACCGCGGTGCCCCACTCATCCGGAATGCCCTCGATCCGCCGGTAGGAAATGGCCCGCTTGCCGTTCCACGACTGGAAGACGGCCTTGATGCCGCCCCAGAGTTGCTCGCCGGCGTCGTCAGGGAACTCTTTGCCGAGCACCTCCTTGACCTTGGCCTTGTACGCGACGATCAGGTTGCGCAGATCGTCCCCGGTCAAGTCGGTGTCGCTCTTATAGCCTTTCTCGTGCTTGACCTTCTCGAGTTCCTTCTCAAGCTGCTGGCGGACGCCCCTGCCCTCAGCCGGTTCGACCCCCGCGGCCTTTTCCATGACCACGTCGGAGTACATCTGGATCAGGCGGCGGTAGGAATCGAGCACGAACCGCTCGTTCTTCGTCTTGGCGATCAGGCCGGCGATGGTCTTGCCCGTGAGGCCGATGTTGAGCACCGTCTCCATCATGCCCGGCATGGACTTGCGGGCGCCGGAACGGCACGAGATCAGCAGCGGGTCGTTGGGGTCGCCGAACTTCCGGCCCATGATCTTCTCGACCTGCGCCATGGCCTTCTCGACGTCCTTGGTCAGCGCCGCGGGAAGCTTCTTGCCGTGCGCGTTGTATTCGGTGCAGACTTCGGTCGTGATCGTGAACCCGGCGGGCACGGGCAGACTTAAGCCCGCCATTTCGGCGAGGCCCGAGCCCTTGCCGCCAAGCAGGTTGCGCTGAGTGCCTTTGCCTTCCGCCTTGCCGCCGCCAAAAGAGTAAACGCGTTTGGGCATCTGGTTCCTTCTCCTTTTTGAAAGTGTGACCGCGTAGTGCCACAAATGGGACAAAGACTTGTAGCAACGGCGACATGGCGAGTCAAGCGCTTACGGTTCGGCTCGCCGCCGACGTCCCGCCGCCCGCCTATGGTTGCGCCGCTTTCGGCGCTGCCTGCACCAGGTAGAAGAAGCCGTCGGCTTTGCCGCACGACTTGCTGTAGAAGGCATTCTCCACCGGCGCCGTGGCGTTCCTGGCTTGGCCGACGATCAGGAAGCGGTCGGCCGACAGCGGCGCGATCTCGAACGGGATCACCCCCGGCAGCGCCGTGCTGGAAAGCAAGTCGAAGTCCGCACTGTACACGCGCACAAAACTCGTGGGATTCTCCTCGGGGTCACCGCGATGCCAGGCGTTCGCGGACCAGGGCGGCGACGCCAGGATGAGACCCAGGCGCGCGTGCCATCCTCGCATCATGGACTCACCGTTCGTGCGGCCTGTGGTGCACGGGCGAGACGCCCGTGCTACGGTTTTGCCGGGGTCAGGTGCTTCTCCATCCAAGCCATCATCTCCGTATGCATCTCGGGCAGGTACTCGTGCCCGGTGTTCTTGTATACAACGCTGCGGAAGTTCTCGGGCTTGCCATACAGCCTGTACACCTGTTCCAGCTTCTTCTCCAGGACTTCGATGCCATCCAGCGGGGCCGTGGGATCCTGGTCACCCGTCAGTTCGAGGTGCGGGCGCGGCGCGGTCAGCGCGTGCAGCGCTTCGGTATCGAAGTGCTTCAGCATCCCGGGAACGAAGTAGTAGACGCCGTGGTACCGCAGGTTCCCGTGCGCGATGAGTTCCGTGTAGCGGCCGAAGCAGGCCACGCCCACGACGGCCTTGATGCGCTCGTCCACGGCGGCCAGCCATGCGGCGCGCACGCAGCCCATGCTCATGCCCGTCGCGCCGATGCGGTCCTTGTCCACCTCGGGCCTGGTCGCCAGGTAGTCCACGAGGCACTGCTCGTCGCGGATCATCATCCCCCACAGACTGCGCCCGAGCCACAGGTCAAGCTTGAAGAGGTCCTGCTCCTGCTGGCCCCGCATGGCCGTCTTCCCCGCGGGGCCTGACCCAATGCGCTCGCCCTGGAAATAGCCGTCTATCGCGGCGACCACAAAACCGCGCTTGGCCAGCGGCACGCCGACGTGGTCCCAGTCGTCCGGGACGATGACCACGGTATCCTTGTTGCTGCTGTAGTGATGCATTCCGACGATGGCCGGCGCGGGCAGCTTCACGTTCTTCGGGATCAACAGGATGCCCGGCACGATTGTGTCCACGCCGTTGTGGAACTCAAACCGCTCCACGATGCAGCCGTCTTTCTCCTCCCTGCCCTTCACAACGACCTTCGCGGGATCAGGGCGCGGCGGCAGTTCGCCGAGCAGGCGGATGAGCGTCTGCCGCGTGGCCGCGCGGTCCGTCTCTTCCCAGCGCTTGAGGTCGGTCGGTACGGGCCAGTCAGGCAGTTTCAGCCCTTGCCGGAAGGTCTCAGGCATCACTGACCACGCTTCGCTCACGGGCGGTCCGCCTCTGGCCGCAGCCGGCGTGACGCGCTCCTGTGCACCGAAAGCCGACGCTGCCGCCGCGCCGCAGAGAATCGCGGTCATCGCCGAACGGATGCGCATCGTGTTCTCCTATCGCTTGGCGCCAGGAACGTTGACAATCACATCGAACCATTCCCCATAGCGCTGCCCATCGGCGGTCACATCGAACGCCACGATGTAGACCCCAGGAGGCGGCGCGCCTGCCGCGGCCGCCTTCAGCCGCACCGGGACCTTGAGCGTTGCCTCCGGCTCAACCGTGCCCTCCAGGACTGCCGGCTCCGCCGTCAGGCCCTCCGGCGTATGGACGGCAATGCAATGTTGCTGCGGACGTTTGTGGAAGTTGCGGACGTGCAGCGTGAACTCGACGGCCTTGTCGGGCGCGACGGTCAGCCTGTACGGTTCAGCGCGCACCCAATACGGGTCGAACATGGTGCGGTAGTCGTCGGCGCTGCTCAGGTCCCGGAACGCGTCGCGCATCGCCGGCGCCCAGTCGCGCAGGCGCTTGATGAGGCCGTGAGGGTCCTCCATCACCCACGAATGCCCGCCGACCATCAGATCGGGCTTGAGCCGGTGCAGATAGTCCGCCGCGTAGATGTAGCCCTCCTCGAGAATCCCGCTGTTGCGGGCCACGACGGCCTCATGCCCCGTCGCATGCGCATCCGCGGGATCGCCGAACACGTTGTCGCCCGTGAAGGCCACGCGCTTCCCGTCAATCACGCCCTGAAGGCACAGGCCGAACTCGGTCTGCCCCGGCATCCAGTCCACGGTGAGGTCGTAGCCCTCCCAGTTGAGCTTCTCGCCCGCGCGGAACGTGCGGTCGAACCTGATGGACTCGATGCCCGCGCCGTAGCTCTCGATCAGCGCCGCGTAGTCGAAACGTTCCGGGAACTCGAACTTCTCGGCGATGGTATCCAGCGTCCACAGCTTCGCGCCCCACTTCTCCCGCAGGTGCGGCGCCTCCAGCGCGTGGTCGCCGTGCATGTGCGTCACGACACAGGCGTCAATCTGCTTCAGGCCCAGCCGTTCCTGCATCAGGCCGAGCGTCTTGTCGAGGAACGCCTTGTCGAACAGGCCGCAGTCAACGGCCAGAGCGTGTCCGCTGTCCGCCAGCAGCAGCGTGAAGTTCGGCCAGTACTCGGGGCCTTTGAACTTGTAGAGGTGCGGCGTCAGGCGCCAGAGGTGCGGCACTGAGGTTGGCGTCGAGACCACGTCCTGCGCCGCGCCGCCGAACGAACTGACCTCGTAGCCGCGCACCAGGAGCACGGCGAGTTTCCGGAGTTTCTGCTGATATGCCTTGAGTTGCCCGCGCGGATCGTGAATGGCAGGCCCGTGCGCCGGCAACAGCAGCGCCGGGTCGTAGCGTTCCACGAGGTTGGCGCTGTTGTGCAGCGCGTAGATGCCGGCCGCGAAGCCATAGTCCCATTCCGTGTCGAACCAGGTGTGCATCTTCGCGCCGTCGAGCATCACGTCGCCGCTGAACGCGATACGCCGCTCACCGCGTTGCAGCACATACGTCATTGAACCCGGACTGTTGCCGCGCGTGTCCACGCAGACGAACTCATGCCCGCGCCAGGTGAAATCGTCCATCGTCTTGAACGCGCGGTCGAGCGGGATGGCCGCTCTCGGCGGGCGCACATAGCTGGCGCCGTGCACGGTGAAGGCGTCGCCGAGCGACGGGCGCATCTTGCGGAAGGAAGCCGGCCGTTCAAACAGCGCGCGTTCGGCTGCGGGCGCCGCGACCTTGGCGTTCCATCCCTTGAGTTGCGGGGCGCCCTGGCACTGTTCGCGGTGATGATGCGTGAACAGCACCCACTCCACGCGCGCCACGCCGATGTCTTTCAGGCGCTCAAGGACGCTGCCATCGCCAAGGTCAACCAACAGTGCCGCATCGCCGTCCTTCAACACGTAGACGTTGCACGTGTCAGTCCACACGAAGAGGTCGGGCTCGATCTGCTTGAAGCTCTGCTGTCGCATGTGCGCGGTATCCGTGTTCTGAGCGGCCGCGCCGCGCGGAAGTGCCGCGAGCAGGGCCGCGGTAAGGAGGGCAGTGCGGGTCGGTCTGTCAAGCCATGCCATGCGCCGTGGTCCTCGCCGTGGTCGTTGCGTCTCCTTGTTTGCCGGCCGAACCGTAGTGTTTATACGCAAGAGTGTAACTGCGCCAGGTTACAAACCGGTGTATGCACCATGCGTGCGACGCTTGACTGGTGCGGCAACTGGAAAGAAACCAACTCCGGTGGCACAGCAGACCGCGGGTGAGACTGGCCGCACGGCCAGCCTGGCCGCGTGTTGGGCGTTGCTGCTGTGTGCGGCGACTGCGCTGCTCGCCGGGGAGGCAAAGACGCCGGATGCCGGTGTCCCCTTCGACCTGCAGGGCTTCATTGACAACGAGTTGAAGGCCGGCAACACCAAGATCGTCGTGCCTCCCGGCCGTTACCGCGTGACGCCGAAGCGGCAGCAGCACCTGGTGCTCAAGGGCCTGCAGGATGTTCAGATCATCGCCGACGGCGTCGAGATGATCTGCACCGAGACGACGCGGGCGCTGACCGTCACCAACTGCCGCAACGTCACCGTCCGCGGCCTGGCCATTGACTACGACCCGTTGCCGTTCACTCAAGGCAAGATCGTCAAGCTGTCCGACGACAAGAAGATTCACGAGATCGAGCTGGCCAATGGCTATCCCCCTGCTGAGATGGCCAGGAACTTCAAGTACGAGATCTTCAAACCCGACACGCGTACTTTGCGCTGCGAGGACCACTATCCTCAGAAGGTCGAGGTCATTGACTCCAAACACATCCGCATCGTCAACACCCGTGGAAGCGCCAAGGACGCGGAGCAGGTCGGCGACCTCATCGTCATCGGCGCCGAGTACGCGCCTCACGGCAACGCAGGCCACGCCGTTGAGTGCAGCGGCAACGTCAACGTGCGGCTGGAGAACATTGAGCTGTACGCCTCCAACTGCTTCGGCTTCCTGGAGTACAACTGCGACGGCAGCACGTACCGGCGCTGCCGGATTGACCGCCGGCCGGCCGACAGCGATCCGGTCAAGCGCGCCGACCCGCGGCTGCGTTCGCTCGATGCGGACGCCTTCCACAGCAAGCACGCCATCAAAGGCCCGGCGTACATCGAGTGCGTCGCCAGGTTCATGGGCGACGATGCGATCAACATCTGCGGCGACTACCACATGGTCACCGCCTGCAACGGCGCCGAACTGCGCGTGCTGGCCAAGGGCAGCATGAACATCGCCCTTGACGACCCGGTCGAGTTGTTCGCGTATGACGGCAAGCGCCTGCCGGACGCGAAGCTGGTCAAAGCCGAGCGCGACGGCAAGATCACCGACGCGGAGAAAGCGTTCCTCCTCAAGCAGCGCATGGACGAAGGCATCCGGACGAAGTGGAATGCCGACGCCTACAAGGTCACGCTCTCACGCGCGGTGGAGCTTCCCCTGGGCTCGCTCATCGCCTCGGCCCGGCGCATGGGCAACGGCTTCCTGGTGCAGGGCTGCGACTTCGGCTTCAACCGCTCGCGCGGCATCCTGATCAAGGCCAGCGACGGCAAGGTGATTGGCAACAAGCTGACCGAGAACTGGGGGCCGGCAATACTGGTGTCGCCGGAATACTGGTGGCTCGAAAGCGGCAGCTCGAACAACGTCGAGATTCGCGACAACACGATCAGCGGCTGCCGCACCAGGCCGATTCTCATTTCCGCCCAGGGCGGACAGGGGCTGATCTCGGGCAAGCCCGCGCCCGCCGGAGCGCACAACAACATCACCATTGCGAACAACACTATCACCGATTGCCCGCTGCCAAACATCGAGGTGACCTCAACCGACGGTCTGCGTATCGAGGGCAACACCTTCCGCTCGCCAAAGGGCGTGAAGCCAGAGCAGGATCCGGCCAGGGTCGAGACAATCAAGACGCTGAACTGCACCCAGGTCACGCTGGAGAACAACAGCGTCAAGTGACCCGCCATCCGGGACTTGCAGCCGCCGCCGTAACGGGCGTACAATAAATGCCTGTTGCCCGCTGGACCACACTGGCCTGAGCGCAAGGGAGTCGGGCGATGGCCGAGATGGTGCGTATACGCTGTCCAGGCTGTCAGAAGGTCTTCGACGCGGAGAGCGGAACCGTCGCGCCGTGCCCGAGCTGCCAGAAACGGCTGCGCGCGCCCGCCAAGAAGCCCGCGCCGCCATCGCCGCCCGCAGTCGAAACCCACCCGGCAACGCCGCAACCGCCGTCCGCGTCGGTCGAGGACACGCTGAAAGCGCCCGTCAAGGCTATTCCGCGTCAGCCTGTTTCGGCCGCCGAGGCGGAGACAATGCGGCCACCTTCCGGCGCCGCTGCCGGCGCCCCCACTAGCCCCCGGCTTCAGCCGGGGGCGTTTCCCGCTGCAAGCGCACCTGCCAATCCGGCTGAGATGGCGACGATGCGCGCGCCGCCGCCGCATGGCCGCCGCCGCCCGTCGTCCGCTGCGCCCACCCGCGGCGATGCCGCTGTCACCTTGCCGCAGCAGGCGACGGACGGAACGCAGCCGTCGTCGGCCACCGGCTTGGCCAGCGGCGAGCTGAAGATGGTCGGACCGTACCAGATCACCCACCTGATAGGGCGCGGCGGCATGGGTGTGGTCTATAGAGCCGTGGACACGCGCCTGGGCCGCACGGTCGCGCTGAAGGTGCTGCGCGCAGGCGGCGATGCCGCGCCCGAGGAACTCGCGCGTTTCCGGCTGGAGGCGCAGAACGCAGCCAGGCTGCAACACCCCCACATTGTTCCCATCCACGACACCGGCCACGTCGGCGACCTCGATTACTTCACCATGGACTACATTGAGGGCGGCACGCTGGGCCACTGGCTGGGTGAGAAGCAGCGGAGCTACGTCGAGCGTGCCCAGATGCTCGAGAAGATCGTCCGCGCCGTCCATCACGCTCACGAACAGAACATCATCCACCGCGACCTGAAGCCCAGCAACGTCATGGTGGATCACCAGGGCGAACCGCACGTGATGGACTTCGGACTGGCGCGCAACGTCGAATCCGCGCAGGGACTCACCGTCAGCGGCGCCGCGCTGGGCACGCCGCAGTATATGCCGCCCGAACAGGCCAAGGGCGCGCAAAAGGAGATCGGGCCGCATTCCGACGTCTGGGCGTTGGGCGCGATCCTGTACGAAATGCTGTGCGGCACGCCGCCGTTCCACGGCGACGCCGTCTTTCAGATCCTGCGGGCGGTGGTGCAAGATGAGCCCGTTCCACCGCGCAACGTGGTGCGCAACCTGCCGCGCGACCTGGACACGATCTGTCTCAAGTGCCTCGAAAAGGACCCGGCGCGCCGCTACCCCAGCGCCGCCGCGCTCGCCGACGACCTGCGTGCATACGTTGCCAGCGACCCAATCAGCGCGCGTCCCCTTTCCGGCACCGAGCGCGCGTGGCGCGCGTGCCGCAAGCGGCCGGTGTTGTCCGTCGCCGCGGTGCTGGTGCTGGCCTTCAGCGGCGTGGCCGGGTGGCTGCTGCACGCCGGCACGGCCACCAGGCGCGCCGCAGCACTGCGGCAGACGGTCGAGGCCGGGCTGACCGAGCGCATGCCCACGGCGGAGGAGCTCGAGCGGCTGGACCGGCTGTGCCAGGACCTCGAGGCGCTCGACAAGGACGCCGCGGCGGGGGCGCGTCGCGATGTGAACAAGAGTCTTGCGGCGGCGCTGGAGCGGCTGGTGCAGCAGCCGCGGCTGGAAGAAGAGGACCTGCGGACGGTGGAGGCGGGGCTGGAGGGCCTCACGGCTCGCGATCAGGCGCTGGCCGGGGAGGTCAGGGAGAAGTACCGCCAGCGGGTGCGCGAGTGGGACAAGCTGTTCGACCTGCCGCCGTTCAAGGACGTTGACCAAGTGTTCAAGAAGGGCGCCGTGGCGGCGGATGAGAGCGGTCTGCGGTGTCCCAAGCCGGAGAAGAGCCCCGCGGGGCCGCTGTGCGCAACGAAGGTCAGCGCGGCGGGCAACGTGCAACTTGAGGCGAGTTTCGCGCAGTGGCGCGACGCGGCCGCGGTGGGTCTGGGTCTCAAGGCGGCGACGGGCCGCGGCTATGCCTTTGTGCTGCGGGCGCACGCGCCGCTGGCCGCGAAGGGCGACGCGCCGCAGATCGGCACCGTTCCCGTGACACTGGGGAGCGCCGTCGCGGGGCTCATCCCCGCGACGCTGGAGGTCTGGCGCGCGGGCAGCAAGGCCGGCGAGTACCACGTGGAGGCGACGAAACTGACCACTGAGCAGCTCTCGATGCTGGCCACACGGGAGGGGAGCACGTTCACGGTCCAGATCGGCGGCCTGCCCTCGCAGGTCTTCGACGATCCATTCGCGCTTCCGGCGCGGGAGTCCGGGTGCTTTGAAGCCATCCTGCCCGGCCAGGCACGCATACGGCTGCTGCGCGCCACGCGGCAAACGCTGCCCGCCACGCCCAGCCCGCTGGAACAGGCGGACGACCTGTTCGAGCGGGGCCGCTACGAGGAAGCCTTCAGCGCCTACAAGCAGCAAGGGCTGCAGACCATGACGGGCGCGGTCGGGGAAGAGGTGCGGTATAAACAGGGGTTGTGTCTGGCGAAGCTCGGGCGGGTGGATGAAGCCAACAGGATCTTCGGGGAAGTGAGTGAGAAGGAAGGGAAGCGCTGGCCGGTGCTGGCGCTGTGCCAGATCATGCTCATTTGCATCGAGAAGGGCGACTTGGAGCGGGCCTGGGCGCTGGTAGACCTGCTTGATCGGCGTTTCGACGCGCAGCAGATTATGGTGAGCATTCCCGAGACACTGAAGGACCGCCTGCGTGAGATGTACACCTCGGAGTTCTCCGGAATGTTCCTGCTGGGCTCCGATCCGGGACGGGTCGCCAAACTCGAACGCGCGCTGAAGGCGACGCGGCTGATTGACGCGACGCAGTCCCGCTATAACCAGGTGGTGCTGAACCTCGTGCGCGCCAAGCACTGGCAGGGCGATTTCCCCGCCGCGGAACGCTACGCGCGCGACGGCCTGGCCAAGATAGCCGAGAACGATTGGGCGCATCTCATCCTGGTCGAGGAACTCGGCTGGCTGCTGCGCCTGCGCGACCGCGCCGCCGACGCGCTGATACTCGTTAACGAGCTCCTGCTCGACAAGGACGGCCGCCTGCGTCCGGAGCGTCTGGGCTACTTGGTGGAACGAGCGCGGAACTACTGCGCCCTCGAACAATGGGACCGCGCCGAAGCCGACCTCGACTTGCTTATCAAGAACCTGCCCCTCAAGGACCACATCTACCGCGCCTGGGGTGGCGGCTACCTGCTGAAAGGCTTCCTGGCCGAACGGCGCGGCGACAAGCAGGCCATGGAAGAAGCCTGGAAGGCCGGGACGGTCGAGCGTTGGCAGGAAGCGGCCGGCGAGAAGGAGTTCCCCAAAGGGACCACGGACCGGCTGGTGCTGATGAACCTCGCGTGTCTGAGCGGCACGTTGAAGCAGCGGCACTTGGACCTGATCCTCGACACGTACGGCGAAAAAGGGGCCACCCGCGGTGGGAAGGCTGACTCACCGGTGCAGATGCTGCTCAAAGTATACTACGATAGCATGTCTTCCGACGTGATGACGACGGTGTTCAAGGTGACCCCCGAGACACTGATCCCGCTGTGGCACGAACCGTGCGGCATCAATGTGGCCAAGGACCTGGCGCTCCGCCGCGTGCCGTTGAACGAGGTCGCGGCCGGCCCCATCTGCCTGCTGGTGTACGACATTGTGCGCCGTTCCAGCGGACGGCCGCTGACCGACACGGAGGACAAGGTGCTGTGGGACGCGGCGCACGCCTGGTTTGAAGGGTTTCGCCAGGGCAAGATCAGCATGACGCAGCTTCTCCAGGTCGGAACGACTTATTCCGGGATGACGGACAACCTGGGCTGGGGCGGCCTGGCCGGGAAACTCTCACCCGAAGTGCGCGGGCCGCTGGCGTATTTCTTCGGCCTGTACTACCAGACCGGGGGAAAACTCGACGAGACGCTTATGTTCCTGCAAACGGCCCAGAAGGACGCCCCCGCCGGCAGCCCGCTGCGCAAGCTCGCCGAAGACGAGCTGAAACGCCTCGGAGCGAAAGAAAAGTAGACGCGATGGACAGTCCGCTGAAGGCGCTCGCCACGCAGCAAGTCAAGGACCGCGGACAGGCGCCGTAAGCGGTCGCTGGTATCTGGCAAGGCGCCGAGGTGTCGAGCCCCGCCGCGCGGTTTTGGAGACCACGCAGGTCGCCGGACCATCGCGCCTTGCCTCATTTTCGATTTTCGATTTGCGATTGCCGATTGAACTGCTTCGGCGATCGCGCGCTTCCCCGCCCAATCGCAAATCGTAAATCTAAAATCGCAAATGCCATTGGTCCGCCCGCCGGGAGTCGCACCCGGTCCTCGACCTTCGCACGATCGTGTGCCGTCTGTTACACCACGGGCGTTCCGATTGTGGATTGCGGATT
>Ga0315282_10012098_pt1 | contig 13261 bp, 18 predicted proteins | sample YL17G07_20_MG_FD_203693 | JGI IMG/M metagenome (GOLD analysis project Ga0315282, IMG submission 203693) | Sediment microbial communities from Yellowstone Lake, YNP, Wyoming, USA - YL17G07_20 | ecosystem: Environmental > Aquatic > Freshwater > Lake > Sediment | place: USA: Wyoming | collected...
ATTATGGCATACGATGTCACAGGTGTGACATTCGCGGTGCCGATCCTAACGTCACAGCTGTGACGCTGAACGGTGTTTCCCAGCAGGAAAGCCGCACACGCACACCCAGACAACTTTCACGCTTTAAGACAGCTAAATACGTACATTATTTTTTTAACAAAACCACACGGCTTGGTTCCGATTCATCGAAGACCCCATAGCCAATCTCCTGCGCGAGTTCCTGGGCGAAAGCCTTGATTTCGGCGAGACTAGGCATGCTCTCGATCTTCAACCTAGCTCGAGCAAATCCGACATGCATGTACGCCTTAGCTTCAATAAAATCAGGTTTAGCCATTTTGATTAGTCCTGCATAACTCGACGCATCCTTAAGATTCAGCTCCTTGACTAATGTCAGACGAATCACCTTTCGACATTTAAACGAGGGCAACAACTCAAGGCTCTTATTAAGTCGTCTCCAGCCATCACTTACCTGCGGCTGGCAAATCGCCTCGTATGTCGTACGGTCAGGTGCTACCAAAGAGATGTAAAGTTGCGTGGGCTCCGCCAAATCCTTGAGTTCATCGGGATGCAAGCCGTTTGTCACCAAAAAAGTCGTCATCCCCCGCCTGTGGCACTCCTCTATTAGTTCGTTGATTTTGGGATAAATCATCGGCTCCCCGGCAAGCGAGATCGCGCAGTGTTTTGGATTTTGAGCCTCCTTCAGCTTTTTCTTGTCAACTTCGGGATTACCCCCGAACCCGCTCAGGAGCTTTCTATGCGCAGAAATCGCACCGTCCAAGATTTCGCTTGGGTTATCGACCGCGCCCATCCAGTTCGGGTGGGTCAGATCGATGTTCCGCCAGCAGAATAGGCATCTGTGATCACAAAATGGAAGGCTGGGGGTAAGCTGAAGGCAGCGGTGGCTTTGGATGCCGTAGAACTGTTGTTTGTAGCAAAAGCCCTTGTTCAGCATGCTCTTCCTCGTCCAATGGCATACTTTTACAGCACCATGTTTGTGCTCGCCCAAGAAGCGATATCCACTTTGCTCAAGGCCAGCAAGCTCAGGGGCAATAACCGCCATAAAACCACCTAAGTTCCTTCCTTCGGTTTCAACATCTGCTGCAGAGCATTTAACAGATGTTTATTTACATCCGCCAGGCTTCCTTTACACGTCATGCTTGCAGCGCCGGCGTGACCACCGCCCGTGCCATTAAACTGTTTAGCCAGCTCGGACATCAATTTTCCCAAGTGCAGCTGGGTTTCCTTGAGCAAATCCTCGCGAACTCTGCTGCATAGCCTAATCTCATCCTTCTCCTGTGATCCGACGAAAGCGATGTCCGCACCAACCCTGATCAACATCGTCGCCGCGTCGGCCTCAAAGGAGCTCAACTTAGAAATCGCAACTAGCCTCTCGCCGATCTTGTACAATTTTAACCTTTGAGCCGCTTTCAGCATCGCGATTCTCTTTGAAGGGTCCTCCGGTATCCTTAAAACCTCTAAAACTCGCGAGTAGTCAGCGCCCGCCTTAACGAGGGCGTCAACTACTTCAAAAGTGGAACCTTTTGCAAATCTGAATTGCCCGGTATCGCTGATTATGCCCGCCAAAAGAAGGAATGCCACCTCAGGCGTCAACTCAACACCAAGCTCACGAATTAGTTCAACGATGAGCTCGGACTCCGAAGCCGATTCCTCGCGAACCAGATAAAATTTTGCAAACTGCTGCATCTCCTCGACAGGCCTATGATGGTCGATGAGCACAAGCTCCGATTTTCTCTGTTTAATTTGCTCCCCCAGATCCCCCAAGTGTTCAAAGCTCGAGGTATCAACCAACACGATGATGTCTGTGTCCAATGGTGGGTCAACGGCTATTTCCTGCCCCGTGGCCTTCAAGATTTTTTCTGAAACTTTGCTAATACCCTCGGAGACGCCGGCTTGAGCCTCCGCACCGAGTTTTCTAAGCGCATCGGCAAGCGCTATCGAACTTCCGATCCCATCCGGGTCGGCATTGTGGTGGCAGAGTACAAGGATCCGCTGACTCCGTTTAGAGGCATCGGCAAGAAATTTCGCGATTTCCTTCATGGGGCTTTCCATTAAGGTTTATTGGGCCACTTCGCTGCCAGGTGACTGTCTTGATTTAAGAGCTTCCTGCAACTTGTCCCTCATCTCGCGAAGTCGCTCGATGACGCGACCTTCCTGACGTTCTACGGTCTTTACTCTTAGATCAAGCGTCTCCTTCCGCTCCGTCAGTTCCTTTTTAACGTCATCGCGCCCCGCCTTGATCAGGATGCCCCCGACACTTTTGTAAACGGTTGCACTAGGCTCCAGCTTGTCCATCTCCTCAAGCGCTCGCTCCGTCTCGTGTAGGGCAAGCTCGAGCTGTTGCTTTTGAACAGTCAATGCCTGAGCTTGCTGCTGGGCCTGTTGAAATTGCGCTATCTGATGGCGCAACTGTGGCGGTAACTCTTCCATCTAATCCCTCCCTGCTTTTATGGCATCCCGCGCAACCATCGTCCAGCGCAGGAATGAATTCAAAGCCGCTCGAAGGGCAGCTGTATCCTTTGCATCTATCTCAATACATAAAACGTTTTTCCTACGCATTATGATGACCCTGCACCGGGCGGAGTCCGGTAAAACCTCCTCAGGCTTCAGGGAGTTGTGTATAGCTTTCGCCTCCTTTTCTTTTTCGAAGGCGATTTCCACCTCCGCAATGGCTCGTTTAGCTTTCACCATTAAATCCCTCAAATTGCTTCACGTACAGTATCGGTCCAACCGGCGCGGCCCCAATATCTGTGTGGAATTGAACTCGTAGTTCTCTGTCGTTATCAACAAACGCAGCGCTCCCACCGCTGAGCGGCTCTTCACTAAATGGCAAGCCCCATATCTTTCCAATTAGACGGGCAAAGCTTCGTGCTTTATCTTGATTGCTCGCCGTGATCTTAACGTCCAAGAGTCGAGCTTTCTGGTTGAGATCCCTTTGGAGCTTGATTTCGCCAAGTTCGATTCTGGCGCCCAGCCATCGCCAGCCGACAGTGGCATCCAAAAAGAGCAACTCGCTTGGTTGGTCGGCACAGCTTTCAATGATCATAATTAATTTATGATTAAGGGAATTCGCCAGCGACGTGAGCTTTCTTATCGATTTGACTCCTCGAGGCATGTATTTGGCATTTGGTAGAACTCTCTCCAACTCCCGACCCAATAATCGTGCACGATGGCAGGGTCGTCGGGAAGTTGTGATCAGCATCTACTTCGCCTTGACTTTGTGAACGACCTCCGAGCGCAATTTAAACAGGATTCGCGAGCCGCAGAAGGGGCATCTCACGGCACCTGATTCCATCTTATTAAATGTTTTATTACAGCTTCCACATCGATACATTCAATCACCTAGCTTTGTTTTCACCTGCAGTACTTACCTCAGTCGGTTTTGCAGTGAGTGTTGCAGGTACGTATGCCGCACCGGCAAACTTTATCCCACAGTGACGACACTGCCAGATGCCGGTGGCCAAGCGCCTGACTTTTATTACCCCGCAGCTCGGACATTTCTGCGGTGTCCTAAGTTTGCCTTCTATCTCTACGATCAACTTGCGCGCTTTCGTGCCGTATCGCGGACCGAACCTTCCAGCAAGCCCAACTTTTTTTGTCCTTCCCATAAAACTACCCGACATGTTTGCGGAGCTCGACGGCTCGGCTACGGGCCATCTCATATGCCAGTTCGAGTTCTTCTCGAGTAAAGTATCCAATTCCACCTTTTTGCATAGCGCAGATGCTTCCATCTTCCATAGTAGCTATCGTTATCCGTGCGTCCATCACATTTTCCTCGTCTAGGCAGGGATCCACCATCAATTTCCCATTTATTTTCGCGGTGGTGACCGAAATTGGCTTTTTATGGATTGGGAATTCTGGCAATGTCCAATCCTTTACCCCATCCATCTTCATGTGCCAAAGCGCCGATATCGCCGCCAGGGCCGAAGCATCGATCAGGTTTCCATCGTGATCGAGCATATGGATGTCCACGAATACCGCCCATACCTCCTCGCCGGTTTTTATTGCTAGCTTGTCCAGATCTATCGCTCCGGACTCTCGTATGCCTCGATCGACCACTCGGGCCAACTCGATCGCATCCTCATCCGGTGGACCCGATTCGAACGTAGGAGAGGCCAACGGTAGCAGTTCCGCGTTCACCATGAGAACACCGCAGTCTGGCGAGTCAGGATATGGCTCAGTACGTTCGATTTTTACGCCGGCCACTACCTGGGTATTGCCAAGCTTGACCAGGGCCGAGCCCTGCGCATTTTTGAGCAATCCGGTCTCGATGTCCACCTCGCGGTACTGGTCAAGTGTGCGCGCATCGATGCGCTTTTCCTGTTTCGCGAGGTCGACGATGTAGTCGCGCTTAACGCTTGAGACTATTTCGTACATTTTTCATTCCCCCTCAGATTTTATCGAATATTTTTCCCTCAGGGCCTGTTTTTGTGCCTCATAAATTTGTTCACAGCCCTTAAAAGCGAGGGAAAGGCCGTGCTTAAATTCCTCCGGTGTAAAGTGTCCGTCCATCTGGAGCAATGTTATAAATTTCTTCCTTGGCATCAGCGCTATTGGCATATCGCTCGTCCCCCAGTTGTCCTCCTGTTTGTTTAGGTCCAGCACGACGGTATTGTCCACCTTACCGACCGCAATTGCTGATATTAGGTCGCGCATGGGCACGCCCGCATCCGCAAGCGCAACCGAGGCCGCCGTTATACCAGTAGTGCGCGTCCCGGCGTCAGCCTGCAGTATCTCGATGAAAACATCTATTCCTGACCTTGGATAGAGCTCTAGGAATACCACCGGCTGAATTGCCTCCCTTGTTACCTTAGATATCTCCACCGAGCGCCTGTCTGGCCCGGGCCTCTTCCTATCCTCAACCGAAAATGGGGCCATGTTATAGCGGCACCTCAGCACCGCCGTATCTGGCTGTTGAAGATGTCTAGGATGCATCTCCCTTGGCCCGTAGACAGCCGCGAGCACCTTGTTATCACCCAGCTCGACATAGGCTGAGCCATCCGCTCGCTTCAGGACCCCTGCCTGTATCTTCAAGGGTCGCATCTCATCGGGTAAACGGCCATCAAGCCGCCTTCCATCGACGATAAGTTTTTCAGGTTTATCCATTTACGTTCCTCCCTCCGATTTTACTTTTTCCAACATAAGGCGCACCCTATCGGTTAATCCTGAGGTGTGAGCCTCACGTTCGATCATGAGAAGTGCTTCAACCACAGCACTTACCATCCGTGGATTGTCTCCCCATATTATTATTCTTCCATTTTGTCCGACTTTTAATCTGCATCCAGTTACATTCTGTATATTTGCTATCATCGATCCTTTCTTTCCTATCACGCGGGGGATCTTAGTAGGTACCATCTCCACCATTTTTCCCCCTGTTACTCTTCCCATGCCGGGTTCGCTTGCCTCGAGTGAAACTCTCATTCGCTCGTCCACATCCTTCACTTTTGCCATAACGACTTCTCCCATGTTTAGGTACTGGCCAATATCCTCCAAAAGCAAGTCGACCTTTCTCTGCAAGAGATCTGATACGAAGAGATTGCCGACGTACGGTGAGTTCAGGTCCAAGATCCATCCTGAGTAGTGTGTGTCTATTACAACACCAATCACAACGTCTCCAGTTTTTGGCATGTATCGGCCTTGAAGTGGTATGATGCGAATATTTTGACCGTGCAAATCAGCAAGCCCCACGACAGAGGCATAAATTTGCTGCCCCTCGCGAAATGCTCCCTCTCTGATGAAATACCCGCCCTCCGCAATCAGTTGACCGGGTACAACCAACTCGCGATTTTGGACATGAATCATCTAAAGCACCTTTGTCTGCGCCTCTCCCCGAGTCAGGTCGTTTAGCTTGTCAAAGAATTCAGCTTGCACTCCTGCCGGGATCTCTACCACCACTGCCCATGAACCATCATCCAGCCACTGCTCTTGCTTGACAGCGGCGAATTCCTTCACCGCTTTTAAAGCTCTGCCAACGTGTGTCGGAGGTATCTTAATCGCGATTCTCCTGAGCTCAAACTTCAGGGGCAGAATCGGTTGCAGCGCCTTGACGATTGCTGGAAGCTGCTCTTCAGCACTCTTGAAGGCCTCGATATGCACGCGTGCCTCCTCCATCGCGTTCTCGATGCGCGCGGGCGGATGGGGAAAACCAGTTTGGGGATTAATGGATCGCTTGGATATCAATGTTACAATCTGTTTTAATCTATCATCGTGCATCTTCCTGCGTTGCTCTGTGGTTATTTGGATTTCTCCTCGGCGTATTATTTGTTCGGCGACTTTCATCACATCAGTTGTGCTGAAAGTTTTGCGCACCATCTCTTCGGATGCCTTCTCACCTTTTCGCGAGTCCTTGAAGATCTCTTCGGCCGCGAGGACGTTCCTGATGTCTACGGTTTGGTCAGACTTTAAAACCAATGCTAACTCCGGGTCGACCAACACCTCAAAATTTGTGCCATGGCTGGATAACCTGGCAATTACCGCGTCCTCTAACTTTACCATACATACCCGCTACTCCTAGCGGGGCTTGGCCGGAGCTTTTGGACTAAGTTGTTTTATGTATTTTGCTATATCGTCTGAAGCTAGCTTCCTGAACTTCTTTGTCTTAGTGGGGATGATCGCCGTCTCCACCTTATCGGGCTGAATTTCGCCCTCGATTATTTCCCTTAGTGCTTCTAACCCCAACAAGATTGCATTGTCCATTTCCATATTCTCATCGTACTTGCGTTCGATAATTTCCCTGACTGTTGGTTCCCCCCCACCTATCGCATGGGCTTTGTACGCTGCGACCACGCCACTTGGGTCCGTTTCAAATAAGTGGGGACCATTGCCATCGATACCAGCGATTAAGAGCCTCACACCGAACGGCCGCACGCCTCCGTGTTGGGTGTAAAGCTGCTTGACATCACCGATGCGCTTTGCCAACGTCTGTACGTTAATGGCCTCATCGTAACGCAGGCGGTTTACCTGGGCCTCTATGCGCGCATTGTCGATCAGAACTCGCGCATCAGCTATCAATCCAGATGCCGCCGCCCCTATGTGCTCGTCCACTTGGAATATTTTTTCGATAGAAACTTCCTCGACCAACTTAGTGGGGAACCGTTTTTCTGCAGCCAATACCACGCCATCTTTGATCTTGATGCCTAAGGCAGTTAAGCCTCGCTTGACAGCTTCTTGGGCGTATTGAACCTGGAATAGCTTGCCATCTGGACTGAAGACGGTAATCGCCCTATCGTAGCCTGCACCGGGTGGTACAAAAACCATTCTTTACACCTTGTAATATGATGATTGTGATAACCATATTTTGTAAAGCAAGGGCTTATTTAACCCTTTGCTTGAGAGCGGGCGAAGAAATTCCGTCTAGCGGCTTTTATTGTGCCGGAGATCCCCAAGACCTTGAACGATGGCTTTTTGTCGCCAATTCCGACTTGCGTAATTATGGCTTTGACAGCATTGACCTGTTTATGGCCGCACCTCAAAAGCCCAAGTTTTGAGCCAGGATCGTAGAAGACCAACTTTAATAGACCTTTGTTAAACTCTAAAACAGTGGTTCCACCGAACGTGATATCTAGTGCTTTAATAACATCATTCTTTCCCATTTCCGTGCCGACGACCTCAAATGCGATATACCTGCGCTTGGGCCTCATTCTGCCACCTTTCTATTTAATCCACAAATTTTTTGATAGAATTGTCGACTTCGCCAACAGACACAATACTAGCGATTAATTCCTGCACCAGCTTAGTTGCTACTTCATGCTTGGCTGGATAAGCTGCAACTTTTAATTGAACATGGATAGCATCGCCTCCATCTGTAAAAGCCAGCTCACCTTCGTAGGCCAGCTGTTTATCAAACCTTAGATGGAGATGGCATTTTTCATCCACCCTTTCCGGCACCACGCGGCTAAGCATATTCAACTCGCCATTGCTCAGTTTCGTGGTCATACGCACCCAAAGCTCTCGCACAAGCTTCCTCTGTTTAATTGATGCTGTAAATGTGAAAATGGGATTACCATAGTGACCTTTTAGTTTTCCCGTTCTAACCTCTACTTCCTCGGGGAGCAGAACTCGTAGCGCCTTTAACACCTTTTGTTGATCTTCAGTCGCGTGTGCTAAAGTGCTTAAGTTTGCGGCCCTAAAAGGGAACTCCATGACAGCTCACTTTTGTCTGCGACGAGCTCGGACGCTTGGCCCTACTTTTTCGGCACCCTTCCCTTTCCTTAGCAGACCGCGCGTCCTCCGTCCAGCACTCGTAAGCCCTCTATAAACGCGTCCACGATGCGTAACATTCGCAACCCAACCCAAGTCCTGGTCGCTTCGTATCACGGGGTGGCTTGGATCGAGCATGATTACCTCAAAATATCTGTGCTGTCCATCATCTCCAAGTGGGTAGGAATTGAGGACCTCTAAATTTGGATATCTACGCGCGGCTCGCTCCTCGGCTATGAGCTGAATGTTCTTCTTTGGCACGATCTTCCGAACTCCCATTCGCTTCGGCCGGCGTCCTCTCCATGGCCTCTTCTTACGCCTGCCGCCCTTGCGGACTCGCGCGCGGACCACGACGACGCCCTGTTTAGCTTTATACCCGAGTGCCCTAGCCCGGTCCAACCTAGTCGGCTTTTCTACCCGAACTATCGCTTGGTCCTTTCTCCATTCCTGCATACGTTTTCGCATGAGATCGCGCACGTACTCCTCCGAGCCCCAGTCATTTCTCATTTGCCGGTACAATTGATTCCCTCGACAACTACTTTACATTTCATGTTTAAACAGCTATTTGATTGTAGTTATTTTTATCTTCTCTGCAATTATCAACGCTGCCTCTCTTTGAGCTTCGACGGTTGAAGCCCCGATGTGTGGCGTGAGGACCACATTCGGCAGCTTAAACAGGGGACTATCCTTTGGGGGTTCGCGTTCGTATACGTCCAGGCATGCACCAGCAATTTTGCCTTTCTTGAGCGCATCCGTCAGCGCAGCCTCATCGATGACTTCTCCACGAGACGTGTTTACTAACACTGCGGATGGTTTCATGAGCTCGATCTCACGCCTTTCGATCATGTGGCGGGTCTGCGAGGTGGCGGGTACATGTAAACTAACAAAGTCAGATTCGCGCAGGAGCTCTTCGAGATCGACGTAGCGAGCCCCAGTTCCTCGTATGAATTCAGCGTTTTGCCCAACATCAAACGCCAATATATTCATTAAAAATGCTTTAGCCCTATAGCCGACTGCTTGGCCGATCCTACCAGTTCCAATAATCCCCAAGGTTTTTCCTCGGAGCTCGCTACCCATGAGCTGTGTTTTTTCCCATCTATCCTGCTTCATGCTGGTATCTGCTCGAGGCAACTGCCTAGCCCAAGATAGCATTAGCCCAATAACGAGTTCAGCAACCGCTATGGTCGGGGCTTCGGGAGCATTAACGAGTTTAATGCCTCGGGCGTTCGCGGCTTGGACATCGATATTATCGAGCCCAACTCCTGCCCTTGCTATTATTTTCAGATTTTCGCCTGCATCGATTACTTCCTTGGTGACCTTTGTAGCACTTCTTACGACCAGCACATCGTATCCCTTGATTTCCTCCAGTAGCTGGTTTGGAGTTAGACCTGTTTTTACATCAACCTCTCCAATCTGTTCCAACATTTTGATCCCGTCATCGTGTATTTGGTCCGTGACAAGTATCTTTACCAAATTCACTACCTCCCCTTCGCAGCAACTATCCGAATTACATCTCGATCCTTAAGTACGTATTCCTCCCCCAACCGACGTTTGGTGCGCGCATCTATAGCGTGGATGAAAGTTTCGCCTAAGTCCGAGTGTATTACATATGCGAATTCCCTCGCGGTGGTACCCTTAGTAACAAGAAAGGCATCGGGTAGCACGTTTCCTTTCTTGTCCGTCAGTTTATTTTCATCTTCGACAGGGTAGACCACGATAAGTTCGAGGAGTTCATAAATCGCCTTCTCTATCACTTGTTGTACCCCGGTCGAACCCCATTTCTTCAACAACTTACTTGTGAGCTCGAGCGCCCGTAGCTGCGGCCCGGAAATTGCTTCCGGCTTAAGTACCTTAAAATCGTCGCTGCCTGGTTCATAGCTTATGAGGCCCTTCCCGCTGGCTCGTCGTAATAAGAGCTCTGCGTCTGAACAAGTAGGGACGACCAGATAACCACTCTGGCGAAGGCGATCTACATTTTTCTCAGCCTCTGGTAGGTCCGCTTTGTTTGCTGCCAACATTATTGGTTTGCTCACCCTCCTCAGCTCGGAAACGAAGCGAAGGAGATCATCATCCGACCATTTGTCCGGATTTGAGCGATCTATGCCCGCCTGCTTGATCGCAATGGCTACATCCTTTTCCTTAATGCCCAAGCCGCTGAGGCGCTCAGCGATAAGCTTAGCCAAATCCAGCTCCTCGAATTTGGCCCGACGCGCGAACTTCGGCCAGTCCTTTGCCAAGAGACCGCGAAGCCACAGGGCTATCTCAACCTCGAGAAATCCAGTGTCCTCCATTGGATCGTGAGTACCGGGGGAACATGGTTTACCCTCAGCATCCGTTGCTCCTGCAGCGTCGATTACGTGGATGAGCGCAGCGGCCATCCGCAGGTTATCAAGAAATTTGTTCCCCAAACCCCGGCCTATGTGCGCCCCCTCGACGAGCCCTGCGACATCAATTATTCGGACCGGCACGTACCTTATCCCATCGATGCACCTTGAGTTCTGTGGATTACATTTTAATTCGAAATCGCTGCATGGGCATCTGCTTCGCACCGATGTCACGCCGACATTGGCATCGATTGTCGTGAATGGATAGTTGGCCACGGGCGCCTCGGCGAGTGTCGCGGCGTTGAAGAAGGTGGTCTTGCCCGTGTTGGGTTTGCCAACCAAGCCGAGCTCGAGCATGCTCAACCCTGCTAATAGCAGCCAGGATTTTTCTTTGCCCCGAAGCTGCGAAGTCCCTGTCTGGCCAGTTGGGTCCGCAGCCGATTCGCGTATTCCGGCTCGATCTCGCCCCTCTTCTCGAGGAAATTGATTAGATCAAGGGCCTCTTTATCGCTCTTGCAACGCCTGATGTAGTCCACGGCGCTTGGCTCATAGCCATGAACGCTGTGTGCGACCTTTTCGGCTTCTTTCGAGCTAGTGCGAACTGCGCCAATTCGGACAGTTCCGGTTCCGCCCATCTCTTGAGCTATTTTTGGGAACTTCTTGCGAAATTCATCCTTCGTGTATTCACTCATAGAATCCCCTACTCGCTGCTTCCGGCCCCGCTTTTTCTCATGGGCCACTTCCGCCTCTGCATCTCAGGCGCAGCGAGCATCAATGTATTCGGTGGCACATCCTCGTATATCACGGCTCCTGGGCCTACTGCCGCATTAGGGCCAATTTTAACGCCGGGGTTTATCATACAATTCACTCCGGTTTTGACGTTGTCCGCGATTATCGTGCCGAGCTTCTTCCTACCAGTGCTAACAACCCTACCGCTGATCTCCATTTTGATCTCTTCTTCATCCAAGCGGAGATTGGCGATGGTGGTACCCGCGCCAAGGTTGCATCCGCTTCCTATAATACTGTCTCCGACGTACGAGAGGTGCGCTACATTAGTGTGATCCATGACGATGCTGTTTTTAATCTCAACTCCATTTCCTACTCTAACCCTGTCGCCTATGCTCGTGGACGGCCTGATGAAACAATTTGGTCCGATGTCACAGTTTTCACCGATGTAAGTTGGGCCCTCAATGTAGGAACCAGAGCGAATTCTCGAACCCTCTCCGACATAGACAGCATTTTCGATATAAGCGCCGTGCTCGACTTTACCGTGTATCTCCCCCTTCTGACCTCTAAGAAAGTACTCATTGGCCACCAAGAGGTCCCATGGCCTTCCTATATCTGCCCATAGGTTTATGGGAGAAACGAGTATTTTTTTGCGCTCGTTTATCAGGATCTGGATTGAAGTGGTCAGCTCGTACTCGCCTCGCTTAGATTTCTTGGTCTTTTTTATTGCGTCGAAGATTTTTGGCGAAAAGATGTAGACGCCGGCATTTGCCAGCTTGCTCTTGACCTTCTTTGGCTTCTCCACTATCTCTGTGACCTTATCACCATCAAGAAAAACTATTCCGAACTGTTCTGGTTCTTCGACCTCTATCGTCGTCACAATACCGCCGAAGGCCGCGTTGGATCTTGCCTTTTCGTAGCGTTTAATAAGTAGGCTAAGGGATTCTTGGTCGACGAAGGTGTCGCCATTCATCACCAGGAAGTTTTCACCCGACATGAAATCCTCAGCCAGCGAAACCGCATTTGCGGTTCCGAGGAGCCGGCTTTGAGGCAGATATTCGAGTTTTATCCCGAGCTTGGAGCCATCGCCGTACCGTTCCATTATCTGTTCCTTCCCATAGCTCACCACCATGGCGACTTTGGTTATACCCACGTTTTTCAAGCTTGAGAGCACGTGATCTAAAGCAGGCTTTCCAGCCACTGGGAGCAAGAATTTAGGCTTTGTAAAAGTCAGCGGGCGCATCCGCGTTCCAAGTCCGGCAGCTAGTACTACTGCCTTCATTTAATCACGATTATATTTTTTGACCCTTTACTAATAAAGATTTCAAGATCCTGGAGGTCCTTTCAGCGATTTTCCCCACGTCATTTTCCGTTTTCCCTCCAGCGGTTATCCGGATGTAAGGCTCCGTTCCAGATGGCCTGACGAGGACCCAGGTGCCATCTTTGAAAGAAAATCTGATGCCGTCAATTGTCAAAACATCGCTTATCCCTTTGAACTCCTTTCTCAAACCAGCTTTGAACTTTTTCATAACCACTGATTTTTTCTCATTTTGACAAGCTAACTTCTTTCTCACAGTCGGGTGCTCAGGTAACGAATCTAGTAACTCAGAGAGCGACTTTCCCCGCGAATCGAGCAATTCCAAAATCTTGGCGGCGGCAAGCGGTCCATCCGGAGCAAGGTGGACCATTGGGAATATCCACGCGCCGCTGGGCTCCCCACCGAAAATCGCACCACGCTTTTTGATCTCCGCTGCCACGCTTACATCGCCAACCTTTGTCCTCACCACTTTGCCTTTTCTTGCGCCAACGCACTCATCGATTGTGCCAGATGCGTCCACTGTGGTGATCACAATATCACCTTCTTTCTCCAATTGCTCTGCCGATACTAGCGACAGCAATTTATCTGGATTCGCCACCCTGCCTTTCTCATCAACCGCCGCTATCCGATCTGCGTCACCATCATGCGCAAGCCCGATGTCGGCCCCTATTGATTT